>Ga0180432_10002762_pt1 | contig 25978 bp, 42 predicted proteins | sample SS_ome_10_FD_132414 | JGI IMG/M metagenome (GOLD analysis project Ga0180432, IMG submission 132414) | Hypersaline lake sediment archaeal communities from the Salton Sea, California, USA - SS_1_MS_2 metaG | ecosystem: Environmental > Aquatic > Non-marine Saline and Alkaline > Hypersaline >... | reverse complement strand
TTATTTCAAATACAGTATCTTTTGAATCATTAATATCATATAGATTCACAGTTAATGGAGAATCAGTACTCCATTCATCGTCTGTAAGATAATAATTTTCCACAGAGTATCCTGTAGAACTATATTGAATAAATGCTTCAGTTATTGACACTGATCCTTCAGGTCCATATATTGTTAAATTACTTATATCGTCTCCTGAGAAAGTATAATTAGTTCCTGCTGTGAATACAACAACTGCTATAGAACCATTAATTACTTCTTTTGTTTCTTCATCTTTTAAGAAGAAAGTAATTAATTCGTTATCATAAACCGTTCCATTATCTAGAGGTACAGATTCTACTGTGAAATCCCATATAGAGTAATTACTTTCGAATCCATCAGTTAAGTTAAGATACCATAAATAAGTTCTAGGTCCTTTAAGAATATAAGTTTCATTAACAATAGATCCATTTGATAATCCTGTATAAGAAGAATTTCTAACTAATTGACCTTCATAATAATGTTGAGAATAACCTGAACCAAATCCTCCATCACAATAAATACCTGTAAGAGTTGTATTAATTCTTAATTGTAATATTTCTTGATCATAACAAGTAGCGTTAATTGGTGTTGTGAAAGTTCCTGAAGATAATGTAGAATCCATTGTAATCCATTCTGAACTATTATAACATTCTATAACAATAGGACTTGGACCATTAACATTTACTTTATATTTCCAGTAAGGAGCTGTAAGGTTTTCATCTAAAGATACATTTTCATAAATAGTTCCACCTGCAGCATAAGTATCCCAGTCTTCATCTACTGCATTTGCTTCAGAATCACTTCCTTCAGAACATCCTTGATCTACCCAAGAAGAGGAAGTCTCTTCGTCTAAGATTAAATATAAAGTTCCATTTAAAGTATCTCCATTTACATCAAATACTGAAGCATTTAAAGTAACATTATAAGGAATTTCTGTTGCTCCATCTGTAGGATAATTAGCAGTTGAATAAGGAGCTTCATTGTATTCAATATCAAATTCAGATAATTCTAATATTCCCGTACTATCTGAAAAAATATCTAGTGAAATATTACATGTAGAAGTACTACATGAAGATAATTCTGAATTTAAGAAGGAAGCAAAGTCTGAAGTTGTTTCTGAAGTATTTAATTCTCCAGTATAATTCCATATTTCAGAACCATTTATTTGTATAGAAGCATTGGTCGGTTCAGTATATTTTTCAATAGCTCCTTCAAAAAATCTAGTAGCAGTGTTATATTTTAGTTGAACTTTAACTTCTCCACCAGAAATATAATCTGAAGAAAGATTTAAAGTGTCATTACATCCAGTATTCCAGCAATATAATCCCGTTTCGTAATATACTTGATCAAATGAAGAAGAAGAGTAATTCCAAAACCAAATCCACATGGCTGAACTTCCTCTTGCGTGTTTAAATTTATAAGTCATAGAAGTGTCGATTCCTGCAAATGTTTCATTGACCCAACAGTAACCTCCACCGCTAGAATATGTAGACCAGAGTTCGTCATAAGCATTTGCAGGATTTACACAATCTACTGAATGAGTAGGTGCAGAACTATTTTCTATTACTCCGTTAGGTAAAGGATAACCAGTAACATTCAGTGTAGCACTGTTTACTACTTCCGTGTTAGGTATTTGAAAGAAGTAATTTTGTCTGTCCCAGTGAACTTGCCCCTCATAAAAGTCTCCAGATTCAGAGTTAGAATTTCCATCATAGATAGTCTCCCAATCGTCTGAAGAGTTCTTACAAGCGTAAGTACCATAAGAATTGCCTGAACCTGCAGACCATAATCCGAAGTATCTAAATTCTAGAGTACTTGCTGTTAAACATGAAGAAGGAACTGTATAATTAACAGTTATAGCAGGAGAATCATATTTTATTTCCCAAGTTACATTATCTCCTGCGAGAGAAGGTATTGTATAATTATGGTAGACATATACGTCTCCATCCATATCTGCAGCATATCCATAAGTATCCCAGTCTCCATCATAAGTATTCGCACAAGTGTAGGTTGTGTTCCAATCTCCAGCACAACTTGTTGCATCAGGAGTAGTGCTTATAGTTCCAGATAAGACTCCCCCGTCTAAGAAAGTTAAATTAACTTCACTTAATGTTCCGGGTTCTACAGTAGTAACGTCTGCAGCACTCACTATAGGAATAAATATTAAGAAAGCCAACACTATCAGATATTTAGAATTTCGCATTACTACCCCTCCATTTAGCGTATATAACTATACTCAACACTACACCAATTATGAGAATATAATAAGGTAAATGTTGCATTATATAATTCTGCATTGGAAAATCTGCAGAAGCGTTTACAAAATGAGTTGAAGTTTCAATCTCATAATAAGCATTACCTAAGGATACTGCAACTAATACAGCTATCACTAAAACTATTATAAATAATATTAAAAATGCGGGTGAAAAGTCATTCATATATGCTAATAAGAATAGAGCTATTGTTAATACTGATAAAATTCCTAAGAAAGCATAATCAAGGATATGATTTTCAGTTAAGTCGTTAGTTGTTACATTCATTACTTCTTTAGATTCTGTAGGAAATAATTCTGAATCTTGTATAGTGTCATTTAATTCAGTGAATACTAAATATCCAATAAAGGAAGATATAGCTACAGCGAACAGTATAATCATCATAAATACTAAATCCTCTGCTCCACCACGTTTATTCATTTATTTTTAACCTCTTTAATTCTTCTTTCATACGTCTGTTTGCTTGTTTTAGTCCAGCAAGATCACAACATCTATCTATAATATCTCTTTCAGAGATTACGTTATGATTTATGTAATACATGTATTTCTGATAATCTTTTATTTCTTTCTTCCAAGTAGAACTAAGTCTTGCAAGACTTGTATCTCCTTTTTTAAATCTAATATTCGTCATCTTCTCCTCCATTCTGTTTTAGTTCAAGATTTCTCCTGAATAATGTATATATTATCCAGATAAAGATGTACATGAACACAAATACAGTTAGTATATATGTTAATACTCCAAAGATTTGTTGAATTGCTGCTGCTGCTTCTGATCCTAAATATTGTGCTTCAAATGCTATCATAAAGTTTAGAGCTACAACAATCATAATAATTGTTAAAAACATAAAGAAAAGTTTTAGTACGAAGTGCGTTCCCATCATTTCATCCATACTTTTCATATTAAATCTCATCTTTCTTTCCTCCTAGATTGATAAATAGATATGCGAATATTCCTGCGATTATTAATATCGTGAGCATTATTCCCGCAGCCAGTAATGAATCTGAGTTTCTATTGAGCCATGTATCTGTTTTTATCGGCATGTCTGTTACTTGCACTGTTCGGTTTCCATACGCTAGATCTCCCCGAACTTCGAGACTATAATTACCAGAACTATTTGGAACTTTAACGCTCCAGACAGCGATAAAGTCTTGGTCTGCAAATAGTTTTGGATTTAATTGAGAAACATCTCCATCTACTAAAGAGAAGTTTCCCGGTAACGAGAGGTTTAAAGTGAAGTTATTAGCGTCGTAACTTTGATTTACTCGCATTTGTGCAAGTATCATTATTTCTTCACCAGCGTAGGCATCTGTCGTCTTAATTAATATTGTAGCAATGTTACTAGGAATATTAAAATATATAACAGTATAAGTGGTTTCTTCCACTGCTTCTGTTTGACATATATTAGTTATTCCTATTCCCATCACGATAAATAAAGCTAGTAGTGCCCATGTTTTTTTTTTGGATTTACTAGCTTCCATTTCATTTCTATTCTACCGTAATAAATGCTCTAAAGAAAGGTCGATCTAATGTTAGATAACCTCCAACTTCCGAGTATTTAGTCAGTATTTTCTTTCCGTTGAATTCTTTTTCTAAGTAATTATCACTAAATTCTTCACTAGGTGTATACGGATTAACTCCTAAAATGTACTCTCCTGCAGGACAATCATCCTTTACAGTTATTACTACGTCAATCATCTTAGCATATTCATATTCTTCAGTGTAAATTATCACTGGAAAACTAGGTGCTAAAGCAAATTGATTAGGTGTTATTTCTACATCAAAACATTCTCTTGCTTGTTTAGGATCTTGAGTAGTTTCTATATTTATATCTTCATGATGTAATGTTTGATGAGCTGGATATGTATCTTGTAATTGCATTCCTAAGAAGAATATACTTAATGGAGAATTTCTAATTATAAAGTTCAGTCTTCCTGTTTCTCCCTTAGTTAAAGTAATTCCTGCGTCTGCATTGTCTGTTCTAGGTAATTTTGCACCTCCTCCGATTCTATTTTCTGAAGGATTTTGAAGTAATCCTAAAACTTGACCGTTCCATGTAGTCGAGAATTCTGGTTGTATCCATACGTCTTTAGGTATTTTTTGTAGATCATTTATCTTTCCGTATTCAAATAAGACCATATATTCATCAAAATCTTGGTTTTTGTCAGGTAATTGACAGTACATCTTCCGAGGAAGATATCCTCTGTCAGCTTTTTCTGGACAGTCTGGATAATCTCCAAGAAGGTTTTCTTCTAGAAAAGACGAGTAAGGCTTATCACCATTACTTGCTTCTCCTATTGATCTTATATCTGTGAAAGTAAATATACCGACAGCACCTACAATAATAAGTGCTCCTACGATTATACTTCCCAGTATCTTAATAGTTTTATTACTATTCTTGTCTTCTCTTTCCATTATTTTTTAAGTACTAATTTACGCTTCGTCGCCGCTTATTGTAACTGTTCTAGTAGTTGAGTCACTAGCTCCGCATGCTGTAAAGTCAGTTTGTAAGTAGTAATCTTGCGCTGCTGCAGCTGGAGTAAAATCATCTACAACAGTTGTTGGTGATGTAGTTAATCCTGTAGATATTCCTCCGTAAGTTGTTCCACCTTGTAAAGCCATACATGCAGGCATGTTAGTATTTATTGCGATTGTAACATTTATGTCAACAGTTCCGATATTATCTATTTCATAAATAGGTGTTCCATCTGATTGAACTGTTCCACCAACTACTTTAGCTTCTACATTTGCTTCAGTTCCACCAGTATCTGTACAGTTAAATTCTATATCTGTTGTAGCAGTTCCTCCGCCTGAAGATTCTACAGTAGATTCTCCTGGTAAAGTTACTTCAAATGCAACTGAACTTGGTACGTTAAAGTGTGCGGTTGTAGTCACTGTTTCAGCAGCCATTGCTGAAGGTATCAACGCAATCATTGTTATTGCAAATACTCCTAATAAACTGGTTAGTAAAGTCTTTTTTCTTTCCATTTTCACTTAAACCTCGCTCTTTGAACGAGCATAATTTTTGTCTGTGATTCAGTTTGAACCGAGACTATGATGTTATTACTTTCTCCATTATTTATATCAAATAAATAATCTCCTGCTGTTGTTTCTTTAACTTTAGCATACAGATCTCTTCCTTCTTGGTATACTTTAACTCTAGCATCTGGAGAAAAGCTGATTAAATATCTTCCAGCTTCTAAATTTAGTGTAAATTCTCTATTTTCAGAGATTGTTTCATCTAAAAGAGCATCGGAAGGTACATTCTCTATCTGGAGGGTGGGGGTTTTCGGTGAAATTGTAGTAGAAAGGGCATTTTTAACTTGAGTCTCTTCTAACGTTTCTTCATCAAAGGTAATAAATTGCGGAAGTATGAATATACTTCCCAAAATAATAGAAACTGCTAATATTCCTATAATCGCAATTTTAATAGGACTTTTCTTTTCTCTTTCAAACATATTCGGATCGTATTTGTTCATTTTAGCTATTATCTATAGATGCATGAGTAATATTTCTTAGAGTTGAGTCTGACGCTAAAGCAGAGCTAAAGTCAGACCAACAATAACCTTTTACTGTTGCATCTGTCGCTACATTACTTTGTAATGTAAGATTACTAGATGAGCATAAAGGCACTGCTGATGCAGAAGCAGGATTATTTGTTCCGCCGCATTCTATATTTATTGTTCCAGGCATTGCTGAATCAATACATACAGTCCAGTTTAAAGCAACTGAACCAGTGTTAGTAAATTCAAATATAGCAATAGAAGATCCATCATTTTGACATGATCCTGAAACTACGCAAGGTTCAACATTACTTTCAGTTGTTCCTGAAGCATTAAACTCTATATCTTCAGTAGTTCCATTAGAAGCTACATCTGATTCTCCGACTAAAGTTATATTAAATGTTAAATAATCTGCAGCAGAATATTCATCACTTAAAGGATTGTAGTCGCAATTATCAGAACTACATGATCCTCCAGCATTATTTTCTAAATCATACGGATCATCACAAAATCCATCTGTATCAGTATCATCACAGGAATAATAGTAACCCGTACCGGATCCATTAATATAAGCATTACCTGAAATATCTGTACCACTCCCAATTATTCTAGTTCCAGATTGTTCAGTAGTATTCCAATCATTAGCATTCAAAATGTATATTCCTTCAGCAGGAGTTGTTTGATTGAAGAGATTATTATAAGATTGTACATTCGTAGCAGATAGATGAACTTGAATTCCTGCATCTCCATTATCTGCAAAGTTTGAATTATACGTAGTCACATTATCAGTTGTTCCATATAAGGATAAACCATAACCATCTGCATTTGTAGAAGTAATATTATTAATTTCTATATCTTTAGAGATATAAAATCTTATGTTGTTTGCACTCCCATTGAACGAACTATCTACAATAGTGACATTATTAGCATTTTCAGTGTAAATACCTGTTCTAGCGTTAGAAATATCGCAATTAGAAAAAGAAATATTATTAGCATTCAAAATGTATATTCCATTTTTATTAGAACCTGAATAATCAACATTATCTAATGTTGAATCGTTTGCACCACATAATATTATTTCAGACCAGTTATTATTCCAATTTTGTAAATTAACAGAAGTATTAAAGAATAATATCGGTTTATCTCCTGTTCCAGTAACATTACTTAAAAATAATCCACAACCAATACTTGATCCTGTTGCTAGAATATCATATTTAGTGTTATTTTTTATTTCAGTATTATAAATTTCTATTCCATACCATGCATCACTCAAAAAATATGCTCCATAACTTGGATTATTTGAATTAATAAATGAATTATTAATTATTAAATCAGCATCTATATCTGATGATATTGAAAACCCTCTACCATTATTAGATAGCTCTGAATTATTTATATACATATTATCTATATTGGAGCTAGAATAAAAATATAAAGCATTATCCGGACATGAAGATATAGAAACATTATCTATTAATATATCATCAGCATCTTTGAAAGCAATTCCTCCAGTATCCCAATCTGTCAATACACAATTTTGAATAGTTACATTATCATAAGACTCTCCACTAATATCTATACCATAATCAGCAACATCGTTACCATCAATAGTATATCCTTGACAATCAAAAATAACATCTGCTGAATCAATATTTATACATGCATTAGTTGCTTTATTTGATAACGACTGAGTTAAAGTGTATGTTCCAGATGAAGTTATTGTTTTACAATCAGAAACATCAAACGTAGTATCTTGTATATCAAATTCATAAAATTCCGTCATTGCTGCTCCACCTGTTTGATTAATACATCCTGCAATACCATCAATTCCTCCTTCTACGAATACATACTGTCCAGTAGTCTCAGTAAATGAACATTCCTGCCATTCTAAAGAAGATGAAAAAGTACAATCAGAACTTATTAAATCACTTTCACCACTACAAGCAGCATCGTCACAAACTTTAACAACTCCAACACTACATGGATTATCTCTATCATCTCCGTCTGTATATATTCTTATTTTATCCATAGATTTAGTACTACCTAAATTATAAGTAATATACCATTCATAAATAGCTCCATCAACATCTCCTATTTTTCTTGCTTCCGCCCAATAAGTACCCGTATCATCATCACTACTGTTACTTGCTGGAGCAAGTAAGAGTTCAGAAGAATAAGAACTTACACTTGATGGCGTAAACCAGTCTGCATTAAGACTTAAAGTTTCTCCAGCAGACATTGCTCCAAACCAAAAGTTTAATGATAAAACATAAGTGCTATTTCCATTTGGAAGGGTTACTTCTTTTATTTTCCATTCTACTGATTCAGACAGATTAAATTCTTTTTCAAAATTTATCCATGAAATGGTCTTATTATTTTCTGTTAAAAAGTAAAACGAATGAGTCATATTCGGAACTACTCCAGAGTTATCTACAAGTTCATTTAATTCATAATAAGTATAATTATAAATAGTCTCATTTGTCGTTGCGTTTAATCCATTTTCTGTAGTAAGTACAACGTATTTCAATTTCTTAGCCGTATCTGTTACATCAGGATTTACTACAATAATATACTCCATAGATACATTATCTAATGGAATGGGTGTTGTAAAATTAATAGGAATTTTTACCTTTTCATGAAATTCGTCAACTCTTATTCCAATATATGATGGAAAAGTAAATCCTAAAATAGAAATATTATTTCTGTAACCAAAATCTTTTTCTAATCCTGTCTGATTATAATATTGAATTTCAGTTTCACTCCATTCAGGTACAGAAGTTATCTCTTTAGTTATCCAAGCACTATAATTATTACTATTTTTTTCAGCATGAACTCTTACAAAAGTATGTAAAGCAGGTTCGTCGTAGTCATTAAGATAATTAATTACTTGACCATGATCTTTATTAAAACCTGAGATTACTCCATTTTCTTCTCCAATACGAAATCCTGCTTTATCAATAGTATTCCATGTTACATCTGAAAAATTAACCTTACTTTTAGTTCCATTTAAATATTCAACTACTTGATAAATATTATTAGTAAATTGAATAGGGCTTACCCAATTATCTGAAATACAACGAGTTAAATTGTAAACCATTAAATCCCAACCAATTATTCTAGTGTCATTTAATCCACTTGTTTCATTGTAAAACTCTTCAGTTTCAGTAACATTAATCACTTCAGTAGTTGTAATAGTCTCACAGTCTAACGAAGAATCATATCCATATTCAAACCACTCACAGTCTCCTAACAATATCTCTAGAGGTGTACAGTCGGCTCTCACTGCACCCATACTTCCTAAAACTAAAGGTATTGCTATTAACACCATGAGTATCTTTTTCATCTTCCCAAATTAATAAATAAGTAAGCGAAGATTCCAGCTATTATTGCAACAGAAAACATAATTCCTACTGCAAAAATAGCTTCTCCACCTACCATGGAGTTGTTTCACCTCCCGTTGCTGGAGTTAATTTATCTGCTATTTGAACAAATTTATCACTTATTGCACCCATTTGTGTAGTTAAATCTGCTAAATTTTGGAATGATAACCATACAACTATTATGAATAACAATGCTACTCCTGCTAATCCCATGTAAGCACCGTATTTTTCTAAGAATGTTCTTATATCAAATTGTTTCTTTGTTAATTCCCGAGCATAATCTGCCCAAACATACATTCCTTTTTCAACAGGTGTTAATCCTAAAACAGCAGAAGGATTTCCAGTTGCTATATTAACTTTAGCTGGAAAAAATTCATTGGTAGACATCTGAATTAAATTTAAATGACTTTTACCTTTTGTTCCTTGTATAAAATATCTAAATTCTGGAACAGGCATATATTTTTTAAATTTCTTTAATTTAAGAGCTTCAACTTCTCTAACACTTACTATTGCTCCCCTGTCTCTAAACAGTTTATATTCATCCCCTCTTTTAGAATAAATATCCACATTAACATTAAATTTCTTATTCGTAGCAATAGTAAAATACATAAAAAATCCTACAACGATAACAATAACGAGTATTATAATATACATTACTGTCGTCATTAATGTGCCTCCCATACCAGACATTTGTCCAGTTAAGGCAGTTGGTAAAGCGGGCATTAGAAAGACCACCTCCTTCTTTTTTTCATTTGCTTTTCATATTCATTACCACCAACGTTTATGTTCTCATGACTTGTAATAGATTTCTTTAAGAAGTTCCTCTCTCCTTGTTCAAATGCTCTTTTCAAACAAAAGAAAGCTGTATTTTTCATAATTTCGAAAATAACTTGAGCTTCGGTTGGATCTATTTCAAAATCTCTAAATCTCCATTTTATTAGATTAATTACAGAATCACAATAAGTAAGCATAATAAAATTGATTTCAAGTCTATTCAAATTGGACAAAGATACATTAGAATTAACTAATGATGAGAACTCGCTAAGAAGTTTTTCAGCTCCTAATTCATTTACTAGAGGAGTTCTTCCTGGTGGACGTTTCCAAACTCTATTTCTTTCATCAAATTCCATAGCTAGTAACTTATATCTTAATCTCTCTGCTACTGCAGAAGGATCAATTCTATCAAGAATACTAGCAGTGTCTTCACCTCTAGACATCATTGATGCTGGAGGTAAATCCATGTCGGCGTCTTCACTTGGAGCATTTGGTGTTTGATTATTCATTTTTTCACTTTGTTATTACGAACATATTCGTTCCACAAGTGGAACATTTTCCTTTTATAGCATTTCTATTGTTTTTCATCTTAACATACTTTACTTCTTTCATATCTTTTTTAGTCTTACATTTCATACAGTATCCTTTCATTTTTTTACCTCTTCTTTTTAGATTTTCTAATATTATATAAATTATTTAATTCTTTTTGAAGCATACCCCCTGATCTGCTAGGCAAATCTTCATAATTGATAGATGCCCATTCACTTTTGTATCCTAAAGCTCTTGCAAGTTCTGCTCTTTTCTTTTTTGGACTTCTGTTCCAAACTTCTTTAATTCCCATTTTAATTAATCTCTCCGACACATTCAATATATCTATCTAATCCTTTAGATTTTATGTGAACATCTTTATACTTCTTTCTCTGTTTTTTAATCTTCATAGCTAGTTCTTTGTAGTTAACTGTTTCCGGTATTTTGATTAGTTTTACCATTTTATAACCTCAGATCATTAAATCCTAAAGACATACTGAACCCTTTTCTAGTTTTTTGCTTTTTACTTTTTCTAATCAGGGGTCTTCTTTCAATACCTGTCAAAAACTTAGGAGGTTTAGTACTAAATGTATTAAATTCTTTAGCCACAAGACTTGCAGTGTATTTAGAAGGTATATTAAAAGTACTCTTATTAGATTTTTTAAAAGAAGTACTCATCCCTGTCCTAAATATTGGTAACGGTGGGACAGGTATAAAAGTTCTAGGAGTAACTGTAATGCTCGGATAATTAAATGTATATCTCTGTTTAGTTACTTGATCTAAAATACTTTTAGTTTTTACAGTAGATTTTTGTTTTAGATTTTGATTAACGTTAACTCCTTGTCCTATTTTTTGAGATATTTTAGGATTTATTTTAACATTAATATTTTCATTAATATTCTGATTTATTTTTATATTTGTAAAAGGATTCTGTACTAACCCTAATCTTGGATCAATCTTACTACGTTGTTTTTTAGACTGTTTTCCTTTTTGTCCACTTTTTACAGGATTTATTTGAAAGTCTCCAAATTTAGAACCTCTAGGACCTACTCTATAATCTCCGAACTTTTTACTCGTTAATGTTGAATACTCTTGAAAATTAGATGCAGGTTCATAAGATTTGAACATTGAAGAAGACTCTTCAAAAGAAATAGTAGGTTTAACAGTTGGTACTTTCACTGGAGAAATAATAGTTTTTGGAATAGATTTAGTAGAAGTCTCAGGAAGTAAATTTTTCATAATATTTTTTGTTGAAGCTTTCAAATTAGCAGATACTACATCTCTTTGGAATACTGTCTGCGATGGTTTAGATAGTGGTTCAGGTTTTGAAATACTTTCTGATTTCAAAAATGAAGTATCCCAAGTTCCACTAGGTTTCTTAGTAGGTTTAAAGAATTTAGTTTCAGGAATATCATCCATAGATTCAACAATAATGTTAGGTTTTTTACCAACATTCTTTATATTAATATTAATAGTTTCAGCATTACGAATAGTTGCAGGAGTAATATCTAAAAATCCTTCTCCCCATTCATTTAATTTAAATTCTCGATATGTTGCTCCAATAGAAGCACTTTCAGATTTTCCAAAACCTATTTCAGTATATCTATTTCCAAACATATCTGTTTCAACAATTCTAGATTTCTTTATCTTTAGTAATTGTTCGCTAAATCCTTGTTGTATATTATAATCTGCTTTTTTAGGAATCCTCACTTCATATCTTTTACTGTCAAAAGTTTTAGTTATACTTCCATCAATACTAAGACCGTCTTCTTTATAAGGAGTTAATTGTTTAGTAGTTTTTTTACTAATAGAAGGTTTTGGTTTGCTGATACTTAATTTTTCTGCAGAAGTTATAGCTCTCCATTGAACAGTTTGATATAATACTTTTTGATTAAGAATACCTTTTCCAGTTTCAAGAATATTAGAAGAAAGTACATCTGAAGAAAATTTAGTATAATATGTCTCTGAAACAATCTTATTACCTGAAGTTAATTTGGTCTTAGTTTTAACAGATCCAATACTTGCTTGTTTATTTATTCCAGCACTTCCTGTTAAATCTAATTTAGGGCTTACTTTAGAAACAATTTTAGGTTTCCTGAACAAACGAGATTTATATACTGTTGCGTCTCCGACAATCTTTCCTTTAAATAATTGATAACCTTTATTACTTGAAATTTTAATTTCAGAAGCATAATCTATAACTCCTTTTGCTTCAAAATCAACATAATATTTTCCTTTTTTAGAATATGCTTTAATCTCTGGATAAGTACTACCTTTTACTGTTTGATATTTAATATTTTTTTTAGTTACAGGATCAAATTCTTCCCTAACACCAATCTTTAGAGCTTCATCTCCGTCAACCAAACCAACATCTACTCCAGATCTAGCTTTTCCAATTTTTCTTGATAAATAACCTTTTACTTTTGGAATACTATAACTTATTGCACCCATAGCTGCTGCTTGACCTGCAACAGTTCCTACAACTGCAAGAGCCATCTCTGGATGTTTATATATTTCTTCACCCATACTCGTAATTGACTGTTTAGTTTCATCAGAAGTTGCAGTAGTTTGTAATAAAAATCCTCCCGGTAATTCAGCTATTCCTCTAACAGGAGATGCAGCAATAGTTCTTGCTCGCTGAATTGGTTCAGCTCTTTTTATATCTTTATCAATATCAGACATTACTCTATTAACATTATTAGTTAGAACTTTATTCCATTTTTCATCTGCTTTTTCAAAATCTTCAATTTTTCCACCAGATTGTTTTAGATCTATAAGTTCTGCTCTTCTTTGTTCCCAATCTTTTAACACTTGATTCTCAACTCTAGCTTTAGCTCCTTTAGCAAGCTCTTGCGGAGAACCTTTTTCATAGTCTAAACCCATTATATCTAAAAATTTTTCTTCAGCGATATCTCCGATTTTAGTATTAACTTCTTGTAGAGCTTTTTTACCTGGTTTAATAGAGTCAGGAATATTCTTATTAACCATATCAAATACATTATCTGCTGTTAAGACATTATAAAATAATTTAGACTTTTTCTTAGGTACTGGAGGAGCATAAGAGGTTTTTACCCATGTAGGATTAACTTTTTTACCAGTTTTCTTTTCATAACTTTCTTCAACATAATCTCTATGACCTGCGATATATTGAGAAGTCATACTAGGTACGTTTTGAGAAATTAACTGTTGTTTATAAGCATCTGCTTCGTCTTTAGGAATATATGAAATCGTTCCTTTTTTAGGATCTACAGATACTTTTTCAGCACCTGCTGGAACTTTATTTAATAATCCTTCATTACCCACATATTTTCTAGTATATTCTTCTGGTTGTTCCTCAGCTAGTTTTCTTTTCATAGCTAGTTCTTGTTCTTCAGCTACTTCTGCTTTTTCCCACTCTTCAGCAGTTCTCCAAGCAGTACTTTTATTGCCTTGAACTAATCTATATTTTCCATTTTTACTCTCAACTTCCCATTTTTGAGTCTGAGAAGTAGAACTGGAGGGTTTAGGACCGTAACCTTGTTTAGATAATGATTCTTTAGCAGTATCTGATAACTGATCCCAATTACTAACAGTACTTTTCTTTGAAGAAGAATTACTTGATTTACTACTTGAAGATGGTTTAGGTGTAGATTTACCTGATGAATCTTTCCATCCAGTATGTCCACCTGTAGAAGGATTATAATATCTAGTTTTGCCCCCTGATGTCTGTTTTACAAATCCTTTACCAGGACTTTCAACCATGTTACTTTAAGTATCTATATTAGCTCTTTAAAATATACTTGTATACTCTATTATATAAGTCTATATAAATATTAAGATACTAAATACTATACTCCAAAATGTCCTTTGATGAATTTAATAATTATGAAAAAGCCGAAGCTTTTCCTGAATATCGTTTAGTTAAACGAGAAATCATTACAGATTTTTATGAAGCATGTGATCTTCAAGAAGAATACATGATGGGTTCTAAATATTCAAATCAGATACTTAGAAAATTTGTATCTAAAATGGAAACTATTTATTTAAAACTACGAAGTAATATCAAAGCACACTGTATAAAAGTAGCAAACAAAAAGAATAAAGTTAATTCTTATGAAATATTATTTGAATTAAATAAATATCAAACAAATGTTGATACAATGTTATCTGAAAAAAATTTAAAAGAAATATTCAAATATTTTGAACTTATTAGTGATTTTATATATGAAGTAGGAATATCAAAGATAGAAGTAAACACAGAGATAGATCCGAGTCATGCAGTTCTTGAAGGCATGGGAATATAATGGATGAAATTTTAACCAAAAATCTAGATATAATTAAAAATTTAATAAATTATAAAGATTATGATTGGTTACATGTTGTCACTGGTGTAGAAGGGACTGGTAAATCCACTCTCGCTACTCAATTATGTTTATACATAGATCCTGATTTCTTTGAGAAAGATAATATTATTACTAATGTTTCAGAGTTAAAACGATGTTTTAGATTATCTAATAAAGGATCAGCAATTCTAATAGATGAAGGTGCTCCTATGTTTTTCTCAAGAGATTCTATGAAAAAAGAAACAAAAGAAGCAACTCAACTCCTCAGAGGATTAAGAGGTAAGAATTGTTTTGTATGTATTTGTATGCCAGATTTCTTCGCATTAGATAAATACATTAGAGAGCATAGAGTAGGATCATTAAGCAGAGTTGTAAAACGAGGTAGAGGATGGTTTTATTCAAAGTCTAAGATTCAAAAGATGTTAACTCAGAGTCATTCAGTATTCAATAAGAACTTTGGTTCTAAATGGACTGATCCTAATTTCAAGCATAACTTTCCTGATCTTGATAAAAAGACTAAGAAGAAATATCTTATAATGAAGAAGAATATCATGGACTCATATGTAGTTGAAGAGAAGAAAGCAAATACTATAACTAAGAAAGAACGAATAATCAAGTTACTTAATGAAGGTATCGAACCTACAAAGATATCAAAGATTGTAGAGTCTCCAGTGTCTTACATCTATCAAGTCAAGCTAGATGTAAAACCTACTTTAAATAATGTTTAACTCTTCTTCTTCGTACTTTAACTGACAGCTTTCACGTGAGATACTTTTGAAAGTTTTTTTTAAAAAAAGAAAAGAATAATAAATAGAGACAAGTCTTGTGCAGATGTGCAAAGATATGCAAAAACTTTCTGCACTTATTTATAACCCCAAGTCTTTAGTCGTTTCCATATAGTAGTTCTAGTAACATTACATAACTTAGCGACAGCAGCATCGCTTAGTCCCATCTCTTTCCACTTAAGAATATCTTCTTTAGGTAAATCAATCTCAGGTCTATGACAAACTTTACCTTGTTGTCTAGCTCTTTCTCTACCTTCTTCCATTCTTTCAACGATTAACTCTCTTTCAAATTCTGCAATAGTTGCTAAGAGATTAAACATTAATCGTCCTTGCGGAGTAGAAGTAATTATATTATTATCAATAGCTTCAAAGATGATGTCATAACTTTCCAGTAGTTTTACAGAGTTAATTAAATCTTGAACACTTCTCCCAAATCTATCTAACTTCGTGACGATGACTGTGTCAAATAACTTTTTCTCAGCGTCCCGCATAAGTCTTTTGAAAGAAGGTCTGTCTTCAGATTTACCCGAGTATCCCTGATCTTCATATATTTTAAAATCATATTCTTTATTCTTTGCGTACTTCACTAATTTCTCTTTCTGTAAATCTACTTTCTGTTTCTTTGTTGAAACTCTAATATATATCGCGGCTTTCATTCTACGAGGTTATCTATACAATCCTTCTGCCTTTTAACACATCTCTTTAAAAAAGGCGAGTCCTTGTATAATGATTTATAGACTTTAGCTCCTTCTTTTTCAGCTAATGAAAAATATTCTTTCGCATCTCTATATAATCCTTTTTCAAATAACGTTTCTCCTTTTAAATAAAGAGAATCTAGTTTTTGAAACTTAGTATCAAAAACTCTAGAGTCGTCACTGTTTTCATATATATTTAACAACATATCTAATACATCCATTTTTTCCAATCCTTATTACTATCTTTTGTTAAATAGTAATAATTAATTACAATAAAAAGTAATAGTGCTCCCATTATTACTATATCTAATAATCCTATTTCATTCATTGTCTACCTCTTTTACAAATTTCTTATCATACTCATCAAATAACTTCTGAATTTCGTAAGCCGAACCATCAAAAAGTAGAGGCATTTTAATTACCTCTACATACAGATAACGTATCTCCGTCAAAGAAGAAACTATCTTTTGGATAATCTACATAACTCTTTTCCATTAGCTTAATCATTTGGTTAAGAGTATGATTTTTCTTAGATTTAAAGATTATTTCTCTCATTTTAACCATCCTTGAATTGTTTCAATTATATTTTGTTTCTCTATAATCTCTATTCCTGATCTTTTTAACGACTCTCTGTCCTCAATTTCTTTTTTTAACTCTTCAAATTGTTTGAATTTTTCCATATTTTCACCTTTGTTTTTTTACTATAAAGAATATATACATATTATAGTATATAAAGGTTTTGGTTTTAGAACTTGATACTTACTATACAAGGACAAATAATATATTCCCAAAAATCAGAGTAAATATAATTGCTAAAGAAATAACAGGTATTAAAGGAATCCCCTCTTTCACTTTACGAACTTTGAAAATTAGCATGTATCCGACTAAATAGATGACATTAAAGATCGCTACATTAATAAAAATCGCTAGAGAATAAGTCGGAATCAATGCTCCAACTCCCATTAAAAACTTACCATCACCGCCACCCCAACTTCCAGAGTAGAACATAAATAATGCAATTATGAAGAAAAAGCTCAGTCCTAAGAAAGAATGTATTATTGGAAGAGGTGTTCCTCTAATAATTGATAGTAATAAGTTACCTCCTACTCCAAAACAAATCATAAATAAACAGATCCAGTTAGGAACTTCTCTATATTTTAAATCAGTATATGAACTAATTAATGCAGATAAAAATAAAATAAATAAAAAAATCATTGGAAGCAGTGCTGAACATCTAAGATTAACCACGGATCTTCACAATCCCAATTTACAAGATCACAATAATCTTTTCCAGCTTTTAATCCCCAAACCAATGTATCGTCTTGCGGTTCTATAAATACTAATCCCTTGTCAGTAGTCATAACTCCTACAATAATATGTCCTGAATCTTCAAATTCTAATTCTACATTACAGGAATAATATCCTTGTCTGTTAAAGTTCTTAACAAAAGTATTAGAGAAATCTGTGCAATCATAGAAATCATAATCATAGTTCCTTCTTTCAGTGTGATCTTTCTGTAAGAAGTTTATAAGAGTGTTGTAGTCAGGATTTACAACACCCTTAGAAGTCTTTATAGAGGTTAGGCTCTCTTCTAAAGAAGCTATAGCTCGTTCTAATTTAGAGATGTTTTTTTCAAAAAAGGTTATCTTTTTATTTAGTTGTTCATTCTTTAAAATACTTTCTTTTAGTGAAGCGTTAACTGTTTGAATAAGTTCTTCTTTATCTTCTATAGTTCTATTTAACTCCATAATAACTTCTTTGTAATTATTCATTTCTACTTCTTGTTTTTGAATATAATAAAAACTTGCTGACGCTGTAGCTATAGTCATAATAACTAATAAGCTCATTATTATTATTTCTTTACTCATTATCTACCTCTTTCTTTAACTTCTCTAACAATTCTCTTAGACTAAATTCAACATCATTAAGAGCCGTACTCACCGTATCAACTTCTTGCCACACTTCTTCAAATTCTTTTATTATTTCAATTAATTTATTTACCATTTCATTCAGCTTCAACTTTGTTGGAGGCACCAGAAGGATAGTTCTGAGTGTCTACCTCTTGCTTTTCTTCATCTAAAGAATCCATATATATCTTCAAAGCTTTCTTCGGATTACCTTTAGCTTTCTTTAACGCAATACTCCAATTCTCATCTCTGAAGTTCCTAACTAAGTCCTTTACATTTTCATTAAGAAACTTCTCTTTAAATTTTTCATATTTTCTATAACTCCATTCATAATCTAGCATATTATCAATAAACGCAAATATCTCTTTAGCTGTCTTTTGCTTAGCTTGTTCTTTAACCTTTTTCCTTATTTTATGAATTAAAGTTGTATAATAATCATTTACAGATTTAATAGTATAACCGCTTTTCATATGTCCACATTCTTTACATCTTTCAGTTTCTTCTTCTTCAAAAAACTTCATAAGACTTAAAATATTGTTGTCAAGAATTATTGGATTTCTAATCATACTTTTAGGAAATCCACAAGTTGAACAAATATCTTTGTCTTTATTCATCATCTACCTCTTTCAAAAATTTATATTGATTTGGTTTAAATTCGAAAATTATACCTTGTTTAATCCATAATTCTATTGTTTTTTCTGCTCTTTCTCCAAGAATCTTTTCTTCCTCTAACATTTTTAATAAAGATTCTTTAGTATATTTCTTATTAGACAGAAAAGACGGAAATCCAGGTGTTTTTAACTCCTCTTTTAATATAGTATTTTTCTTTATACTAGAATATAAAAAAGCTTGGATATCTGTCTTTTTAGATTTACTTATTTTCTTTGATTTGCTTTCCCTATTAACAAAACAAATTCCCTTCCATACCCTCTCTTGTTTTCCTTCAATATTTATTCTTTCTACAGTGATTTTAGGTAAAATGGCTGGTAATCTTTGTCCGATTTTTTGCAGTGTAATTTCTGGAGAATTATGTTCCATACAAAACTCGTTTAAAGCTGTACTAAATTCTGCTTTAGTAATATAGCTTTCTGGAGAATATTTTACATATGTTAAGACAAATGCTCTCATTGGATCTGTTTGTAATATCCATTCTTCTTTTATCGAATCTGTTGTATCTGAAGTGGAAAAACCATTAGATTTAATTAGTCTTTTTAATCCTTCTAAAGCCCAATTAAATAATCCACTCAATTCGTCATCTGAAGTAATTTTTTCTAAAATATTTGGATCTACATTTGTTTTATCAAAAACTCTAGAAAATTTAACTAAATTCCATCTTCTAAAAAAAGCATCTGTAGTATCTTCAGTAGGAGGTAACTCATTACATGAGAAGATTAATTTAGCAGTATTCACAAATTCAAAATGATCCTTAAATTTAACATCTGCATAAACTCTTCCCTTACCAGTCATTATTTTAAAATTTCCTGTTTGTTTTAATGAAGAATTTGGTAAATCGTCATAAATATTTGCTAATTTTCCAAATAAGTCTTTTCTTGCAAACCTATTATAACATAAGTCTTGTAAGGATGCTGAATTTATATTTTCTTCACCTAAAAATCTAATTAACAAATTTAAAAAAGTAGTTTTTCCATTACTACCACATCCAAATAACATAAACGCTTTATTAAAAGGATAATCATTAATTAAACAATATCCAAATAATTCTTGAATTAACATTACTTGATCTTTTCCTACAATTTCTTCAATAAATTTCTTAATTTTAGGACATTTTTTCTTAGGATCGTAATAAAGAGGTAATTCTCTTGTTAAATATATTTCTGGAGATTTTGCTAAAAGAGAGTCACTTTCTAAATCCCAAATACCATTCAAAACAGGAATATATTTTTTATTCTCATTTAATTGTTCTCTATTAATATAAGTTTGACCTTTTATCAATTCTATAACTTCTTCCTTATATCTTTTAGGAATAAAAGGAACTAACTCCTGAGCTATTTTTTTTACTAAAGTAATTGTTTTCTCATGATAAACACCATCAGTATAATATAACATTTGTTCGTTGTCATTAAGAGTTATTATTGGATATTGAGATATTATTTCTTTAGCAATATTTAAAGGAATAGGTGTTCCTTTTTCATCAATGAACACTGCTTTAGGCGTATTTTTTGTCATTGACACACCTCATTAAATAATTTCTAATATCTATATTGTACTTTTTTCTTATGTCTGAAACAGCTTTCATTAAACAGTAAATATTTGAATTAACATCATGTTTCTCAAGAATTTTTTGAGTATCGTAAATAAAAAAAGCAGAATTAAAATCCATATATAAATTATACATTATCGCTTTTTTGACATTTAACTTATTCATAATTGCATCTCCTCCATACGAATAATTGAAGATAAAGGAAATATCTCTATTTTATTCCTTTGAAGGTTTTTAAAATACAACAAGTCATCTTTCTGTTCTATAAATCTTAAATTTTTTGTTCTAGCTCTATCATCATCTTTGAAAACAACTAGATAATTTTTTCCTTTTTCCATCTTACTTTTTCCACCTCGTTCAAGTCTCTTAGTTGTTCAACTTTAAAAATGTTTATTTAATATAGAATAGAATTACTCTGTAGTGATTCTAATACTCAAGAATACATAAGTATATATATTACTTATTTATTTACAATACATATGAAACAATTAAATATATATTTTGATGATGGAGATTTCTCTAAATTAAAAAAATTAAAGAAGAAAAACAATCAAACATGGCGAGAATTGTTTCTAACAGTCTTGGAGGTTAATCAAAATGAAACCAGAAACTAAAGATTATGTAGATCTAGCAAAATCATTGTTAGAAGAAAATTTAGATATAGATATTATCTGTACAATCATTGAAGAAGTTGGTAAAGATAATAGAACGAATTTAATTAGATCTGATAAAGAAAATAAAAATGAACCTTGGAGATCTGAACCAGCAACTCAAAAACAAAAAGAATTATTAGATAAATATTCAGTATCTTACAATGATTCTTTGTCTAAAGGAGAAGCTTCAGATTTAATAGAGAAACATAAATATACAAAAGTTACTGAAGAGGTTGTAAAGAAATAAAATGGTATTTGGAAAAAATAAAAAGAAAGAAGCTGAATTTTATAGACAACAAATGGAAAAATCTAACAAGCCATCGGAAAAACAAATAAATACTTCTAATAAAATTACTGAGATGATTAATGATCCTAAGATCTTAAATTTAATAAGATCTGAAATTAAAAGAGCATTACCTTCAGAGAACAAGAATCTTTCTGAAAAAGACTTTGACGATATATTAAATTTAGTTAACATTGTAGAAGATAATTTAGCTGAGCTTAAATCTCATATACGTAAATTGAAAGAATAAAATGGAAATATATATCAGTGGAGACGCTAAAGAGATTAAAGAATTTTTACTCATTGATAAATCCAAAGAATTAGCCATTGATTACCTTGGGAGTGAGAAGAAGACTCCTTCTCCTCCCACACCAGTGGTTACTGAAACTGATAATAAAGAAATCTCTGTCGGAAGACCGTCATCAATTAGCAGAACTACAGATTATATAAAAGACCATCCTGCTGAAGAATATTCATTACCTGAAATGAGTGATGCTATAGGACTTTCTACAGAGACTTTAAGGAATCATATGATTCAATTAAAATATTATTACGATCAAGATAGTAGATCGTGGAGAAAGAAAGTAAGATGGTAAAATGGAAATATTTATGGGACGATTTTGAAAAAAGATTAGATGTTAGATCTTTTACATTTGCTTCTGTGATCTTTTTTATTGGAGGTACTTTGTTATTAATAAAAAATCAAATAGCTATCGGAATATATTGTATGACGATGTTTTTATTTACAATAAGTGCTGCTCAAAGATTAAGTCTGTTAGACAGAATTAATAAATTACTCAAAAAAGGGAGAAGATGAATGGTAAAAGGAAGAATCTATAAAATAAGTGATACACAAAAGAAAGATATTATTAAGCATCTTTGCGATATTGGTCAAAAAATATCTATTCTATACACTGCATTAGATGACAAGTATTCTTTAGAACAACCTATAAAGAGAGATTTCAGTGAACTTTCTACAAAATTAAGTAATGTACATGCTTTAATTACTAAATGGATCGGAAAAGAGTAACTAAAGAAATCAAAGAAAAAGAGATGTACTGTCATCACTGTAAGAATAAGATTTTCACTAGAGTTCATATAGAAATAACTGAAGAACCTCTTTACACAAGTAAAGAAGAATGGTTTTTATGTAAAAATTGTCACCAATTAGTAGAGATTAAAACTGAAGAAGATTTAAGATGGTAGATATTAAAACAGTTATCTGGAATTTAAGAGTATCTGTTCAACGAGCTAAAGAAATGGGGAAGTATTGGACAGATGGTGTTCTTAGAAAACTAGGTTTTCCTGAAGAAGAAATACAAGCATATCATTCTGAAAGAAATAAGAAACTCAAGAAAAAGATGCAAAAACGAAGAGAACTTCTTGAGAGAATAGAAAAAGCTAAGAAAATGAGGTAGATGAAAATAGATAAAAAACATGTTACATATGCGATTAAACTTGTGAGTATTATTTATCTAATTTTTGCAATAATGTTACTGAGTAAAGCTACTTATAATTATAAACTTGGTTATCATAATTCAGATCTAGGATGGAATATGAGATACTTAGAATCTCAGTTTCATACAACTATTTATGACGTTGCCTCTGATGGTAATGAATACAGTGGATTAGAATTGATCCGTATGGGAAATAACCTTATGGATAAATCGCTACTTGTAGGAATTATTAGTTCATTTTTAATCGGTTTTATGGTAAGAAATTTAGTGCCTAAAATGGGCACATAACATGTTCTAAAATGGAAGATAAAGAAGAAAACAAGGAATTTATGCAAGATGTAGTAAATAAACTGACGCCCTATCAAAAGAGAGCAATAGTTTTCATATTTACTATAGGTACTTTCGCACTAATGATCACAATACTCGTATATATTATTTATAATGTTCAACTTTTAAGTACGCACCCTTGCGAATTATGTTATGATCTTAATAAATATGTACTGTTAAGAAATACTTCTACTTTAATAAATTAAAAAAGAGGAGAATTATAAGGTCTCTCCTTTTTTACCGAACACTGTAAACACTAAACCGAGTAATATCGACGCAATCACTACAATAACTATTAATGGAATCCATGTTGGAATTTCTGCGAAGGCATCTACTGAAGCATCTGTTGCTGTATAAGCCGCAGTATCTTCTCCATAGTCATACGCTGCAGTCCAATTTGTATTGTTGTAAGTATTATCTGTTAGAGTTACCGTTCCCGCCGTTGCTGAAAGAGTATAATTTCCAGAACCTAAAGTTACCGTTGCATTACTTAAAGAAAAAGTACTTGCTCGAATTCCTGACTGAGATAAGGAAACAGCTGTACCATTTAATAACGTAATAGATTCACTTTCAGATTCAATATTTGTTTCTCTGAATTCTTGTGTTACTACAATACCCACTGCTAAAATTATTGTTGCTACTAAGATCGTCGTTATAATTCCAATCAGTTTTGACATTTCCATTTTTGTCACCTAAAAAATAAAAAAAACAATAAAAAATAGTTGAAAAATCAACTATTCTTACATTGTTTCTTTTTGTCCACCGAATACTCCAAATACAAGTCCTAAAAGTATTGCTGCTATTACCACAATTATAATCAATGGTAACCATGTTGGAATATCTGCTAAAGCTGTAACGGAATCGTTAATAGCTGTTTCAGCAGTTGTTCCAGAGATACCACTAATGTCCATAAATGTAGTTAATATTACTAAAGTAATTGCTAATAATATAGTAACTACAAGTAGAGTTGTAATTAGTGGAGATAAAGCACCAACACTAAGACCTTTTTTGTTTTTGAATAGTTTCATTGTCTTTTGTTCCTCTCTAGACCATCGTCTTTGACGACAGTTAAATAAAATAAAAAAAACAGTCTTATATTAAGTTATTGAAACTTATTAGTAACTTAATAGTAACTTAATTGTTACTTAGTATCCCAATACATATATGCTACGCCGATACCTGTAAATATTATAAACGCATATAACAAGTATGTTCCCGCTAATCCTGCATAGATCATTAATAAGGTTATTATTGCAGAAACAAAACTAGCAGTGGTTAGTGCAACTTCAGGTTTTTCTCTAGTTATAAAGAATATTAGGAATATAAAGAATACCATTAATATTATTGCATTAGAAAATAAGTAACTAAAAGGAGTGTTTGATCCAAGAGCTCCATTTAAGTAGCTCATTATTCCACCCATTCCTGTTATATTGCTTGGTTGATCATATAACATTATAGTTCCCTCCCAGTGATTACTTTAATAATCGCTGCAGATGACATAATCAATATAATTGTAACAATCGCCGCAGTAAACCATGGAGGAATACCTATTTGTTCAGATACTGCTGTACCGATTTTAGGGATTACTATAAAAGTATCTTTAACAGTGTTCCACATATTTTGAAGACCTTTATATACTAATCCAATTAAAGAATCTCCTTCTGAAATAGCTCCTTCTTCAGTAGTTTGTGAACTTAATAAATTTCCAGTATTTCTTAAAGTTTCCTCTTGATCTGAAATATTATTTGTTAAGGGGCTAGAAGATATATCTTCATTATATATAGCCATATCATTCATAAGTACTACAAAACCACCAATGACAGTAACCGCTACCAGTGCAGTTATTAACATCTTTGATGGAGGATTAGTATATTCACTCATTTTTCACCTCGTGTCATAAAATAAATTGCGGCTGCACCTAATCCTACGATTCCCATAATTGCACTAAAACTCATTTTAACTATTCCTAAGAACCCTACAAGTGCTATTGCAATACATGTGAATACTATTGCAAGTTTTGGATTAAATATTCCTAAAGAGACTAAAGCAATAATAATAAATATTCCCCAAACAAGTCCTTCACTACCTATAGTTCCTACATCAAAAGTGTCAAAGATACCTTCAGGGTTATTTGTAAGAAATTTAGTAAATGATAACGCAACACTTTCACCATCTTCTTCTGGAGGACTTCTAGATACAAATACATCTACAAAGAATGTTCCAGTTACGTTTTCCATAAAAGTTTCTGTTAAATTACAGAATAATACTCCACTAGCTGAAGAAGAATTAACATCACATATTGTTGTTGCATCAGATATGAAATCAGGTAATCTTACAAGCATCCTAGCGTAACTTAAACTTCCTGAAGTGTCTGTGTATTCCATTCTAACTTTTGAAGTCGTATCATTATAAGTTACATTGTAATAGAAATCAGTTATTCCATCTATAGCAGACCATATATCTGTAATCTCATCAGCAGTATTTATTATTTGAGTACAGGGAGTATCTGAACAATATTTCTTAGAAGGATCACCACTGTAAAGTATTTCTCCATCGTCTTCAACAATAATTGTGTAGAAGACATCTTCTAAAACTATGTGTAATAAGGTTTTACCATCACTATCTGTTTTACCAACTTCAGTGAGAATATATTGATTATCTTCAGGATAATATCTTAATAATTTTACATAGGCACCATCTAATCCGCTAAGACTTGAATCTAAAACACTTATTTCAAATACAGTATCTTTTGAATCATTAATATCATATAGATTCACAGTTAATGGAGAATCAGTACTCCATTCATCGTCTGTAAGATAATAATTTTCCACAGAGTATCCTGTAGAACTAT
>Ga0180432_10002761_pt1 | contig 25983 bp, 21 predicted proteins | sample SS_ome_10_FD_132414 | JGI IMG/M metagenome (GOLD analysis project Ga0180432, IMG submission 132414) | Hypersaline lake sediment archaeal communities from the Salton Sea, California, USA - SS_1_MS_2 metaG | ecosystem: Environmental > Aquatic > Non-marine Saline and Alkaline > Hypersaline >... | reverse complement strand
TTCAAGGATCCGGTCGCCTTTGCCGGTCGGCTGGCATCCTTTCGTCGAGGGTACGAGACGGTCCGGGCGTGGCCCGAGGAATTCCCGGGTCAGCTTCGATTGATGACCGCATCCCACAGGCTCCTGCTCTGCAACTACTACGCGTCGCATCATGATCCTGAGTACCGGCGGTTCGCCCACCGGTTCTTCGCGACCGTCGAGAAACGGATCCAGGAGGATCTCGCGGAGAGCCGGCACGCCACGGGCTGAATCGACCAGTGGAAGCGCAATCAGCAGGGATGTGGTACACTTCGCATACTCAGGGACATTGCACACCTCCTTGTCATGTCGTGACTCGAGGTCAGTTTCACGGAGGGATGCTGTATGCGAAACCTCATCATGATCCTTCTGCTTGGTTCGGGAATCGCCGTCTCGGGAGCCCGCGCCGCGACGCTGTTCGTCTATCCCGATGGACACGGCTCCTATCCGACGATTCAGTCCGCCCTCGATGCCGCTTCTCCCGGAGATACCGTGCTCTTGGGCGATGGCGTTTTCACTGGGGACGGGAACCGGGATTTGGACTACCTCGGCAAGCCGCTGCTGGTCACCGCGGAAAGCGGCGAGCCCGAGCAGTGCATCATCGACTGTGAAGGCTCCGAGACGGAACCTCATCGCGCCTTCCTCTTCCACAACGGAGAGACCGCGGATGCCCGCCTCGAGCGCGTGACGATCCGGGGCGGCTATCGTATCGGCGCCTACCCCGACGGGGCGGGCGGGGCCATCCTGTGCGTGGGCGGGAGCGCCACCTTCCGCACCTGCCGGATCGAGGACAACTACGCGGACCAGGGCAGCGGCATCTATGCCTGGGGGTATACGGGCAGCATCGAGGACTGCTTCTTCCTCGACAACAGCGCCGGGACAGGATCCGGCGCTGCGGTGGTCCTGGGAGGATCGGACGCCGCGGTTGATCACTGCATCTTCGCCCGCAACACCGCCACCGGGTGCGGCGGGGTGATGATGGTGGGGAGCACGGCCGCAATTTCCCGTTGCACGTTCGTCGAAAACGGGGGGCAGCACGGAAACAGCATCGTGAGCGGACAGGCGAGCTTCACGACCGTCGAGAACACGATCGTCGCGTTCGGCGAGTGGGGCTGCGGTGTGGGCTGCCACATGGACGGCGAGATCGAGCTCTCGTGCTGCGACATCTATGGCAATCCCGGAGGGGGGGACTGGATCCTTTGCATCGCCGACCAACTCGGGATCAACGGGAACATCTGTGAGGATCCGCTCTTCTGCGACCTCCCCAGCGGGAATCTCCACCTGCATGCCGACTCTCCCTGCCGTCCCGCATCGCCTCCCAATCCCGAGTGCGATCTGATCGGGTTCATGGAGGTCGGGTGCCCGGCAACGGGCGTGGAGACTCCCGAAGCGGATGTGGGCCGCCGCTTGCACATCCGGGTCGAACCGAACCCCTGCAGCGGGGGCGCCATGCTCTTCGGGGAGGGGCCGTCCGTCCGGGGAGATGCCGCGGAGATTCTGGTGTGCGATCCGAATGGCCGCGCGGTACGGCACCTCGCGCTGGGGGCGCAGATGCGGGTATGGTGGGATGGTCGGGATGACACGGGGCGCCGGGTGCCGGGTGGGCTCTACCTCGTGCGCGCGGGCGCGGATGAGTGGGGCGGAGCGCGGCCGGTGTTGGTCGTTCGGTGACCGGGAACCATCCTTCTTGTTGGCTCGGCTCGGCGCACCTCACTGCTGCGGCAGCGGACTGAGAAGCCCTCTGTCGATCAGTCCCCGGAAATGGCATCTGACGCTCGCCGCGAGCGCCGGGTCGCGGACGAGAAGACCGAGCTCGATATTCCGTTCCAAGGCGGCCTCGGTCAGGTTGGCGGAGGTGATGAAGACGACCTCGTCTCGGCCACGACGGCCTTGGCATGGAGAACCCCGCCGGGCCCGTCCGGTTCAAGGGCTCGCGGGTCGTAGTAGATCCTGGGCCGCGAGATCCTTCCAGCCCTCCTCCTCCAGGATCCGGCGGTCGATCTCGTAGTCCCAGTAGACATCGAGGGTTTGACCCCGGGCATCGTCGTCGGCACAGGAGAGGCGGAGGAGGCAGGATTGACCGGATGCGGCAGGCTCGATCCGCTCCTCGACGAGCCAGCGGCGGGAGCGGACCTCGACCAGGTCGCCGGGGTCCGGCGGATGATCCGGGAGGGTGCGTGTCGTCATCGTGTCGGACAGGTGTTCGGCCCTCCTCTGCCGGCGAGGCGCGTGCACCCGGGCATTGCGACTGGGGATCTGGCCGCGCCGGCAGCTCGATACTGAAGGATGTGAGGCCGGGCGGCAACGGGCGCGATGGCAGGCATGCGGCGCCAGCTAGACACACGACCGTCCATCGAGGCTGATCCGAAGGAGACGTGTCGTCAAAACGGGATTTTGGCGACAATTCCATTTGACATGTCGTCGGCAGCGACATAACCTCGAAATGTGTCGCCAAACAGAGAAAACGCGAACATGTCCAAGATAACCTGTCTATCTGATAGACCTTACAATGAACTCCCTCTCCTGCCACCTGCGGCGGACATCGAATCCAAGCCAATCCTGCGGCAGTGCATCCGGGCCCGCAGTGCCCTGGCCGGCCTGAAGCAAGCAGCTGAGCTGATTCCAAACCAGGCGATGCTGATCAACACGCTGCCCATCCTGGAGGCTCAGGCCAGCTCCGAGATCGAAAACATCGACACCACCACCGATGCCCTTTTCCGGCACCTGAGCAGCGACCATCTTGCCGACTCGGCAACCAAGGAAGCACTACGGTATCGCGAGGCGCTCATGGAGGGGCACCGGCAGCTCGGCAGACGCCCCCTCAATACGCGGACGGCAGAAGCGATCTGCAGTCGGCTCAAGGGGGCCGAAGTACGCGTGCGCCGAGTACCGGGGACAACCCTTGCCAATGCCGCGACCGGAGAGGTCGTCTACACACCGCCGGATGGCGAAAGGGTGATCCGCGACTTGCTTGCGAACTGGGAGCGATTCCTGCACGAGAGGCAGGAGTTGGATCCTCTGATTCGCCTCGCCGCCGGTCACTACCAGTTCGAGGCCATTCACCCCTTCACGGACGGCAACGGTCGCACGGGAAGGGTGCTCAACATCCTCTTCCTCGTTCAGGAAGACCTGCTGACGCTGCCCATTCTCTACATGAGCCGGTTCATCATTCGACACAAGGACGAGTACTATCGCCTGCTCCTAGACGTCACCCGAGAGGGGGCCTGGGAACCCTGGATCCTCTATGTGCTGGGGGCAATCGAATCAACCGCCGTGTGGACGATGGGAAAAATCGCGGCAATCCGGTCCCTGTCTACGGCGACGATCGACGTTGTCCGTGACCGGCTCCCGAAGATCTACAGCCGCGAATTGGTCGACGCGCTGTTTGCGCAACCGTATTGCCGCATCGCGAACGTGGTTGCTGCCGGTGTGGCCCAACGGCAGGCGGCCTCGCGCTATCTCAACAAGCTGGTCGACATCGGCGTTCTCGAGAAGCGAACGCTCGGCCGGGAGAAGCTCTTCGTTCACACAAGGCTGTTGAAGCTCCTGACGACAGATGACAACACCTACCGTGAGTTCCCGACGCGATCGGAATGACATGTCCCGAGGAATCTCGGCAGAGGATCGGCAGACTCGTGAGATCCTGCCGGGCCTCGCGGGGATGTCGTGGGGCAAACGACCGTTTGCGATATCGGGAGTTCTGGGAGTTGCTCGGCTCCGGGATGCGGGGGACGCCAACTGCGGAGGCCTATTCGGGAACCATGGGAACGCAGTCCACCTCAGTCGTCTCGCGGCGGCCGGCTCCGTGCGCCACTTGAAGATCGTCCTGGTTCGTCAGCGAGTTCATCCCTACCCCAACCCCAACACCCTCCCCCCCTGCACCACGACGAACGCCGCCCCCCACGCCAGCACGAGCTGGTAGGCGATGTCGAAGGCCATCCACCCCATCCCGAACTCGCGCCGGATCGTTAGGACCGCCGCTACACACGGTGTGTAGAGAAGGACAAAGACCATGAAGCCGAGAGCGATGAGCGGCGTGATCCCGCTGCGCGGGTGCTGCAGCGCTCGCCGGAGGCCTTCCTCTTCCCCCGTATCCCCGACATCGCTCATCCAATAGAGGACGCCCATGGTGGAGATCACGACCTCTTTGGCCACGAACCCCGTGACCAGACTCACGCCCATACGCCAGTCGAACCCGAGCGGCGCCACCACCGGTGCGATCGCCTTGCCGATGCGTCCGATCACGGTGTACTCGATCTCCGCCAGGGCACGCTCCCCGTCCAGGTGCGCCAGTTCGGTCGGCGAAGCGCCCTGAGCCGCTCGCTGGTCGCGCGCGCGGGCCATCTGATCGGCTTCCGGATGCCGCGGAAACGTCCCCAAGACCCACAGGATGATCGAGGCGATCAGGATCACGCCCCCCATCTTGCGCAGGTACATGCGCGAGCGGCCCCACACGTGCATCACGAGGCCCGTGGTCGTCGGCCAGCGGTAGGGCGGCAGCTCCATCACAAAGGAGGCCTCCTCGGCGCGCAGAAAGGTGCGGCTGAAGATGAGGCCCAGAGCGAGCGCCACCAGGATCCCGAGAAGGTACATCAGGCCGACGACGGTCCCCGCGTGACGGGCGAAGAACGTGCCCGCGAAGAGGACAAAGACCGGCAGCCGCGCGCTGCAGGACATGTGGGGCAGGAGCAGCGAGGTGAGGATTCGATCACGCCTCGATTCCAACATGCGGGTCGCCATGATCGCCGGCACACTGCAGCCGAACCCCATGAGCATCGGGATGAACGACTTGCCGTGGAGGCCGAAGAGGTGCATCACCCGATCCATGATGAAGGCGACGCGGGCCATGTAGCCCGAGTCCTCGAGGAGCGAGATCCCGAGGAAGAGGATGATGATGTTGGGCAGGAAGGCCGCCACCGCGCCCACGCCCGCGATGATCCCCTCCGCGACCAGATCGGTCAGCAGCCCGGCGGGCAGCACGTCGCGAGCCAGATCCGAACAGAGGCCGATCAGGCTTTCGATCCAGGCGGTCGGATAGGCCCCCAACGTGAAGGTGGCGTTGAAGAGAAGCCACATGAAGGCAAGAAAGATCGGCAGACCCAGTACCCGATGGGTCAGCACGCGATCGACCTGGCGCGAGAACTGCATGCGATCGATCGGCTCCTCTTGCAGAACCTCGCGGCGGAGGCCGTCGATGAACCCGTAGCGCCCTTCGGCAAGGACGCGGGCGGGCTCGAGGCCGGTCGCGGTGCGGATGTGCTGCCGGGCCTCCTCGGCCGCCAGGAGCAGCGGCTCGGGATCGGACAGGCGGTTGTGGATCACCTCGACGATGTGAGGATCGCCCTCGAGGAGCTTGGTCGCCAGATAGCGCGCCGGGACCCCGAGCGCCTCGCCGCCCACCGCGTCCACTCGCCGGCTCAGATCAACGATCACTTCTTCGACGCGCGTACCGAGGGAGACCGGGATGTGCCGGTGCCGCTCACTCCGATCCTCGACCAGCCGGAGGATGGCATCGAGGAGCGCCTCGCGCCCCCGACACCGGTGCCCCTCGGTCGTGACCGTGGGGGTACCGAGAAGCTCTTCCAGGCGTTTGACGTCGAGCTTCGCGCCCATGCGGGTGAACTCGTCCCACATGTTGAGGTCGACGATTACATCGACGCCCATCTCCAGGAGCTGTGTCGTTAGGTGGAGGTTCCGCTCCAGGTTGGCGGCATCCACCACGTTGATGATGATGTCGGGCTGCTCGTTCAAGATGTACTCGCGGGCGATGCGCTCCTCGATCGAGTAGGAGGTCAGCGAGTAGGTTCCCGGGAGATCCGTCACCTCGAAGCGATAGCCCTGGTAATCGAGACGGCCGACCTTGCGCTCCACCGTCACCCCGGGCCAGTTGCCGACGTGCTGCTGGAGGCCGGTGAGCAGATTGAAGATGCACGTCTTGCCCGAATTGGGGTTGCCGGCGAGACCGATCCGGATGGTGCGCATCAATCATCTCCAGCGCCACGCGCGGCGACGGCGCCCGCCGCGTCGAGGCGTATAGTCGATCGCGATGACATCGATCCGCTCGGCCTCCTCGCGCCGGAGGCTGAGGTGCACGGGACCCAGACGATACTCCCGGGGGTCGGCGAGAGGCGCCTGCTTGATCACCTCGATGATCAGACCCTCGCGGAGGCCCAGATTGCGCAGGCGGGCCTGGAAGGTGTCGCTGCCCCTCAGCCTCATGACCTTCGCGGTATGACCGGGCGCGATGTGGATCAGGCTGATGACTCCCGGGGCGGGAGGCTTACTCGGGGGCATCGTCACGTGGCTCCTCTTCCTTTGTGGCGACCGGCTCGACAAAGATCGATGCCGCCTCCCCGGGGGTGAGCACGAGCCGGTGCCCGTCGATCCGAACCGTCGCTCGCCGGTGGGCACTCATCCCCTCCACCTTCTCGATCGCCGCCCCCGGCAAGAGCCCTCGGCGCATGAGGCGCCGGCGGAGGGTTCCGGAAGCTTGGATGCGCACGATCTCCGCCGCCGCCCCCACCTCGAGGTCGGTCACCGGCAGCAGGGGCCGGTCCCCTCGCCGCGGAGCCCCGCCCCCGAGCCGGCGGCGCTGGCAGTCGACACGATCGCAGGCGGGCTTGTCGGGATCACCGAAGCAGGATCGGAAGCGATCGAGGAACGAGTCGTCGACCTCCGGGCAGGTATCGATATACTCGACAAAAGCGGCCAGCCGCTCGAGCGATGCCGGCGAGAGGTGATGCTCCAGGCCGCAGGCATCCTCCTCCGCCTGTGTGGTCGGAACACCCAGGACATCGGCCAGGAAGCGGGTCAGGAAGCCGTGACGGCTGGCGACCCGGCGGGCAATCGCCTCCCCCTGCGCGGTGAGCTCGATGTACTCGCGGGCCTCATAGCGCACCAGTCCCCGCTCGGAGAGGCGATGAAGAGCCCAGGTGACCGTCGGCATCCGGACCGCCTTGGCGCGGGCGATATCCCGTACCCGGATGGTGCGGCGCTCCAAGGAGAGACCGAGGATGATCTCGAGGTAGTCCTCGAGCGCCTCGCTCAGGTGGAGGGCCGCCGACTGGCCGCTTTCGGTAGACATGTCAACCTCTGTTAGATGAATCTAACTGAATAAGATCGGTCTCGGGGGGCGGAAGGTCAAGCGGTTTCTGGACCGGGGTCAATCGTCCTTGTCGCCCCGCGACCCGAAGGCCTACCCTCGATCAAGGGGGACGTCTGCCCGTGAAGAAGAGCCGTCGACGCGTGGTTGGCTGGGCACTCGCGGCGCTTGCCGTGGTCGTCCTCTCCGCCTGGGCGCTGCGCCGCTGGGCGCCGAGCCTCTTCCTCGACCGCGGGGCGCTCGAGACTTTCCTCGAGCAGCACGACAGCGGGGCCCCTCTCCTCTTCATGGGCCTTCAGGCCGCCCAGGTCGTGCTGGCGCCGATCCCCGGCCACTTGCTCGGCGTAGTCGCCGGCGCCGCCTTCGGGCTGCTTCGGGGAACGCTCTACACCGTGATCGGGGTCGGAACGGGCAGCGCGATCGTGCTCGCCCTTTCCCGTGTGGCGGGGCGACCTTTGGTGCAACACCTGGCACCCGGGGAACGATTGGTCTCGGTCGACCGATGGGCCGCGCGCCGGGGGCCGCTCTTCTTCTTCCTCTTCTTCATGCTCCCCTTCCTGCCGGATGATCTCGCCTGTTTCGCCGTGGGCTTGAGTTCCCTGCCCTTGCTCCCCATGCTGGGGCTGATCGTGGCGGCGCGGCTGCCCGGGCACTTCGCCGCCGCCTGGCTGGGGGCCACGGCGACCCGGCTGCCCCCTGCAGGATGGGTGGGGATCGCGCTGTTCTCGGTTGGTGTCCTGGGTGTCTACTGGCGACACCATCGGCGGATTGAGGACTGGTTGATCCACAAGTTGGACCAAACGGAAACGCCGAGGAGAAAAGGGCCATGAAGGGCGAGTGCATCGGAGTCTACGGCACGTTTCCCGATCAGGAGACCGCGGGCCGGCTGGCCCGGACCCTGGTCGAGGAAGAGCTGATCGCTTGCGCCAACCTCTTTCCGATCGCTTCGGTCTACCGGTGGAAGGGCGCCATCGAGGAAGCCGATGAGTGGGGAGCCTGGCTCAAGACGCGACGGGAGCTTTTTCCCGCGCTTCAAGAGAGGGTGCGGGAACTCCATCCCTACGAGGTCCCAGCGCTCGTGGCCTATGAGATCGCCGGCGGCATCCCTGCCTACCTGGCCTGGATCGAGGAGTCGACGCGCCCGGTGGATGCATGCGGGTGATCGGAGCGGCCATCGGTTTCGGGCGCCGACTCGTCTGTCCGCACGAGGCTCGGGCGGTCCGCGAGAACCTGCGCTACCTCGGCCTCGGGAATGATGAGCGCACGATCGAGGCAACCTTCGAGGCCTTTGGGCAGTTCGTCGCCGAGCTGCTTTGGGGATTGCATGTCGGACCGCAGATGATTGCGAACCGGTGGCGAATCGAGGGCATGGGTCACCTGCACGATTTGAACCGGCAGGCGAAGGGCTGGATTCTCGCCGGCGCGCACGTGGGCAACTGGGAACACCTGGGCGCGTTGGCCGATCGGCTCGATCGGCGCTTGGTTGCCCCGACGGGGACGCAGTTGCATCCGCTCCTGTCCGCCTGGATCAAGCGCCGGAAGCACCGGTGGGGGATCGACTCGGTGCCCGCCTCCCGGGGACTCCGCGGATTGACCCGCGCGCTCGATCGAGGCCGGCTCGTCGCCTTGCCCATCGACGGCGGGTCCTTCCGCCGGGGAATCGGCGTCCGGTTGTGCGGACGCCCGGTCCGCATGGCGGCCGGCGCGGCCCGCCTGAGCCGGCTGAGCGGCCGGCCGATCGTGCCGGTCTTCTCGACGCGGACGGGATTCGCTCGCCAGCACGTCGTCATTCACCCCCCCCTGTGGCCCACCTCCCCGGCCGAGCAGATCACGCAACACCTTGCCGATCTCCTGGGCGACCACCTGCGGCGGGCCCGGGGGCAGTGGTGCATCTTCCGGCCTATCGAACGAGGAGAAGAACGATGTCCCGCACAGTAGACCAGCTCGAACCACGGAACCTCTGGCGCTACTTCGCCCGTCTTTCGGAGATTCCCCGATGCTCCAAGCACGAAGGCCCGGTCCTCGCCTGGCTGGATGACCTCGCCCGCGAGAAGGGCGTCGAGATCCGGAGCGATGGAGCCGGCAACCGGCTGATGCGTCTTCCCGCCACACCCGGCCATGAGAACGCCCCCACGGTAGTGATGCAGGGACACGTGGACATGGTCTGCGAGAAGGATCCGGACGTGACGCACGACTTCTCGCGTGATCCGATCCGTCCGATCGTCGACGGCGACGTGGTGCGCGCACAGGGAACAACGCTGGGAGCGGACAACGGCATTGGGGTTGCCACGGCCCTCGCCTTTCTGGATGAGAAAGAGGCGGTTCACGGCCCGCTCGAGCTCCTCTTCACCGTCGACGAGGAAACCGGTCTCACCGGCGCCCGCGCCCTGGCCCCGGAGTTCTTCAGCGGCCGCATCCTGTTCAACATGGATTCGGAAGTGCTGGGGCGGTTCACGATCGGGAGCGCGGGAGGTGGAGACAGCATCCTCACCCTCTGTGCGCCCCGATCGCCGTGGCCCCAAGGGGCGGCCTACAAGCTGGAGATCGGCGGCTTGGTGGGAGGCCACTCGGGGGCGGACATCCACCGCCACCGCGGCAACAGCCTGAAGATCCTTGCGCGGCTGCTCGCCGAGACCGAATCGGATCTGCGCCTGGGACCGGCCCGGGGGGGAACGAAGCGGAACGCAATCGCCCGGGAGGCGGAAGCCTGGATCGCCGTCTCGCGGGACGCGGGACCCGAACTGGAAGCTCACGTTCGGCAGCAGGCGAAGCTCATCGGCTCGCAGTACGGGAGGATCGAACCCGATCTCGGGATCTCGCTCCATCCTGCGAATGGGGAGGCGGTCGGTTTCGCCGAGCCCGAGGAAAGCCGCCATCTGATTCATCTCCTGGACGCGCTCCCCTGCGGCGTGATCGACATGAGCCTCGAGTTCCCGGGCATCGTCGAAACGTCATCGAGTATCGGCATCCTGGAGGATCTGGACGACGGCTACCGCGTCATCTGCTCGAGCCGCTCGGCCTCGGACGAGGCGTTGGCCGGCATCCTCGGTGGCATCGGCTCCCTCGCGCACCTGGCGGGGGCGGAGATCGAACGTTCGGACGCCTACCCCGCGTGGCCCCCCCGCTTAGGGACCCCGCTGCTGAAGACCGTGGAAGCGGTCTACCGCCGCCTCTTCGATGCGGACCCCACCTTCGAGCTCATTCACGGGGGACTGGAGTGCGGTCTCTTCCTGGGAGCCTACCCCGACCTCCAAATCGTTTCCTGCGGCGCCAAGATCGACGATGCGCATTCACCGCGAGAGCGGGTTCGCATCGCATCCGTGGAGCGCCTGTGGAGGTTTGCCCGAGCCTTGCTGGCAGAGCTCGCCGGCAGCTCCTCGCCCTGAGGCGATCGGAACAAAACGTACTGGATTCCGCAGGACTTGAGGTTCAGACTGTTTCGCCATGAACGACCCAAAGTCAGCCCTCCGCCAGCGTCTCGAGAGCAGACTCCTGCGCCTTCCGGTCGGCGAGCGCACCAGCATGATCCTGCTGGCGACCGCCATCGGCATCGGTGGCGGTCTGGGTGCGGTCTTCTTCCGGTGGCTGATCGGGACGTTCCAGAACCTGGCGTGGGGGGCGGGAGGGACCCCCCTCGAACAGATCGCCCGCTCGGCTTGGTATTGGCGCATCGCCATCCCCGCCGCCGGCGGGCTTCTGGTGGGGCTGATTGTCAAGTTCCTCGCCCCCGAGGCCAAGGGCCACGGCGTCCCCGAGGTCATGCTCGCGGTGGCCCGCATGGGTGGGGTGATCCGCCCCGTGGTCGCGGTCGCCAAGTCGTTCGCCTCGGCCATCTGCATCGCGACCGGGGGGTCTGTCGGACGGGAAGGGCCCATCGTCCAGATCGGGGCGGCGATGGGATCGACCCTGGGCCAGGTGCTCAAGCTCTCGACGCGCCGCATCCGCACCTGCGTTGGGTGCGGCGCCGCCGCGGGCATCGCGGCGACCTTCAACGCCCCCATCGCCGGCGCCTTCTTCGCCACCGAGGTCATCTTGGGCGAGTTCAGCGTGGGGGCGTTCGGCTCGTGCGTGATCAGCTCGGTCAGCGCGACGGTGATCGCCCGCAGCCTGCTGGGTGATATCCCCGCCTTCGAGATCCCCGCCTATGCGGTGCTTCATCCGGCGGAGATGTTCACCTACGCGATCCTCGGCCTCGCGGCCGGGGTGGTTGGGGTGCTCTTCGTTCAGGTGCTGCATACGTCCGAGGAAGTGTTCGATCGTCTTCGCAAGATCCCGTCCTTCTTGCAGCCGGTTCTCGGGGGATTGGGCATCGGCGCGGTGGGGATTCTCCTGCCGGAAATCATGGGGGTCGGCTACGACACAATTACCGAAGCCCTGTACGGACGGATGGGGCTCGGGATTCTGGCGGTCATTTTGGTTGCCAAGCTGGTCGGCACCAGCTTTACCCTCGGCTCGGGCGGTTCGGGGGGGGTGTTCGCACCTTCGCTCTTCATGGGAGCGGCCCTCGGCGGCGCCGTGGGGCATCTGGCGCAGATGACGCTCCCCTTCGCCATGGCCACGCCGGGCGCCTACGCGGTCGTCGGCATGGGCGCCATGGTGGCGGCGGCCACGCACGCCCCAATCACGTCCATCCTGATCATCTTCGAGCTCACGGGTGACTACGGCGTAATTCCGGGGCTCATGGTCTCGTGCATTCTGGGAACATTGCTGGCGCAGAAGCTGAGGCGCGAGTCCATCTACACGATCAAGCTCATGCGCCGGGGGATCGACCTTTACGCCGGGCACGAGCTGAACGTACTGCGGCAGGTGCGCGTGGGGGACATTCTTCGTAGCGATGTGGAGACGGTTCCCCGCGGCGCCAAGATCGACGAGCTCTACCAGCGGTTGGTGAGCTCCTCGCACTACGAGTTCTTCGTGGTCGACGAGTCGGGCGATCTGGCCGGCGTCGTCAGCGTCGACGATCTGCGTAAGGCCCTTCCGATCATGGAGGATCTGAGGCAGATCGCGATCGCCGAAGACGTGATGACCCATCCGGTCGTATTCCTCCGCGAGGACGATACCCTCGACCGTGCGATGCGGCAGTTCGAGAAACGCACCTTCGAGGAGCTCCCGGTGGTGGCGGGGAACTCGATGGCACCGATCGGCACGATCCAGCGCCAGGACGTGATCAAGGCCTACAACAAGGAGATCCTGAAGGTCGATCTGGCCGGCTCGCTGAGCTCTCGGCTCGATTCGGCCGCTCAGTATCGGAGCTGGGAGACAGTGGGCGGCTACGTGCTTGCCCAGACCGAAGCGCCCCCTCACCTCTGTGGGCGGCCCCTCGAGGCCCTGCAGCTCAGGCAGACCCGGGGGGTACAGATCATCCTGATCGACCGAAGCGGGGTTCCCGGCGAGGGGCGCTACGCCTTCCCCGCTCGGGAGACGGTCCTCCGACCGGCGGACCGGATCATCGTGTTCGGCCGGCGCGAGGATGTCGAGGGTTTGCTGCGGGAGACGCGCTAGAGAGAACATTGAACTGCGCGCCCAATCCTTTCAGAAAAGGCTATTTAGCTCATACGTAGGCGCTTTGGAGAGGAAGGGGACAGGAAATCGTGGACAGCGAACTAGTAACTCTGTTAATATCGATCTGAACGCGGGCAACACCTAGAGATCTGATGACCAACGCGTTCGAATTGTGCTCCGACGGGCAATAAGGCACCCGGTAGCGCCGCTAAGCGCAGCGGTCCGGCGGAGAAAGCCCCCTGTGGACGGCGGCTCACCGGCGCCTTCACATAGCCTGGATCCCGGAATGATCCAAGGCCTTCGGTTGAGCTGGCCACAGGGACATTCGTCAGGATTCTGCCTCGGCTCTGGGACACATTCTTAGCACGAGGCTTCCTGGGTATCCCTTCAGGCTGGGGGGCGGTCACTTTGGTGGCCGCCCTAATCGTTTCTTACCCGCGATTCCTGGTTCGGTTTCACTCCTTTGGCCCGGTTCGTACCGGGCGGCCCAGCTGCCGCTCGATCGAAGCGATTTTCGTCTCCAACCGGCCCGTTCGCCCCTTTCGGTAGTCGATCTTGATCGCCACCGAAATGCGCTCGCAATCCTCACGCATCCGCTCGAAGCACTCGGTGACGACCGCGAGCGCTTCTTCCCAGGTTCCTTCGAGCACGGTGCCCATCGGGTTCAGGATGTAGGGCGTCCCGGAGCGGTCGATGATATCGAGGCTGCGGCTGACGTAGCGACCGACCGAGGGGCCCTTGTCGAGGGGGGTCATCGAGAACTCGAGCAGCACATCCCGCTCCTCACTCATGGCTGTCTCCTCCCTTCGGGGGCCACATCTGGTCAAGCACCTCCAAAAGGTGCCGGATCGGGACCCCCCGCGCCTTCAGGCGCCCCTGTAGTTGCGTCCGGCACCCCGGATCGGAGGTCACGACCAGATCGACCCCGCGAGCGGCCAGCAGTTCCGCCTTTCGATCACCGAGGGCGGCCGACATCGCGGGTTGCAGCAGGTTGTACAGCCCCGCCCCCCCACAGCACTCGTCCGGTTCGGGAGCTTCGGCCATCCCTTGCCGTCCCCCGCCGGCCATGAGCCCGTGGGCATGAGCGGTCGTCCCCTGGACGTGGCGGTGATGACACGGCTCCTGGTAGACGATCCGGCGCCCCGCATCCCTCTCGGGGTCGCTGGCCTGCGGCTGAAGATCCCATTGCGCCAAGACCTCCATGGTGTCGCGCACGCGCGCGGCGAAGCGGCGTGCCCGCTCGGCGTACTCGGGATCATCGGCGAGCAGCTCGCCATAGCCTTTGAGCGCCGCCCCGCATCCGGCCGACTCGGTGAGGATCCATCCCGGACCGGCGGCCTCGAAGGCCTCGATATTCTTGCGCGCCAGAGCGCGCGCATCGGAGAGGAATCCCTGATTCCAATGGAGCGCACCGCAGCAGGTCTGACGCTTGGGCATGCTGACCTCGAGACCGGCCTTGTGCAGGAGCGATTCCCATGCCTGCATCACGCGCGGGAAGAAGACCGGGGTCACGCACCCCCGGAAGAGCAACACCGGTCGAACATCGGCGGGAGCCACCGGAGGGCGCTCGAATGAGGCCACCGGGGGCGTCGGCACCTCATCACCCCGAATGGACGAGATCAGATGGAGGAAGTGCGCCCGGTGCCGCCGGGCGAAGAAGAGGCGGACCAGCAGGCGGGCCACACCGGATCGGCACGCGTCTCGGAGGGTTCGGATGACCATGCGCCGAGGCCACGTGCGGGCCAGCACGCTGTGAAGCAGAATGCGGATCCATCGGTCCCGTCGGCTGGCTCGTAGATGCGAAACCCACTGGCGGGACTCGGGGAACACCCATCCCAGCTTGACTCCCGACGGGCAGGCGGCCTCGCAGGATCGGCATACCAGGCAGAGGTCGAGCACCCGCCCGGTCTCGGCCGTGAAGGCGCCGTTCCCCTGGGCCAGCTCTCGGATCAAGCTGATCCGGCCACGGGGAGAAAGCCCCTCATCCATTGATTGGACATAGGTGGGGCAGGCCTCCAGGCAGAGCCCGCACTGGATGCATTCGCGGGTATGGGGTGCTTCACACACGTCAGGAGCCCTTTGCCGTCGGTTCGTCGGCCATTCCGGCGAAGACCCCTCGGGGATCGAAGATCGTGCGGATCAGGCGCATCCGGTCTCGAAGCTGAGCAGGGGTCCCCCACGCATCCCATCCCCACCAGGGATGCCCCGGGGCGCGGTCGAGCGCGCGGTAGCCGCCGATCTCCCGGACCGCCTCGGCCAGATCGAGCAGAAGCCGCCGCAGGGGAACATCCTCGTACTCGGGGCCGAAGACGATCCGCAGGAGACCTACGCCGGCGTGCACCTGGAGACGATAGGTCCATGCCTGCTCCCCGCCCGCCGCGCAGAGGCTCTGGGCTCGCGCGGCCAGATCGGCGCACTTGCCGGGTGAGGTGACGAGCCTGAGGATGAGGGGTGATCGACGCCAGGCATCCCCTCGCGCGGCCCGCGTGCGGAGGTCGGACGCCTCCTCCGCCTCCAACAGCTGGAGGCTCTCGCCCGTGGACGCACGGAGCTCCCGCCAGCGACGCTCGACATCTCTGGCATGACCATCGAGTCCGATCAGGAGCTTCGCGCCATCGCGGCCGGCATGCAGGTCGATTTGCGTCCAACCCAGAGGGATCACCGCCAGATTGGAGGCTAGATCGAGCAGGTCGAGGAACTCGCCACACGCCTGGGCCACCGCCACGCGTTCGGGTAGAGGATAGGTCCGCAGGGTGAGCTGGGTGAAGACGGCCAGCGTGCCCCGTGAGCCGATCAGGAGCTTGCCCACATCGTAACCGCTCACATTCTTGACCACCCGGCCGCCGAACTCGATCGGCCTCGCATCCCCGGTCACCGCTCGGAATCCGAGCAACGAGTGTTTCGGATGATGAAACTCCTGGGTTGCCGAGGCCCAATAGCCCGCGGCCAGGATACCCCCCATGGTCGCGTTCTCCGGATCGGGGGCTTCCCAGACCAAGCGCTGCCGATCGGCCTTGAGTGCCCGCCGCACGGCCGCCAGCGTCGTCCCCGGCTCGAGGGTGATCGCGAAGTTGGCCGGTTCGTAACGCAGGATGCGGTCGGCCACCCGCAGGGCCAACGGCGCGGGGGCGCTGCCGGAGACCACGCGAAGGGTGCCGCCCCCCAGGGGGGTCAGGGTTCGCCGCTCGGCCAAGGCCTCCGAGATCGCTTCCGAGACCTGTTGCTCCAGAGGCGAAGGCTCCCGCCGGAGATGCTCGCTCGGAACGTCCGGGCTCCACTTGGAGACCCGGGAGCTCGAAACCTCGCGGCGCGCGGCCCGTGGGCGCCCGATGCCATCGGCATCCACTTCCTCTCGATCACCCTCCTCTTCCAGCGGAGGCAGGACCTTCCCCGGATTGACGCGATCCCAGGGGTCGAAGGCGCGCCGAAGGCGATGCATCAGGGCGATGTCCTCCCCGGTGAACGCGCAGCGCATCGCCTCGCGCTTGGAGAGCCCGATGCCATGTTCACCCGTGAGCGCACCTCCCGCGTCGAGACAGATCCGGATGATCTTCCGGCCCGTCTCCTCGGCCCGCTTGGCTTGGGATGGATTGCTCTGATCGAAGAAGATCGTCGGGTGCAGATTCCCGTCCCCGGCATGGAACGCATGGCCGATGGGGAGATCGGACGTCGAGAGCCGGCCGATCCGCTCCAACACCCCGGGAAGCGCGGTTCGCGGAATGACGACGTCGTGTGAGATGTAATTGGGAGCCAAGCGACCGAGAGCGCCGAAAGTCTGCATGCGACTCCGCCAAAGCGCCTCGCGCGTGGCGCCCGCGGGCGCCACGCGGAATTCCAGCGGACCGGCCGAGAGCACTGCCTCCTTGGCGCGCGCCATTTGCTCGGCAAGGGAATCCTCGAGGCCGTCCAGGTCGGCCATCAACATCGCCCCCGTGGCGGGCGGGATCTCGATCCCGGAGATCTCTCGGAAGATCTTCACCAGCGCGCAGTCCAGCATCTCCAGGGCGGCGGGCACCACTCCCGATCGAAGCAGCGCCGCCACGGCCCGACTGGCATCGGCAGTAGATGAGAAGAGGGCAACGAAGGCGCGGGTGGCTTCGGGCAGCGGCACGAGCCGGAGGGTCGCTTCCCCAATGAGACCAAACGTCCCCTCCGAGCCGACGCAGAGGCCTACCAGGTCGTAGCCGGCGATCGTCTCCTCCTCTCCGCCCAAGCGGATGATGGTGCCATCCCCCAGCAGAAGGTGAAGGCCGAGAACGTGGCGCGAGGTAACGCCGTACTTGAGCGTGTGGGGGCCCCCCGCGTTCTCGGCGATGTTGCCGCCGATGGTCGATGTCACCTGGCTGGCCGGGTCGGGCGCGAACTGCAGGCCGTAGCGCTTCAGCTCGCGGTTGAGTGTGAGGTTGACGACGCCCGGCTCGACCCGCGCGCGTCCCGCCGCCGGATCGACGTGAAGGATGCGGCGCAAGCGGGCAAGCGATACCACCGCGCCCTCCGGAGACGCGACGGCGCCTCCGCTGAGACCCGTGCCGGCTCCCCGCGGGGTCCAAGGAATCTCCGCCTCATGCAACAGCCGGACGGTCTCGATCGCCCGTTCGAGTTGCTCGGGCCGAATCACCATTGCGGGTTGCTCGCGATGGACCGGCATCGCGTCGCTGGCGTAGGGAAGCACGCGTTCGGGATCCGTCAGCACGTTCTCCGTGCCTATGGTCTTCCGAAGCTGATCGGCCAGCTCCGCCGGTGACCTCCTCACCCCTTGCGCCTCCCGATCCGGTTCGCGTCTCTACGTCACCGGGATCGTACACGACTGGCGTCGGCGAGCAAGTGGGTGACGAGCGCGGCGATTTCCTCGCCCACGATCTGGTGCCCCGCGCTCGAGAGGTGATAGTCGGCCGTGCTGTAGATCTTCCCCTCGCTCCCCTGTTCCCGGATGGCGGCTTCCAGGTCGAGGTAGGGAATCTCCTCTCTCCGACAGAAGTCCTCCATCATCCCCTGCGGCTTGAGGGGGTCGTCGAGGAACGCCCGCACGCGCGGGTCGTCCGGGTAGCGTTGACCGAGAAGAAGCGGATAGGCATCGTAGATCTGCACGATCGAAGGGATGAAGGCAATGGCCAGATCGGCGCCATGAGACCGAACCTCTCGTCGCAGCTCGAGCAGGAGAGCGGTGGTCAGATCCCACCCTGGATCGCTGAACTCGGCGTCGTACCATCCTCTCACCATCGAGGGAATCCATGTCCGCGGCCCTTCGATCCCCAGGCGCTGGGCCAGCTTCACCAGCCCGCCGCGGGACTGGAGGATGCCGATGACGCGACTGATCACGAAATCCTTCGTGTGGAGGCGGAAGCCGGTGCCCCCACTCTGAGTGATGCTCCCTCGTTGATGGAAGCGGAACTCGGGCGCGTGGACGAGCGCGACGCCCCCCTGCGGGGTCCGGGCGAAGCGCGGGATCACGAGCTGCGGTTGGAAGTCGACCGGCGAGAGCCCGAGGTTGTCGATCAAGTCGTTGGTGTAGAAGGCGACCACGAAGATGTCGGCGCGGAACCCCTGCTCGTGAAGCCGGCGGGTGAGGATGAGTTGCTGGGCCGTGCCGTACCCCTCGAGTCCGGTATTGACGACCTCGATCTCGTGACCCCTCCGGACAAGCTCTCGTTCGGCAACCGACGCGAGGAGATCCTCGGCCGGAACCATCATCCCGAAGGTAAAGGAATCTCCCAGCATCACGACCCGCTTCGTGCCCTGGGCCGGGTGCATCGAGATCTCGCGATTCCGCAGGCCGAGGTCGTTGATGTGGATGTCGTGGGAAACGAGGGCGTGGCTGCGGCCCACATGGTAGGTGCCGGGAACCAGTCCCCATCCCAGATCGGGATCGAACTGGCTCATCTGCTTCAGATTGCCTCGGTAGTTGTAGAAGAGCCGCAGGAAACCCTCGAAAACGAGCAGCGTCAAGAGAACCGAGGCGAGCATCAAGCCCATCCGGATCGCTAGCCCCTTCATGACACCGACTCTCCCATCGCCGCGCCGCGTGTCCACAATCACTTCGGTTAAGGATACCAGCTGAGGCTGGGCGCGTTCTAGTCGTCCGGGTTCTTTCTCGCCACGTAGGCCTTGGCGGGCAGAGCGTTGGTCCTTGCGGAATCCATGTAGACGGTGAAGGGAAGGCTCCTCTCCGGCTCGAGCCCGCCGGCCACCATCCACTCGGCGATCTGCCGCCCATCGTGACGATACATGGTCACCGTTCTCCCTGACTTCGTGTGCTCGGCCCCCACCTCGATCTCGTGAGGCTCACCTTCGGCACAGTCCCCGACCACGAAGACGAACCGGCCGCCCGGCCGGAGGATGCGCCCCGCTTCCTGAAACACCGCCGAGAGGTCGCGGAAGAAGTTCAGGACCCCAACGCAAACCACGTGATCCATGCTCACGGACTCGTAGGGATAGGGCGTTTGGGTCAGGTCATGGCGCTCGAGGGAAGCGAATCCCTTCTGGCGGCAGGCATCGAGCATCTCCGGAGAGTTGTCCATCCCGTGGACCTCCAGACCCGCCTTGCGGAAGAGCACCGATCCCAAGGCAGTGCCGATGCCAATGTCGAGAATCGACTGACCGGCCTCCACGAAGGCGAAGACCAGACCGAACGCCACCTCGGGGCCGTGCCAACCGGTGGCCTCGGCTTCGGCGTCATAGCCATTCACCATCTACGCCTCCCCCCAGTATGTGCAGCTGCTGGCCGCGGTCTCTCGCACCGTGATGTGGTGCAGATCGGGCAACTCGGTGTGCAATTGGTCCCAGATCCAGCGGGCGAGATTCTCGGAGGTCGCGTTCTCGAGCCCGGGAATCTCGTTCAACACGCCGTGGTCGAGCCGGTCGATTACCGGCTGGGCGACCCGTTTCAGATCGCCGTAGTCCATCAAGAACCCGGTGGCCGGATCGACCTCTCCGCGGAGCGCGACCTCGACCGTGAAGTTGTGCCCGTGCGTCACGCGGCAGGGGTGCCCATCGGCGACGCGGGGAAGCGCGTGCGCCGCGGAGAAGGTGAAGGTTCGGCAGAGCTCGACTTTCATCACTACCTCAGGATTGACGGGGGTCCGCGGCACGCGCCTCGGCGAAGCCGCGGGCGCGAAGCCGGCAGCTGTCACAAGCGCCGCACGGTTTCTCTCCCGGTTGCGGATCGTAGCAGCTCCAGGTGAGCCCGTAGTCGACCCCCAGGGCAATCCCCCAGCGGATCGTCTCGGCCTTGCTCTTGTTGATCAACGGTGCCCGGATGACGGGCGTCCGGCCCTCCAGTCCGGCGCGGGTGGCGACCGCGAGCAGCGACTGGAAGGCCTCCACGAACGCGGGACGGCAGTCGGGATATCCCGAGTAGTCGACCGCGCTCACGCCGAGGAAGATCGCGCCCGCTCCCAGCGCCTCGGCCCAGGCCGAGGCAAGCGCCAGCATCACCGTGTTGCGCGCGGGGACGTAGGTGGACGGGATGGTCTCGGCGGACGCCTCCCCGCGCGGGACCGGGCCATCGCCCGTCAGCGAGGATCCACCCCAACCCGACATGTCGAGGTCGAGAACCCGATGCTGCTCCACCCCCATCGCCTCGGCCAGGCGGCGGGCGCAGCCGACTTCGATCTCGTGGCGCTGCCCGTATCGTACGGTAAGGGCGTGACACGCCCAACCTTCGGCGCGGGCGATCGCGAGCGCGGTTGCCGAATCGAGCCCTCCGCTCAGCAGCACGATCGCTCGGGCACCGGCCATGCTCCCTCCCTCCGATCTAGACCCCCCGGGTCCCCGCGCCCCAAATGAACGCGTGCAACTGCACATTCAAGCGCACCGGCAGGCGGTCTTCCAGAATCCACTCCGCCAAGATGCGCGGCGAAAGCTCACCGGTGGCCGGAGCGTAGTGAACCGTGAATCTCTGGGCGAGGCCGGTCTTCTCGAGAAGGCGGTTGGCCCAGTCGTAGTCGGATCGATCCGTGAGGACGATCTTGATCTCATCGCCCTGGCGCAGGCGCTCGAGGTTCTCCCAGTCCTGGCGGTCCGCCATGCCCGACCCGGGGGCCTTTACATCCAGGATGATCCGCGCCCGGGGATCGACCCCCGCGATCGTGACGGCTCCTCCCGTCTCCACCAGCACGCGGTGGCCGTTGGCCAGCAAGGCCTCGATCAGGGGACGGGAACCCTCCTGGGCGAGCGGTTCCCCGCCGGTCACCTCGACCAACGGAATGCCGAAGCCCGCAACCCGGGCCACGAGCGAGGGGATGTCGACCTCCTCACCGGCCTCCCAGGCTTGGGGCGTATCGCAGTAGGTACAGCGAAAGGGGCAACCCGCCAGACGGATCAAGACGCAAGGCCAACCGGCCTCCAGGCTCTCGCCTTGGATGCTGCTGTAGACCTCGCAGACGCACACGACCATCACCCATCCCCCTCGAGGGGGCCGTCGGCATCGCGCGTCAGTCCTGGTCCCAGGGCGAGGCGTCGACCACGGCCCGCAGTGCATCCTCACGCCGCGCGGCCAGTGTGCGCAAGGTCTCAATGTCGATGATTCGCGGCGAGCGGGACGTGTATTCGCGCAGGATGTGAACCGTCAGCCGGCACTCCTCCGCCGCGCGGGGGAACGAGAAGCCGTTCTTGACCAGGGAGCGGCAGATCGCATTGATGCGCACGATCTGATCCTCCGGAATCTCGGCCAGGTGGCTACGCTTCTGACGCTCGAGGAGCGCGGGGATGCGGACGGCCTCGGCGTATTCGAGCCTGGCCTCTTCGAGGCTCGCGGCGGCGACGGCCGCCATCGACACGACCATCTCGAAGAACCCCTTGTCCTGGGACGAGAAGGCGTAACTCGCCTCGCCGCTCTCCAGCACCAGCATGCCCATGACTTCCCGGGCCGAGCGCGAGACCAACGGGATCGCGATCGAGCTCTGGGAATCCCCCCAGAGAGGCGGAGCCTGCTCGCGGACCATCCGGGTAACGTCGGGAACGTAGATGGTCCGCCCGGCTCGGAAGGCATCCTGCCAGATCCCCAGTTGGCTGCAGAGGTCGAACCGTCCCGCGCGGTACGTCTCCAGTTGCTCATCATCCAGGCCCTCGGGGGTCATCGCCTCCACCACACAATGGGTCTCCGCGGGGGCGGTGCGCAGCGCCACCAGGCCGTGACGGCACCGGCCGGGCAGATACGGGAGGGTCGCGCCGAGCAGTGCTTGCGCCAGCGCCCCGCGCGACATCGGCCCCGCCAGCCGCGTGGCGAGCCGCTTCAGATCGCGCAGGCGAGCGGCGCTCCGCAGCGGGTAGCCGACCGAGGCGCTGAACCCGATCATGAACTCGGCAAACCGTCGGGAGAGAAGCTCGTCGCTCTCGACGTTGATGATCCCGATCGCATCCCGCGGGCGCGCCTGTCCCCGAATCTCGGGATCGAGGATCGGAACCGCCAGCTGCGACCGCACGCTCGGGTACGCGGCAATCGAGGCATTCCTCATCTCCTCGATCTCGGTCGAGGTGGCGGGCCTCAGCGGCGCCCAGCCGTCCCGTTCGTCATCCCGTTCGGCAACGAACCACTCGCGCCCGTGCCGCATCGCCGCTACACGGCGCGCCACGCTCCAGCCCATGAGACCCGTCGGCCGGTCCGAATCTCCCGGCCCGACGTGCTCGACGAAGCTGCGCAGCTCTTCGGGATCGGGGCGACCCTTGAGGCGCAAGGGGCGGAAGATGCGCTCGCCCTCGGAGCGAGAGAGGAGGCCGGCGGCGCCCATGAGGTGGGTGGCGTCGGCATGGTGGGGTGCGATCTCCTCCAGCAGCTCGACCAACGTCTGTGCGATCAGGTCGAGCAGTGCGTTCAGATCATCGGTGCGGCCGTAGAGCCGCTGTGTCGAAGAGAGGAGTCGCTGGAAATCGAGCCCCCGGGGCTCGGCGCTGGTGCCCTTCATCCGTCTTCTCCCTGTGATGGGTTGCCATTCGAGCTCAGTCAGATCAGGTTGCATCGTCGCCCGGGGGGCGCCCAAGGCTCCGGCTCCCGGCCAGCTCCTTGGATAACTCGGCTCGATGTTGTCAAATCTCAACAGGAATACGGACGGCTTGGCTTTTTCCAGACGACCCAAGCCTCCGGTGGACCTTCAAAGGGCCGGAACTCCTTGCGGGGATCCCGATTCCGCAAGTGGTGCTCTTGCTTACCACCCTCCGTCCCAAAGACAAACCCTTATCCCCAATATCCTCCGGATCCCATAATTTGTTGGGGGATCAACAATTAGGTCTGCAGTGTGCCCCTCTGCAGACTCCAAGTATAGCCGATAACGTTTACATTTGTAACTAGAAATCGTCCGTTACTCCCAAATCCCATGGGTTCTCCCTCCCTTCCATGGGAACCATGGGCCCGTCCATCTGCATTGCCGCCCCTGGTCACCGGTGGTAGCGTTGAAGATTGCCCCAACAGACCCCTCGAGGCGTGGAGAAGCCGGATGCCCACCACGACATCCACGGTGATCCGTGGAGCGCGCACGCACAACCTCCGTGGGATCAACTGCGAGATCCCCCTGCAGAAGGTGACGGTCATCACCGGCGTCTCCGGGTCGGGCAAGTCGACGCTGGCCTTCGATGTGCTCTATGCCGAGGGCCAACGCCGGTTCGTCGAATGCCTGAGCGCCTACTCGCGGCAGTTCCTGGAGCGCCTGGAGCGGCCCCGCGTCGATCACATCGGCACCATCCAACCCCCCATCGCCCTCAAACAGCGGATTCAGATCCGAAACGCCCGCTCGACGGTGGGCAGCATCACGGAGTTGAGCGACCTGATCCGCCTGTTGATGGTCCACTCCGCCGACGTCAAGTGCCGCCAGTGCGGCGAGCCGGTCGTGCGGATGGAGGTGGCCGACGCGCTAAAGGCCGCCCTGGCGTACGCCGAGGGAACCCGCCTCGCGCTGGTCGCCCCCCTGGCCGAGGTTCTCGATCATGACCGCGCCCGCCGGCTTCTCCAGGATGGGTACACACGCGTCCTGGTGGGAAGCGAGGTGCGGGACATCGAGGATGTGCTCGCCGAGGCCGGCGCCGAGCACCCCGGGGCGGGGCTCGTCGTGGACCGGGTGATTGTGGGACGCACGCGGCCGCGGCGCTTGTCGGAGTCGATCCAGTCCTGCTGGCACGCGGGCAGCGGCATCTGCCGCCTTCAACCGCTCGAGTCGGGGGCGACATCGACCGTGCTTCGGCGCGGCATGGCCTGCACCGCCTGCGGGACGGCGGCGGAAGCGCCGTCGGTGGGCCTCTTCTCCTGGAACAGCCCGATGGGGGCGTGTCCGGAATGCCAGGGGTTCGGGCGCATCATCACAATCGACCGGGACAAGGTGGTGCCCGATGGACGCAAGAACCTGCGCAACAACGCGGTCGTCCCTTTCAGCGTCCCGTCGGCGCGCGGTTGGTATCGGCGGCTGCTCAAGGCAGCCCGTGAACGCGAGATTCCAACCGACGTTGCCTTTCGAGACCTGAGCCCGCAACAGCAGGATTGGGTCTTTGTCGGGGATGACCGGTTCCCCGGTGTCGAGGGCTTCTTCGCGAAGCTCGAGGCGAAACGGTACAAAATGCATGTTCGCATCTTTATCTCCCGTTTCCGCGGGTACATGCCCTGTCCCGCGTGCCACGGCTCGCGCCTTCGTCCGGAAGCGCTGGCGTTCACCCTGGCCGGCCAGGACATCCATGCCCTGCACGAGATGCCGATCGAGAAGCTCTCGGCCTTCTTCCGCGGGCTGGATGCCGCCGCGATGGGTTCGGTGCTGGAGGAGGTCCGAGCGCGAATCGGCTACCTCGAGAACGTCGGCGTCGGATACCTCACGCTCGGCCGAGCGGGACGCACGCTCAGCGGCGGCGAGACACAGCGGATCCGGCTGGCCGCCGCTCTCGGCACCGCGCTCACCGACACGCTGTACATCCTCGACGAACCGACCGTCGGGTTGCACGCCACGGATACGAAGCAGATGCTGCGCGTGCTGAAGCACCTGGCCGCGCGCGGGAACACCGTGGTCGTGGTCGAGCACGATCCGGGAATCATCGAAGGAGCCGATCACCTGATCGTGCTGGGACCCGGTGGTGGACGCGAAGGGGGGCGGCTGACCTACGAAGGGCCGGTGAACCAGTTCATGGAAGAGGAGCCCGGCTTCTTCTTGGCCGACGCCACCTCCCTCACCCACCCCACGGCCGGGTGGCGCGAGCGGCGACGGTTGGGGGGCGCATCGAGACGGGGGCGCCGGGCGCGACGCTTGGCCAATCCCTGGGACGTGGACGCGGTTCGCCGGTGGACGGAGCAGCATCGCCCGGGCGCTGCTCCCCGGCGCTCGGGCCCCGGACTCGAGATGAAGGAGCTTCGCGCCCACAACCTCAAGATCCCGCACCTGGTCCTTCCCCTCTCGGGCCTCGTCGTCATCTCCGGGGTCTCCGGCTCAGGCAAATCGACGCTCCTCGATGAGGTGATCCATCGCAACTGGCTGCGATCGAAGGGACGCCCGGTCGAAGACGTGGGCGAGACCGGGTCGATCCAGGGTTGGGGAGCGTTCGAGGAAATCCATCTGGTCGGACAGCAGCTCCTCGGCCGCAGCAGCCGATCGAATCCGATCTCGTTCGTGCAAGCGTACGCCGAGATCCGCAAACTCCTCGCCGCCTCGATCAGCGCCCGGCAGCGCAAGCTCGCCGCCGGCGCGTTTTCCTTCAACACCGCGGGGGGACGGTGTGAAAGCTGCGGAGGTCTGGGCACGCAGGTGTTGGAGATGTACTTCATGCCCGACGTCGAGGTCCCGTGCGAGGCCTGCGGCGGGAAGCGTTTCCGCCCCGAGGTGCTGGAGGTCACCTGGCGCACGAAGAACATCGACGACATTCTGGCCATGACGGTCGACGAGGCGACGACGTTCTTCCGGAGCGAGCCAGCGGTCGTCGACCGCTTGGCGCCGCTGCGGGATGTCGGGCTGGGCTACATCACGTTGGGTCAGAGCACGGCGACCCTGAGCGGCGGCGAGGCGCAGCGGCTGCGGCTGGCGGCGTATCTGGCCAAGGGGGGCGGCGACGAACGCCACCTCTTCCTGTTCGACGAGCCGACGACCGGTCTCCACGCCCGAGATGTGGAGCGCCTGCTGCGCGCGTTGCGGGCGCTGATGGGGCGGGGGCATGCGGTGGTCGTCGTCGAGCACCATCTCGACCTCATTCGCGCGGCCGACTGGGTGGTCGACCTCGGGCCGGGACCGGGGGAAGCCGGGGGGCGGGTGGTCTACGCGGGTCCGGTGGACGGGCTGATCGAGACGGAGGCGAGTCTGACGGGACGGGCGCTGCGCGATCACCTCTCGACGGCTCGCCAGGGCTGAGGCGCCATGAGCGACATCACCCTCCGTCGGCTGCGGGAAAGGGTGAAGGAGCTG
>Ga0180432_10002760_pt1 | contig 25992 bp, 43 predicted proteins | sample SS_ome_10_FD_132414 | JGI IMG/M metagenome (GOLD analysis project Ga0180432, IMG submission 132414) | Hypersaline lake sediment archaeal communities from the Salton Sea, California, USA - SS_1_MS_2 metaG | ecosystem: Environmental > Aquatic > Non-marine Saline and Alkaline > Hypersaline >... | reverse complement strand
TGAAGATCACCGACCAGTATCTTTTCCAAGATGTTTCTCCATTGGTTTCAACTGCAATCGATACCATGTTCAAAGGTCGAGCCTATAAAGGGGCGCTTAAGAGATCGGAATATTACGGTGTGATAGATGGAGTAGATGGTGTAGAGTATCACAACACTACTATTACTGGTACGGAATGGTTTGATTCCAATAATCCAGAGACGCCACCTAGCGTGGATGCTAATGGGAATCTTTTTATTGGAGACAAAATGGTGATAACCAAGGGCACGATAACAATTGCGGAGATAACTTCGTAAGGATTTAGAATGTACGGTTTTGGACACGACGAATTTGGACCGGAAACTTTTGGTAATACCGATTGGGCCAGGATAGTCCTATGGGAAGAGTTGCCGGAAGATAAGAAGCAAGAAGATTTGGATGCTGGTGGTAAGTACTATGATTTTGTGACATCTCTGATGCCCTCATTCGATGAGCTTAAAGTTCTTATCTATAAGTCCCGTGAGCATCTTATCGATCCTGATACAGCACGGATTGATTTGTTGGATTATGTTGCTCGTAATTTTGGCATCACGCTCGATCTAGCGGAGCCAGAAGCGTACCAGCGTACACAAGTCGAAATTGCGGGTCGGTGGAGATTGATCAAGGGCACGGATACATCATACGAAATTTTGTGTGCCATTCATGGGTTCGATGTCACAGTCAAAGAGATGTGGTGGACAGGGACTGCGTACATCGATCATGGTCCAGAGATGAGTAGCGAAGTCATTGGAACAGCGCCATGAGCAGGGTCACTATTGAGGAGATAACGGGGTAAACAATGCCAACAACTTCTAGATTTGAATGGATATACCCAACTGAGGACCAAAAGGCTTGGTGGGCGATTTGGCAAGCCTTTGTGAACCAACAGGATGCCGATGTTTGGGCGTCCTTTGAGAACGCCTTTCTCGTTTTATCCGGTGGTGGTGACATTTACTTGGATGCAGCGGCTGATACTTTGTATTGGAGTGCGGATTGGTATGTTCGAAGCTTGCTTACAATGGGGACGGTGCGAATTCCAGCGGGTGATTCTAAGCTAGAAGATGGCCAGATAGTCTATGTGGATATTTCAAGACCATTGTTGGGCAACTCGGATGTTACGTTGCAAGTGACATCTTCGCCGCTTACAGGTCCAGATCAAAGAAACAAAGTGTTCATAGCTGCGCGAGTTGGCGATGAGCTGATCATGCGTCCGTGGCAAGGGCGTCCACAGTCGATAACATTTGATGATACTTTCAACACAGGTTCTATAGCAGCTACTAGTTATTGGGAAAAGGAAATCGATATTCATTCGATTAAATCAGGTGAATTTCAGTTGGTGAAGTTGTCTTTGGATTTGGGCACCTCGGACAATGCCGATATTGTTTTGTATGATAGAGATCCTTCGGACATAGCTACTGTTATTTTGTATCAGGCCACGGGTAAAAATGTACAGAGTGATCCATTTGCCGATCCTAATATGTGGTGGGGTGAGGTGAATGCACAGGGTAGTTTGTGGGCCAGGGTGTACAATCAGGGTGCGGCTGCAACAAGTTTTAATCTGCGGATTAGAATGAGAAACGATGATACGGAAACGTTTACGGAATAAGGAGAGGAGGAACAGATGTCATTAGGGTTTGTAGTAGGCGACACGGTAGATGTTGCTTTTTCGAATAAGACTATTCAGGGCGAAGTAACACGCATTTCGTCTAAAACCGAAGATGAAGTGGAGGTCGGTGTTGTTGAAATCCAGCGGTCTGGCGGTAGTCACATAGAGATACAGGCAGTTGACGGCACTTTCGATCACATAACAAAGGTGGTGTAATATGGCTCTACCAACGAAAGTAAAGACATACAATTACCACGTGAATAATGTTTGTACGGAGGCCACGGCTCAAGAGACTGCTGAGCATAGTCTTTGGCAGTTGAAAGAGTCCATAGCTTCTTTTAGCCAGTGGTCTGTGGTGGCTTCGAGCAATTCGTCGTCAGTAAAAAATATAGGCGATGGCGGTGATGTTGATCTATGGGATGATTGGTCAACAGACTTAGTTCCGAGTAGTGGTGCACATTCCTGGATTATTCTTGAGAACAGCGTTACTGGTGAGCAACTCTGTATAGATTGGAATGGTACGTATCCGTATGTTGATGTGGTTTATTCTGCTTCAGGTGCGTTTGCAGCAGACGGAACTACCTCCTCACGTCCAACCGATACAGAGTCGGTGTACATTAACGATGGTAGACAATTCATAAACACGACTGTCGATGGTGCAGTAGTAAATGCTATGTGTTCCACTGATGGCAAGATAACCCGAGCTTGGATCTACATGATTGACGGTTCCACCAAGGGTAGTTTTTTCTTTGGACTAGAAGAACCCACGGGTATACCGACTCAGTGGAATGCTTCCGTTCCGAGAGCGCTTTTGAGGGAGGATACTACACTAGGAATGTCTGCTGTTCCTACATCTCAAGGCCCCAAGCTTGCAAACATAGACGGTACCTCGGAAAAGGTTCCAATGTATTTGACCGATAGCACACCGTATGAAGGATGGAACTACGCTTATCTGACAACGGAGTGTTATCATCAGTGGACGGGCGATCAAGGTAATGCGTGTTACGAGCCGAATGTCAACATGGACTGGAATGAAGGATTCCCAATGACAGCACTAGGTATGTTTAGAACGACATCGCCTAGACAGGGTGGTATGGGTGCATTTCAAGATGTTTATGCAGGACCGGAGCAACATCAGTCGATAACAACATATCCAAATGACTCGACATATCTCTGGATAAAAATTGGCGGTTTAGTTCTGCCTTGGAATGGGTCAGTACCCGTGGAGTCACCGTAATGGCACAGAGCGAAGCAGGTAAGGTAAGCAATATAGAAATGGGGCAGATGCCAGGTGGAACTAAAGATCTTGGGCCTGGTAAGGAAGCGGGTTTGAACAAGGGTCTTATGGGAGCGGCACCAAGAACTGGTTCGGAACCAATTAGGGACATTCCTTTGTTAACCAGGGATGTTCCGTAGGAGAAGCGTAACTAGGTATGACAGTAGTATCGGGAAGATTTCAGTGCTGGCCAATTGAGCCAAATTCAATTCGAATCACTTGTGATACCAAGGTGGTGACGGATGATGGTGATGGTTCTTTTACGGGGGACGGCACTGGCACCATAGATTACGACTATGGGTTTTTCGAGCTAGAGTTTAGTGCGCCACCTCCAGCAACGGGTACAGACATATTGGCTGCATACGAACCCGTCGAGGGTGGTTGTGCAGATGATTGCAATAAATGTAAGACACATTTCCTCCGGCTGGATATTACGCCAGGTAGTATTTCTGGCCAGAGTCAAATATCAATTTCGGATGCATGGACTAGGCTTTTTACGAAAATAAATCGAGACGTAAAGCCTATTCATGTAGAATTTGTAACAGAGGATTACGAGGAAAGCTATGCGCTATCTATAGGGTCCAGGTTTGATATTATTCCAGGCGATGAACAGCCTTTGGATAGCGAAGGATTCAGAGTGATTCTTGATGATACGAGCTGGTAGTTGAGATGACATTGCCAAGCATTTAGTTGGCGAGGATGTACTAGAAAGGAGACGGATATGGGTTTTCAACAGTCAACTACAACGCGAAGCGACATCACGTGTGCGAGTGCCTATTTTAAAGTGGCGCGGATCGAGATGTATGATCTTTCGAACAGGCGGTGTTCGTTCAAGTTGGAAGCTTGGAAGGATAAGACCGCCAGGGATGCTGCAAAGGAGAAGCTGAAGGGTATCACTACTTCACTTACATTTCATGTAGAAGGTGATGATTTTGATACTTATTTCGGTGATGATGTTTTGTCTGCTGATGGTGTGAGTATTTTGCAAAAGTGTTACGACTATGCCAGGGCGCATGCTGATTACACTAATGCAACGGATGTTGACCCCGACGAATAGGGGAAAGGAGATGAAGGATGACTGAGAGAAAGAAAGTAACTCTAACTAAGCGTAGAGTGAACGAGATGTATGGTGCGATGATGGATCTTGAGAGGAACAACGATCCCTTGAGTCAAAAATTTGCTTACGCTTTGGCGTACAACATGGATGCGATTGAAGTGCATGTGAAGTCGTTTAATAGGCACGCACGTACTGACAAGCCGTATTTGGAGTATGAGAATGCACGTGTTGAGCTGGCCAAAGAGTACGCAATAAAAGACCGTAACAATGAGCCGGTAATGAAGCGCGGTGTTTATGATATGAAAGATCAGTTTGCTTTTGAACAAGCATTGGAAGTACTGCGAGAAAAACATCCAGCGTATCAAAAGAGAGAAGACCAGTTGGATGAAACTGTTGAGGTGGAGTTTCATACTGTGCAGAAAATGTATGTTCCAGAGTTTCTGGGGCTTGCCTATATGAAACCGTTCTATTGTTTCATCGTAGAAAACGATAACGAGTTCGAATGTCCTGCATGTGGAGCGGAGTTGTACATGGAGGGCCATCGTCTTAGGGAATTCAAAAAGCCTGAGTCTGAAAAGGAAGTAGAGCCAGACAAAGAAGAGGAGACTCAGGCCGAACCTGAAAGGCGCAGGAAAAGAACTGGAACGTAATAGAGTTGTAAAAACTCCTGTGTGAAGGTGCGAGCATGCAAGTCACTGTAGCAGTAGATGTAAGCAAATTAAATGTGCGATGGGAGGAGCCGTATGTCAGTCAGGGGCTAAATCGCAAGGCATTGGCACTTCCTTCGGGTGCGTATCGAGGTTTGTGGTTCTTTACTAAGAATGATGCGAATCTCTATCTGTCCGTAGATCCAGATAGTTTGGACATGGACAAACAGCATTTTGGAGTAATTGAAGATCGCACTAATGGGTTTGCTATTAGTTTCCGTGATACTGGTTCACTTACTATCGATTGTTCGACACTTTTAACAGGGGGGGCAGCTCAAACTTTTTATGTGTGGATAGAAGCGGATTATACGGTTAGCTCGGCCACAACTGGTACGATTGTAGTATCAAATGTGATTGGTGATATTCCGTCTGATGGTTACATCTTCTTGGGGCTTATCGATGTGGATGCGGGTGCTACTACGTTGCTCGAAGGTACGAACTGTACTTATGATTACGATGATTCCACGAACCCGCGTATGACTCCTCAACCTACGAAGGTTGATGCTTATAGTAATTACTCTGCTAGAGACAAACAGTTTGGATTTATAGGGGGTCAAGAGCGTCGTAATCTTCCGATAAATAATGAGAAGGATGCGATGACGGCTTCGACCTCGCCATCTTTATCAAATCCTTTTGTCACTCATAGTTGCCAAATACCACTTGTAGTCGATGTTAGAACCTATGGAGCACTTGCGAATTACGATGCGATTACTGGCTATGGAAAAGGCGCTGGCAAAGGTATTGTTGGTATTAGTCAAACTGGTATTGGAGGTAATTTTACAGGTGGCAATGCAGCGGCTTCCAGTAATAACAATGGCGGTCCAGGTGCCTTTTCTCAGGGGGGTTTAGGTGATGGTACAGGTGATGGGGGTATAGGTGGAAACTTTGTCGGTGGAGTAGGCGGGGATACTGGCACTGGCGGTGTAGGAGTGTATTCCACAGGTGGTAATGGAGGTTCCGGTGGTGCAGCGGGGGGAGCAGGTGTTCATGGTCAGGGTGGTGCTGGTATTGGTGGTACCCAGAGTGGTGGTGATGGTGTCTATGGTTACGGTGGTGCAGGTGCAGGCTTGGGGTCTGCTGGTTTTGGTGTACGTGGTGTTGGTCGCTTGTCATCGGCTGGTGTTAAGGGGGAAGGTGGAACTGGTACTGCACCTGGCGTTAGAGGAGTTGGTGGTGACACTAACGGGTTAGGTGGTAGTTTTACAGGCGGCGGTAGCAATAGTACAGGCGTGCTTGGTACAGGCGTTGGTACAGGTGTCGGTATTCATGGAACTGGTGATGGAGTAACGGTAGCGATTCCTTCGGAAGCTCAAAAATCAGGTGTCTTTGGAAGAGGCGCTGCTGCTGGTGCAACTGAAACAGGTAATGAGGGTGGTTATTTCCTTGGTAGTGATGGCGGTGCGACAAGTGGAGCTGGAGGTAATGGTGCCGAGGGTCAGGGTGGTGCTGCTACAGACGGCGGTGGTGGTGATGGTTTAAGAGGTTTGGGTGGTGATGCCGGAACAAGTGGTGGTGGAGGCGATGGTGTCTATGGTTATGGTGGTGACGGGGCTGGTCTTGGAGCGGCTGGATACGGAGTACATGGAGTTGGTAGAGAGGGTGCTGCTGGTGTCAGAGGAGAGGGAGGTACAGGGTCTGCCCCTGGTGTGAGTGGTACTGGTGGCGACACTAATGGTTTTGGTGGCTACTTTACAGGCGGTACGTCCAATGGAACTGGAGTTCAAGCTCAAGGAGATGGAACAGGTAAAGGTGTCATAGGTCTGGGAACTGGTGCGTCGTCTTCATTGCCAACTGGTTCGGATGGTGCGGGAGTTGCTGGCGTTGGTTCGACTGCGGATGGTCCAGGTGTTGTTGGATTAGGCGGTGTCAGTGATGGGCATGGTGGTCTTTTTGTAGGTGATGGACAAGGTTATGGAATTCTTGCCCTTGGTACAGGGGCAACTGATCCTGGTGGTAGTCTTGTTTATGGTGCCGGTTTGGTGGCTATGGGTTCGCCCGGTGATGTAGCTCCAGGTGTCTATGCTCAAGGAGGTGCTAGTAGTGGAGCTTCTTTGGGCGGTTATGGGACATATTCTGTTGGAGGTAATTCTTCCGGTGGCGATGGTGGCAAAGGTGTTCATGGTCAAGGTGGCAATGGCGGGGGTACGGCAAACGATGGTGGTGCAGGTGTTTATGGTGCTGGCGGTGCTCGGAGTGATTCAAGCGGATATGATGGTCCCGGTGGACAGTTTGATGCTACTTTGAATAGGGGACATCTTTTCTTGTATCCTTTAGCGAGTTTACCAACGGGAGGCAAACAGGGAGACTTGTGTGTTAGGAACGTTTTGGGAACCCCTAAACTTTATATTTGTACGGTAACTGGTCCAGGTGGTGGATCTCCGCCTACATGGGTAGTTGTTGGAACTCAGACCTAATTAGAAACGGAGACTGAGTAAGATGAGTGGAACTATTATACTGACTACAGTTGGTCGTGATGAGGTTGCCAAATACCTGGTTGGTGATGTCAATGGTAAGCTCCACAAATTTCGTTTGGGTGAAGGTGGGTTTTTAAAATCGGCATTAGTGGAAGAAACGATGGTGGCCAGTGCCACGGGTTCGCAATATCACTATACCTACGTTATTACAGGTGGCGATTTTGACATTACGGATGTGAATACTGGTACAGAAACCTTTAAAGTTGCAGATGACCAAACAGAGTTTTTCGTAGCGGGTGCTCAGATAAAAGTGGAAGGCTCAACAGGTAACGATGGCACGTATACCGTGGCCAGTTCGAGTTTTGCAGCGGGAGAAACAAGCATTGTAGTGAATGAGGATGTCACTGATCCTACTGTGGACGGAACAATTTACGTAGATCGGTTACCCATTTTGAAGGGGCCAACAACCGATGATTATCACCATCCAATGAAGGTGGTGGAATATGATGGTGTAACTCCAGTACAGACACTTGAGGATACTACGGGTACGGGAGAATTGACGGGCGATGGTAGTGGCACCGTTAATTATAAGTACGGAACGTTGGATGTGAGCTTTGATGCGAATGTTGGCGCTGGTCATAGTATCGTGGTTGAGTACAGGTATGCAAACATACCAATAGCTCCTGTGGATTCTAAGACACAATTGGATTCCCAGGGGGTTTCTGATTTGTTCACTTTCGAGAAAGAGTTTGTAAGTGGAGATTTTACTTTCAGAGGTGTTGGCTTTGGAACGGAGAGAGTAACGTGCCATTTGACATCTTCGGAAGGTATTGATGATGGCGATTTGTATGGTGGTACACCGTACTATTTTGAAGGCGGCATCTTTGATGAGGATGATGTGCTTCTTTGCTATTTCACGTTTGATAAGGAGCGAAAGCGGGGTAGCACTACGATAACACACACGGTCGATTTCGTTGTGTAGAAGGATTGTGAGATAATGGCAGGTCTTGTCTCGGCGTTTAGTGGTGATTTAATTGCTAGTCCAAAGACCGCTGATGTGCTTATCGTTCCCTTGGATGAAGAGGGGAAGATAGCAGGTGATGAGGAGTTTGGTGGCAAGAAGATTTTGCAGTATTGGCCAGAGTCCCTATCGGATAACAAGCCAGCCAATTGGCAGTCCAGAGACATTCCAGGTGCGCCTTTGCCTTTGTATCAGTGGGTAAGTGGAGGAGAGAGACCGTTAAGTTTTACAGCGAATTTTTCTAGGGATATGGATGGCGATGTAGGATCGGAGGTTGATGAGGATAAGCACAACGTAGACATCGATGCTGCAATTGCATGGCTCCGGATGCTTGCATCCAACGATTATCGAGCTGTTGGAGATATGCAACTCGCGGTTGCTCCACCTACGTTGTGGTTAATGTTCATGGGTACGAAGCTCGGATACAATGACAACGCAAGTGTTCCCAAGGTGGACAGCTATACATCGGATAGTGGAGTTTACTGCATATTGAACAGCGTTGATGTTGAAAGGGTCGATTGGTTTCCGAGTGGTAGGCCTAGATTTGCTAACGTATCTTTATCGTTTCTAGAGACCATGCAGATTGGAGCTGGTGTATATCCGTATGGTCGAAGTGGCATGAAGGCGATAGCTGACAAATATACAAGGACTCCATCAGAATGAACATGGAAAATGTGCTTGAGAAAGCAAAGGAACAACAGTTGGTCGTGCTTCATTTGGGTTTACCAATGGGGATATACAAGACATTGAATGAGTTGGCCTTAAAGGAAAAAAAGAATCTTGCAACTTTTATCGGAGAAACTTTGAGGGATAAGGCAGAAAAGGTCGCGGCCAAACATGAGTCGCCTAAAGAGGGAGGATGAGATGGACATAATTGATACGATTTTCAACACGAATACGCTGTTGATGATGCTGGTGACCGGAGTGATTGTCTGGGTGGTGCGCCAGGTCCTACCTGATACTGTCGAGGGTACGAAGGTATGGCGTACAGTGCTCAGAGTGGCCCCTGTGGGCATAGGAGCGGCTGTGGCGCTTATACCGGGTCTCAGGCCTATTCAAGACAGCCTGGTCCAATCTGCGGCGATAGGGCTTATTGGAGGGTCCTTTGCTCAAACTGTTTATGATGTTGTGAGGGAAGGGGCTGGTTCCAAGATTAAGGCCATGATGGGAAGCCGGGTCCGTAGACAAAAGATAGCCAACGGGGAGGAATGAGATGCCTGCATGGTTGAGGCTGGTTGGTAATTTTTTCAAAACTTTTTGGTGGATCATAGTACTGGTCTTAGCTGTGGTATTGTTCATCGTAGGCGGTTTTATTTTTGTGAAAAACCGAAAGAAGAAAGCGGCTATTAGTGGAGAAATGAGTGAATCGTTTGTACAGGCCGTAAACCATAAGGTGCAAGGTGCGATTACAGACATTAAAGTGGAACGGGCTGTGATTGCAACGAAGAGCGATATGGAGCGTAAAGAGTTGGAAGAGGTAAGGAAAGAGCCGGATGGCGAGAAGCGCCGGGAAAGACTTGCTGCTATTCTTGCAAAGGGGCTGTGAGGTGAATGCTGGATCTGCTGAACCCGCTTACTACGTATCGAGGAGATCTTCGTTATTTAAGATTCACTCAGGATGTAGCATGTCTTTCAAGTGACGTAGTGGGTTCGCCTATGTGTGTGAGGGGAGATAGGTTGAATGGAAAATGGCGAGTGGAAACGGCGGACCCTACGGAAGATTCGAAGATGCCAGCGATTGGCATCCTTATTTCTAAATCTACTCCTACAGTTGGTGTTGTTCAGTTGTTTGGTCCTGTTATTGACATTTATACGGGACTCGATCTTACAGTGCGCTCATACATGGTCGGAAATGCGGGAATTACAAAGGTCCCACCTTCACCTGGGGGTGGTGGATATGCGTGGGTTCAACATATTGGTAAACCAGTAGCTTCGGATATTTTGTTTTTAGCTGGCGATTTATTGATGCTCAAAAGGAAATAACATACAATTGAATTAAGAGAGGTTTGATGATGACAAAAGCGAAGGATAAAGGCAGTAAACGTGGCAAGACAATTGCCAAAAAACTGCAAGCAAAAAAGAAACAAAGAGAGGATGAAATGGCAAAAAAAGAAGATGTTGAGAACACTGTTTCTGAAGAGGAATCCGAAGAGAAAAAGGAAGTAGTTCCTGAAGAGAACACAGAGAGTGACAATGCTGAACCAAAAGAGGAAAAGGTGTTGGCACTTACTGAGTTGCAGATGAAAGACATTGATTTGTATGAAGCTAGAACTGCAATGCAGGAACAGGTATTAGTCAATCAGAGTCAAGAGATGACCTTGCTCAATATTGATTACAAAAACAAACAGGCCCAAATTAAGGCCAAGATGAAGTCTACCAGAGAATCTAAAAAACAGATTCAGCGTGATTATAATGCGTTTGTGGCGAGCATCGAGGCGGACTTGGGAATCAAATTGGCGGACTATACGTGCGATGATACAGGGGTTCTGACATACAATCCTATAGAAGAACCCCCACCTAACAATGGGGAAACATTGCCCGATGAGGGTGATGGGAAGGCCGAGTAAGGCCGGGAGGCAAGAATGACTGAAAGACGAGTTTTGTATGCGGACCCTGATCATGGGTATCCAGAGGATCAAGATTTAACCAGCGATACTTTTACGTTTTATGGCGCAACGATTGGCGCTGGTAATCTTGACATTAACAGCAACCGTATTGTGGGAGTACCTGATACTCCTACCGCGAGTACAGATGCTGTTAACCAGAATTACGTAGACAGCAAGGTCTCTGGGTTACAATGGCGTGAACCAGCGGACGTGTTCGGACTCGTTGGTAATTTGGCTGTTGCTTCACTCAATGCGCTTGGTGCAAATGCTGGTGATGCGTATGTTGTGACAGATTCGGGCACGCTAACTAGAGGCAGTGTGTCTGTAGCAGCAGGTGATCTTGTTCAGGACGATGGTTCTGTATGGGTCAAGGTCGTGGCAAACTCAGGCGGTTATCCGCCCGATGGAACCCGTGCTGTTCTCTCGACGCAAACTGCTCTCGTTTCTCCGTACACTGATGCAACGGATGATGGAAAGATTGTAGAGTTCGATGGTACGTCGCTTACAGGTGCAGACACTGGAGAGGCGACGGACGGCGCTGCGATCCTCATCAATGGTGAAGGTGGTTACTACGAGAACAACGGCTATGTCTTTGATGGAACCGTGCCGACAGGTGTGTGGGTACAGTTCACGGGTGCTGGCCAGGTTAATGCTGGTGCTGGTTTGTCAAAGGATGGCAATACCATAGATGTCAATTTTGGCGATGGTATCCATAATGCTTCGGACTACGTAGCCGTCGATCTGGCCGATACGAATCCTGGTTTGGAGTTTACTGGCATTACGCCGGATGGAGAGCTTCAAGTACAGGTAGATGGGGCGCACGGTATCATTAGAGCTGCGAGTGGTTTGGAGCTTGAGATTGATGACACTCCAGATACCTTGGATGTTGATGCGGACGGTTTGAAGGTTGTTGGTTTGCCACAAGATTTCAAGATTGAAGATGTCGCAACTAACTACGATGATCCCGGCACAGGCCAGGTAACGGCTGCAAACTTGAACACGTTGACAGCGGGTTCGACCTCAAATGCAGACTCGTTGCATACACACTCTGGTTTGGAAGTGGACGAAGCCAAGCGTGTTGAAGATACACACACGGCGGAATCGGCTATTACGGCATTCCGACCTGTATGTTGGAGTGCAACGGCAGACAAAATCGAGCATGCGAGCAACAGCACTGATCTTCTGGCGCAGTGCATTGGTATAGCCAAAACAGGTGGTGCAGCGGACGCAGACATCGATGTTGTGAAGCATGGTGTTCTGACAGGCTTCAGCGGATTGACTCAGAGAACAGCATACTTCTTGGCGGCTGCGGGTTCGTTGCCCGTTGTTTATAGTTCTGTTCCAAGACCGGGACGTGTTATTCGATTGGGGTATGCAAAGTCAGGTACTGATCTGGACATCCAGATTATGGACTTTGGCCGTCGTCTTACCTAGTAATTAGCTGATGGCTCTTGATCGCATAAGGCCGCTGAAACTCGAAGATCCTGCAACGGGCGGGACCGAGCTAGATCAGTTTCCCACGGAGGCCGATCCGAATGAGGATTATGCAGACCTTCGTGGGATAACTTTTCAAGATGATAGTTCAAACGATGAGGATGTGTATTTAACACGTGATGCCAGTGGCAACCTGGTGTTTACGGACAAGGTTGTTGGTGCAATCAAGACACTTTCTGATTTGGTTGCGGGTTCAGGTGGTCTTACAGAAAATGGGCATAAGATTCTTCGGCAGTTAATTCACTTTCTTGATGATGGACCTGCCGAGGGATTTGCCAGTGGCGCATATCGAGAAGTGACGGGCACTGTGTTTCCGACTGCCATTATTTGGTATGATGACAATACGAAGGCCAAGAAGATTGTTGAACGTACACTTACATGGACAGGTGTGAATTTAACTACAGACGTATGGAAGGTATATGATACTGATGGAAGCACGGTGCTTGCAACTGTGTCGGATGCTATTTCCTATTCTGGTGTTTTTGAAACTAATCGCACAAGGACTATAACGTAATGGGTGGTCTTTCTCCAGCATCTCTTCTTGTCGACAATAATGGGAATGTCGTTAAGGTTACTCAGGATGGTAGTGAGTACAAGTTAGAAATTCTTGGCAAGCTTCGGGATGCGGGTGGTACACTCATTAATCCATCGAAGGAAGATGGTAATTTAGCAAGTGTAAAAACTAATACAGACAAGTTGGATGAAAACCTGTCTACAAGAGCCAGTGAATCAACGCTGGATGCTGTAAGGACAAAAACAGATAATCTAGATGTTGCTTTGTCCACGAGAGCTGCTGAATCGACGTTGAATTCCGTAGGTACGGTTCTTACGGCGATCAAAGACACGGATGGCATCAAGAAGATAACGGATCAGCTACCAGCGGGTACAAATGAAATAGGTAAGGTTGCACAAGGATCAAAAGGTATTGGCTCAAATGCGTGGCCGCAAGTGCTTTATGATGCAAGTGGCAATGTTGTGGGTGTGGTACAAGACGACACGATATACAGGCTCCAAGCTGATGCGAAGATAGCGAAAAAAGTGACAGCCGGAACATTAGAGCATTTGAGAGTGCTCGATGATACGGGTGCCTTGAAATCGACCATTTACACGCCGGGCGGAGATGCGGTGAATTTCCCCGTGGCACCAGCCGATGCGAGTGGAATTAATAACGACTTCGTGCGCCAAGGTGGAGCTGTTCCTGATACTGCGGATCTTCGGGTTGATGGCAGCGCGACTCCGGTTGACTTTACGTTTAATTCCGACCCGGCGGACGATGAGCTGATCAACGAGATTTCGATTGTCATGGTGGCGAACAGCATCACGTCCGGCAGCGAGAAGTTTGCTGGCTTGGTGGCGCTGACCAATGGATTACAGGCGATCTATTACGATGGAACAACCGAGGTTAGTCTCGGTATCATCAATCAGAATGAGGATTTTATGCACTTCGCGTCTCCCGGTGGTTACGATTTTTGGGCCTTGAGCAAGGATCAATTGCTTGCGTCCCAATACGTGAATGGGATTGTTACGCTAGAAGGCGGCTCGACGCAGAAGTTGATTATAAGAGTGGCAGATGATCTGTCGTCTGGTATCGACTACTTGAAGTGCCAGATCAAGGCCGTGAAGCGAGGTTAAGATGCCAACACGAGTAGAAGGACAAGTCGATCTTGAGGTTTATATCTCGTCTGGACGGGTGAAAGCGGACGGCGATCTCACTATCGGTATCGAGGCGTTCAGCTACGAAATTGGAGGCCACAAGTCGAGGTTTGATGGCGTGGCTTCGATCTCGGTGACGGACGATGACACGAATTACGTGTATATCAGTTCGCAAGGTGACCTTGAAGTAACGACAAGTGGCTGGCCAGATGCTAATCATTTGAGGCTTGGCAGGGTTGTCACGATCAACGGGCTTATCAACCAGATTGTGGATGAACGGATGTTTCTAGCTGCCGAAGTGGATCGTGGGATTAATAAGGGGGCAGAAGAGAATCAATCCAGTACGACATCTGGTGTGTGGGAACAAAAGCTTAGGTTGACTACAGAAGTGCTTCCGGCTGGAACGTATCTTGTTCAATGGTACATGGAGACGAAGCACTCTGATTCCGAACTTGGGAATTACGTTGAGGCACGGGTCCAAGTTAATGATACCCTGGAGATTGGCTACTGTGCGTGGCCGTTTCCAGCCTGGGATGACTTTGGTGGTTTCAGAACATTTGATGTAACGGGTGGTGAGCAGAATATCGATTTGGATTTTAAAGTGAGTGGTTCTGGTACTGGCTATGCCAGACGAGCCAGACTATTCCTATGGAGGATTGATTGATGGACTATACTTACGAGAATTTGACTCAAGAACCATGCTTGGATTACATCTCATCATCAGTCTTCTATTCCGAGACAATGACCGACAAGTTGATTACCGCGCAACGGTTCGATTGGAACGAGGATGAGACGAGTGGTATATTAATCGTTACGTTTCAAAACGAATTAAGTATAGATGATAAGACAATTTTGGATGGTTTTGTTACGGAGAGTTTGGGAAAGATTCGTGTCACAAAATGCCGCCAGGAGATTATGCGTGAGATCTTGTTTGCAGCGATGGGCGACCAGACACAGCTCGCACGGTTGCTAAATGCACTTGATAACTATACGAGCATTCCGGTGGCTCTTGACAATTGCAATTATCCCTTGGCCAGACAGCGTGTGGAGAAAGCTTTGACTGATGGAGCTATAACTGCGGGTGATCGGGATTTGGTTTTTCTGTTTGTCCCAGAGAGTGAGTATCAGGTAGCATGAAAGGGCGTGTACTCATAGCGTTTACAACATCTAATGCGCTGTATGCCAAGGTGCTACGCTGGCTTATGCATTCACGGGTGCATCATTGTCTCATGTTTTTGGATTTGGATGAGTTTGGTGGGTGGATGGCTTTGGAGATAGACGAAGATGGTGTACATGTTGTTCATCCGAGACGGGCGTTGAAGCGTGTCACTAAGATGGAGTGCTACGAGTCGGATTACGATCTTACCGCTGGAATATCAGCGATGAGTACATATATAGGAAAAGGGTATGATTGGAGGGGTTTGTTATGGGGAACCTGGAGACTTTTTCTATGGCGCTTATTTGGATATATTTCGAAGAAGGCTCTGCATGATACTTCGAGGATGTTCTGCTCTGAGTTTGTTACACAGGTTGTGAAACGTTCAGGTATTCCCGGAACTGATTCTCTTGAACCAGCATCAACGTGGCCACCACTTCTCAAAGATGTCATAGCGTCGGATGGTGGTATTCGGTATGTGCCGAATCCTTTTGATGCAAAATATGATTTTGGGGGGATGGCTTGATGCAAAGGAGTGGAGAATGTCGTCACCACGAGACACGCGAGACATTCCGAGTGGCAACGGGAAGAAAAGCGAGATATGGCGAGAGCTGGATCGGAAGGCTTCTAAGGAATGGGCTAGGGGCAAGTTTGATTTGTTTTCTGAGAGAATGTTAGGTGTAGAAAAAACAGTAGATGAATCGAAGAAAATAAGTCTGTCCGTAAAAAGAGACGCTGGCGAAGCAAAAACCGACGCGGGTGCTGCAAAATTGGCAGCGTTGAATGCCAAAGAAGTTTCGGACAGGGCGGAGAAAAAAGCAAAAGAGGCAGCAATGGCAAATCATGAGTGTATAAAAACAGACACGTTGACTCGCATGAAATTGGAAATTAGCGATTGGACCAAATGGTGGCGACGGTCTATGTTTACCCTTGTGGGCGCGGTGATTATTTTTGGGGGAGCACTTGTGACATGGCTCTATTTACATAAGGTTTTGAGTGATGATGTAGAGTTGATGCAGGGTGATGTGAGTGAGTTGAAAGAGGGTATGAGTCGGGTAGAGGCCAAGCAAAAAGCACTTGGGAATCAAAAGCCTCTTACAAGGGGAGATGTTGAGACTGCGCTCAAAGATGCTATGGAAGATATGGAGAAAGAAGACGAAAAGAAGAAAGGTCGCAAAGGACGCCGCCTTTAAGGGATGATGAATGACAAGGCAGATTATAGTAGGGGAAGAGGTCAAAGATCATTTCCCCCTTTTTGATCTAAACAACCCCGGTGTTAAAAAGAGCGGGGAAACTTCATTTACATCTTATTTATGGAAAGACAACGCTGTATCTGCGGTGCCAGTAACGGTTTCGGAGATAGGTAGTAGTGGGGAATATGCTGTAGCATTCACTCCGGATTCTGAGGGAGTTTGGAGTGTACAGGTTATAGCTGATTACAGCAAAGATGCATGGGGAGGAGAGTATTTAGCTGCAACGGGTGGCCAGCAAGATATTGTTGACATGTTGCATAGGGTATTAGGTCTGAACAAAGAAAACTTGTTTGTGGATAATACAGCTTTCGATCCGAATGGGCAGTTGGTTTCTTGCCGATTCAGGCTGTTCGATTCGAAAACGAATTGTGACCTTGCAACGGATGGTGGTAGCGAGACAACAGGGCTGATTGCAACGTATAATTTCGAGAACACTTGGGAAGGGTTGAACCAGTTTAAGTTCTTTAAGCAAACGTTGGAGCCTTAGATGTCAATTACGATTGTTTCGGATGGGCTTCTGTGGCCACAAGCTGCTATCATTAGAGAGCAGGTCCAAATTATTGAGGTCCTGGTCGAAGAAGACATAGAAATATTGGTCGAGCCTGAGTTAGAAGTTGAACAAGAAATTTTGGCTACGACCGAAGAGAGTGTAGAAATAGTAATAGAGGATGATGAGTACTACGTGGTGTTGGAAGATCCGGATGTAATAGAGGTGACCGTCGAGGTCGAGGATACATGTTAAGGAGAGAATGATGACAGTATCGTGCCTATGTGATAGCAAGGTGAAAATTGAGAAGAATAGGGATAAGACCCTCAAGCTGAAAATTGCGGGACTCGGAGATATAACCGGATCTCTTATTTGGTTCAGTGTGAAGGAAGACAAGGATGATCTCGATAGTGAGGCCGTGATTACGAAAAAGAATGCCGCCGCAGGTGGTTCAGATACAGAAGCTAAGGTAGTCGAGGGGTACATCAAAGAAACTGATGAGACATCGCAGTTTTACAATCAGTACATTGGCATCATCGAGATTTACCTAGTGCCAGCCGATACAGTAGACTTAGAAGAGGGGAATTATTTTTACGATGTAGTGATGCAGATAGGTGGTGGCGCAGGCCGGAAACTACAGGTGATGCCGCCATCGGGCTTTCAGATAAGACAACCCGTGACCATTACATAGGAGAAAATGATGGCCGATTTGAAGGGAATAGTTCAAGGACTTGGAGAGTGTGTCAATGAATTGCTAGGTGATGAGCTTGTTGAGGGTATAAATGATCCGTACATCTTCAAAGCGATCTTTACAGCCGGTGGGCCTGGTAGTGGGAAGAGCTTCATTGCCAAGCAAATGTTCTCTGGTACGGGCATGAAGTTTTCTAATTCGGATGCTCCATTCGAGTATCTTCTCAAAAAGCGTGGATTGTCATTCAAAATAGATCCTACCAAGGAGAAGATGTTTGCCAAGCAAGGGCAGGCTCGTGGACGTGCAAAGGAGTTGTCTGGGGGACGGCAAGCAATGTGGATAGATGGGATGCTTGGGATGGTTATCGATGGTACTGGTAAGGACTACAAAAAAATAACCAAGCAAGCGGCCAAATTTAAAGCGGCGGGGTACGACGTTGGGATGGTGTTTGTGAATACTTCTTTAAAAGTGGCACAGCAACGTAATAGAGACCGTGCCAGGTCGGTTCCGGATGAGATTGTAGAGAAGGGTTGGAGACAAGTTCAAAGCAACATGGGAAGGTTTCAGCGGTTCTTTGGACCTAAGAATTTTTACATTGTGGATAACAGCAAGGCGTTGAACAAGGCGGAGATTCAAAAGCTCGGTCGTACCCTTCGAAGGTATGCGCTGAATTGGGCCGGGAAGCCGATAGCCAATCCAGTGGGTAAAGACATTGTGGATAAGCTTAGGTCGACAGGTGGAAAAACGATGGCTGATTTGAGAGCTGCTACTCAGTTGGCGGCAGACAAACATTGGGAGTTTATCGGCACCTGTTTGATGGAATAGACAAAAGAGATGGAGGGATGGAGTAAAAAATGAGAATATTTTTTTTGATGTTGTTATTGTGCGTGGGATGTGCCAAGAAAGAAAATGTTCAGATTGAATATCCCGAAAGATTGCCTTTAACCGAACAGTCCAAAGAGCTGACAATGCTACCTGAGTATCAGGCTCCTACAGAGGAGGGTCAAACAGCGCCAGTGAATGAAGGTGACCCGGCTCCGTTTGATGGGGTTTTGTTGGATGAGACCAAAGGGTTTGCGGCGGCGAACTTGAGGATAGCCTACGATGAGCTACACAGCACAGCACTGGCCAATAACAAGTTTTTCCTAACGGTGATAGAGATTCAGGGCCGCGAGCTACACAGGGCCGATGAGGTGATTCTGCGTAAGGATCAGGAGATAGACAAATTGCGAAATAGTTGGTGGCAACGTAACAAGGTTTGGGTTGGAGTGAGCCTTGGATTGATTGGTGGAATTGTGGTTTGTCTAGCCACCGAAAGGCTTGTCTTGGAAGTGCAAGAAGCCGCAAATACCCCCTGAAAAAACCCAATAAAACCAATTAAATAAAAAATAATTGCAGAAAACTTCATTTTGGGCTTGCATATAGCTCAGGATGGGTTACTATTTATATGTGAGCGGTTCCCTGGTAGTGCCAGGATGAAAAGGAAACGAAATGAAAAACAAAAATGCGAGATACAAAGTGGAGCTGGATAACGGAAACACAATCGAAGGTGACTACTCATTCATAATGGGTCGTCTTGAGAGTATCTACTTGTTTCATATTTCTGATTATCCTTTTGGTACGGCACTTAGTCGCCCAAAGTGGTTTGAGTGCCAAGTTAAAAGGGGCAACATTGTTAAGGTAAACGATTAAAGAGTTAGTGGTTCCCTGGTAGTGCCAGGATGGAAGAGAGGTCAAAAATGACTAAGCCATATAGAGAAAGAATTCATGGTGGCACGTCGTATGAGTCTGAGTTGGGCGAATACATAGTTGATGTTTGGGGTTCGGAGCCTTTTACCAATGACGACTGTTGGGAAGGAAAGGATTTCAAGACAAAAGAAGAGGCGTTGGCTGCTTTTGACGATCCAGGTGGATACGGTTTTGAGCTTGATGAGGTGGCTTTTGTAGTTATTGATGGTCCGGATATTCACAAGGAACGTCGTATCGGTCCTGATTGTGTTTATGATGCCAATGATGATGATTGGAAGCGTGAGCAAGCTGTACAGGCGGGGATGGCGTTTGGGTGTGAAGGATATAACGACGTATATGGATACTAGGTTCCCCGGTAGTGCCGGGATGGAAAAGGAGTGAATCATGACAGATGCATATCAAGCAATTACCGACAGAATAATTGCCAAGCTCGAAGAGGGTACAATCCCTTGGAAAAAGCCTTGGCGGGGTGGTTCGACTGCATGGCCAGTGAACCTAAAGACAAAGAAACGATACAACGGTGTTAACGTTCTCTTGCTCGGTTTGTGTGCTGATTTTTCATCGCCGTATTGGGCAACGTTCCGTCAAGTAAAACAACTTGGTGGTCACGTGAAAAAGGGATCGAAGGGTACTCAAATCGTTTATTGGAACTGGACAAGTAAGGAGATCGAGGTCGATGGTAAGGACGGAACGGAAACGGTCGAAAAGAAGTATCCGTTTTTGAAAGTGTACACAGTGTTCAATGCTGATCAATGTGCCGGTTTGGAAAAGCATCTTCCCAAGGTGGAAGAGAAAGACAAGTTGGAGTTCAATTCCATTGAAGAGTGTGAGAAGATTGTTGGGGGATTCAAAACCAAACCTGAGATCATCTTTGGTGCCGATGGTGCGTTTTACAGACCGATAAACGATACGGTTCATTTGCCGAACAAAGATCGGTTTGAGAGTGAAGAGGAATTTTACTCTACTGAGTTTCACGAGCTTGTACACAGTACAGGTCACAAGTCTCGATTGGACCGAAAAGGAATTGTGGAGTGCAATTCGTTTGGAAGCGAGAACTACAGTGAAGAGGAGTTGGTTGCGGAGTTTGGAGCGGCGTTTCTCTGTGGAGCTGGCGGCATTGAACCCAAGGTAGAAGACAACAGTGCGGCCTACATTCGGGGATGGCTTAAGAGACTGCGTAACGATAAGAAGCTGGCTGTGTATGCGGCGGCTCAAGCTGGTAAGGCTGCGGATTACATACTGGGAAAGGAGTAGGGCTATGAGATATGCATGTACGTTTGGAAGTGTCGACGGTGAAGTGTTTGATGTGACGGTATGTGAAGAGTGCAAACGAAAAATGGAAGATGATTGTGATTTGCTCTATTCGCAAACTGTGTTCAAGGTGGACGGTGAGACTCCACGTTGCGAGTATTGCAACGGTTGATACTGAAAGTTCGTGGGGTGCCCCGCTAGGAGCGGGAAGGAGTAGACAATGAGTGAAGTGAAGACGGATGAGCTGGTAGTGCCAGAGGTTCACATGAACGGGACGGGCAAACGTGCGCTAGTCGATCAGGTAATGAATGCGGTGCATGCAGCTTCCAAACTGTTGGATGCACTAGCAGGCATGTCTCCGCATGGAAGGGACTATTACGTGCTCGGAGATGATGTGTTTTTGAAAGCGCGAGAACAACATGATCAGCGGGTCATCAAAGTAAATTCTGTGTTTGAAGAGTTGCAAGCACTTGTGCTCAAGATTGATGAGCAAGGGTAAAGGAGGTATAGGATGCCAAGAGTTCACCATGTAAAAAAAGCGAGAAAGGACAATCCAGCATGCAAGAAAGGGGAGTCCTACTACTGGTGGAAATTCCGGTACGGCGGCAAGCGGTTCAGTAAGACATATCCGAAATCTTCGGAGCTTACCCAGAGTGAATTTCTGAGCCAGGTGTACGAGCTGAATGAGCGGATTGAGGATCTAGATGTGGATAACATCGAGGATCTGAAATTCGAGATAGAAGACATCGCTGGCGAGTATCGCCAATTGGGTGAAGAGCAAGAGGAGAAGCTGTACAATATGCCAGATCATCTGCAAGACACTTCTGATGCTGGCGAGCTGCTTAGGGAAAGATCCGAGGGATGCGAAACTGTTGCCGATGAGCTGGAAAATATCGATACAGACATCGACGAAGATTCCATCAAAGAAGAGGTCAAAAGCGAGCTTGGAGAGGATGCTGAAGAGGATGAAATCGAGGATGAAATCAAGTCCAGGGTCCAAGATCGTTTCGAAGAGGTGCTTTCAGAAGTTCAATCATTACAGTATGATGGCGGCTAGGGTAAATTAATTTGCAGAAAACTGCATTTTCCGGTTGTATACCCCTTATCATGTGTTACTATATATATGTAGGCAGTTGGTTTCCCGGTTAGTGACCGGATGGCAAAAGGATTCAGAATGACGGATACAGCATTGAAAAGAGAGCGAATCGTAGAGCGCACTGATGGTTTGATTCCTATTGAAGTTAATGACATTGTGCGGAGCTACGATTTTGAGTTTCGTGAAGATTGCTATGCTGAGGGTATAGTGACCGAGATTGGCAAGGAGCTGGAAGGGTGCCCACGGTACTCGATCAAAGTGTTCAAGCGGGTCTTCGAGGGCAAAGAGCTTCCAGAGGATAAGTGGCTATCTGATGAGCCAGGGGGTGACATGGTTTTTCCTCCGGTGAATGGAACACCACACATCTTTGGTGGCTTCACCAATTTCGTTGAGAAGGTTGATAGTGTGGGCAAAAAGGAAAAGCCCAAAGTGCTCAAGCGATACATCATCTTCTGGGAACGCATTGCGAACAGTGGAGTGATCGGGCCGGTGGATGCAGTGTCGCCAGAAGAGGCGGTTGAGAAATACGGCTATCGAACTGAGTTTGTGAAACACACCGTAATCCAGGTGCCCAAAAGGGCAAAGCTCAGGGTCATTGGGATTGCGAATTGAGACAGGAGGGAATCATGACTACTGTGGATAAAATCATAGCGTATGAATGTGGCGAGTTGGAAGGTGAAGAGATTTTGGAGCTGTTTCAAGAGTTGGTTGATAGTGGCCAGGCATGGACACTTCAAGGGCACTACGGACGGACGGCGGTAGCGTTGATAGAATCCGGATTGATCGAGGCCAGATAAGGAGCGGAGATATGACAACCCTTACAGAAGATAATATCGAGATCGGTTCGAAGATTCGATGCAAGGATCATCCTGAGTGGGGAGATTGGAAGGTCAAGCAAAAGTATGCAGGCGGTATTTGGGTGATAGAGAATCGATCCGGAAACAAAATCTTGGTGGAAAATGAATTGCATTTTTGGGAGCTTGTGTAACGAGAGAATAGAAAAACGGTTTCCCTAGTAGGACTAGGATGGAGGTAATTATGACTTGGTTTGAAGTTGATAAGGAAGGATTGAAACAGTTGTTGTTCTACCGGAACAAAAGTTTCATCTTTAAAGAGCTACTTCAAAATGCATGGGATGAAGATGGCGTTACGTGGTGCAATGTCTATCTAGAGCAGATTCCTAATAGGCCGCTTGCCAGGGTTACCGTTGAAGATAATGCGCCAGAGGGATTTTACAATCTCTCACATGCATATACGTTCTATGCTCATACTCGAAAGCGCCAGAATCCAAACAAGCGAGGTCGGTTCAACATAGGCGAGAAAGAAGTCTTAAGCCTGTGCAAAGAAGCGTACATTCAGACCACCAAGGGAACGATTAAGTTCTTACCTAATGGTGAGAGAAAAAGGGGTCGCAAGAAGCGTGAGGCGGGTTCGATATTTGTGGCGGAGATTCCGATGACCAGGGCGGAGATAGCCGAGTGTGAGGCGGTGATACAGACATTTATTCCGCCAAAAGGAATAACTACGTGTTTTAACAAAAAGCTGTTACCAAGGCGTGAGCGGTTAGCGACTGTAGAAGCTACGCTGGCGACTGAGTATGAGGATGCAGGTGGACGTTACAGGTCAACCCATAGACAAACCGAGGTGTACGTGTACGAGCCTCTAGAGGGCGAACAGGCGATGCTCTATGAGATGGGCTTGCCAGTGTGTGAGACCGGCGATAGGTGGCATTACGATATACAACAAAGGGTGCCACTGTCCAGAGATCGGGATACAGTGAAACCGAGCTTCTTACAGGATGTACGAGCGGAAGTGTTGAGTGTGCTTGCCGATGATCTGAATGAGGATGATGCAGGCGAGCAATGGGTTAGGGATGCGACGGCGGATGACCGGATTTCAGAGGATGCCGTGAGACAAGTTGTAGAGAAGCGGTGGGGAGATAAGGTCGCGGTTGCTACACCAGGTCACAAGAAATCAAAAGAGCATGCGATAGCCAACGGGTATCATTTGGTATCTCCTAGAGAGCTGAGTTCAGATGAGTGGGAGCAAGTGAAAAGGTACGAGCTGATACCAGCCACGAGCAAACTGTTCCCACAAACGTTCACTGGATATGACATCATTCCAGAAGATAAGTGGACCGATGGGATGAAGGATACGGCGGAGCTTACGCGGTTTGTAGCCAAGAACGCATTTAAACTTGAGGTCACTGTGGAGATGATTGAATCGGATGCGAGCAATGATGCGGATTACGGCGATAGGCATGTACGATTCAATGTTCAGGGACTAGGTAAGAAGTGGTTTGATTCGTCTCTTGAAACGCGCCTCGATTTGATTATTCATGAGATTTGCCATGAGTATGGAGGCCATCTTGATATGAGCTATCACAAGGCGTTAACCAAGATAGCTGCTAAGGGATGGGCCAATTCGATGTTCGCGGGTTTGAGAAGGAAGGGGCAAGACAATGGCTAAGGATATTAAAGAAAAGATCAAGGCGGCTCTTTCGACTACTGAGCTGGCAGAGGTGATGGATGAGTGGTGTGCTGGATTGCAAGAGACCATTAAGAAACTACCGTCCTTTAGTGCGGTGGATGCATCTTTGACTCTTAGGTCAATCAGGGGAGTATTTGATCAGGCACATGTCAAGTGGGAAGCTTTAGCGGCGTTTGAATGGCACGAGGATGTTCGACCGGGAAAAGGGGGGTCTAGTGAAGAAGATGTTGGTTGCTGAACTAGAGCAGAATCGATTGTTTAAGGAGTTTCTAAAGCTTTTGGATGATCGGCTTTGTATTCTGATGTTTTGTAAAACCCATCGACCCATAGAGAAAGCAAAGCTCGATAAGATCGATATGAAGTTGAATTTTTATCGGCGTAAGTACCCAGGTGAATGGCAAGAGTTTCAACGGTTAATGGAGACTTTTTAAATGTGTAACTATGAATTTTGTGAAATATGCAAGCCGGATTTTTCGCAACCAGTTGGGCATTTTACATGGGTCATACCTCCGCCGCCAAAGAATTATAACGTTATGATTCGCAATGCGGCGGTGGGGTACGAGAGGTGGCGTAGTAGGTATCAGGACATTGATAAATATTGGCCACCCAGGAAATATGGTGCAGAGGAATCAATACTTTTGGCTGCAAGAGAGTTTGGTGTGTGTCCTAATGATTTAGCGTTCTATGTGAACAACGATCATTATAGGAACGAGCAACTTGCAAAAGAAGATGCTGAATTGCAAAGGAGATGACAATGGATATTGAAAAAATCAAAGAGAGAGCGAAAGAGCTACGCAACGATACTATCAATGTAGTGCCGATTGACATTGATTGGCGAGAACGGCTTGGTGAGGATTGTGAGGGCTGGCAATCTTTTGATCATGATGAATGTTCCGAATGTGGTGAAGTGCTCGTAGGTTCATGGGGTGAGCAGAAACATTCCGATGCAGATTATGAATCTGATTGTGAGGGTTATTTGAATTTCAGCGAACCCATGATGAATTGCTACTACCCATTACCGAATGCTGATCACCTCGAACCGGATGATGTGAAGAAAATTGACGGGCCGGTTGTACTCATACAGTTTGAAGATGGTGATTGGGCATTGGCATTGTCAGGTGGTGGCATGGATCTCAGTTGGGATATTTGCAAAGCCTTTGTTGACCTTGGGTTTTTACCACCGACTCATTTTGCGGATCTTCCAGAGTTTGCCGGGGACAAGTGGACCGAGGGTAAGGCGCTTGTGGTGTGTGCAATGGGCAGGTCACTGGAGATTGCAGAGCTTTGGTTACAACGCAAACAACGGCACTTGGAGTATATCGAGAAATATCTCAAAAAGAATTTAGGGGATAGTGTGTAGAGAGGATTCCGATAACAAATGTATTTTGAATGTATAGGGTGTGGGTACTGTTGTAGGCGAGCGCCGTGTGGGGTATCCGGAGCGGAATGGACCGAGAGGGGATGTTCTCTTTTGGTATGGGATGAGCGTAACAGGCGATGGCTATGCGGTAAGATTATGGGTACGAAGGGGGAGGAGAGACAACGTTTGAAAAAACAGTTAGCCATTGGAGCGGGTTGTACCTCTGTACTGAATACGTATCGCAAGCTTAGGCATGTACCGACGCCAGAAGAGCTAGACAACGAAGATGAGCTATTGGAAAGGCTCAATAAGGATTGGTAAGATGAACGAAGTAGAGGCCAGAGATTTTCTTCCAGGACTTGGTGAGTCTTTTACTCATCGAGAATTGATTAAGGCGTATCGAAAACAATCGCTTGTAGTGCATCCGGATACAGGTGGAACTGAATATGAATTTCGTTTGCTTCAAGAGTCTTATGAATTGTTAAAGAAAAAAGCAGTGCATGATCTCGGAGCTGAAGTACATGAGCTACAGACAATTGATGGGACTCCTTTGACTGAGCTTGGCCAGGGTCTTCCTATAATGGTAAATGCGATAGCGTGTGATGTT
>Ga0180432_10002759_pt1 | contig 25992 bp, 26 predicted proteins | sample SS_ome_10_FD_132414 | JGI IMG/M metagenome (GOLD analysis project Ga0180432, IMG submission 132414) | Hypersaline lake sediment archaeal communities from the Salton Sea, California, USA - SS_1_MS_2 metaG | ecosystem: Environmental > Aquatic > Non-marine Saline and Alkaline > Hypersaline >... | reverse complement strand
TGAAACTTCGCCATAATTGGATTCTCAACAATCAAAGCCGTCTCCGAATTATAATCTATAAATGCAATTTTTAATCCATATACAATCTGCGTCACATTATACTCAAATGGATGAGTTGATTTTGGCACAACTTTTAATGTTCGCTCCATACGCTTTCGTTGTTGCGCGCTAGTCTTTTCATTAGTAATCACAAAACGCTCTAACTGCTTCTTATCCCGCATCTTGCGATAATTTTTTGGCAAATATTTCTCAGCATCTTTGATATCCGATCTTGAACTATATCGATAAAACACATCTCCACGATTCAATGTATTTAACAAATCCTCAAAAACCAAGCTAATCCCCTTGCGACCTTCAAGATACTTTACTAAGGGCTTTTTTTCTTTCGAAAGATATGATGCTTCCAAATCAGGCAACAATTCTTCAAATGAATACTGAGCATCCTGATACAATCGTAAAATTTGCCTTGGCGATTCCGAGGCATATTTTTTTTGCTTACCTTTTAAAGCTACTGATACCAACCCCTTTTCTTTCAAGATAGGTAACGCGCGATAAATAAGTGGACGATGCAGCCCAGTAAGGCGAGCCAACTCAGAAGCTGTCGCAGGCGGATTTTTAAGCAATACAAGATAAATAGCAATTTCATTATCTTTTAAACCTAAACTCGAAAGTATGTTGTGAATCTCCATAGTTGTAACAATTTTATTACACCATAACATCCAAAATAATTCAATATTTAAAAGGAAAATAATAAATCACTTAAAAAGTGTTACACATCCGTAATATTCTTCAGACACAATCACCTATTTTCGATATATTGCAAACACAAGGAACAACTCATCGCACATTCACAACAACATAGGAGATAAGCCATGCCCTCACAAAAAAGCCTCGGACAAGCTAGCTACGAACTTGGGCCAAAAGCCACCAATCGCGAAATCCACGAACGCGCCGACCAAATCGAACACCGGCAAGCAATGGAATCAAACCGACGTAGATGCAATACGCGGAGCTACAGGAACGACTGGAGGAGTGATTCTTCCTGGGACTGGGATTACGATGGCTATAACGATCATAGCTAAGCTCTAAAGCCAATCCATATCTACAAAACGGAGGAATAATGAATATCGAAGGAATGATAACCTACATTTTTCGCGCACATAGCGAACAAGCCAAAAAGCCAAAAAAGACTATTCGCTACTGGGATGGTAAAACGCCATACGCCATTCATCCCACCTGGTGCGCCATGACATTGCTCACCGAAACCAACCTCCAAGAATATATCCGCTTTGAAGGCGCGCAAGCCCTCCTGCTCCACGATATCCTAGAGGATACAAACGCCAAGCTCCCGGATGGTATTTCCGCGCGTGTCCACCACCTGGTTCTTGAAATGACATTCGAGAGCTCAGCTCAAGAGATGGAGCTCGTTTGGAGCCGCAGCGATCTATGCCAGCTACTCAAGCTCTACGACAAAGTCTCCAACCTGCTCGACGGTGCTTGGATGAGCGCTGAAAAACGCGCCAAATACGTCGCCTACACCAAGCGACTCGCCGCAAAAGTCGAGGCCACCTACGGCAGCGATCTCAACATCCTTCGCATCGCCAAAGCCATTTGCATCTAACTTACTATCCGCCTACACCCTAGGCGGATTTATTATTTCTTAAACAGTACCCTCGTTCAATTCCCGTTTTTATCAAATACAAAAACAACCAGGCTATTTACCTGATTGCTTTTACCGAATTCACCTCGGTGGCTTGGGTGGACGAGCTAAGCTCGTCACACCTTCGCTCAACTATCTCGTTTGTGATGGTGAAAGCTCAGCTTTCACTACTCACCACAACCGAGCTGAGCTCGGTGGGGTGACTAACGGGAATCGAAAACGCCAAAACTGTCAGACGGCTCAACAGGAGAACTGATTCAAACCGCGCGAAAGTGCTTAACCGGGCGAACAAGTTGCGATCGGCCCATCCGGCAAGTTCGATCTGATGCTGTGAATTGCGTCCACGTGATGCAGGCTTTGGACACCAAAACGGTCACCAACAATCTCATTCATAACCCTCGCAGAGAACACCACACGCGACCGCTACCTTGGCAAATCCGCTTGAAGTGGTAAAGTGCGCCGCACTTACTTATTCGATAACCACTATCACGTATGAATTCACAATCAGACAAGGGGGCGTCGCCATCAAGCGACGCTCTTTTGACGGCCGCTCAAGTAGCAGTGCGACTGAACATCGCCAAGACGGCGGTGTACGCCATGGTCTCCCGTGGCGAGCTCTCCCACTATCGTATCGGGCGGTCGGTCCGCATCCACCCCCACGACATCGATGCGTTACCCGGGGACCCGGCGCACCGAACGCGCCGACTTCGATTCTTCAACCAAACTCTCCTATGCCCGCTATCCGCAGGCGTGAGCGCGGCAACGACTGGTACGTGGAATTCCGATACTGCCGAAGGCGCATCCGGAAAAAGTCCCCGGTCCAGACCCGCGTTGGCGCCGAGGCGTTCGAGCGAGTGCTCCACAAGCGCCTGCTCGAAATGGAGGAACGAGGCGTCGCCCCGTTTCGGATGAACGACATCATCTTCCGAAACTTTGCTGATCGCTGGATGACGGACTACGTGCTCGTCAAGAATCGCCCATCCGTGGTGGCTTCGAAACTTGGCGTCCTCCGGAAGCACCTCATCCCCGCGTTCGGCGACCTTCCGCTCCACGGCATCACAACACGCTACCCGTTCCCGAAACCGGATACCAGTACCTCACAAGCGACGAAGCGCGCCGCCGTCCGGGATCACCCTTCCTTTTTGCCCTTCTCAACATTCTGGTTGCCGTTCGACGTTACTACGCAGTCAAGCTTGCCAGCCTGTCGGGACTGGTTGTTTTTCCAGTGCAGAGGACGAAGGTTACCGATGTCGTCAGATCCCCCTTTCGAATCCGGTTTGATATGGTCTACCTGCCATCCATATGGGCTTTTCGTGTTCCCGTGCTGCGACCTCTGTATCCAGGCCTCGCAGACATCCTTGCGGAACCCCTTCTTCTCGTTCTCCTCGCTAACGAATTTGGCTTTGTCGAAGATTCTGTCGAGTTCATTCTCGGTCCAAGCCATATCTTTCTCCCTTCAATCAAGGTTTTGACACGTGGTACACGCATTGGAGATACGCGCGATGCTCGGATGTTCGCCAAGGTCTGCCGTGACGAAATCTCCCACCAATGTGTCGTCGGTATGAGCACTACGCACAATGGCGTTGGAGGCGGGTGCCAGTATACCGGCGCCGCGTGGGTGTGGCTCCATCAACCGAGTTGCGCCTGCTCCACCATGGGGGTTGGGATCACCTCGTCCAACGCCTCGCGAATCAGCGTTGGGCTGAACGACTGGTTTCTCGAACGAGCGCGGTTGAGTGCTAATCGACCAACTCGATGAATCAAGTCAGAACTTGAATACAGCGCATCATCTCGTCGGCTTTGTTCGACCAGATCGTCAATGTCCTGATCCGTGGCTCCGGTTCCGCTGAGCATCCGCGCGAAGATTTCGTGGCGAGCCGCTTCATTGGGTCGTTCGAAAACGAGATGGAGGGCCACCCGGCGCCTGATTGCCGGGTCCAATACGGACAGCCGGTTGGTGATGAGGATCGTAGCGAGGCCGGTGGCGTCGCGGCTCAGCATGTCCACTTGCTTGACGAGCACGTTCAATCCGGCACGGTCCTCGTGGTGCGCTTGGAGCTGAGCACGGCTCGTCGCAATGTCGTCAGCTTCATCGATAATCAGAATACCGTACTTGTTGCTCCTGCCCGACAGCCTGGACTTCGCCATCGAAAACGCGGTCGTGATTCGGTTCGATAGATCACCTACCAGCCCAGTCCCCCGAATGTTGGACGGGGTTTCGAAGCAGGTGAGGCGAGAATCAAGAACCTCGGCGACGGGTGTAGCGACGCACGTTGCGAGAGCGGTCTTCCCGCAACCCACTTCGCCCGACAGCAAGACGAGCGGAGCTCCCTGTGTGAGGACATCAAGGATGGGAAGCCCCTTGGGATGGTGCTTCTTCCGCCAATCATCAATACGTGACGGATCGAGGAGAAGAGCGATTTCATCGACCAATTGACGCTTGTGCTCGTTGATCCCCACGAGCTGCTCGAAGAGCAGTCGCGCGTCTTTGTTCGGGTGCCTTGTTTCGAAGAGCTGGAGTTCCGACATTACCAATCACCGATTCGCTTTCGCTCCACGCCGAACCCGGTCTTTGAGTATCCCCGGTCGCGGACGCCTTCGTCCTCAAGCACGGTTCCGTTCATCGACCATCCGCGCCGCTTCAAGTATTGGAGAGCGTCAGCTCGTTTCTTCGCACCATCGCGCATGCTGATAACGATCGCCGCTTGCGTTCGATCGGGAAGCGCGTAGAGATTCTGGCCCCCCGAGGCCTCGTCTTCCGTGATCGAACCATCATCGATCACCAGGTAGCGAACGCCGACAACCTTTCCTCTCGGTGTCGTGAGCTGAATCTCGAAGGACTCGGCTGCCTCGAACTGAAGCACGGTCAACACGTCCTCGGCCCATCTTTTGATTCGCTCGATCGTGACGAATCCGCGAACTGCAATAGTCACGAAGTCTTCGAGGACCTTGTCCATCACGTAGCGTGCGCGAGCTTGGGTGTACGTGTTGGTGCGCGATGCGGTCGCGGTGCTCGTGTACATCCCTACTTCTCTCCACAGTGGTGACGAAACGGCGTTCCGAAGATAGCGACCAGAGCGTCAAGGCACGCACGATGGTCACCGCGTAGGTCCGCCGCGATTGCGCGGCTCCAAGCGTCTCGGCCATCGGCAAGCCACTCCGCCAACTCGTCGACCATGAGGCCGGACCAACTGGCCGTGGCGTTGTTATCCGGGTTGACCGGGTCGAGCACGACCCAAGTCGCTGTCGGCAACGTCTTGGGTCGAGCGAAGTCCGTGAAGTAGATGGGCGTCCGCTTGTCCACCCGATCCGCCAGGAAACCGAACCAGCCGGCGAGGGTTTGGGCGTACGTTTCGCTCACGGACAGCTCGTCGAAGGCCTTGGCCGACAGAAGGTCGACGACGAACGTCGGCATGTCGTCCACGGAGCCCGCGCTCGCGACGCGGAATTCGCGCCACCACTTCATCAGTCGGACACATTCGTTGAACTTCACCCGCCCTGGTAGGTTGTTGCTGGCTTGGGTGCGTGACCTGATGAACGCGATGTGCTTCTGAACGGATGTGCGGCGGCGCTCGCCGTCCCCGCGAAGAAGTATCTGCTGCTCGGGGTCGGTTGTCGCGATCATGGGAACGAGGTCATAGGAGAGCTTGGAGCTAACGAAGCTCATCTTCACGGAGCTCTTGGTCTTTTTCCGGGGCGTGTCGGGGTAGCTCGCACTTGCGTATCCGAGGAACCGCTCGAGCAGGGGCCCCACGGCCTCGTCGTCCTTGGTCTTGGGAGAAATCACAAAGGGTAGGTCCACATCCTGCCCCTCCACGGTGGAGTCGCCCTGAAGGTGACGCCGAAGTCCGGTACGCTTTGCGAACGACCCGCTGTTCGGCGTGCCCCTCACGGTGAGGCCGTCGTTCGCGGCCTTGCCCTTGATGCGCGTCCGGATTTCATCCGATTGCCGCCTGATGGTGTCCTCGGTTCCCGGCTCCGTGGCGATCCAGTCGACAAAAGTGGTCAAGCGGTGATGAAGCGTTGAACGGTTGCTGAGTCCAGGCATCGCGCCTCCTCCGAGCAAATAAGTGGAATCAACCGCAAGCTAAGGTTCGCTATAAACGATGTCAAGTCGTTTATCTCGGTTGCACGGTCGAATTGTTCGCGTTATAGGTAGGTCGATGGAGAAGCGCGATCGCCCCGAAGTCCTGAGAGCAATCGGTCACCGAATCCGTAAACGTCGTCGGGAGAAGAACATGACCCAAGAGGCGTTGGGAGCAAAGGCCGGCATTTCCAAGAGTTTTGTGAGTGAGGTGGAGGGTGGACAGGCGTCGGCGAGCGGACTCATCTACCTGAGGATTGCGAGCGCGTTGGACGTGTCGGTGGAGTGGATCCTCACCGGAGAGCTCCCGGAAATGTCCGTCGTCCGTTCCACCGAAATCCAGATCCCGGAATCGGTCGCCGACCTGGCCGAAGAAGAGGGCTGGTCGTACGGCGAGACGCTGGATGTTGCGGCTGCCCTTCAGACCGTTGTGGCGCGCCGGAGCAAGGGTCGACGTTGGGAGCCTGGCCGTGAGGAGCTACGCGCGCTTGCCACGGCCATTCGCCAGCTACGTCCCAAGGGTGGGCCGAGGAGGAGGAGCGAATGAGTCGCCACGCCCACCAGATTGATCAGGACCCGGAAGTCCGTGCTGTCGCGAAGACGCTGGGTCTGATGGGGCCCAATCTCAAGGCGAAGATCTGCGACGCCGCCGTGCTTCGCGTCATGCGCCGTCTCGGCGCCCTCGGGATCGTACCCGAGAACCTCGACGACATCCAGGCGCTTGTGCTCGACATGACTCGGTTGCGCATCGAACGTATCGATGATGACGAAGACCTCGAGCACCTCTCCTCCAAGCTACGACGCGAAAACCCGGCGGTTCCGGTTCAACTCGAGTTCGAGTTCGCCAGAAACACCGAGGCGGTCGTCTACCGCGATCCTCTCGCCGACCCCAGGGCAGCGTCGTTCACCGCGGTGATCGATGCACGCGGATCTCGACGACTTCGCGCGTGGTTTGCTGAAAGGCACGAACCCGCCCACTTGCTGGTTCCCGATCCCAGCAACCGCGCGGCGTGGCGAAGAACGACGGAGGAACGACCGGAACCGCTCGAGCAGGTGGTCGATGAGATCGCGTCCCACGTTGGGTTCTGGAAGCCCGTCGTCATTCCGGTTTTGCATCGCGCTCTCGCCACCGAACCCTCGGTGCTAGCCGCATTCGACCAGACACGCGAGGTCTTGTGCCCACACGCGAGCCAAGAAGCTTCGTATCGTGCTTTCACCCGGCTCACGCCGTTCCCGCTGTGCGTCGTGCGCACCGAGATGGCGTGCCGCCGTGCCGACCCCAACAATGACGATGGGTCGCTCGCCCTCCGCGCCACCACTGTACTCTGGAACGACGCTGCCCAAACCGCGGGCATAAGGATCTGGCCAAACTTCCGAATCCCACCGCACTCGGTGATCCACGGTGCGTATGACAGCGGTGGCTCGCGAGATGATGACTTAGCAAACTGGAAAACCGAAGCGGGGCGACCGCTGGCCGGTCGTCCCCGGCCGGTACGTGTGACCGTGCAAGGTTCTTGGGCGACAATACAGGTCGCGCGCTGACTCTTGGAGCGTCTGTGATGAAAAGCAACTGGGCGACACGTGGCAGAAAGCCGGATAGAAACATCGAAGCCGCATTGACCGCGGGAGGTTTGCGCTATCTCAAGGCGGTCCTCGATGGTGAGTCTCGTCCCTGGACCCATGCCGTGAGTCACGCCGTGGGGGCCGGATTCGCCATGAACGAGCATCGCATTGTCGACCGCAAGCGTGCCAACGTGCGCAATGCACGGATTGCTGAGAAGACAGCAGAAATCGTGAACTGCCTCATAGACCTGGCCGAACTGGCGGAGGGCCAGCCTGTGTCCGAAGCAAACGTCGCGTCAACGACATACCAACGGATCACGTCAGATTGGCGACGGATCCTTGCCTCGTTTGGACGAAATCCGAGCTTGGTGAAGTTGGAGTTGGAAGACTGGCACGCGCTCCGACCGAACGAGCAAACAACGCTATGTCAGCTATGCCGGACGAATCACGTTTGCCTCCGCGTGGCTGGACGCGACCTGATCCCTGAGAACCTACTTCTCGCGGGGTGATCATGGCGAAGAAGACGAAGAACCAAGGAGCAGGTGACGCGAAGAAGTCACCGGTCAAAGACACGCGGAACATACCTCCCACAACGCGCTTGGAGCTCGTGGCTCGAGCCGCTGGACGCTGCGAATTCGCGGGCTGTAACAAATTCCTTTTCGCACACGAACTCACGGGCGAAAAGGGCAACTTCTCAGAGGCCGCGCACATTGTCGCGTTCAGCGACGACGGTCCGAGAGGTGACGACAACCGTCCGGCCACCCCGCATTCCATAGCCAACCTGATGCTCCTTTGCGCTGGATGTCACAAACTAATCGACGACAACGTGGCCGAATATCCAGTGAAGAAGCTGCGCGGCTTCAAGCGCGACCATGAGGATCGCATCCGAGCGGTGACTGAACACGGCCCCGAACTGCGCACGTGGGTCATTCAGTTGCGCGGGCTCATCGGCGGTCAGCCGGTCGACATTCCAGCCCACGACGTTCGCACCGCCATCGCGCCCCGGTATGCACCCGATGAAACCGGTGCTGTAATCGATCTCGCTCACCTCCGCCCCGAGGACCCAGGGATGACAGAGGCGGCGCTCCAGATCATTAAACGGAAGCTCGACACGATTCTCTCTGGTGGTATGGATGGCGCGAAAGCTCGTCACTACTCCGTGTTTGCTCTCACCACGATTCCCGTTCTCATGGCGTTTGGCCGCGAACTGGGTGACAAGATCGCCGCCGACCTACATCAGCGCCATCGCGACCAGTCGTGGGCGTGGCGAGACAAGGCCACCCCTACGGACTACGCACATAAACGAATACAAGACGGCACGGATCCGACTTGCGTCGCGCTCGTCCTTTCACTGAGCGGCAAAGTTCTTCCCGCTGCACTTCCGAGTGCCGTGGATGCTCGTTTCACGGTCTACGAGATCACGCTTGCCGGACAGGAACCCAACCGCGAGTTCTTGAATCTCAAAGACGATCTTGAGCGGTTTCGCCGGGTGTATCGAAAAGTGCTCTCAGAAATCCATGCCCGCCACGCCGGCCCGAGAGAGCTGCACGTATTCCCCGCGTGTCCTGCTCCGGTTGCAATTCGTTGCGGTACCGACCTGTTCCCAAAAGTGGATCCTGAACTCGTTCTCTATGACAACATCGGCGGAAAATTCAGGTATGCCATCACCATCAACAAGCGAGCCAGTGAATAACGCCGTATTCAGCCCCGCACGCAAACGACGAACGGCCCGCTTCTGGCAATGCAGACCTTGTCGCGCACCACAAAGCACTCGATCGAATGATCCCCACGATAACGGGAGCTTTCGACCTTGCTTGTTCCGCCCTTCTCGAACCGACCGCGTAGCTGGTTGGCCCGCTCGGCCTCCGCCCCCGTGTTTGTTACCTGCCAATAGATCTCGGTGTAGGGCCCGCCACGAATGTCCGCGTCATACCGCAGCTGGGCGTGCGGGAGGATGGGCTGCTGCGGGAAAAACTCTCCCAAACGGGCGCCACGACCAGAAGTGACGTAGCCACGCACCTTCACGGATGTGCCATCGAGCGCAATTCTCCAAGGTGGCGATTGACGATGGGTGGCATTGCGAAGCAAACCGATTAGAGCTGAAAGGGCACCGCGCAACCCCGCCGGAGAGCCTGTGCCTGCAGGCGAAGCCGAAAGCGGCGACGCGCTGGTACCGCCAACCATTCCCGCCGCATGCCGTGCAGCGACCTTCTTCATCACAGCACGACCAGAGTTCTCGCCGAGCAAGCCCGTGAGTGTGTTGCTGAGTCGGTGCGGCGGTTCGGCGAGCAATTCAGCCTCCAACCGCTTCGCTGCCTCAAGCCAGCGAAGAAAAGCCCTCGCCTTCCGGATATTGCCTTGCCAGCGGTCCGCAAAATTCTCAGTCGGCCGGACCGGGTTGGGAATTCGAACCGTGTCTCCTTCAATTTCGATGAAGTTCGACATACGGTTGACCACTCCGAAGAGAGTATCAACAAGGGATTCCTCGCCCTCGTAGGCTTGTGCGCTCAAGGTTGTGATGATTACTGAAATAGGAGCATGCTCGTCGTTTCGAAACAGGACGTCACGATACCGTTTCAGTAGCTGGACCGCACGTTGCAGCGGAGCGCGATTGGTGAAGTCCTTTACGGGTTCCACACCGGCGACCACTCCGGTGCGGGCGGCAATCCTCGCGGACCGAACCATGCATCGTTCGCCGAACCATTCCGCGTACCCCTTCGGATCGCTGTCCTTCCACTCCACCCGAGCGGGCGAGATTCGGTTGGTAATAGCGAGCGATGTGTCACTCGCACCCTCCTGTTGCGCCTCGACGCCAGCCAGAATGCTCGGCAGCAGATCCAAATGAAAACCATGTCTACCTTCCTCCGAGGCGTACTTCAATGTCCAGCACCGACGTCCCTCTGGCTCGAGCATTTTTCGATAGGTGCCGTTTTCTTTCAATCGATCGCCGACCGCTCTCTTCAACTCCGCGGGCCTCCACAAGGTCTTGGAACCAGCGAGTTGGACGACGGCGTCAAGATCGTAGTCGTCGCCAAAGAGTGGTCGCACCACGGTCCCGAGCGCGAAGGACCCCTGTGGGTACACATCCGGCTCCTTGTCATGAACCGGCGAGTCGCCCTCGCACAACCAATCGCCGACCGCTTGATAGCGTTCTTCGGCTTGCTCGTACGCGCTCGGTGGAACGTCGAGAGTCTCTGCAATATCGGAAAGCAGGTGCTCGAGTGAATCGGTTGCAGACATAGTTACCACTCTAAAGGAATTGTTAGTGACTTCACGAACCCCAGACCGGGCTGATTGTCCCAAATCTGCAGTGGCGGATCGGCCTTCGGCTGACGGACGCGACCTAGCTCAACGCATGCTGACACGGGCATAGCGGGAAAAACGTGGAGTTCATCGAGATCCGGATGTTGAAGATTCACACGCCGAAACAGTTCGCGGCAGACCTCCCGGAACTTCTGTAGGTGCTGCCGACTTCGCAGAGTATCGTTCCCGGGGCTGTCGAGAAGCACCGTCCAGATGCTCACATCTGGCCCCAATACCGCATGGACGCGATCGTGGAGAATATCGGCGCTCAACCCAAAGACGACGGCCGCACGAGGGTGACTCGTCGTCGGCGGCTCCAGTGTGAGATCGAAGGGTGCCGCATCGTCATCCTCATCCCACGACCAAGTCTGCTTGGGCTCGCGATGCAGCTGGTAGACGTCCGTGCTGTCCTCGTCGATATCACGCGCCTGGAACACGTCAACCTTGTGGATGTCACAGAGGAGACTTCCGAGAAATGTCAACAATGGCTGGGGCGCCAGCGCGAACACGGAGACATGCGGGGCGTCGCCGCCAAGGATTGGACGAACGAGACGATCGACCGCAGTCTTCAATTGTAATGACTCCTGCTTCCAGTAGCTCTCGTTCCTATCGTCGTCCAGGCTATTCTTGAGTCCGAGGTTTATCGCCCTCGATGAAGCCGGATATCGATTAGGTGCCATGGCCTGAGCCGCCTGATTCCAACTGATCGCAGCGTTGTGCTTCCCCACGTTCGCGCCATAGAGGACCACTTCACTCCGAAGATCTGCCGCTATTCCACCGACAATCTCAACTCGTTCCTCGTGCGCGGTCTTCATGCCAACAAGGCGTTCGACAGGATGAGCAGCTACCTCAGCCTTGTCGACCAAGCGATGGTGCTCGTCGCACATCAACATCAGGTTTGAGATGTCGGACTTCAGCGCCTCGGACTTCACGGCGTCGTATCGAGGTCCACCAGGACTATCTGCGTAGATGTGCGCGATGTACGCCGTGTTGAACTCTGCCTTGGTCAGAGAATCGAGCCACAGCGGCGTGTTGCACCCCTCGTACTCACAGCGACCGGCGGCCTTGCCCCACAGGCGGAACTTCACATGTTCAGGGATGTACGTGACAGACATGTCCAAATGGTTGCATGATACTGCTCGTTTGTCCAGTTATTTCTAGCCAGCGAAGGGCGAAGGCGAGATAGGCATAGGGAGCATCCGGCACAGCGAGATGTAATGCATAGCGGACACTACTTCACAGCCTGTCGGCGCCTGAGAAGTTCAATGTAACCGAGGATTGACTCTGCACGCCGCGTTTGAACAAAGAGCGTCTGCGTTGTAACAACAACTGCCACTATCAGACTAGAAGTGGCAGTCCAGACATAAACACCAAATGAGATATCCTGTTGTATGAAATACGAAATCGGAAGCCGGCGCATTCCCAGCAGTATCGTCCCAACCAAGACTGGCGTGAGGATGCATCCTACGGCAATTCCTGTGAAGTAGACCGATTGAACGCGGTCTATGAGGCGGTGCTCCCACTTCATACGATCAAGAAACAGCGGGGAATGCCAATCGTGCAAGAGGACGGCTCCTGCGATAACCATTAACCCGGATACTGGGAGAACTGCAATTGTCGCCACGTACAACAATACCCACGGCATTCCAATGTAGGTCGTGATCCAAGAAGTAGGCACAAAGCCCCTTGCTCGAAGGCAAGTACGAAGCGTACGTGCAAGAAGGAAAGCCCCCAACATGCCCACGGCACCCGCCGAGAGTCGAAGTGACCAGTTGGGCAGCAACGGTGCAATGAGTAACGCAGCTGTTGTGCCAAAGGTGATCAGTCGCAGCCGTATATTTGAGTATGATCCCAACATGATCGGGTCGACAACTACAGATACTCCGGCCAACGAGTACCAGATGCGCATTGCCACGCGCTGCACTCGCAAATACAACTCGTTATCAAGCCCATCTACATGCGGTGCGTCGCGTTCCGCCGGGGGTGCGGAGAGAGCAAGTGCTGCCCGCAGTATCATTGTGCCAGCAATAATCCACCAGACATGCCGAGTTTCCACATGGGGAAGCAATAGGAGCAAGGCAAAGACCCCACCGAGTAAGGCGGCGGAAAACGTAGTGCGCACAAGTGCGCCTCGATAGTACTCAGTCGCCCGTCTCAGCACTCTGATCTCAAGTGGATCCCGAGCATCAGTCTCGAAAAACAGGTCTACCAGCGCGCGAAGATCGTTCGAATGCGCGCCAACAGTGAGGATAAGCGGTCGCTTTCGATCAACGTAGAACATCGGCCAAAGCTTGCCAAGCACACTTCCGAAACGACGAACGTCGACATCCACGACGTGATCTGGTTCGCCATGGGTCTTGATGAATGAATCCCAGTTGGCCTTCGGAGCTACGAACACGCCAACATCTCCGTGACTCGCGCAGCTTCTAAGAAACCCGTGGAGCTTCGCGTCAAACCCCGCTTGGCTCACATGGACAACGCATCCGGAGTCGTTGGCAGACTTGCATTCACCAGTGGCCCAAACGAACGCTTTCTTTTTCAAGGTGTTGAGGAAACGTGTAGTTGGATATGTCGTCGCAACGAGTGTCAGCAGATAAGGCAATCCCAGTGAAGGGCCGTCGATGCGGTCGACATCTGTTTGCAGAGACACTGGTATGGAGTCCCGTGCGTAGTTTGGAAACCTCCAACCCATCCACGAGGCAACCCGACGATGAAGATGGTCGAACTGCGGGTAGTCCTCCTCGAGACTATGCTTGCTCGCGTAGAACGGAACCGCGGCTGTGAAGACTCTCTTGCGAGGCGGACCTTGAACGAGAGGCGCAAGGAACAAGGCATCGGACGACGGGACCGATGTTTGGCTAGAGCGCGTCTCCAACCCTGAACTCCCATTCTGAATTCGCCACGTCAAAAGGAACTTCGACCTCTACGCCGGTGAGCAATTCTTGAGCGGGAAACACGGCCGTCCTCAAACGAGCTGTACCCGAGAGGACTTCGATACAAACAACTCCTTCATGGACGAAATCCTCGTCAGCCACAAAACGAACTGTATGAGATCCAACAATCGTGGCGCGAATCTCAAGGGTTCCCGACGGTGTAGAAAACTCAACAGACACGTCAGCGTCTGCCAACATCGCGGCCGACAGCCCACCGACAGCCGCGTAGTCGTACCTGGTAGAAACCCGAGTATCCGGCCACCACCATTGAATTGTCTCGGTGGAGGAACATCCGGACTGATGAGTCTTCTCTTGTCCCCTTCTCACCATTGCGAAGAGATTTCCCTGGGTTTGAACAACCTCAAGCACCTCGTCCCCTGTCTCTAGATCGACAAGTCCTTGTTCCACAAGCACTGCTTCGGTCCACTGAAGCACGAGGAACGGACTAGCATTGCGATTGGCTCGCGCGCGACGCTCCTTTAGTGCCGCCGCTTCCTTGCGAATTTGCTCTGGAGAGGCATCAGACAGGCGACGTCGACGGGCTGACATAGAGCTCCTCCAGGATAGGGTGAACGTTGTCCCTGAGAAACGAGTCAGTGAGCATCAGCGGCGGGTCGTACGGAGTAATCCACGCTTGGACGTTCTGTTTGTCCAGCCCGCGAAACAATGTTGGATCGAGTGTTCGAAGCCCCATTGCGCTGGTGCATTCGCTGAAATCCAATGGAATGAGAGACAAGCAGTCGTCGTCGCCATCTTCATAGGGGATCGTCTCGAGAACAACTAGCATATGCGGATTGGCTCCGTTCACCGCTTCATCGGATATCACAAGACATGGGACAGCTGGCTGTCCATGTGAAAACAACACACGAACGAATTCACCACGCCGGAATCGCGAGCGCGCACGGAATCGCGCAATGTCGCCTTTGTGAAGCCACGTCGGAGTGCGCAATCCGATGAGCTCGGCAAGAAGTTGTCGAGCGGCAGCGAGCGGCGTGAGTGAAGAATCGGAAACACGTCCAACCTTGATGTTGTCAAGGTATTGAATGAGCGCATTGCCTGGCTCTGCGGACATTGCCCATGCTCCCCACGGATGGTATCTTACCCAATCTTTCTTTACAGGTGAGGACTTCGGGTATTCGATGAGCAGTTGAGGCAGATTTGGGAACTTGAATTTCGGGTGCTGCGTATGACCTGGCGCGATAACCGCTATGTCCAGTGCAAGTGGCCCTGGTAAGACAGCACCAGCGCGGAGCGCGATTTCCAGCGACGACGGGTTCAGAAAGACCTTCACCCATTCGGTTGGAGCCGCACCACCTCCAGAGTGGTAGTTTCCGTTTTGAATGCGACCCTGTTGCCTTTTTGTCCGGCCGTTTGTGTCCTTCCATGAAATTGTGGCAGATGCGACATCTGGCAGGACTCTCCAGATGTCGCCTTCGCTGACCAGGCGATTCAGAGACGTTTTCGCTAGTTCCGCGAGTTCTGGCTTTAGATCGAGGGTCATTTGGAGCGCCTATCAATCAGAAAGCCACTTGCAGAGCGCAAGTGGCGTTAGAGAATGATCACGTGTTGGGTGTGGTCTTCTGGTGAAGCTTCAAGTAGATGTATTCGAGTTCAGATTCCTCCCCAAACCATTGGGATGCCAACAGGGGCGCTGCGCGCCTATTGGCTGCCTGGCGACGCCTGCGGAGTCTTCGTGCTTCCTTGTGGTAGTCTATTTGAGTGGCGTTTCTTAGACGGTGAGCTCTTTGGTTCGCGTCCATCCGAGTGCTCCACGTCGCCTAGGGGAACTAGCGCAACAACTACTGCCGCGCCTGATAAGATCGGAACTGCAGATTGCCCTAGGAACGCAACGAGACTCGTGGGCGTCGGTCACCAGTATCGGTGGAACCGATACGCGGCAAGGTGCCCACGATTTCCGTTGTGTTCCTGGGACGGAAACATACAAATCACCATAATGATAGCACAATTGAACAATTGTGTCAACAGTAGAATTCTTGAACAAGAACACCGTATCGGTTAGCACATTTTCGTCTCCACCCGCGCCACCACACCCCGTCACCCGATGACGTTGCCTGTTCTGTGCCACGTCTTCAAGCATTTTCGGTCCCATGTTGTACTGTGTCGCCGCAAGCCCAGCGACATCGTTGGTTGGACGATCGATGGCAACCTGACAAATAGGGCGTTCGCGCTTATCGATGCCGGTTGCGCCGCCGACTAGGCGGCACCTCCGGCGAACTCAAAACTCCGATCGGTTCTGCTATCGAGGTTGCAACGCTCTCCTGCTGGCGTGCGATCCAACAGCAGGTGTATGGGGCCCGTAGTAGTTTCCGACCCGTTCGCTCTGCCCTGCTATCACGCAGCCTTCTCGCGGTTGAGTGAGTGCTCAAGCTCCCGGCGAAGAATGGATATCGCCCGGAAACGGATGACCCGGATGTTGCCCGGTGTGGTTCCGAGTTGATTCGCGAGGTCGGAGCTAGCAACTCCCTCGGCCCCGCCTAGGATGACGCCCCATTCGCGGGGGGACAACTTCGTCCTTGCCACGCGATCAAGCGTGGATACGTCTTGCCGGTGTGCAACGACGAGTTCCGGGTCAGGAGTATCCGCTTCGAGGTTGGAGAGACGCTCTGATTCGACCGATGCGGGACTCCGCTTTCTACGGGATGCGGCGAGCGTGCGGCGCACTAGCACGTAGAGGAAGCGATGAATTGCCGGGACTGCGGCACGGACGTCGCCATTGCGGACCTTGCGTAGGAAAATGATGGCGACTTCTTGCGCGATGTCATCGGCTTCGGCGCCAGTTGCTCCAGACCTCCTCGCAGCGACGACGACTGCGGGCTGGAAATATGCCCATGTTTCCGAGAATTCGACCTCGGCAAGAGGTCGATCCTGGGTGGCATGTGAAATGTCTGGGTTTAGAAACGTCGGTACAACACGAGATGCCATTCTAAGAGTTCCCTTCGACTTGAATGCCGGCTCCGTTCGGTCTGCACCAAAACGCCGAAGGCAGTTCTTCGTGGCTTTGTGTTGCCGTTATGTGGATTTCATGTCGCCTGGGCCGCCTCCGTTACGCATTTGATATTGTTTTGGGGCAGAGCATCCTCGGATTGATGAGGCTTCTTGACGCACAGCAGCATAGCTACGTTTCTTGTAAACCCTCGACCCGCTCACCGGGCGCAGCAACAAACGTGCCTGGGACCGCGTCTTCAGCAACAAATCGTTTGGATGTGATGAACTACGCAACGTAACGCCTTCCGTGCCGCCGACATGTACCGTGCATGACATGGTACAAACGAGATAAGCAACGGCTCCTGAAGGAAGCCAAGATCATGAAGACCCGGTCGAGGGCCACGCTCGCTCGAGACGGGGACACCATCTTCTGGGTGGAGGACCTCGTTGCCGAGTCCGGGACGGATTACCGACGCCCGACTGAACCGAAATAGAGCAAACTCGATCCGACAAGAGATGCTCAACCGGGCGAAGGATTCCCGATTCCCAATTCCATCTCGCACGACTCGTTCTGTTGAATTCGTGCTCGTGATGCGAATTCTGGACACCAAAACGGTCACCTAAACATCATTATTAACACTCGCGGAGACACCACCCGTGACCGTCAAACCTTAACAAATTCGCATGAAGTGGTACAGTGCGCCGCACTTATTCGATAACCACTATCACGTATGAATTCACAACCAAACGAAGGGGCGTCGCAGCAAAGCGACGCTCTTTTGACTGCTGCAGAAGTTGCAGCAAGATTGAACATCGCCAAGACGGCGGTGTACGCCATGGTTACCCGTGGCGAGCTCTCCCACTATCGCATCAGTCGTTCAGTACGCATCCATCCCGACGACGTTGACGTCTTCCTGGGAGCCAAGCGCACGGAGCGCGCCGACTTTGATTCTTCAGCCAAACTCTCCTATGTCCGCTATCCGCAGGCGTGATCGCGGGGGAGATTGGTACGTCGACCTCCGATACGCCGGAAGGCGCATCCGCAAGAGGTCCCCGGTACAGACGCGTGTCGGCACCGAAGCCTTTGAACGCGTGCTCCGCAAGCGCTTCCTCGAGATGGAAGAGCGCGGGGTCGCTCCCTTTCGCTTGAACGACGTCATCTTTCGAAACTTCGCCGACCGTTGGATGAAGGACTACGTGATCGTGAAGAACCGCCCCTCCGTGGTCGACTCCAAACTCGGCATTCTTCACAAGCACCTCCTCCCGGCATTCGGCGACCTGCCCCTGCACGGAATCACGCCGGAACGCATCGACCGGCTGGTCGCCACCATGAAGACGGCCCGCAAGTCCCCGAAGACAGTGAACAACGTGCTCTCCGTGCTCCGGACGTGCCTCGGTTCCGCTGTTCGCTGGAACCTGCTCGCGAGCGTCCCACCGATGAGACAATTGCCCGTCCCCGAGGCAGGGTACCGGTATCTCACGAGCGACGAAGCTCGACGACTCGTACAAGCGGCTCGGCCGGGGTACTGGCGGGCACTCATCGTGTTCCTCCTGCATACCGGCTGTAGGTTGGGGGAAGTGGCTGCCCTCCGCTGGGACGACCTGGTGCTTGAGGGCGCCTCACCTCGGGCTCGCATGAAACTAGCGCGTACGTCGGCGTCCCGGGCCCCACCAGGAGCGGACGTGTACGCGAGCTTCCGCTGACGCCAGGCGTCCTCGCCGAACTCGAACGCGTGACCCGTGTTGACGACTTCATCTTTGCTATCGGTCCTGGTCGTCTCCTGGATCCGAACTCGATCCGCGAGCATCGACGGCCCCTGTGCGGGCGTGCTCAGGTCGACCCATCGCTTGGCATGCGCTTCGTCATATGTTTGCCACCGAGCTTTCGACCCGTCGCGTGCCGCTCCGCGTCATCCAGGAGCTTCTTGGTCACTCGAGCATTGCCATGACGTGCCGCTACGCTCACGTCGAGGACAGGACGATGAGGGAGGCAGTCGCAGAACTACCGAACCTCTAAGCCCGCAGCACCTGAGCTCGGATCTTCACACAACGAAGACAATGCTATAAGCTCGAACGACATCGCGTAGATCCAGGCGGAAACCAATATGGAAAAGAACGATATTCTCAAAGCACCATCGGGTGCGCACTTCAGACGGGCGGACCTTCACATCCATTCGTGGAAAGGCTCCCCGGATGTAAGCGATGCCAAAATGACGCCACAGGGCATCGTCGACAAGGCGATCGCGGAGACTCTTGATGTCATTGCGGTGACGGACCACAATTCCACAACGAACGTTGCACGTGCAATCGCCGCCGCCGACGCCAAGGATTTACTGGTGATACCGGGAGTCGAATTGACGACAATTCAAGGGCATCTGCTGTTGTACTTCCCCACGGTGGATAAGCTTACGGCTACTTTTGGTCGGTTGACATTCTCGGAAGACGGCGAATACTGCAAGCAGTCAATTGAAGACTGCTTAGATCTCGCCCAATCATTCGACGGAATTGGAATCGCCGCGCATATCGAGTCAGACGCCGGATTCATGGCGAGAATTCCTGGTCATCCTCCCACCAAAGCTGGGATCATGAGGCACCCCGCCTTGTATGCGTTGGAAATTCTCGACCTCGCTTCGAGGGATGTATACACAATCAGCGACGATGACGAGGAGCGCAGATCTGTTGCCCATGAACGTCGAAAAGCACTATCTGCGCAAGAGTGCTTGCCGAAAGTCATCTCGTCCGACGCTCACGAGTATGATCGAATCGGTAAGAACGCGAAGGGACTCCAGCATGTCACACGGTTGAAGATGGATGCCCTGACCTTTGAGGCCTTCCGAATCGCTTTGAGCGACGGCTCTGTTCGTTGTCGGCTTGAGGACGAGGTTCCGGCAAGAGTTCCTCGTATCCTCGGGGTCGGCTTTCAAGGCGGATTCCTCGATGGTCAGGTCGTCCACTTCAACAAGAATCTCACGTGCGTCATCGGCGGTCGCGGATCCGGAAAATCCAGCATTCTTGAAGGAGTGCGTGCAGCATCCGGCCAGAGCACGAAAAGCTCGGTCGTCGACAGCGAGGTCTGGCCGGATACAGTCAGCCTGCTCTACGAAGATGAACTAGGTGAAGTTCAGGAGTTCGTGCGCAACCGCGACAGCAGTGCGTTCAATGCAAGCCAACCGGACGGAATATCTCGGATTCCGCTGGAGGGATTCGGTCAGGGAGAAACCGCCGAAACCATCCAACACTGCGGAAAGGATCCAGGTGTTCTCCTCAGGTTCTTGGATCGGTTTCTCGACACGCGTGACGATGAACGTGCAGATGACCTCAACGTCTCGAAGCTCAAGAAAGGCTCCGCAAAGAATACGTCTATGAAAAAGGACGTCCAATCGTTACCGCACTATCGGGAGCTGGCGAAAGATACACGGCGCAAGCTAACGAAGCTTGAACGAGAGAAGGCGTCCGAGGTAATCAGACTCGAGTCGGCGCTGGCGCAGGAGCGCGTTTGGCACCAGGAACTCGAAGACCTGCTTGTATCATTATCGTCGCCGGAAACGTCGGACGTTACTGAGCTTGTGACCTACCTCAAAGAGATAGAGGGATCTAGTCCAATTGTTGGCAAGAAGACGATTGCAGGCATTTTGACTGTAGCAGAAACATTCGCATCTGAAACTGAACAGCGCAGAGCTGAGTGGAAGCAGAAAGTCGCGGCATTTACATCCGATGCTCGAAAAGGCCTGGCCGAGTGGAAGGCTGCCGAAACAGCCGAGCGAAAGAAGATTGATGCTAAACGCAAGGAGCTTGAGGAAGCAGGAATCAAGCTTGACATAGACTACATCCGCAATCTGTCGAAGAGCCTCGCAGAGTACGACAAGAGGATCCGCGAACTGGAAGTTAAGCAGAAGGAGTTGCTTAAGGCGGAGCGCGAACACACGAAACTTGTAAGGGAGAGGCGAGATGGCAAGGCCGCCCTGGCTGCCAAGCGTACGGCACTCGGCACTCATTTGACGAGGTGCCTATCCAACGTCGAGGACTTCAAGGTCACGCTGCGCTACAAGGAGGGCGCCTACTCTCCGGACGCTCAGCGCATCGTGACCGACGCTATGCAATGGCGCACATCAAGAATCCCGCGTGCACGGTTACTGGTCGAACAGCTAACGGTCCCAGGTATCCTTGACGCCATTGAAGCTAGAGATTCCGATGCTTTCGGCAAGGTGCTTGACGAAAACCATGCTCCTTTGTTCTCGAAAGCCGACCAACAGGCGCTCTTAAGCGCCCTTTCCGCTCCTAGTTTCCGCGCTAAGCTACAGACGTGTTCCTACGATGATCTTCCCAAGATAACTGTGCGAGGCGAGGCAGTCCTGCGAGGCGGTCAAACGAAGGAGATCTTCAAGGACTTTGCCAACCTATCGCTAGGACAACAGCAAGCCGTGATTCTTTCGATGCTGCTGTATTCTGACGGCACTGCTCCCCTAATCATCGATCAGCCGGAGGACAACCTCGACGGATTGTTCGTGGCCAACATTCTCGTTCCTCATCTCCGGAAAATCAAGGAACGCCGCCAGGTGATCATCGCCACACACAACGCGAATATCGCCGTACTTTCTGATTCCGAGCTCATTGTCCCGTTGCGTGCGACCAACGACAAGGCCAGGATCGATGACGCGGGGTCGATCGACGTAGCTGCCACTCAACGACACATCTGTCGAATACTTGAAGGAGGCGAGCCCGCATTTCGACGGCGGTCGAAAGTCTATGGCTTGAAATGATCTTGATTTTCGAGCGGCGTCCGACAAAACAGCATCCTGTCCACCCAGTCCAGTCACGCATTGCACCTTCTGTATGATGCCAGTACTCGCTGCTGCATCCGTAGTAGGTTTGCGGCGGGCTCACGTTGCCCAGTTGCCCGCCGGATTGGTCTGTCTCAGTTAGTTAGATGGCAGGGTCGTTCCCTTGGTCCTTTTGCGCCTTCATTGGAACGACGGGGATCGCCCGCGGTCTGGGCTGGCCCGGATACTTCATGAACCAAACGCTGGCACCAACCCTGGGTGTACGTCCGACGACGCTCTTGCTGTGAAAGAACACGGGGTCCACCGTCGACGAGATGAAGCCAAACGCCCTAGTCCCATGCGGATAGTTATCCACAGTTCCCGTCTCCCTACCCACCGGGGGGAGGTAACAGAGATCATCGCAGATGTGTGCGAGTTGCTCGGCCGAAGGGCGAGCAGACGGATCGGGCTGGAGGCATTGGAGGACGACGCTGTGCACGCCATTTGCCAACTCGCCGAACTGCGGATGCACCTCGACTTGCCGAGGTAAGTCGCGCATCTCACCCATGAGAATCGATTTCACGGCGACGTATCCCGTTCCAAATGGGGGTATCCCGGTAAGCAGCTCCCAAGCAATCGCCGCGATGGCCCACACGTCAGCAGGCATTGACGGCACCCGAGGGGCAGTGATGACCTCTGGCGCCATGTACGCGATTTGCCCGCGAGCGGTGCGCGACGACTGCGTGGTTTCCTCGCCCCCGGCGACTGCGTCGCCGATTTCCTCCGCTGCCATCCGCGCGATCCCGAAGTCGGTAATCTTCACGGCATCGAACGCCAGCCCACCAGCGATAAGGACATTGCTGGGCTTGAGGTCTCGGTGTACGACCCCGACGCGGTGGGATGCTGCAACCCCACGAGCGAGGTGGTGGAGTACATGTGCCGCAGTGTGTGGGTCGAGTCGCGCAAAATGAGATGCGACCGCACGGAGATTCTCCCCCAAGACGAGTTCCTCGACCATGTAGAAGCGGCCGTAGCTGTCTTCGAAGTAGTCGAGCGTCTTTGCCACATTCGGATGGTTCACTCTGGCGCTAATGGCAGCGCTCTCTTTGAATTTCCGGGCCGCATTGGCATCTTGTGGTACCTTGACCGCGACCTGGCGCCGAAGGGTCTCATCGGTTGCCTTGTAGACTTCCTGCATCCCGCCGCGGCCCACTTCCGCGTCGATCGTGTAGCGGTGTCCAACTCGATCTCCTGCGGAGAGTATGTTCATAGCACCACCTCTGGATGGGAAATGTCCATGGTGACAAACACCCGGTCGCGCGCAGGTCGGGCCGGCCCCCCGAGTGCAATGACGCACCCCTCGGGAAGGTGCATCCCCGTGGCAACCCGAGTGTTGTTGACCCAGACCTCACCGGAGACATCAGCAATGCGAAACTCGAGTCCGTCGTATTGAATGACAACAGTTCCGTGGGGCCCGTTTAGCTTCGCACTCGGACTCATAGCGGAGAGATCGTGAGTGCTGCCAGCCTCATCGACGAAGAGAGCACGGTGCCGTCCCCGGAGGAGTACACTCCCAGCACGTTCGGCCACTGAAGACGAACTGGGTCGAGATGCGGCGGATTCACTGATGCACGCCGACAGGAGGTTGATGAGCTCGGGATCAATGGAACCCGGGTGTACCGGAAATCCGCCGCCCGCCCGCTTCCAGGCGTCGGGCTGCGGCGGTCGTGAGATTAGATCGGTGGGGAGCCTCGCCCCGAAGAGGAGCGTCCACGCCGTCACTCCAAGGGCATACATGTCGATCGCGCTGTCGAAGTCAACCCATCCATGCGCGTAGAGTTCGGGGGCAGCGAATCCCCGCGTGCCGATGAAACCGTGCGTTCGAGCGTCATCACTGGGGCGCGCCAAGTTGAAGTCGATGATCTTGAGAATGCCTTCTTTGTCAACGCGAACGTTCTGAGGCTTTATGTCACGGTGGACTACGCCTTCGGCGTGGATGTCGGCCAATCCCGAGGCGAGTTGGAAGATCGTTCTGACGAAAGCGTTGTCAAGTGTGAGAACCCCCATTTGGTCTGAAAGGTCTTCCCCTTCGATGAACTCCTGGACGATGCCCATACGGCTGCCGGGATTGAAGAAGGCGACGTCAAAGACCTCGACGACATGTTTGGAGCGAACGCGCTGAAGCGCGGCGAGTTCATGAAGTAGGCGTCGTTGCTCAACGCCCGGCTGCACGAACTTCACTGCCACCTTGCGATCCAGGTTGGTGTCGTGACAGAAGATGACCGTGCCAATTCCTCCCGCCGCGCTTTCACCTGTTGGTACATAACGGCTCATGAATCGCCTCCACCCGCCCCGTTTGGGTTCCGCGCGCCTCCGCTCGGATCCTCGCCTCCTGGCACCGCGCGGCCCTCCGTTTCAGGAGAGGTGATCGGCGCCTCCTCCTCGGAGGTCATGACTGGAAGCTGACGCTCGGACCGCCGGGAAGGCTCAGTATCGGCCGTGGCAGTCCCCCTCCTGGCTTGGGTCTTCTTGGACTTCTTTGTCTTGGATCTTATGCCTGGTTGAGGTCCTTGGACCTCGGGTCCTGGCCCATAGCGACGGTGTGGTTGTGTCCATCGCGCTGAGCTTGGCACGACGAGGACGTGGTCACCTGGAAGCCAGAACTCTGCGACTACGGTTCTGGGTTCCGCCGGACCCGCTGACTCGTTTGGGAAGCCAAGAGCGATGACCGTGGCGTTGTCCTTTCCGCCGTGCCACTCGCTTGCCGTCACCAGACGCTCTGCGAGCGAGACGAGCTGACTCGATCCGCGCGCGATCCATTGCATTACCGCGCTCGGCAGAGAGTGCACCCCGTCGGATGCCAGGATCAGGCCGCGGCCCCCGTCGGGAACAGATGCGACGTGGGGTCGCAGCCCTTGTCCGACACCAACGAACTGCAGAAGCTGTGAGTGAAGCCGCGCATCCGGATCCGATGGTCGCCCCATATTCTCAAGCTGCGCCTTCACGGTGTCGTCAACCGTGATCTGTGTGAGGCCATTGTCGTCTGTCGCCAAGTACGCGCGAGCGTCTCCCGCGTGTGCGACGAAGCACGCGGTCGGGCGCGCTGCTGCGACGACAACCGCCGCCCCACCTTCACCGCGAAAAACCGCGAAGACCTCGTCATTGGCGTATCGGAACGCGGCATCAAGGAGCTGTGGCAGGCCAGTGCGATCGGAAGCGGAAGCGCAGTGGGCTCCAATGGCGGACGCGGCGATTGCGGCGGCGCGGGCTCCACCTTTCATCCCGCCCATCCCGTCGGCCAGGATCGCTACGACGAGGCCGCCGAGGCACAACCCGACGAGAACACGGTCCTGGTTCTCCGTGCGGATCGAGCCCGTAGTCGAAACCCACGCGACTGGGATCGTCGCTCGTCCACGACCGCTGGGGTCCCGAGCCAAACCGCGTACGAGCGTATCCATAAGGATTTTGCGATCGAATTCAGGCACGCGATCCTCCGCTAGGAGACAACGCCACGATGGCGCCGATCGGCACAAATGCTGTGCTCATCTTCAGCATGGCCCCCTCAAACAACGCAGCGTGCTCGCGCGGCTGGATGAAGGATGGCGCCGCAACCTCAGGTGCTGGGACGGCCCTCGTGCGATGGCTTGAGTTCTGCACGGAAGAAAGACTCTCCCAGTCTCGGCGATGCGTCAAGGCGTCAAGGTCAGATGGATCATGCAAATTGCACGCGCCTCGCCTCGACAGAGCGCTCGGTAAACTTGCGCCTCGTGCTAATAGCACTTCAACCACGCGACAGTTGACAGTTGAAACTTGGTTCCGTCGGTCCCCGTTAGCAAGTTGTACACCGGACCGTCTGGTCTTCGAATCTCGAGTTCCTGATGGTCGCGTTTCTACCCTAGCTTGGTGTCTCCGAACGCGAACTCGCAACACCATGTGTGCTGTCCAGGCACATCCAAGGCGACGAAGCTGACCCAAGGCCGTGAATCGTGAGATAACCCGACTCCACGATTCTCGGATACAGCCCTGACAGCTCCGACGCGCAACCCCTTCTTGCTGAACAGACCGCCTCAGCAATCGATTCGCCCGCACAAAGCCGCTCAATCAAGACTCGCCACGTCGTCACGGCTCCGCGTGCCGCGCTTGTCCCAACAGGAACGGGCCAAGCTGCCGCGACAACCGTCGGAATTCCCGCTGCGAGAAAGCCCCGCATCAGACCCGCAGCCTCCTCACCTAGCCTCGAAATCACGCGCCCCGAAGCGCACGCCCCGGACAGGACTAGTACGGTTTGCGACAGGTGCACTCGCAGCGTTCCTCTCGGTAAAGGAAGTGAAATCCGTTGGGAGAAGTCCGTCACGCGCACGTCAGCATCTGTGTCCTCGGACGCGACCAACTGATACCGCAGACCGCCAAGACCTCGAGCGCCGGCGTCAAAACTCCCATGAATCAACCAGAAGATCACTCTCGGATGTACTCCACGACTGGATCGATACTCCTTACCTGTTGGGCCGACTAGCCGAGTTATTAGCTTTCCAGATGCAAGCCGATCCGCTTCGTACTTCCAGACTCTGCCGAACTTGGCCACCATATCTTCAGTCTCTTCAACTACTGTCTTGTACGGATCGATATCCCCCGCAACAACATAGAGCACATCGGAGCTAGCAGACTGCTGCCGTGCTGCATATTGAGACGATAGAATAACGTGTCCGACGACGGATGGGATCTGGTCAACGCTCTTATTGATAC
>Ga0180432_10002758_pt1 | contig 26001 bp, 23 predicted proteins | sample SS_ome_10_FD_132414 | JGI IMG/M metagenome (GOLD analysis project Ga0180432, IMG submission 132414) | Hypersaline lake sediment archaeal communities from the Salton Sea, California, USA - SS_1_MS_2 metaG | ecosystem: Environmental > Aquatic > Non-marine Saline and Alkaline > Hypersaline >... | reverse complement strand
GGCCGCAAGGCCCCCTCCTACCCGAGGTTGCAGAGCCCGCTAGCCCACCGGCTCGGGGGTGTTGCTGGATTTCCGCCGGCAGCCGGAGGGCGGCGACAGGCGGGAGCACAGCTCGTCCACCTTGTTGACGGCCTCCCAGGAGAACTGGGGCAGGTCGCGGCCGAAGTGGCCGTGCCGGGCGGTCTCGAAGTAGATGGGGCGGCGCAGTTCGAGGTACTCGATGATCCCACGGGGGGTCAGGGGGAACAGCTCGCGGATGGCCTGCTCGAGCTTCTCCGCCGGGACCGAGCCCGTTCCGAACGTGTCGACGAACACGCTGACCGGTTCGGCTACGCCGATGGCGTAGGCAAGCTGAACCTCGCACTGGTCTGCCAGGCCGGCCGCCACGATGTTCTTGGCCACGTGGCGGGCCATGTAGGCCGCCGAGCGGTCGACCTTGGAGGGGTCCTTGCCGCTGAAGGCGCCGCCGCCGTGCCGACCCCGGCCGCCGTAGGTGTCCACGATGATCTTGCGGCCCGTCAGGCCGGAGTCCCCGTGCGGGCCCCCGATCACGAAACGGCCCGTCGGGTTGATGTGGAACAGGATGTCCTCCGACCACCACTTCCTGGATTCAGCGCAGAGCACCGGTCGGATGATCTCCTGCTTGATCTGATCCATGGCCGTCGGGGACATGTTCCCCGTGTTCGGGTCCACGGCCTCCTCGGAGTGCTGCGTGCTCAGCACCACCGTCTTGACCCCGCGCGGCGCCCCGTCCTCGTAGGCCACCGTCACCTGGGCCTTGGAGTCCGGCCGCAGCCAGGGGATCTCCCCGCTCTCCCGAGCCTCCGCCAGCCGCTCCATCAGGCGGTGCGACAGGTGGATGGGCAGGGGCATCAGGGCCTTGGTCTCGTTGCAGGCGAACCCGAACATCAGACCCTGGTCGCCGGCGCCCTGCTCGGCGTGCAGGCCCTGGCCCTCGGTGACGCCCTGGCTGATGTCCTGGGACTGGCTGTGCAGGGTCCGCATGACCGCGCAACTGTCGCAGTCGAAGCCGCTGTTGGAGTCGCTGGAGATGTAGCCGATCTTGCGGATGGCCTCCCGCACGGTCTGCTCGGCGCGGCCCAGGGCCTGTTCCGCGGCCGGGGTGTGGACGGTGACCTCACCCGCCAGGACCACCAGCCCGGTGGTCACCAGGGTCTCGATGGCCGTCCGAGCGTTGGGATCGTGCTGGAGCAGGCTGTCCAGGACCGCGTCGGAGATTTGGTCGCATACTTTGTCAGGATGCCCCATAGAGACCGACTCGGACGTGAACAAGTGCCTCGGTTGGTTGCTCAGCAGCACGGTAAACCTCCTCAGGTGTTGTACGGTGTGACTACTTGACCGAGTTATCGGCCGGAGACCGGTCTCGGTATAAGCTGCTTATAGTACGGTCGTTGAGCTGTGACCACAAGCCGCAAAAGGGACACTGCAAAGCGGGTGGGATGACGCGGTGTTGCGGCCTTCAGGGCCGAGGGGTGCCGCTGGTGCTCGCTGTCCTGCTGTCGGGCGAGGTCGGCGGTCCGGGGTGCGGATCGGGCCGGGGCGACAAAGGAGCGGCCTGGGTCCCACTGCACGACCGGATGTCGCCAGTGCCCCAGGCCGAAGGAGCCCTTTGGTTGTCCAGGGAATCAGAACGTCAGGTCTTCGCGTCGTCGCCGGCCATCAACACAGCGCGGCGTAGGTCATCACGGTGAGGGCGATCATCCTGAGCTTGCGCCGGAAGAACCAATAAACATCGTACCTGGTCATGGCTTCTTTCACCTCCTGGGGCGAAATCCCGGTCTCCGAAGGAGGAGGGATGCAAACCGTGGACCGCGCTCGCGGTACGGCGGCAAGCGGCACGAGCTGCTGCAAGGTAATTCGCGTCAAGTAGTTGCGTCAAGGATGGGATTGCAGGGTCTGGGCGGTTTGTGCCGCCGCGTTGTCCGCCGGCGCCCGTCGGCGGGGGCGATTGGCGGCAACCTTCTTTGTGTTGGAGAGTTGCGCTCCGCGCCTCGCGGAGCGACACCGCCCTTTGTCGGCGGCCGATGATGTGGTAAAAGCCTCCCACCGCGGAGCCGGACACGCCGCAGCGGGCGAAGCTGTCGGCGCCGCCGGTGCGCCGGGGAAGCCGGCGTGGACCGGCGATCGCATCCATCTTCAGCCAGAAGGAACCAGCGCATGGCCGAACCAGCCAGCACCATGGACAAGATCGTCGCCCTGTGCAAGCGGCGCGGCTTCATCTTCCAGTCGAGCGAGATCTACGGCGGGATCGGGGGCTTCTGGGATTACGGTCCGCTGGGTACCGAGCTCAAACGCAACATCAAGGACGCCTGGTGGCACGACATGGTGCGCAACCACCCGGTCGGCCCCGAGGGCCGCGAATACCAGATGGTCGGCGTGGACTGCTCCATCATCATGAACCCCAAGGTCTGGGAAGCGAGTGGCCACGTCGGCGGGTTCAGCGATCCGATGGTCGATTGCCGGGAGTGCAAGAAGCGCTTCCGGGCGGACAAGGTGTGGATTGTGGCCGTGTATCGAGCCGCCGTTGCGGATGCGGCCACGGAGCCGCCGGTGATCACCAGCGGTGTCGAGGCCGACACGCAGGACGAGGCGACGGAACTCGCCCTGGCCGGCTTGTCCAGGAAGCAGCGCAAGCAGTTCGAGCAGGATCCCACGGCGGCCCATGCTCGCGCCGTGTGCATGACCGATCTGCCCGAGGCGTGGAGCCGAACCTGTCCGGCGTGCCAGGCCGATGCCCTGACCGAGCCCCGCGAGTTCAACCTCATGTTCCAGACGTTCGTCGGGGCCGTGCAGGACGACAGCAGCGTGGCCTACCTCCGGCCCGAAACCGCCCAGGGCATCTTCGCCAACTTCAAGAACGTCATCGACTCCAGCCGGGTCAAGCTGCCGCTGGGCATCGCCCAGGTCGGCAAGAGCTTCCGCAACGAGATCAACCCCCGCAACTACACCTTCCGCTCGCGGGAGTTCGAGCAGTACGAGATCGAGTTCTTCTGCCACCCGTCCGAGGCCGAAACCTGGTACGAGTTCTGGCGCGACCTGCGGCACCAGTGGTACGTGGGCCTGGGGCTCAAGAGCGACAAGCTCCGCCTGCGGGACCACGACCCCGACGAGCTGGCCCACTACGCCCGCGGCTGTGCCGACGTGGAGTACGACTTCCCCTTCGGCCTCAGCGAGCTGGAGGGCATCGCCAACCGCACCGACTACGACCTCAAGGCCCACATGGACAAGAGCGGCAAGGACCTGTCCTACTTCGACGCCGAGCGCAAGGAACGCTTCGTTCCGTACGTGATCGAGCCTTCGGGCGGGGTGGACCGCAGCGTGCTGGCCTTCATCACCGAGGCCTACACGGTCGATCCGGACCGGGCCAGCCCGGAGTTCATGAAGTTCCACCCGCGGTTGGCGCCGGTGAAGGCGGCGGTCTTTCCGCTGGTGGCCAAGGACGGCCTGCCGGAGATCGCCGAGCCGATCTACCGCGACCTCCGCAAGCACTACCCGGCCCAGTACGACCCCAAGCAGTCCATCGGCAAGCGTTACGCCCGCATGGATGAGGCCGGCACGCCCTTCTGCTTCACCATCGATGGCCAGACCAAGGAGGACGGCACCGTCACCGTCCGCAACCGCGACGACGCCAGCCAGACCCGCATCGACAAGACCCGCTGCCTGGAATACCTGCGGGATCAGTTGCGGATCTGATCGTTGCCGGCGTTCGGAGGTCGGCAGCGGCTCGATCCGTCTGGCGCGAGGAGGGCGCGGCGAGCGAGTCCAGCGCGTCGGTCTGGCTGACTTCCCCATGGTCTGATATGCTTGGCGACGGCGATCCGCCCGGGCGCGGCCGGGTGGGGGCCGCCGTGGATGACAGACAAACGACCCGAGCCCTGATGCCGAAAGCGAGGTGCCTGGATGTCCGACCGGATCCGAAGCGTGCTCTTGCCCGTAGCGGGTGTGCTGTTCGTGATGACCCTGATGGTTGCCTGGGGGTGCCAGCCGGCGGCGTCGGGCGGGGGCGGCGACGCCGAGGAGGATCTGTGCGCCGGCGTGACCTGCGAGCAGGGCGAGGAGTGCGATCCCGAGACGGGCGAGTGTGTTCCGGCCGGCGGCGAGGGTGAGGGTGAAGGCGAGGGCGTGCTCGCGCAGGCGGCCACCCGGGCGCGGGAGCTTGACGCGGGCGCCGTGGTCATCCAGGCCAGCGGGCTGAACGGGGCGATCCTGGACGGGACGGGCAGCCAGACGCTCGAATGGGAGTTCGTGGCCGTCAACCCCGACGCCCCCGAGACCACCTGGGTCCTCGCCTACGACGGCGAGGCCTGGTCGGACGAGCAGATCGATTCCGTGCTGGTCGGCGTGGTGTACGAGGATGTGACCCTGGTCGAGATGACCGAGGAGCAGGCCCGCGAGCGCCTGGCGGCGGCCGACCTGGAGGATGACTTCTTCGGCTGGGCCCTCTACCAGCCGCTGCACCCCGGTTCCCTCAACCCCCTCTACGCCTTCAACTACGGCACCTCCACCGCCACGGTGGACACCGCCACCGGACAGGTCAATTCCGCCACCGTCCCCCAGGAGGAGCCGCCCCTGATGGTTCCGCCCTCTGACGACAGTGTCAGCCTCCAGTATCTCCATCAGGCCGCGGAGGAGATCCGCACGGTCGACGAGGCCGCGATGGTCATCTGGGCCGGTGGGCGCGACGGCGACGATCAGCCCCTCGAAGCCCCCGGCGACACGAACGTCTGGGATTTCAAGGCCGTGGCCATGCACGACGACGAGGTCCGCAGTTGGACGCTCACCTACACCGGCGAGTGGGCCGTGACGGAAGACCCGCTGCCGCCCTTCGGCATCGAGTTCCTCGACCTGACCGTTGTGGGCATGGATGTGGTCGAGGCCTGGAGCATCGCCGTGGACGCCGGCTACCAGCCGCCGGCCCAGTGGTGGATCCTGTTCAAGTCGCTCAATCCCACCAGCGACAATCCCCTGTACGTGTTCCCCACCGCAACCGGGTACCTGCTGGTGGATACGGTGACGGGTGAGGTCACTTTCGAGTAGGGCCGGCGAATCGCCGGGGTGCCGCGGCCGGAGGGGTGCCGTCGCGTTCGAGCGAGTGGTTGCGGTGCCGGTGTGTGGTGCGGGCGGTGGTGCGGGCTCGGGCGCTCGTCGAGGGCGGCCGTTGTGGTGGGTGCCGGGTGCTGTTCCCGTTGTCGGGCATGCCGCCCGGCGTGGCGCCTGCGACGCGCTGCTGTCGGCCGGAGAGCCCGGCGGTCAGATGACCGAGAGTTCCAGCAGGGCGGCCTGGAGAATGTGTCGCAGCCGGTCCAGCGGCAGGCGGTCGAGGTAATCTCGCGTGAAGTCCAGGCGCACCCGCCCGCGGAAGTGGCCCAGTTCGTGGATGACCTCTTCCCGGCTCATCTCCTGCACCCGGGCGAGGGTTTCTTGCGCGGCGGCGATCGGAGCCGTTATCATGATCGCTCCCCCATGCGATGGCTGGTTCTGCCCGTGTCTGCAATCCCTCGTGCACCCGCCCGATGGTCGGCCCGAACGGCGCACGCAACACAGAGCGAACTATCGGCAGGGCCAGGTGGCGGCGCCCTTCGGTAAACGCCTCAATTGCCACGGGCATGGCGACAGCGTGGCGTGAGCGAGCGCCCGCGGTCGAGCGCTTCTGTTGCCTTCTTTTGCAACGAAGCTTACAGTCGTGAGCGGGATTGCCCATGGGGCGGAAAGCCGGGCGCCAAGCAGGGATTTCCGGGCGGGCCGGCGGAAGGGACCGGCGGAGGCGGCCCGTATGACCAACCACGCGATGTTGCTCGAGCGCACCGGTCCGGTCGAAGGCGACCCGTTGGGCCCCGCGACGGTCGACGTCCCGGCACCGGGCCGGCGGCAGATCCGCATCGCCGTGAAGGTGTGCGGCGTCTGTCACACCGACCTGCACACCGTGGAGGGCGAGTTGGCACCCCGGCCCCTGCCCATTGTTCCGGGGCACCAGGTGGTGGGCACCGTCGAGGCCTGCGGTGACGGCGTCACCCGGTTCCCGGTCGGGCGGCGCGTGGGCGTGGCCTGGTTGTTCAGGACGTGCGGGCGGTGCCGCTTCTGCCGGCGGGGCGAGGAGAACCTGTGTCCCCGGGCGGAGTTCACCGGCTACGACGCCCCCGGCGGCTATGGTGAGCGGCTGGTGATCGACGAGGACTTCGCGTACGAGCTGGCGGCCGGGCTGCCCGACGAGCAGACGGCGCCGCTGATGTGCGCGGGCATCATCGGGTACCGGGCCCTGCGTCTCTCGGGCGTGTCGCGGGGCGGGTGTCTGGGGCTGTACGGCTTCGGGGCGTCGGCGCACGTCACCATCCAGATCGCCCGTCACCTGGGCTGCCGGGTGTTCGCGTTCTCGCGGGGGGAGTCGCACCGCGAGCTGGCCCGGCGGCTGGGGGCCGAGTGGTGCGGGCGGGCGGAAGAGGAGCCGCCGGAGAAGCTCGACGGCTCGATCGTGTTCGCCCCGGCCGGCGAGATCGTGCCCCGCGCCCTGGAGCACCTCGACCGGGGCGGCACCTGCGCGCTGGCCGGCATCTACATGACCGAGATCCCGCCGCTGGACTACGAGCGGCACCTCTATTACGAGCGAAACCTGCGGAGCGTCACCGCCAGCACCCGCCGCGACGGCCAGGAGTTGCTGCACCTGGCGGCCGGGGCCGGCGTCCGTACGCAGGTGACCGAGTTCCCCCTTCAGGAGGCCAACCGGGCCCTGCAGCTCCTCAAGGCCGGGCGGATCGACGGGGCCGCCGTTCTGCGCGTTCGACCCTGACGCCACCCGCGGTCCGCTGGCGGCGGCCATCCGCTTCGCTAGAATGCCCGTACTTCCCCATCCGAGCGGAGAAGAACCTGACCCCGGAGTTGTCGGATGCAGCCGGCCATCGTCTGCCGCAATCTGAAGAAGCGCTACGACCCGCGCAAGAGGGACCCCGTCGATGCCCTCGTCGGACTGGACCTCGAGGTGCGGGTCGGAGAGTGCTTCGGCCTGCTGGGCCCCAACGGGGCGGGCAAGACGACCGCCATCGAGATCATCGAGGGCCTGCTCGAGCCGACCTCCGGCGAGGTCGAGGTGCTGGGTATGCGCTGGGCCGACGAGGAGCGGGGCATCCGGCAGCGGATCGGCATCTCGCTCCAGGAGACCCGGTTGACCGAGAAGCTCACCGTCCACGAGACGGTGCGGCTCTTCCGGAGCTTCTACGACCGCGGGCGGCAGCCCGAGGAGGTTCTGGAGGTCGTCTCCCTCCAGGGCAAGGCCCGGGCCTGGGTGAAGAAGCTGTCCGGCGGACAGAAGCAGCGGCTGGCGGTGGCCTGCGCCCTGGTGGGTGATCCCGAGCTGCTGTTCCTGGACGAGCCCACCACCGGCCTGGACCCGCAGTCGCGCCGCGAGCTGTGGGAGATCATCCACGCCCAGCGCCAGCGTGGCCGGACCACGCTGATCACCACGCACTACATGGACGAGGCGGAACGGCTCTGCGACCGCGTCGCCATCGTGGACCGCGGGCGGATCATCGCCCTGGGCTCACCGGCCGAGCTGATCGCCCGGCTGGGCGGCGATCACGTGATCGAGTTCGCCCTGGAGAACGGCCAGGCGGGTGCCGGCGTTCCGCCGAGCCCGGCCCTGGACGCCCTGCGCCGCCTGCCCACGGTCCGCGACTGCCGGCTCGATCAGGGCAGCTACGCCCTGACCGTGGAGCGGCCGCATGTCTGCCTGCCGGCCCTGCTCGAGCACCTCCGAGAGGAGTCACACGTGATGGCCCGGCTCACCACGCGGCACGCCAGCCTGGAGGACGTGTTCGTCAGCCTCACCGGCCGGCATCTCACCGACGACGAGACCGAACGGTCATGATCCAGAACTGCGCCGCTTTCAAGGAGCTGTTCCTCTGCCGCATGCGGCAGTTCTACCGCGAGCCGGAGGCCATCTTCTGGACCTACGGGTTCCCCATCCTGCTGACCGTGGGGCTGGGCATCGCCTTCCGCACCCGCCCGCCGGAACGCGTCGCGGTTGCCGTCGAGGACGTGCCCGCCACGCAGCGGGCCCGGCAGGTGCTCGGCGAGAACCAGGAGTTCGACCTGACCGTCGCGGCCGCCGGGGAGGGCGTGCAGATGCTCCGCCGCGGCAAGGTCTCGATCCTCCTGCAGGCGGAGGAGGGCGGGCACGTGTACCGGTACGACCCCACCCAGCCGGAGGCCCGGCTTGCCCGCCAGCGGGTGGACGACGTGCTCCAGCGCGATGCGGGCCGGGTCGATGCCCTGCCGGTCAGCCACCACGAGGTCACCGAGCCGGGGTCGCGCTACATCGACTTCCTGGTGCCCGGGCTGCTGGGCATGAACCTGATGGGCGGCGGGCTGTGGGGCGTCGGGTTCGTTACGGTCGACATGCGCATCCGCAAGCTGCTCAAGCGGTTCGTGGCCACGCCCATGAGCCGCCGCGACTTCCTGCTGGCGGTGATCAGCGGGCGGATGCTCTTTACCCTGCCGGAGATGTTCATCCTCCTGCTGACCGGCTGGCTGCTCTTCCGGGTGACCATCGTTGGCGGCGTGCTGACCATCTTCGCGGTGGCCCTGGTGGGGGCCGTGAGCTTCGCGGGGATCGGGCTGCTGGTGGCCTGCCGGGCGCAGAAGATGGAAACGATCTCGGGCCTGATGAACCTGGTGATGCTGCCCATGTGGCTGTTCAGCGGGATCTTCTTCTCGTCGGAGCGTTTCCCGGATTCCATGCAGCCGCTGATCCGGGCGTTGCCGCTGACCCAGCTCAACGATGCGCTGCGGGCGGTGATCCTGGAGGGGGCCTCGCTGGGGTCTCAGGGCGTGCCGCTGCTGATCCTGGCGGCCTGGGGGCTCGTCTCCTTTGTCCTGGGGCTGCGCTGGTTCCGGTGGACGTGAAGGGCGTCGGCCGGGCCGCCCGCGGGACCGCTTGTTGGCCGGCGCGGGCCGCGCGGGCTACCATGCCGTACCCCGCGCGGCTTCTCGAACCGCCGCGGGCCGGAGGTGCCGTTGGGGCTTGTTTCGGCCCGGGCGGGGCCGCAGGGGGGTTGCCGGCGAGCCCCGGAACGACGAGACGGGGGCCGCTCCCTCGCCGTCGCGGTTCTCATGGGGCGATGCCGGGCTTGCGAGCCCGTGGTCGGGCGAGTTGTCGAGAGGGCAGGGGACGATGCGATTCTGCCTTGTGGAACTTGACGGGCGCAGCGGACCGACGCTGGCCAGGTGGTCGCCGGAGGGGTTGATTCCCTTCGACGCCCCGCCGAGCCTGCGCCTGGCACTCGAGGAGTACGGCGACACGGGCCTGCTGGCACGGTCGGCGGCGGTCACGGCGCCCGTCGTGCCGCACGACGCGGTGGAGCGTTGGCTGCCGCCGGTGCCCGACCCGCGGACGTTCCGCGATTTCTACGCCTTCGAGCAGCACGTCAAGACGTGTCGGGAGAGACGTGGCCAGGCGATGGTGCCGGCGTGGTACGAGATGCCGGTGTTCTACTTCTCGAACCCGGGCACCTTTCGCGGTCACGAGGAGCCGGTACGGCGGCCGGCCGCCACCAGCGAACTGGACTTCGAGTTGGAGGTGGCCTGCGTGATCGGCCGGCAGGTCGAGAACGCGACCGGCGAGGCGGCGGAGGAGAGCATCTTCGGCTACCTGGTGCTCAACGACCTCTCCGCCCGCGATCTCCAGCGGCAGGAGATGCAGTGCATGCTGGGGCCGGCCAAGGGCAAGGACTTCGCCACCGCCGCCGGGCCCTGGGTGGTCACCCGCGACGAGCTGGCCGACGCCCGCACCGGGCCGGGCCGCTACAACCTCCAGATGGTGGCCCGGAAGAACGGGCGGCAGGTTTCCCGCGGGAACATGAACACGCTCACCTTCGACTTCACCCAGATGATTGCCCGGGCCTCGGCCGAGGTGCCCCTGTTCCCGGGCGACATCATCGGCAGTGGTACGGTGGGCACCGGGTGTATCCTGGAGCTGGGGCCGCAGACCACCGGCGGCTGGCTCGAGCCGGGAGACACCATCGAGCTGGAGATCGAGCGGCTGGGGGTGCTGACCACGCCGATCGTGTGACCGTCTGCTGAGGGGCGGCAAACCGCCCGTCGCCACCGGGTGCCGCGATGGACCGGCGCCGTTGGGCAGACCGTGAACCGTGTCCGGGAGCTGGGCAACCGATGCAGACCTACCACAGCTACACGCAACTTCTGGCGGCCGAGCGACAGCCGCGCGACAACTACATCACCATGGTTTCGTGCATCCTGCCGAGGCCCATCGCGTTCGTCTCCACGGTCTCGCCCGACGGGGTGGCCAACCTGGCGCCGTTCTCGTTCTTCAACGGGGTGTGCGCCAACCCGCCCACGCTGGTCTTCATGCCGGCCCAGGACCGTACCGACCAGACCAAGGACACGGTGACCAACCTGCGGGACACCGGCGAGTGCGTGGTCAACGTTGTGCCCTACGACATCCGCGCGGCGATGAACCAGGCGTCGTACCCCTACCCGCCGGAGGTGAGCGAGTTCGAGGCCGCGGGGTTCACGCCGCTGGCCAGCCGGCTGGTGCGGCCGGCCCGGGTCGCGGAATCCCCGGCTCAGATGGAGTGCCGCCTGACCCAGATCGTCAAGGTGGGCGAGGGACCGCTCTCGGGCAACATCTGCATCTGCGAGGTGCTTTGTTTCCACCTTGCCGAGGAGGTCTGCCGGCCCGACGGCACCGCGGATGTCGCCCGGCTGGATCTGGTCGGCCGCCTCGGCGGGGCGGGCTACAGCACCACCCGCGATCGTTTCGACCTGCCCAAACCGCAGGCCCCCGGTCGGTGAGCGAGCGGCAGGCTCCGCCCGGCCCGCGGCCCCCGGTACTCCCACCCCGCCGCGGCGTTCGGCAGGGTGTTGACGTGTCCGGGGGCGGGACATAGGATGACGCGACTCTCGGCAGGCGACCCGGCCGGTTGCCCGCGGCGGTTTCCGCCGTGAAGAGGCACCCGGGCCGGGTCGGTGCGTCCGGCAGATGGGGGACGCTGCCGGAAGTGAAAGGGGCGGGCGAAGCCCGGCAGAGTGCGCCGGGCGACGGTATCAGGCCCGCCGGAACACGGGAGTCCGAATTGGCCAAGGCCGACAGCATCCAGGTCCAGGCGAAGGTGATCAAGGCGCTGCCCAACGCCATGTTCATGGTGGAGGCCGAGATCGGGGACGACAAGCACCAGGCGCTGTGCACCATCGCGGGCAAGATGCGCAAGTACTACATCCGCATCCTGCCGGGCGACACCGTCACCGTGGAGCTGTCCCCCTACGATCTGAGCCGCGGCCGAATCGTCTACCGCATGCGCTAGCCGCGGCAGGCATCCCGCTTCCCACCCCCCGCCCTGCTTTCCCCACGGAACCGCCCCCGGTGAACCTGCGGCACACTCGGCCGGCGCCGCCGGCGACAGGGTCTGTCCGTCTGCGAGGATCGCCTCGCGGACCCTTTGCATTCCGCAGGTCGGCCGGTACACTCCGCCGCAGGGGCGGAGGCGGGTCCGGGAATCATCGCGGCAGGTGCAGGAGACAGGATACATGGCGCGGTCCAGGAAGTGGGTGTACTTCTTCGGGAACGGCAAGGCCGAGGGCAAGGGCGCGGACAAGCAGCTTCTGGGCGGCAAGGGCGCCGGCCTGGCGGAGATGACCAACATCGGCCTTCCCGTGCCAGGCGGCTTCACCATCACCACCGAGTGCTGTGACTACTTCTACCGGTCCGGGCGCCGCTGGCCCGACGGCATGGAGAAGCAGGTCAAGGACAACCTGCGGAAACTGGAGCGGGCCTGCAAGAAGCGTTTCGGCGCCGGGGCCGAGCCGCTGCTGGTTTCGGTGCGTTCCGGGGCGGCGGTCTCCATGCCGGGCATGATGGAGACCATTCTGAACCTGGGCTTGAACGACGAGTCCGTCGAGTCGCTGGGCCGTCAGGCGGGCAACCGCCGCTTCGCCCTGGACGCCTATCGCCGGCTGATCATGATGTACGGCTCGACGGCCCGGGGCATCGACCGCGAACACTTCGACTCGGCCTTCGAGGAGATCAAGGATCAGCAGACCCGCGCCCGGCTGGGCGTGCCGCCGGGATCGAAGATCCTGGATGCGGACGTCAACGAGGCGGAGCTGGAGGGGCTCATCGGCCGCTTCAAGACCGTCTACTACAACCACACCAACGAGCGCTTCCCCCAGGATCCTTACGAGCAGTTGGTGGGATCCATCAACGCCGTGTTCGGCAGTTGGATGGCGGACAAGGCCGTTACCTACCGGCGGGTGGAGAAGATCACCGGCCTGACGGGAACCGCCGTCAACGTCTGCCAGATGGTCTTCGGGAACATGGGCGAGGACAGCGGCACGGGTGTCTGTTTCACGCGGGATCCCAGCACGGGCGAGAACGAGTACTACGGCGACCTGCTGATGAACGCCCAGGGCGAGGACGTGGTGGCCGGCGTCCGCACGCCGGTCCGGCTGGCGGAGCTCCAGCGGATCATGCCCCAGGCCTACGAACAGCTCGAGGCCGTCCGGGCCATGCTCGAAGTCCACTACCGCGACATGCAGGACCTGGAATTCACCATCGAGCGGGGCAAGCTGTACATGCTCCAGTGCCGCACGGGCAAACGCTCGCCGGCCGCGGCGTTCAGGATCGCCGTGGACCAGGCCTCGCAGCCCATTCTCCCTTCCCCGGCGGCCAAGGCGCTGGTCAAGAAGAAGTTCCTGCCCGCCTCCTACGCCAAGGCGGCGGCCAAGCCGGTGATTACCAGGCAGGAGGCCATCGCCCGCATCCAGCCGGAGGACATCGAGCGGCTCTTCTACCCCATCATCGATCCGGACATCGCCCGGGCGGTGCTGGAGCAGCGGCGGCTGGGCGAGGGCACCGGGGCGGTGCCCGGGGCGGCGTGCGGCCGGGTGGTGTTCAGCTCGGAACGGGCCCAGGAACGGGCCGCCGAGGACGAGAAGGTGATCCTGGTCTGCAAGGAGACCTCCCCCGAGGACGTCGGCGGGATGCACGCGGCCGTGGGCATTCTGACCGCCACCGGCGGGAAGACCTCGCACGCCGCCGTGGTGGCCCGGGGCTGGGGGAAGTGCTGCATCGTCGGTTGCGACGCGCTGACTGTCGACGCCGGCGCCGCTTCGATGTCCCTGAACGGCAGGCAGTTCCGGGAAGGGGACTTCCTGACCCTGGATGGCACCACGGGCGAGGTATACGAGGGTGAGCTCTCGCTGGTCCGGCCGGAGGCCCCGCCGGAGTACGACACGCTGATGGCCTGGTGCGACAAGACCCGGCGCCTGGCGGTCCGCACCAACGCGGACACGCCGGCCGACGCCGCCCGGGCGGTGTCGCTGGGCGCCGAGGGCATCGGCCTGTGCCGCACCGAGCACATGTTCTTCGATCCGTCCGAGCCGGAGCGGCTGCGGGCGGTGCGGGAGATGATCCTGGCCACCGGCCCGGCCGGCCGCAAGCGGGCCCTGGCCAAGCTGCTGCCCTTCCAGCGCCGGGACTTCGAGGGGATCTTCGAGGCCATGGACGGCAAGCCGGTGACCGTGCGGCTGCTCGATCCGCCCCTGCACGAGTTCCTGCCCCAGCGGGACAACCTCCCCGCGCAGGAGGAGGCCGCCGAGGATTTCAACGCCGGCCTCCGGGAGGAGATCGACAAGCTCGACGCGTGGGATCACGCCCGGCGGCAGGACCTCGAGAAGGAACTGGTCAGCGTCGAGGACATCCGCCACCGCGTCGAGCAGTTGCACGAGTCCAACCCCATGATGGGCCACCGCGGCTGCCGCCTGTCGGTCACCTACCCCGAGATCCTGGAGATGCAGGTGCGGGCCGTCATGGAGGCGGCCCTGGCCTGCACGCAGCGGGGTATCAAGGTTCTGCCGGAGATCATGATCCCGCTGACCATCGACGGGAAGGAGTTGTCCCTCCTGATCGAGCGGACGCGGGAGGTGGCCCGGGAGGTGTTGGTCGAGGGGCTGGGCACGGCGGACGAGCGGAGCAAGCTGGCCCAGTTGAACGACCGGATCCGGGAGCTGGGCGAGCGGCTGGGCGCCCCGGCCGCCGGCGGCGGGGGGCAGCGGAAGGACCTGGCCGACGCGGAGCGGGAGTTGTCCGCCGCGGTCGAGAAGCGAGCCCGCCTGCTGGCGAGCAGCAAGGCCAACAGGAAGGTCCCCTACCTCACCGGCACGATGATCGAAACGCCGCGGGCGGCGCTGACCGCCGACCGCCTGGCGGAGTCGGCCAGCTTCTTCAGTTTCGGCACCAACGATCTCACCCAGCTCACCCTGGCCCTCTCGAGGGATGATTCCGGGCGGTTCCTGCCGGAGTACGTGGACGCCAGCCGGGCGGCGGTGTTCGGCCGCCATCCGTTCGAGAGCCTGGATGTCGACGGCGTGGGGCAACTGGTACGCATCGGTGTCGAGAAGGGCCGGGCGGCCAAACCGAAGCTGAAGGTGGGGATCTGCGGCGAGCACGGCGGCGAGCTGCACAGCATCCGGTTCTGCAATTCGGTGGGCATGGATTACGTCTCCTGCAGCCCGTATCGCGTGCCGATCGCGCGGCTGTCGGCCGCGAAAGCGGCCTTGGAGGCCGACGCAGCCCGGCCCGCCCGTGGGCGGGCTGCCGGCAAGCCCAGGCCGAAGGCGGCGCGGACCCGGCCGGCGGCAGCCCGGGCGAAGAAGAAGGTCGCCCGCAAGGCCACGCCCAAGACCAGGACGAGCAAGAAGGCCAAGCCGCCGCGCAAGAAGGCCAAGGCCAAGGCCAAGGCGCCGCGCAAGACCGCCAAGGCGAAGAAGAAGACGAAACGGGCTCGCTGAGTCGACCGTCATCACGCTCAGCATCGAATCGCTCTGCCTGCCCCGAATCGCGCCGCGCGATCTGGGGCAGGCTTCTCTTTTCGGGAGCCTGGTTGGCCACCAGCGGCCCGGCGCCTCGCGTTCCCGCCCCAGCCTGTCAATTTGGCATTTCCGCGCCGCCGGCGGCTCGCCCTCTGCCAACGTGGCAGCCCGGCCGCAGAATCCCTCCGGGGAGGAGATCGTGTAACCCCATTCTGACGCCGTGGTTAGGGCCTACCGCTTTCGCGCGGTGGTGCTGGCACCGCAGATGCCTCAGAGCGTCAGGCGGAACGAGTGTGCACTGACCATGCGGCACCAATATCTAAACTGAGCTGAGACAAGGAGATAGGAGAATGGCGGTCAAGCAGTTGGCCTACGAGGCAGACGCCAGGCAGGCCCTCAAGGAGGGTGTGGTGAAGCTGGCGAATGCGGTCAAGGTGACGCTCGGCCCTCGGGGACGCAACGCGGTTCTGGACAAGGGCTGGGGTGGCCCCACGGTCACCAAGGACGGCGTGACCGTCGCCGAGGAGGTGGATCTCGACGATGCCTACGAGAACATGGGGGCGCAACTGGTCAAGGAAGCGGCCAGCAAGAGCAGCAAGGTGGCCGGGGACGGGACCACGACCGCCACGGTGCTGGCCGAGGCGATCTTCCTGCACGGCCTGAAGGCGGTCACCGCCGGGGCGGACGCCAACGCCGTGAACCGGGGCATCCAGAAGGCCGTCGACGCCCTCGTCGAAGCGCTCCAGAAGCTCTCCAAGCCCATCAAGGTGGGCAGCCGGGAGGACATCGTCTCGGTGGCCACCATCGCGGCCAACAACGACGCCGAGGTGGGCAAGCACCTGGCCGACTGTTTCGAACAGGTCGGCAAGGACGGGGTCATCACCGTCGAGGAAGGCAAGTCCGCCGAGACACTGATCGACGTGGTCGAGGGCATGCAGTTCGACCGCGGCTTCCTCTCTCCCCACTTCGTCACCGACCAGGACGGCATGGAGTGTGTCCTGGACAAGCCGTTCATTCTCATCCACGAGGACAAGATCAGCAGCGCCCAGAAGCTGGTGCCCCTGCTCGAGAAGGTGGCCAAGGCCAAGCAGCCCCTGCTGATCATCGCCGAGGACATCGAGGCCGAGGCCCTGGCCACGCTGGTGGTCAACAAGATCCGCGGCACCCTGCAGGTGGCCGCCGTCAAGGCCCCCGGCTACGGCGACCGCCGCAAGGCCATGCTCCAGGACATCGCCATCCTCACCGGCGGCCTGGCGGTCATGAAGGACCTGGGCCGCAACCTGGACAGCATCTCCGTCGCCGACCTGGGCCGGGCCAAGAAGGTGCGGATCGACGCCGACAACACCACGGTCATCGAGGGCGCCGGCAAGACGGGCGAGATCAAGGGTCGCATGGAGCAGCTCAAGGCGGAGATCGAGGCCACCACCAGCGACTACGACCGCGAGAAGCTCCAGGAGCGCCTGGCCAAGCTGGGCGGCGGGGTCGCCCAGATCAAGGTCGGGGCGGCCAGCGAGTCCGAGATGAAGGAGAAGAAGGCCCGCGTCGAGGACGCCCTCCACGCCACCCGTGCCGCCATCGAGGAGGGCATCGTGGTGGGCGGCGGCGTGGCCCTGGTTCGCTGCCTGAACGCCCTGGAGGCGGTCAAGACCGCCGGCGACGACGAGGCCATCGGCGTCGACGTGGTCCGCCGGTCGCTGCCCGCCCCGCTGCGGCAGATCGCCACCAACGCCGGGCATGAGCCGGGCGTGGTGCTCCACAAGGTGCTGGCCAAGACCGGCTCCTTCGGCTTCAACGCCCTGACCCTGGAGTACGAGGACCTGGTCAAGGCCCGGGTGATCGACCCCACCAAGGTGGTCCGCACGGCTCTGGAGAACGGGTCCAGCGTGGCCCGCATCCTGCTGAGCACCGACTGCGTCATCACGGAGAAGCCCCAGAAGGACGACGAGCAGGGCGGCCAGATGGGCGGCGAGATGGACGACATGGACATGTACTGAAACGCCCCGGCCGGCGGCGGCGGAGACCGCCGGACGCGGCCCGGCGTTCCCGATTGCAGGCAAGATCCAGGGACATAAACGGAGGAAGACAGGCGATGGCAGCCACAGCCACGAAGACCAAGATCAAGTTCCGTCCGCTCGACGACCGGGTGCTGGTCGAGGTGGGCGATTCCGAGGAAGTGACCTCCGGCGGCATCGTGCTTCCGGACACGGCCCGCGAGAAGCCCCAGCGGGGCACCGTGATCGCGGCGGGCCCCGGCAAGCTGCTGGACAGCGGCGAGCGGGGCGAGCTGGGGGTGCAGGTCGGCGACGAGGTGTACTACGGCAAGTACGCCGGCACCGAGGTGGAGATGCAGGGCGAGAAGTACGTGATCCTGCGCGAGAGCGACATCCTGGCCGTCGTGGACGAGTAGGCCAGCCCCGAAGGAGGTAACGAGCGATGGCCAAACAGATGATGTACAAGCAGGACGCCCGCCAGGAGATCCTGGAGGGGTTGTCCAAGCTGGCCGCCACCGTGAAGGTGACCATGGGCCCGGTGGGGCGGAACGTGATTCTGCAGAAGTCGTTCGGCGCCCCGCGGGTGACCAAGGACGGGGTGACGGTGGCCAAGGAGATCGAGCTGCCCCAGCCGTTCGAGAACATGGGCGCCAAGATGGTGAACCAGGTGGCCTCCCGCACCAGCGACGAGGTGGGTGACGGCACCACGACGGCCACGGTGCTGGCCGAGGCCATCTACCGCGAGGGCCTCAAGAACGTCACCGCGGGGGCCAACCCCATGGCGGTCAAGCGGGGCATCGACCTGGCGGTCACCGCCGCCATCAAGAGCATCGCCGAGCAGGCCGTCGACGTGAAGACCAACGACGACCTGGCCAAGGTCGGCACCATCTCGGCCAACGGCGACGCCGAGGTGGGCAGGCTCCTGGCCGCCGCCCTGGACGAGGTCGGCGCCGAGGGCGTCGTCGAGATCGAGGAGGGCAAGGGGCTGGGCTACGAGAAAGAGGTGGTCGAGGGCATGCAGTTCGACAAGGGCTTCGTCAGCCCCTACTTCATGACCGACCCCTCGTCGCTGAAGTGCGAGCTCAACGACCCCTTCATCCTGCTGCACGAGAAGAAGATCTCCAGCCTGCGGGATTTCGTGCCCCTGCTGGAGAGCGTGATGACCGCCGGCAAGCCGCTGCTGGTCATCGCCGAGGACGTGGACGGCGAAGCCCTGGCGGCCCTGGTGGTCAACAAGCTGCGCGGCACCATCCAGGTCTGCGCGGTCAAGGCCCCCGGCTTCGGCGAACGCCGCAAGGCCATGCTGGGCGACCTGGCCACGCTCACCGGGGCGACGCTGATCAGCGAGGACCTGGGCGTCAAGCTGGAGAACGTGACGCTCGCGCAGCTCGGCCGGGCCGGCCGCGTGGTGGTCGACAAGGACACCACCACCGTGGTCGACGGCGCCGGCAGGAAGGGCGACATCAAGGCCCGCATCGAGCAGGTCCGCAACCAGATCGAGAAGACCACCAGCGACTACGACCGCGAGAAGCTCCAGGAGCGGCTGGCCAAGCTGACCGGCGGTGTGGCGGTCATTCGTGTCGGCGGGGCAACCGAGATCCAGGTCAAGGAGCGCAAGGACCTGGTGGACGACGCCTTCCACGCCACCCGGGCCGCCCGCGAAGAGGGCATCATTCCCGGCGGCGGCGTCGCCTACCTGCGGGCCATCGAGGTCGTCCAGGCCGCCCGCACCAAGGGCCGCGGCGACGAGAAGATCGGCTTTGACATCGTGGCCCGGGCCCTCCGCGAGCCCACCCGCCAGATCGTCGAGAACGCCGGCGGGGAGGGCGAGGTGGTCGTCGAGCAGATCCTGGAGAAGACCGGGCGGTTCGGCTACGACGCCAGCGCCGGCGAGTTCACCGACCTGTTCAAGGCGGGCATCATCGATCCCGCCAAGGTGGCTCGGGTGGCCCTGGAATCGGCGGCCAGCGTCGCCGGGCTCATGCTGACCACCGACGTGCTGGTCACCGACCTCAAGAAGGATGACAAGAAGATCGAGCACGCCGTCCGATAGAAAGCACGGTGGGGCCGGGGTACGAAAGGGCGGACCTTCGGGGCCGCCCCTTTCGTGCCCCCGCGGGGAGGCGCCGCAGCCCGCCTCGCCGGACCGACCCGTGCCGACAGACTGACCCGCCGGTGGCGGATGCCGCCCCGGCTGAGAAGGCAGGCGTATGACGGTGGCCGAAAAACGCGACTACTACGAAGTGCTGGAGGTTTCCCGGACGGCCTCGCCGGAGGAGATCAAGAAGGCCTATCGTCGCAAGGCGATCAAGTACCACCCCGACCGCAACCAGGGCGATTCCGAGGCGGAGGCGCGTTTCAAGGAGGCCGCCGAGGCCTACGAGATTCTCAGCGACCCGGCCAAGCGGGAGCGCTACGACCAGTTCGGCCACGCCGGGGTGAGCGGCGAGGCCATGCACGACTTCAGCCACATGGGTGTCGAGGACATCTTCTCGATGTTCGACGACATCTTCGCCGGCATGGGCATGGGCCGGCGGGGCGGGGGGCGCGGCCGCGGGGCGGATCTCCAGGCCCAGGTCGAGCTGGAGCTGGCCGAGGTGGCTCACGGGGCGGAACGGACGCTGGAGTTCCGGCGCAACGACTTCTGCGAGGAGTGCGGCGGCAGCGGGGCGGCCCCGGGGACCGAGCGGCGCACCTGCCCGACCTGCGGGGGCTACGGGCAGGTCGAGCAGGCTAGCGGGTTCAGCGTGCTCTTCGGCCGGGTGGTGACGGTCTGCCCCAACTGCAAGGGCAAGGGGGCCCTGATCGTGGAGCCCTGCCGGCGGTGTCGCGGCGGGGGGCGCTACCCGCGGGATCGGGTGGTCACCGTGAAGATTCCCCCGGGCATCCACGACGGCCAGGCCATCCGGGTCCGCGGGGAGGGGGAAGCGGGCGAGGGCGGTGCCCCGCGGGGAGACCTGCACTGTTACGTGCGGGTTCGGCCCCATCCCTTCCTGGAACGGCATCGCAACGACCTGATCTGCCGGTTGCCGGTGAGCTTCACGCAGGCGGCGCTGGGCGGCAAGGTCGAGGTGCCCACGCTGAACGGGCGGGTGGTGGTGACCATTCCCCGGGGGACGCAGAGCGGGCAGGTGCTGCGGCTGAACGGGCAGGGGTTGCCCGACGTGCGCACCGGCCGGACCGGGGACGAACTGGTCCAGGTCATCGTCGAGACGCCGCGCAAGCTGTCCCGCAAACAGGAACAGCTTCTGCGGGATTTCGCCGAGACCGAGGACGTCGATGTGCTCCCGGAATCCAGGAGCTTCTTCGAGAAACTGATGGACTACTTCTCGGGGCAGGAGGAGGAGAGCGGCAAGCCGTGATGGTAGCGCGATCATGAGCTTCAGGAAGAAACGCAGCAAGGAGCAGGATCCCGGGGCGGCGTCCCCGGAGCCGCCGTCGGATCCGCCCGCGGAGGGCGGTGAGGCCGCCGACCACCCGGAGCAGCCCGACGAGCTGGCCGCCCTGCGGGCCAGCGTCGAGGAGCTGACCGACAAGCACCTGCGGGCGGTGGCCGAACTCCAGAACTTCCGCCGCCGGGCGACGGCGGAGAAGGACGAGGCCGTGCAGTACGCCAGCGCGGGCCTGGCCCGGGCGGTGCTGCCGGTCGTGGACGATTTCGAACGGATGCTGGCCTCCGCCCGGGAGGGCGAGGCCTCGTCGCTGCTCGAGGGGGTCCGGTTGATCCATCAGAACCTCCTGAAGGCGCTCGAGGCCCATCACGTGCAGCGGATCGAGTCGGCCGGCCGGCCGTTCGACCCGACCTGCCACGAGGCCATGATGCAGCAACCCACCACCGAGCACCCCCCCGGCACCGTGCTCGAGGAGTATCAGCCTGGCTACAAACTGTGGGACCGGGTGTTGCGCCCGGCGAAGGTGATTGTCTCTCAAGCGGCGGCCGAGCCCGACAGCAACGAGGAACCTCCGGACGAGACATCCCCGGCGGCCGGCCCCCGCGGGGACGGGGAGCAGACCTAGCATGCCGACGTACGAGTATCAGTGCACCAGGTGCAACAGGGTCTTCGAGGTCTTTCAGAGCATCACGGCCAAACCGCTGCGTGTTCTCGACACCGGCTGTGCCGAGTGCGATGATCACGCCCCCGTGCAGCGGCTCATCGGGGCCGGGGCCGGCGTGATCTTCAAGGGCTCCGGCTTCTACGAGACGGACTACCGCAGCGAGAGCTACAAGAAGGGCGCCAAGGCGGAGACCGCCTCGGCGGCCGACACCTCCGGCAAGAGCGACTCGTCGAAACAGCAGACGCCCAAGAAGACCCAGACCGCCGCCAAGCCGGCGGCGACGAAGAAGACCGCCTGAGGAGTGCGGACAGCGGATGGCGGGCTGCGCAGCACCCTGCCGGCCGCCCGGGCGGCGGCGGGCCCTCCGGGGCCCGGCATCCGAGTTCCGCAGCGGATGGGATGCCCTCGTTCCAGTGCCCCAACTGCGGCCGAACCACCCGCGTGCAGCGCCGCGAGGACGCTCCCTACCGGCCTTTCTGCAGCCGGCGCTGCCAGATGATCGATCTGTACCACTGGTTCGAGGGGGACTACCGCATCAGCGACCCCCTGGTGCCCGACCCCGACGCCCCCGCCCAGCGACCGCCGAGCCCGCCGGAGGACCCGGGCGATCCGTAGCCCGGCGGGATGTCGTGGGTGACCATATCCGCCTTGACGTACCCGGCCGGGTATCCGTCGGCCGTGAAGGCCTTGTCGGCCTCGCCGCCCGGATCCAGGTCGAGGGCGTGGAAGCTCCCGGTGGCGGCCCAGTCGCCGTCCGGCGGCGGGGCGGCGCCCGCGATGCCGTGGTCGGCGGAGTCGGCCACCACGAAGAGCACGTACCCGGTCAGGTCGTCGGCCTTGCCCTCATAATGCAGCTCGTAGGTGGTTTCTGGCGCGAGGGCGTCGACCGGGAAACCGGAGTCGATGTCCCGGAGTTCCAGCCACCCCTCGGCGAACTCGACGGTCCAGGGCGGCGGAGGCTCGGGCGTCGCGCCGCGGCCCACCATGCCCAGGGCGACGCCGGCCGGAACGGCTCGGGCGCTACTCTCGAGACCCACGACGTGTAGCCGCCGGCGGCCAACTGCCCAATGATACACCTAATGCGGCCGCTGTGGGCGCCCATGAGCCGCTTATACCCTTCCTCTGTCGCCCCCTTCGAGGGCTCCGGCCTGTGTGCGCCGCATACCCAGGGCTTCCTGTGGTGGCCCCGGGCTCTAATCCGCGGCCGCCGCTGGGGGCTGACGGGCCGATAGCCGTCTGTTGAAAAGGGGACAGGAACCCTGCAATGCGGCTGTTGCAATGCCGCGAGGGGCCTCCACTCGGAGCCAGTACCCTTTTTCCACGGGCTGACAGGCGACGCGTGTGGCCGGCGGGGTGATGCCTGTTCCCGGTAGTCGAGGCCATGGCGGCGTGAAGCGACGCGCTCTGGTTACTGGTCGAGGTCGATGATGTTCCGGAAGGCCCCCGGGTCGCGTTCGTGGGGCGGAACGAAGGCCGGGTGGTCCGTGGTGCGGTCGGGCATGGGGTTCCAGGTACGGATCCGGAAGTCCAGGGTGGCCTCTTCGAGCGGCCAGGCGATGCGGACGCGGTGGGGGAGCATGGGGGCGCCCTCCTCCGGCCGCCGGTGGTCGTCCAGCAGCGAGTCCATGGCCACCCGGCCCAGGGCGTCGCGGAAGAGGATCCGCCGGACGAGACGGGGCTCATGGCGGTCCAGCCAGTACTCCTTTCGGATGATGCCCTGGCCGGTCGGGTCGTACGTCAGAAAGAGCAACTGCTGGTGGGCGTCCGCGATCCTCTGAACGGGTCCGAGGTGACCCCTGGTGTCCACCGGCAGGGGGTTGAGGCCCAGCGCCTCGATGACCTGGTCCGGCCGCAACGGCAGCGACGAGACGGGTTCGTCCTCCAGAGCGCTGTAGTGGCCGTAGCGCAGCGTGTCGTCGTCCCGCTCGACGTGCAGCCAGTACTGCTCGTCGTCCGAGCCCAGCAGGATCTCCCGCGTTCCCAGGCCGGACTGGAGCGTGCCGTACAGGTGCCGCGGCGGGATCACCACCAGCACGCCCCGCAGGTCGCTCTGGTAGTGCTTGCCGTCGGGTGTGCGGAAACGGCAGGCGGCGTCCCCTTCCGCCTTGAGACAGGTGGTCAGCCGGTCCGCGTTGGCGTTGACGATGCCGATGGCCCGCTCCATGGCGATGGGGTCCAGCGGCACCCGCTCGGTGGGCGGGGGACAGCCCGTGAGGCAGGTGAGCAGCAGCAGGGCGACCGCGGCGCCTGCCCCTCTGGCCGGGTGCCTGCGCCCCGCCGCGCATGAGCTGGACGGTTTAGCCATGGTGTGCCTCGCCGGTTGTTTCGCCGCCGTCGCCCGCGGCGGAACCTTGCTGCTCGGTCGGCCGGGCCTCGCCCGGGGCGGGTTCCCCGTGCAGGATGGCCCCCAACTGGTCGGCCACGCCGGCGATCTGCTCGTCGCTGAGATGCGGGTTGAGGACCCGGTGAAGCCCCCTGGCGTCGCCAGCGCTCACGCCGTGCCTGCCGGCGAAGCGCATCTCCCAGTATTCCGCCTCGTCCTCGCGGTGGGTGGCCTCGTAGCGAAGGATCCGCTTGCGCATCAGGATCAGGGCCAGGACGAAGCGGAACTGGAGGCGGGCCGGCTCGGTCTCGTCGGCCAGGCGGAGGAAGAAGCCCACCAGCACGTCGTCGTCGACGAACACGCGTTTCTTCTTCTCCTGGCGGACGGGGATCCGGGTGCGGAAGTGGCAGTAGGCGCCCTGCGGGGGCCCCTGCCAGGCGTCCAGGGCGTAGTCCGCCCGCCGGAAGGAGTCGCCGTCCTCGAAGAGCACGGCGTAGTAATCCTCCCCCTCGGCGAGGTCCCGGCCGGTGGCCGCACACACGCCCGTCGAGCTGCCGATCTGATACTGGTCCATGAATCTCAGGCGGCCCCGCGGCTCAGCCCCCCAGGCCCGCCGCCGCGTCAGTAGTCAAAGAACTGGTCCATCCTGGTCATGCCGAACAGCTCGCGGACGTTCGGCTGGATGCCCCGGACGGGAACCAGGCCCTCCGGCTCCAAGGCCTTGCGAATCGCCAGCAGCGACCCGAGTTGCCGCGAACTCATTGCCCGCATGTTGTCCAGAGCGAAAACCACCCGTTTGCCCGCCAGCCGACCGCCTGACTCCACCTCGCGGCGGAAGACATCCTCCAGGTCGGGCGGCGGGTCCACGCCCATGTCCTCCAGCACCGCAAAACGGCACACCGCCCGATCACCGTCGATGGTGACCCGGAATCCGGCGATATCGAGTTCCTCCGGCATGGCTGGACCCACCCGCGGGCCGCCGGTCGCCGGATTGGCGCCCCGGGCCCGCTCGCGGGGGCATTCTCGGGCATTGCCCCGGGGACTGCAAGGGTGGGGGCTCGGCGGCGGCGAAGGGCGGTGCCCGCAGGTTTTCAACTGGGGATGCGCCCCCGCCCGGCCGATGATCCACCCGAGTTACCGTGGGTTGTCCCACCGGGTGGCCCGTCTGCGCGCCCGGCCCGCAGGGCTCCCCATCTCGGACCAGTCACAATAGGGCCCCAGTCACGGAGAAGGTACCATGACCCTGAGAAACGTGTTCGCATTCGGCCTGCTTGCGCTCGCCATGTTCCTCTACATCGGCTGCCAGCCCACCGGCGGCGGGGGTGGGGGTGACGGAGCGCCTGCCGAGGAGAACCCCGACACCGGCGGTGACCCCGAAAACGGCGATGCGGACACGGACGGCGGCGACACCGAGCCGGGGGAGGATGGCGGCGGCACGACGCCCGGCGAGGGTGGGGCGGACGTGGACGAGGGCACGGACCAGCCCGCTGACGAGAACGACAACTCCGACGCCGATCCGGGCGACGACGGCGGCGACAACGACAACGACAACTCCGACGCCGAGGACATCGTCCTTACTGACGACCAGCAGGAGTCGGTGGAGACGACCGTGGCCACGGTGCAGGACCTCGCCTCGGTGATGGCGGTGCTGCTGTATGCGGCGGCCGGCGAGGGGGTGGACGACGGCATCGGCGGCTCCGACTGCCCGGTGTTCAGCCTGGACAACGGGCAGCTCGTCCTGGACTACGGCGAGGGCTGCACGCCGGCCCTCTATCCCGAGTCGACCTTCAGCGGTTCGGTCAGCGGCGAGCTCAATGTCAGCGAGCGCACCGCGACGCTGACCTTCGACGACTTCGCCATCGACGGCGACAGCGTCGACGGCACGGTCACCCTCTCGTACACCCGCGACAACGGGATCAGCACGATCGAGGCGGAGGTGGACCTCGCCTTCGACGACGGGAGGAGCGAGGTCACCACCACGGGCGAGTTGACGGTGGTCATCGACGAGTCCACCGGCGAGATCACCATCACCTACGGAGACCTGGTGATCGCCGACCAGAGCGGTTCGGACGCGGTGATCCTGGAGAACGTGCACTCGGACGTGGCGAGCAACGGGAACTTCCTGCCCGATGCGGGGACCGCGACCATCACCTGGGAGGAGCCGCCGCCTCCGGTGACCATGGTGATCACCTTCACCGACCAGACGCCGGTGACCGGCACGGTGCTCATCTCGGTGAACGACAGCCCGACGATCTCGTACACGGTGGGCGACCTGATCGAGGAGCTGGAGGAGCTGTAGGCCGCCGGCGGGCAGGCGGCACCGGCCGGCCCGAGCGGGGGCCCGGCTGGTGGCGGGCATGGGCAAGCGTCAGCCGGCCGGGGGTCAGCCGAGAGGGCCGGCCCCCGGCTGGTTTGTCTGTAGCTGCGGTGGGCAGGATCGAGCGCCCGGCAGCCGCAGGACCTACGGTTTGGCGAACAGGTAGTAGAGCCGGCCCTCGGACAGGGTGCGGCCGGCGAGCTCGCCCACCTCGTCGCCCGTGCCCAGGAAGAGATCACAGCGCCCCGCCGCCCGGATGGCCCCGCCCGTGTCCTGATCCAGGGCGAAGCCGTGGTAGGCGTGCTGCACGATCCGCCCGCCCTCGTGGGCCGGCAGGCGGGTCTGGATGAAGGCCAGGCAGGCCCGGGGGTAGACCTCCTTGTCGGTGGCGATGGTGCGGTACGGCGTCACCCGTTCGTTCAGGCTGCCATAGGGCCCGCCGCGGGCTTCCTTGAAGAAGACGTACCGGGGGTTGC
>Ga0180432_10002756_pt1 | contig 26008 bp, 24 predicted proteins | sample SS_ome_10_FD_132414 | JGI IMG/M metagenome (GOLD analysis project Ga0180432, IMG submission 132414) | Hypersaline lake sediment archaeal communities from the Salton Sea, California, USA - SS_1_MS_2 metaG | ecosystem: Environmental > Aquatic > Non-marine Saline and Alkaline > Hypersaline >... | reverse complement strand
TTAAATCCCTTGTCTGTCGTAACTTTAGATATACCGGTGTTAAACAAACCATTATTTTTGCAAGAAGCTCATGATAACAACTTTAACAAAGGTTATATTTTTGAGTTTCGCAAAAAAATAAAAAGGATATAATACCATGATAAACGTGGAAAGATGGAAAGCTAATCTTGAAATGGCCCGCAGGGCGAAAGATGAATTCTTTGGCAGTGGCCATTCGCAATCACCGATATCGCCGATGGAACTTCGGGAGTTCAAAGGGCTCGCTTACTATCCCCCGGACATTGCGTACCGGTTTGAGCTTGACCTTCACGAACATGAAGAAAAGGAAATACTAAAAGTACAAGACACAAAAGGCGGGGAGCGCGAGTTGATACGATGGGGTGAATTCCGATTTAAGATAAGCGGTGAAGATTGTAAACTTCAGGTGTATAAAAGCGATCCGGCGGAAGAACGGTTATTTGTCCCTTTTCGGGACGCAACGAGTGATAAGGAAACATACGGAGCAGGACGGTATATTGACCTTGAACCGGAAAGATATCGAATTACTGCTGAGAAATGGATTGTTGATCTTAATGTGGCGTACAATCCTTGGTGTGCATATAGTGAGGCGTATGCATGTCCATTTGTACTTCCTGAGAATTGGCTTGAGGTTCCTATCCTTGCCGGTGAGAAAAATTATCCCTTAAAAAAAATGGAGGTGGGAGAATAATGACTAAAGAAATCTCGGAAGAAAATGTTCGGAGTGTACTGGCACAGGTAAAACATCCTGCAATTGACAATACATTGCTTGACCTGGGAATAGTCAAGGAAATATCCGTCAACGCCAGTAAGGTCACGATCATTATGGCCTTTCCATTCCCTAATATTCCCATAAGGGATTATCTCGTGAATAGTGTAAGAGAGCCGATAGAAAAGCTTGGTGCGGAAGTTGAAGTAAACATAACAGTGATGGAAAAAGAAGAACTGGAGAAATTTTTGGCTATGGAGCAAAAAGGCTGGAAAGGAAATATGTGATCCAATTCGAGATTTGAGGGGATTGTCGATAGAATGCCTTTATGATTTGTACATAACGACAAGAATAATTGCGCGCTGTGTTCAAAATCGGGTAGCGCACACTTCAGTGTGCGAGGCGTAAGCCGCTGGTTTACGAGATATTGCGCCTGCGGCGCCCATACGGGCAGGCTCCACACTGAAGTGTGGGTTACCCTGTTCCCCCCAAAACATGCGCAATAACTTAAGACGTCGTGTATAATTCTATTGAAAAAGATCGGCAAACGGTTCAGAGGACAATACTTAAACCCGAAAAGAGGGAGAGTCAGGTGTTGTTCCCCGAATCCGCGTCGCGGACTACACTGGTGGCGCAGTCCATGGCGCCTGATTTTTATCTTACATACCTATTGAAGTCAGAACCTTTGCACAGCGCTCGCAGACTTCTTCATGGTCACTCCGGGCGCCCACGTCGGTGGTCCAGTTCCAGCATCGGGGGCACTTTTTCCCCTGCGCATGCTCGACCTTTACCATCAAACCCTCTGCGTCCTCGGGGCTGATGAAGCCTTCTCCGACAGAGTCGGTTATTTCTAGCTGACTTACGATGGCGATTTCCCGCATCAAATCGGGCTCGGCCTCTGCGAGTTTAAGCAACGGCCCTTCGCCTGCAAGAATCACCCGCGCCTCCTGGCTCGATCCGATGATCTTATCGCGACGCGCTTCTTCGAGCGCCTTGGCAATCGCCGCTCGCAGCTCGAGTAACTTCTCCCACCTGTCGAGCAGTTCTGCGTCTCCCTCGTGAGGTTCCTCGTCCGGGAAGCGCTCCATGTGGACGCTTTCACTCATCCCTTCCTTGCGGACGATACCCCAGATTTCCTCGGAGGTGAAAGTAATCACCGGGGCCATCATCTTCACGATGCCGAGCAGTATATCCCACATGACCGTCTGCGAAACTCGCCGGCCCGGATCGTCGGGCGCGGAGACGTAAAGCCTGTCCTTGATGATGTCGAGATAGACGGCTGACAAGTCCACCGTGCAGAAGTCCAGCAGCGTATGGTACACGCGGTGGAACTCGAAGCGTGTGTAAGCTTCCTTCACGCGGCCCACCAACCTCCGGTAACGAGCCATTATCCACCTGTCCAGTTCGAGAAATTCGCTATCGGGCGCCGAATTTTTTTCAGGATCGAAATCGTAGGTATTTCCGACCATGAATCGCACGGTATTGCGTATTTTTCGATATGCGTCGCTCAAGCGCTTCATCGTTTCGGTACTCATCCGCACGTCTTCCCTGTAGTCGCTCGATGCCACCCACATGCGAATGATTTCCGCACCGTAGCGTTTGATCAGTTCTTCGAGCGGCACGAAATTACCGCTACTTTTCGAATAAGGCCGGTTTTCTTCATCGACGACGAATCCGCACGTCATAACGGCGCGGTACGGAGCGCGCCCGCGAGTCCCGACGCTTGCGAGCAAGCTCGACTGGAACCAGCCTCGGTGCTGATCCTTGCCCTCGAGGTAAAGGTCCGCGGGGTATGTCAAATCGGGGTGCTTTTCGCAAACGGCGGCCCAACTGACGCCGGAATCGAACCAGACGTCCAGTATGTCTTGTTCTTTTTTCAGGTCAGTAGCGCCGCAAGACGGGCATTTCGTTCCGGGCGGTAACAATTCCGCCTCGTCGTGGTTGAACCACGCTTCAATGCCTTCATTTTCGACCAGCCCCGCCACGTGCCTGATCACGTCGGCATCGAGCATAACATTGCCGCAGGAGCAATAGAATGCAGCAATAGGCACTCCCCATGCCCGCTGCCGGCTGACGCACCAGTCCATCCTCTCGCCGACCATATCGCCGATTTGCTTCTTGCCCCACGGCGGTATGAACTCGACGGTATCTATGGCCTCAAGTGCTTTTTTTCTTAAGCCGGTTTTATCCATCGATACGAACCATTGCGGCGTGCTTCGGAAAATAACCGGATTCTTGCACCGCCAGCAGTGGGGGTAGGAATGGGTGATCTCCCGTTTGTCGAGCAGCGCCCGCTTATTCTCGAGCGAATCGACAATCGCGCGGTTCGCGTCAAATACGAACATTCCGGCGAACTCTTCGACATCGCCGGTAAACCGGCCTTCCTCATCCACCGGCGCGTAAACAGGCAGGCCGTACTTCTGCCCGATCTCGAAGTCCTCCTGGCCGTGCCCGGGAGCGATATGTACGAGTCCGGTTCCCGCTTCGAGTGTTACGAAATCCCCCAGAATGACCATCGATTTGTTGCCGTGAAGAGGATGGACGGCTTTGCGGCCCTCGAGCACTTGCGCTTTGAACTTGCCCAAAACGGGCGCGCCGACCTTGTCTATGTCGTTGAGGAAATAATTCAGCAAACCCTCTGCGACCACCAGCGCGTCCCCGTCAATATCGACGGCTACGTAGTCGAAATCGCGGTGCATGGCGATGGCTTTGTTGGCGGGCAGCGTCCAGGGGGTGGTCGTCCAGATCGTCAGGTACAGGTCTCTGTTCCCGATGAAATCCATCTCCTTCGGCGGGTCGCCGTCGAGCTTGAACTTCACGGTGATGGAGGGGCTGGTGTGATCCGCATACTCGACTTCGGCTTCCGCAAGAGCGGTGAGGCAACTGGTGCACCAGTGAATGGGTTTTGCGCCACGATAAACGCTCCCACGCTCGACCAGTTCGGCGAAAACCCGCATAATGGTGGCTTCGTATTCGTATTTCATGGTGAGGTACGGATCCTCCCAGTCGCCGAACACACCAAGCCGCTTGAATTCATTCCTTTGTGCGTCGATCCACTTTGCGGCATAGTCGCGACAGCGTTTTTGAATTTCGTTTTTTGGTAAATCTTTCGCCGCGTCACCCAACTCGGTGGTCACCTTGTGCTCGATGGGCAACCCGTGACAATCCCATCCGGGTACGTAATGAGCGGCATGCCCCGCCATGGCTCCGGACTTGACGACCATGTCCTTGATAATTTTATTCATAGCCGTGCCCAGGTGTATGTTTCCGTTAGCATAAGGCGGCCCGTCGTGAAGTATGTAGACGGGATCGTTTGAATGGGCCTTAATGACCATCTTATAGATGTCCATTTTCTCCCATTCCGAAAGCAGTCTCGGCTCGAGCTCGGGCAATCGAGCCTTTTGCGGTAGCGGTGAGGGCTTCAGGTTGAGTGTGTTTTTGTAATCCATGGCATTTTGTCCCCTTTTTCGGGATTATTTTCGCCGACTTGATTTCAAATCGATCTGTCGGCGGCTTTTGCGAAAAGTTTAACCTTTTCCATCATACTCGCAAAATCGTCGAAAGTGAGGCTCTGTATGCCGTCGCTCATAGCCTCGTCGGGCTTCGGGTGGACTTCCACCATTAATCCATCGGCGCCCGAAGCCACGGCGGCGTAAGCCATCGGCGGTACCAGGTGACGGTAGCCGGTGGCGTGCGACGGATCGACTACGACGGGAAGGTGAGTTTCCTCGCGCAGCACCGGCACGGCGCTCAAATCGAGTGTATTTCGGGTTTTGGTTTCGAAAGTACGAATGCCGCGCTCGCAAAGTATGACGTTTGCATTACCCTGGCTCAGTATGTATTCCGCGCTCATCAGCCATTCTTTGATGTTGGTGCTCATCCCGCGTTTTAGCAATATGGGTTTTTTCAGTTCACCGAGCAGTTTGAGCAGGCTGAAATTCTGGATGTTGCGTGCCCCGACCTGCATGACGTCGGCAAAAGCCTCGACAAGATCGACGTCTTTCGGGTTCATTACCTCCGTGACAACCGGTAGTCCCGTTTCCTGCCGTGCCGTTGCGAGCAGCTTAAGCCCTTCCTTTTCCATTCCCTGGAAGCTGTATGGGCTTGTTCGAGGTTTAAAAGCGCCGCCTCGAAGCGCATGAGCGCCCGCTTTTTTTACCGCTCGGGCGGTAGAGACGACCTGCTCCTCACCCTCGACGCTGCACGGTCCGGCGATAATGAAAAGTTTCTCGGCGCCCACTTCGACGCCGCCGTCAATGAGAATAACGGAACGGTCCTTTTTAACCTCTTTACCGGCGAGTTTGTAAGGCTTCATTATGGGAACTACATGATCGACGTCCGGCATATTCGCCAGCACTTCCATCACTTTTTCCCTTTCCCGCTCGTCGCCGACGGCGGCAACGACGGTTCTCTTTTCGCCGTAAATGGGATGAGGACTATATCCTAACTGTGTGACTTTTCCTATAACCGCATCTATTTTGTCTTTATCGGCTCCGGTCTTCATAACTACGATCATGATTCACCTCCGGGAGTAGGTTTATCGTTAATGTGCGCGGGTCGCGGCGTATAAAAAGCCGCGGGAGCGTTTTTCCGGCTCGCCGCGGCCTGTATTTTCTCATCAAGGCCGGCGGCGACCTCCATCTTGATTCCGGTCCGCCGACGGCCTCCGCGCTTAACCTAGCTCTGCGCACCTCCTCCGCCGGCGGACCCCATAAAAATGAAGGCGCCGATAATTATTATAATTATGCTGCGGATGGTGATAACGACAGTTCCCATAAGTTTACCTACTTTTACTATAGACCGAAAAGCATCCATATGTCAAGAGGTGCCCGTGGCGCCGGGGCCGGGCGTTGAAAAATAAACACTTCAGGCCGTCAAACCAAGAAACACTTCGGTCTGCTTCCCTTGACTATACAATCAACTTGTGGTATTCATATATAGAGAGATAAAGTGTCAAAAACAGGAAAATGCTGCAAGGGTCGTACGGCGAGGGGTTAAGTTTATTCATTTGTCTCTCGGAAACAAAAGGTCAAAAAAGCAACCATGACTCAAAATGCCTATTGCAAAAGATGTGGGAAATCACAGGGCGAAGTAGCGGTATTGATACCTTACCGGGGTGAACATCTATGCGACACGTGTGTCGAAAAGATGAACAGGAAAGTGTTAGAGGAATTCGCCCGGGACGAAGAAATCAGGCCACTTGAAGGTGATGAGGCCGAAGAAAGCGCTGAGACGTTTGAAGACGATGACGATGAAGACATCGAGAGCGAAGACGACCTAACGGCATGGAGCCCGCTAAAACCGTTCGATGAGGAAAGTATCGGCCGTATGATAGAGCGCATCACCGATGGTGAGACAATCGAAAGAAAAGACCTTTCAAAAGAGCCTATAGACCCCGGTGCGGTGGCGCTTTTACCCAAGGCTGTGGCGGAGCAATTCTGTTTGATACCGATCCGAAAAGAGTCCAAAAAGCTTTTGGTGGCTTTTAGCGATCCGGACGACGAGGAAGCCCTGTATGAAGTGAAATATTTCACTGGTATGGAAGTGAACGTTGTGGCCGCCGATCAGGAGGATATTGAGGCGGCCATCGAGAAGTACTATGAAAGCTAGGAGTGTTCCATGGGGGTGACCAATAGGCGTGCCATTTTAGTTATAATAGCCGGGCTGATGGCACTGACCTGGTCAATGGGGATTACCCAAAGCCTCGATATTCCCGGGGCTATCAACTTGGGTGCAAATGTCAACTCCCCAAAAAAAGATTATGCCCCCGTGATAAGCACCGACGGCAACACCCTGTATTTCACCTCGAACCGCCAGGGCGGGCGCGGCGAAACGGATTTCTGGTTCAGTAAGCGCGTTGGATCCACGTGGGGTCCTGCACAAAACCTCGGGCCGCCGATAAACACTTCTTTACCCGAGGGCACTTGTACCATAACTCCCAGCCAGACCATGGTTATTTTCGCTATATGCGACGAACCCGGCACACCGCCCAAACAGCGCAAAGGATACGGAAGTTGCGATCTCTACTGGTCTCACCTCAGCGGCGATATGTGGAGCCCCCCGGTAAACATGGGCAAACCGGTAAATACGCCGTTTTGGGACTCGAGACCCAGCATAGCCGCCGACGGGAGGACACTTTATTTCGTCAGCGAAAGGCCGGTGGGATTGCCGGAATCTTACTGGAAATATTGCGACGGGGATTACCCTCATAAATGGCCGAAAGACTACAAGAAATTCTATCAGGATCATGACATTTATCGCTCCGTACTTTCGGGCACCACATGGAGCCAACCGCAGCGATTGGGCAACGCCGTAAATACCACCGCAGCCGACACATCGCCCTTCATACATGCGGACGGCGTAAGCCTTTATTTCAGCTCGAACGGCAGAGGCGGTCGAGGCGGTCTGGACATTTTCCGCTCGACTTTGCAGGCGGACGGGAAATTCGGAAACACCATCAACCTCGGCTCTTACGACCCCGGGCAAATCATAAACACCACCGGTGATGACTATTTCTTCACCATACCCGCTTCGGGGGATTTGGGTTACCTTTCCGCGAGCGGCAGGCCCGGTAGTATCGGTGACTTCGATATTTTCCAGGTACCCTTGCCGTATCAGCTCAGGCCCAAAAAGATCACTACCCTGTCCGGCATCGTTTTCAACGTGAAAACCGTCGGAAAACCCGACGCCAGAGCCGGAGTATACCTGACTGATCCTGTAACGGGCGCACGGCGTAAAGTCAAAGCCAAGCCAATCGGCCGGCCGGCGGAAATAAAACTGGTCGATTTCACTACCGGCGATGTGGTGAAGCAAGACCAATCTCACCCGCGCACCGGCAAGTACACGGCCATAATCGATCCTGGCAGGAAGTACGTATTAACGGTCAAGGCTCGATGTTTTTTCCCTTACGAAACAAACTACAACATCCCGGAAGAGAAGGCGGGCGAAAATTTGAGACTGGACATCCCGCTCAAACCCATGGTTCCCGGGGAAGGCGTAGTTTTACCCAACATATTCTTCGATTTCAATAAGTCCACTCTCAAGCCCGAAAGCTATCCCGCCCTCAACCGCGTGGTGGCTCTTATGCGCGAATACCCCACTATCAGCGTCGAACTCGGCGGCCATACCGATTGTGTTGGAAGCGATTCTTACAACCAGAGACTCAGCGAGGCGCGTGCCGGGTCGTGCAGGCAATACCTTGTCACGCAAGGTATAAGCCCCGATAGGATCACCGCCGTCGGTTACGGGGAAACCAGGCCGATTGATCCCAATTGCCATCCGAAAAGAGGCAACCAGATCAACCGCCGTACGGAGTTCAAAATATTGCGTGGGCTGCAATGTAATTAAGAGATTTCAGGCCAAATGTTGACATTGCCGGATCACCTGTGGTACAATGGTAACGATTAACAAAAAACCAAAATGGGAGAGAATGATGAAAAGAAAACATTGGATATTTCTAGGCGTTATTGGACTTATTTTGGCAGTTTCCCTTTCATGTGTCTCAAGAAAGCGAATTTCAAAGCAATTCTCGATAAGCTCCAATCCTCCGGGGGCGGAAGTTCTCGTGGATGGGGCGCCCGTCGGGAACACTCCCGTCAATATCAGCATGGAGTTTGAGATCAACCTGGATTACCCGGATCAGGGACTAATACGTCACGAATTGATTGTAAAAAAGAAGGGATATGTCACCAAGCGGAAAAGCGTTTATCACAACGATCCGCCGCGAGTGCATTTCGAGCTGGTAAAAGAGAAGAAGATTGCTCCTCCACCGCCTCCACCGCCACCGCCTCCGAGGTTGCCGTAACCACGTTTATCGTCTATCAGAAAAATATTGTAAGGAGAGGAATGGTCGTGAAAAGAAAAACTGCCGTATCAACTGTGTTAGCTTTGTTGATGGTGTTCGCCGTCTTGGCATGCCGGGCGCCCAAAACAAAACAGATTGTCATAAACTCCGAGCCCCAGGGAGCCACTGTATTCATAGACGGAGAAGTAGTCGGGCAAACTCCCTTAAAACGCGACCTTACTTACAAAGACTATAAATCGGAAAGGCGCGTGATTATAGTGAAGAAAAAAGGCTATATGCCACAACAGAGATACCATTATTATTCCGACTCCACAAACGTGCTCTTCCAATTGGACAAAATGGAGTGAAGACCGATTTCTTCCTCGTAAATGAAGGAGATTAAACAATGTTAAAGCGATTAATCTGTGGCGCGTCGGTCGCGCTTTTACTATTGGCGGCGCTCGCTTGTTCTCCTCCAAGCGTTCAATTAAACATAACTTCCGATCCACAGGGAGCAAGCGTATATATTGATAAGGCCAAAGTAGGTCTTACGCCACTGAAGTACGATGTACTTTTCAATAAAAACCCACAGGGAGATTGGGAACGAAAAGTCGTTGAAATCCGTAAGAAATGTTTCAAATCTCAATACCAGTTTTTCAAAATAAATGACAACCCCACACTGAATTTCATATTGGTGCCGGACACCGAAGACCCTATATGCACCAAACCTCCCGAGCCTCCACCCCCACCGCCGCCTCCGGAACCGCCTCCGCCTCCACCGCCGCCGCCACCTCCACCAAGGACCCCATGAGGAAGAGTTAATAAAGAAAATAAGAGCCCCCGTATTATTCGGGGGCTTTGTTTTTAGTGAAAGGGGTTTATGTCACCGGGAGGCACGATCAATATCTTTGATCCGGTACACTATGCGTCTGATCGGGAGTTGTATACGGCCCATGCCAGATCCAGAGCTCTGCGGTGAGCAAGAACGTCATGCACGCGGAACATCGTCGCCCCGTTGCCCAGCGCCATAACGCATGCGGCGATGGTGCCTTCCAATCTCTCCTCGGGAGGTAAATCCAGTACGTCGCCGATAAATCTTTTACGTGACGGTCCTACGAGCACGGGCTTGCCGTAGGCTTCGAGCGCGTGGAGTCCTTTGAGTATGCCGAGGTTGTGCTCGAGCATCTTGCCGAAACCTATACCCGGGTCAAGCACAATGGCGTCCGTATCGACGCCGCGTTCAACGGCCCTATCCACTGCGGCCTCGAGGTCATTGATAATCTCCGGCCAAAGGTCGTCGTAGTACGGATCACGCTGCATATCGGCGGGCGTTCCGCGAATATGGCTCAAAATAAGCGCGGCGCCCTCTCGAGCGGCGATTTGGGCCAGTGACGGATCGTAAGTCAACATGGTCACATCGTTGATAATGCTCGCTCCGGCCGCCAGGGCGCGTTGGGCCACCTGGGATTTGCGCGTGTCGATACTGATTGGAATATCCAGATCGGTGGCCAGGTGCTCGATAACCGGAATGACCCTGCGGCACTCCTCTTCGATATCCACCGGCTCAGCCCCCGGCCGGGTGGATTCCCCGCCTATGTCCAATATATCGGCGCCCTGTTCCTCAAGCAGTTTCCCCTGTTCATACGCCCTGTCGAAAGTGAAGTACTTCCCACCGTCACTGAACGAATCGGGAGTTATATTGACGACGCCAATTATAACCGGTTTCGAGCCGACTTCGATAAAACCGCCCTTTGCCTGCGGCAACTTCCAACTCCGCCGGCTGGCTCCCTCTAATCTTGCGCTGATGGAGTGCGCTGCATTTGCCGTAAGGTCGTTCTCTCCAAGAGCTTGCGCCAAACGTCTGAAAAGGGCCGGCGAACCGTCGGCGAGGTCCAATGCGTCCACCGGGCCGGAAAGAGTCTCCCCTCCGAGATCGCGCCACTGCAACTCGACAGCGCGGCGGCTCTCGTCCTCAATATCCCTCAACCGAAACCTGTCTTTTGATAAAAAATATGCTTTTACCATGTAAAAGGATTATAAAGCGCTACACATTTTCCTCAAGGCAGGGTTGTAAAAAGTGCGAAGAAACTCCGCACTTCGCACTGATTAAGTGACTTGCGGGTCGGGCTTTGCGCCCGGTGGCACGGGGAAAGACTCCGAATCGGCAACCTCGGAGGATTCAGTTTCCGGAACAGGAGTGGCCGGGGAAGGTTCCGGTACCGGGAGCGGCGGCAACTCCCCACCTTCCAGAAGTATTTGTATTTCATTACCGGTCAGTGTTTCCCTGTCGAGCAGTGCCTGGGCCATCGCGTGAAGGACTTTGGTTTTATCGTTGAGTATTTGCGTCGCTTTTTTGTGGCTTTCGGTGACTATACGCTGCACCTCGCTATCTATATCGATAGCCGTAGCCTCACTGTACTCACGCGATCTCGATATTTCTTTGCCGAGGAAAACCTGCTCGTCCTTTTTTCCGAAAGCCAGCGGCCCGAGTTTGTCGCTCATCCCCCACTCGGTAACCATACGCCTTGCCAGTTCGGTGGCCTCCTCGATGTCGTTGCCTGCGCCTGTGGTTTGCTGGCCGAGTACGATTTCCTCAGCCGCCCGGCCTCCCATCATAACGGTGATTTTATTGAGCGCCTGCACCCTTGTGAGGTTATACTTGTCTTCCTCCGGCAATTGCATCGTAACGCCCAGAGCCATTCCTCGAGGTATGATGGTGACCTTGTGCACAGGGTCCGTCCCGGGCAGCATCAATGCGACGAGCGCATGTCCGGCCTCGTGGTAGGCGGTATTTCTCTTTTCTTCATCGCTCAAGACCATGCTTCTGCGCTCGCTGCCCATGAGCACCTTGTCCTTGGCCCACTCGAAGTCATCCATGTCAACGTTATCTTTGCTCTTTCGGGCCGCCATCAAGGCCGCTTCGTTTATGAGGTTTTCGAGGTCTGCACCCGAAAAACCGGGTGTGCCCCTTGCGATGATCTCGAGGGATGTATCCTCTGCCAGAGGTATCTCGCGGGTATGCACCTTGAGTATTCCCTCTCGGCCTCTCAAATCCGGCCTGGGTACGACTACCCGCCGGTCAAACCTGCCGGGGCGCAAAAGCGCCGGATCGAGCACGTCCGGGCGGTTGGTGGCCGAGATTAAAATGACGCCCTCATTGGACTCGAAGCCGTCCATCTCGACAAGCAACTGGTTAAGAGTCTGCTCTCGCTCGTCATGTCCGCCGCCCAGTCCTGCGCCCCGCCATCTGCCGACGGCATCGAGTTCATCGATGAAGATAATGCACGGCGCGTTTTTTTTGCCCTGTATGAACAAATCCCGCACCCTGCTCGCGCCCACCCCGACGAACATCTCGACGAAATCGCTACCGGATATGCTGAAGAACGGTACGCCCGCTTCACCTGCAATGGCCCTTGCGAGAAGTGTCTTGCCCGTTCCGGGCGGGCCTACCAGCAGAACCCCCTTGGGTATGCGGCCGCCCAGCCGGGTGAATTTCTTGGGGTCTCTGAGAAACTCGACTATTTCCTCGAGCTCTTCTTTCGCCTCGTCCACTCCCGCAACGTCATCGAATGTGACATGCTTGGATTGTTCGGTGAGGAGTCTTGCGCGGGCTTTTCCGAAGTTCATCGCCTTCGATCCGCCGCTCTGCATCTGCCTCAACAGGAAGAAGAATAATGCCCCGATGATGATCATCGGCAACCAGAAGCTAAGTAGCTGCCACATCAGGCTGCTTTTAGCCTCACGGTATTTAACCTTCACCGCTCCGGCGGTTTTACCGGGCTTTGCGGATTTTTGCTGAAGTACCTGATAAACTTCCCAATCGATCAGTCCGTAAGTGCGGAACTCTTTGCCGTTGGTGAATTTCCCTTCGATCTTCCCTTGCATCCCGTCACCCTCGAAGAGCACTTCGGCCACCTCGCCGGCATGCACGCTTTGCATAAATTGGCTGAAGCTGATCTCTTGTGCCGGCTTCTGCGTTTGGCTGATGAGCTGGTAAAGAAGAATCACCACGCCGATGATAAATACCCAGATGAGTGCGCCTTTTATTCCCTTGTTCATCTATAGTTCCTTTTCAACAATAGTGATTTTACCATAATCGGGGATTTTACTCAAACAAAAAGACGGATCAAGGTGTTATAAATGCCGAATAAATGCTATTTTATAGGCAGGGGAATATTATCGTGAAAATCGGCTGGAGTACGAGAGCACTGTTACTTCAGTCGTGTTTTGGGAAAATAAGAGGTAATTATGCTGACGAACAACATCCTTGATCTCATAGGCAATACTCCTTTACTCCAGTTGAAGGGGGAAAGCATTTTCGCGAAGGCCGAGTTTCTTAACCCCGGTGGCAGCATCAAGGACCGGGTGGCGCTGGCGATGCTCGAAGGAGCGGAACGGGACGGGAGGCTCAAGCCCGACTCGGTCATCGTCGAACCTACTTCCGGTAACACGGGTATAGGTATAGCGTTGGTCGGACGGCTGAAAGGCTACCGCGTTGTCATCGTCATGCCGGAAGGCATGAGCGAGGAGCGCAAGAAGCTTATAAAGGCGCTTGGTGCGGAGCTTGTGTTAACTGCCGACAAAGACGGCATCCCCGGCGCAGTCGAGCGGGTCAATGATATGGCGGCGGAGGATAAACACATATTCGTGCCGCAGCAATTCGAGAATCCCGACAACCCGAGAGTGCATTATGAGGAGACTGCACACGAATTGTGGCGGCAGATGACGGGCGACATAGATTGCTTTGCCGCCGGAGTAGGCAGCGGCGGCACTTTGCAGGGAGTGGGAAAGTTCCTCAAGGAACGCAAACCCGACGTGAAAATTGTGGCCGTCGAGCCGAAAAACGTCGCCGCGCTGTTGGGGCACGAGCCGGGACTGCACCAGATACAGGGGATCGGTGACGGGTTTATTCCCGCCATACTGGACGTTTCGATGGTTGACGATGTCGTGGAGGTTACGGACGAGGATGCTATCGAAACCACCAGACAACTCGGCATGGATTTCGGCCTGCTGGTGGGCATATCGTCGGGCGCGAACGTGTGGGGCGCCAGGAAGTTGGCCAAAAAAATCAAAGGCAACATCGCCACCGTACTGCCCGACCGCGCCGAAAGATATTTCAGCACCGCACTCCTGTGAGTGGAATGGTGCGAAGTTATCAGTGTGAACTTATTTCGTCTTCTGAACTTCGCACTACTAAAGTACAAGGAGAATGAAAAATGGGTATTCTTGAAGTACGGGATGTTGTTCTGAAGCTTGGCGGTAAAGACGTTATAAACCACCTGACCATCGATTTTTGGGAAGGTCATATTCACGCATTGGTCGGTCCTAACGGAGCGGGCAAGTCCACGCTTGCGAACGTGATCATGGGACTGCCGGGCTATACGGACTATGAGGGCGACATCATTTTTAAGGAAGAATCGTTAAAGGATCTTCCCATTGATGAAAGGGCCAGGCGCGGGATTACCCTTGGCTGGCAGGAGCCGGCGCGTTTCGAGGGCCTGACCGTCTATCGTTTCATTATAGCGGGGGCCAAAGTCAAAACCTCGGAGCGGGTCAAAGAAGTTCTGGCCGAAGTGGGATTGAGCCCTGAAAACTATATGAACCGAGCTATGGATAAAACCCTGAGTGGAGGGGAGAGGAAAAGAATCGAGGTAGCATCCATCCTTGCCATGGAGCCGAAGCTTGTCCTTATGGACGAGCCGGATTCGGGAATTGATGTCGAGGCCATCGAGCGTATATTCAGCACGATCAAGGGACTGAAGGCGAAAGGAACGACGGTAGTTCTCATCACTCACAGCCTGGCTGTTCTCGAGCAGGCCGAGCATGCGTTTTTGATTTGCCACGGGCAATTGATAGACAAAGGATCGGTGGGAGAGATAGAGAAGTATTTCAAAAGCAAGTGCATATCATGCAACCACCAGAACGTGCCGGATTTCGGAGATGCGCTATGAATGATAAGGAAATTACCCGGGAACTTTACGAATCGATAGGGGTAGACGTGCACAAGCACGAACCGGATGCGGCGCGACTGGTGGTCCATGGCAACGAAGTCGTGGGAGCTCATCTCGTTCCGGGACTGAAGGTGGAAACCGCCGAGAAAACAGACGGGATCGAAGCCGAAATACGTATTACCCGGGGGGTTAAGATCGAAAAGCCCGTTCAACTCTGCTTCGGCGTGCTTCCGGAGACGGGCCTTCAGCATATACGACTGAATTTAGATGTGGAACAGGACGCAAAGGCTTCAGTAGTCGCACATTGCACGTTCCCGAACGCAGTGGAAGTAGAACATAAGATGGACGCCACGATCCAAATCGGTCCGGGAGCCGAGTACGGCTACTTCGAGCGGCACGTGCACGGCCCTCACGGAGGAGTGAACGTAATACCCAAAGCTAAAATCAATCTCGAGGAAAGGGCCCGTTTTAAGACGGAATTCGAACTCATCAAAGGCCGGGTCGGCAAGCTGGATATTGATTACGAGGTTACCTGCCATGCCGAAAGCGTGCTGGAACTAATGGCCCGCATAAGCGGCCGCGGTGATGACTCGATCGTCATTCATGAAACCGGTCACCTGCTTGGAGAAAACGCACGGGCGGTTTTGCAGTCGTACATCGCGTTGAGAGAGACGGCGAAGGCCGTAGTATACAATACTATCACCGCACACGCCCGTGGCGCACGGGGACACGTGGATTGCAAGGAGATTGTGCAAGGAGAGGCCTTGGCCAAAGCGGTGCCAATCGTGGAAGTTAACCATCCGGGCGCACACGTAACTCACGAAGCCGCCATCGGAAGTGTGGACTCCAAGCAACTTCAAACACTGCTCTCCAGAGGCTTAAATGAGGACGAAGCAACAGATCTGATCATCGAGGGAATGCTTAGCTGAGCCGGCATATTTACCGAACTTACTCGCTTAACCCAAATACTTCCTCTCGAATATTTGGTAACGTATACCTCTTAATTGCCAATGCCCAAGCTTTTTTCAACGGATGATCAGATACAAGTCGCTCACATGACCGATGCCGACGAAGTCCAAAGCGGATATGGTCAATTTAACCGGTTCCCCTTTGGGAAGATGAGGAGTAAGGTCTATGTCGTCGGGAGAGAAATTGGATCCGGTAGTGCCCAGTTGTTCAACAAGATTTCCCTTATAATAGACGGATGCGGTCGTACCTATTATGAAGCGCTTTGTTTCTGCAGTGCCCTGAATTTCTATGAGCAGGAAATCGTCTATCGACCACCCTGCCTGGCCGGAGGCATCTCCGGCTAGAAAGCAGCGTTGTCCTGATTCTAAAGTAATTGTTTCACTAAACGGTGTCGCCATGTCGTAGGCCACCCGCTCCTTCCCTCGGCTTTTTACCAGAAGACCCTGGTGGGGATTGCTCTCGAAAACAGAGGTACTTTGGCTCGGTACGGCCGAGAAAATACGCTGCGGCGATTTTGTTGCGGGCTTACTCGGTGGTGGAGGCGGCGGAGCAGGCTCGGAAATCTCTTGCTTTGGACAACCGCTTATAACAAATATTAAAGCAAAGAAACACATTAAAGTTCTTCTCAACATCTAAATCCTCCTTTGTAACGTTTGCTTAGACTAATTAGTAGCATATAACTTTTATTATAGCAACAAGATGCGTAATGGAGCTTATACTCCCCCCTTTTTTTGTCGCACAATTATGCAACGGTCTCATCATGTAGAGGTTTGATTTATCGAACCTTTTACGGGCTCGATTCGACGGCGCCAATTTCAATTCGATACGCGTTGCCCGCTTCGTCGTACATCACCAGCTTATCGAAACGGCTCAGACGCACTTCATCCATGTAGCAATAAAAGCTCATCTGCCGGCCCGGTTGAAGTTTATGCGTGCCGTGCGGCATGAGGTTATCCACCCGCTCGACCCCCTCATCCCCTTCGAGGTCTAAATAACTCGGTACGGACAACGTCCCCGGTCCCTCGTTCCATATCTGTATCTCGAGGTTGAGGTCATGATACCCGCAACACTTCTTCGAGTAAATTTCCTCCATGGCCGTATTCATTACGATCTTTATCTTCAACATACCGGATTACCAAAGCATAGTGTGCGCATGCTTAATTGTACGGCAATTTCTTAAACAAATTTTACATTATGATAGAGATCGGCGCATCCATTTTATGCAAGATTCACATTTGCCGGAACAAAATGAGCAAATTAGATTCCTGAGATTTTTTTGTTTTCGCATCTAATTGTTTCATCCTTAAAAAAGGGGCAGGCTTTTTGCCTGCCCCCGGGTAGTTGGGTTTCAAGTTTCAGGTCTCAAGTTATCGTCCGACGATGGCGACGCTGCATATACTCAGAGCGGGGAATCCGCCGAGATTGTGAGTGAGTCCTATTTTCGGGTCTTTTATCTGCCGCTCGTCGGCGTTACCGTTGAGCTGAAGGTACATTTCGTATAGCATCCTCAGACCGCTGGCCCCGATGGGGTGCCCGAAGCACTTCAGGCCGCCATCCGGCTGGGAGGGAATCCGTCCGTCAAGCTCGAAGAATCCCTCGTCGATGTCTTCCTTGGCCTTACCGCGCGGCGAAATTTGCAAATCCTCGTATGTGACGAGCTCCGTGATCGAGAAGCAGTCGTGTAATTCCATCATGCTGATTTCTTCACGCGGGTTTTTGATCCCGGCTTCCTTGTAAGCCTTTGCCGCCGCGCGAGTGGTGGTCTCGACATGATGGCCGTCCCACTCGGTGTACATTAGCTCCTCACCGCTCGTGACGGCGATTTGCAGCGCCTTGACCAGTACCGGGTCTTTCTTCTTGATGCTTCTGGCGATTTCCGGCGTGGTGACGATAGCGCACGCGGCGCCGTCGCTGACTCCGCAGCAGTCGAACAACCCGAGCGGCCATGCGATGATAGGCGCGTTTACTACTTGGTCGACGCTGACCTCTCTACGCAAATGTGCTTTCGGGTTTTTCGCGCCGTTTGCGTGACTTTTTACGGATATTTTCGCCAGGGTTTGTTTGCCTTCCTCGGGATCGAGGCCGTATTTGTCGAAATATCGAGTGGCCATCATGGCAAAAGCGCCCGGCGCGGTAGCGTTCGGGAATATGAACCTTTGGAATGTCCCCATAGCGGCTCCGAAATCCGGCAAGCCGCCGTAGCCTATATCTTTGAGCTTTTCGACTCCAAGGGCCAGCGCAATATCCGTTGCGCCGGATGCGACCGCATAGCATGCGCCCCGGAACGCTTCGGTGCCGCTGGCGCAGAAGTTCTCGACCCGCGTTACGGGAGTGAAAGGCAATTTAAGAGCTACGGACATCGAGCATGCGCTTTTACCTACGTTAACCTCGTCGAAACAGGTACCGTACCACGCAGCGCCGATTTCGCTCTTTTCTATACCTGCGTCATCGAGACATTCGATGAATGCGTCCACCATCAGATCGTCCGGGCTTTTGTTCCAGAGTTCTCCAAATTTAGTGCAACCCATGCCGAGGATCGCGACCTTATCTTTAATTCCATCCGCCATAGCGTTTGCTCCTTTCCTTGCCGACCTACCCGGCCACCGGAACAGCTTTCCAGAAATAGCCGTGTACGCCCCGTACTTTATCGACGTATTTGCGCCGAAAGCTCATTTTGACGGGCATGCCGACCTTTATCGAATCGAGAGAACAGTCGGTAAAGTCCATCCACTGCCGGCCGCCTCCTTCGTAGTCCACAATGCCGTAGACGGCAGGCGGGTCGAAGCTGAAGGCCAGCATATCTCCGGTGTAGGTGAATATTTTTCCCGGCTTGTCGCTGAAGTCGTAGTCCTCGAAATTGTCCACCGCCTGGCAGTCGGGATTGGGGCAAATGCGCTGCGGCGGAAAGACCGGAGTACCACAGTCCTTGCATTTCGATCCTACAAGTCCCAACACGGCCTTGCGACCGCGCCACAGCGATGTGAATGCGCTCGCCGGCTCCAACTCACCTCGTATGCCCATCTCCACCGGCACGATGTCCTTAAAGACGCAGTATTTCTGGTAGCTGGGCAATTCGGTTTTTTGTTCGAGGTTTCCCTTTACGCCTTTTTTGTCCTTGATGCCCTTTATCGCGTCCGTGACTTCGAGGCATATTGCGTCGGCGCCGGAGCCGAAGCTTACGAGCAGAAGCTTATCTCCGGGGTTGGCTTCTTCGAGCGCCGCAACGAGCATAAGTAGCGGATGCGCGGCGCCCGCGTCACCCACCGTCTCATACATGTTAGGTTGCAATCGCTCGGGCGCGACTCCGAGCTTCTTGCCGATGCTCTTATGCACGCGGCCGAAATGGCAGGGATATATTACCTTGGCGAAATCGCCGATGGTCAAACCCGTTTTGTTCAGAAGGCCGTTTACGGCTTCCGGTATGAATTTCGAATAGCCTTCGTCACGTATCCAGCGCTCCTCCCACGTGCGGTCGAATTTCATATCTTCGTCCCGGTAGTGGTCGGCGAAGTCATACGTGAGGGAAAAAGAGTCTTTGACCTCGACCGCGACATTATCGGCGCCGACGAGCAACGCTGCGGCCCCATCGCCGAAGAACATCTCCTGCATACTGCCCATTTTGCCCAGCCTGCAGTCGGCGGAGGTCACAAGCGCATTCTCGGCGGAACCGCCTTTTACGGAATCCACAGCTTCCAGCAGCGCAGTGGTGCCCGCTTTCACGCCCACCGTCACGTCAACACTGCTGATGTCGGATTTCAGGTTGAGCGCCGCCGCCACAATGGCTGAATTCTGGCGCTCCTTGTAAGGCATGGTGGTTGATGCTACCAGCAGCTTGTCGATACTTGCCGCATCGGCGCCTTTAATGCAATCGATGCCGGCCTCGACAGCCATGGTAACGCTGTCCTGATCGTAATTTGCGACCGCCTTTTCCCCTTGAGCCACCGCCATGGTCACCGGATTGAACCACCCGATATTCATGTAAATGGCCATCCTGCTAAGGCGGTATCGGGGAATATAGGCCCCGTATGAAGTGATACCTACCATAATTCGAGTTCCTCCTTCTTTTTTCGCCGGCTTTTAGAGACCGGAGTGAATAGGTAATGGGAACTTCATTTCCCATTCGGGTAGTAAGCTATTGAAACTTAACAGGCAAATCGAACTAAAAGAACATTTGTTATCTAACATGAATCTTTACCATATTTTTCTTGCCCGGTCAACGGGGCTACGCGCCGATCGGACGGGCGATGAATATCATAAGTTCACTGTCCGGCTCGAACGGCATACCGTCGTACCAACCGAATATATTGTACGTCTCCATTCCCGCCGCTTCGAGCATAAGCTCCATTTCAAAACGATAGACAAACGAGATATTTTCGGTGAAATTCCACTTTTTCGTACCTTCCGGCGCATCTTCTATGTACGTATTGGTTATGTGCGCGATCTGGTTGAAGAAATCCATTTTTTGCGATACGAACCTTCGCACCGGGTTGCCGGTTTGCGGGTGGGGGCGCGTGCAGACCGGCTTTTCGACGCCGTCGATTTCGCCCGAGTGATGGTAGGCCCTCGAGGGCCCGAAAGGATGAAACACGTCTATAACAAGCGCTCCGTCCGGCGCGATGCATCGCCGGCAGCATTCGAGGCATGATCGTTGGCCTTCGCGGTCAAGCACCAGAAATGTGTTGACCGGGATAATAATCAGCGGGAAGGTTCGCCCCAGGTCGAAATTCGTCATATCGCCTTCGACGATTTTTATATCGAGCGGCGCGTTGGGGTTCGACTCCATCTTCGCGCGGCATCGCTCGATCATAAGCGGCGCCGCCTCGACGCCCCACACCTCGAAACCCGCTTCGGCCAGCGGTATACTCACCCGGCCCGTGCCTGAACCGAGTTCGAGCACCGGCGACCCGAACCGGCGGGCGCATTCCACATAAAGCGGTAAGTCGCGCGTCTCGGTATACTCGAAATCGTATATCCACACAAGCTCTTTATCGCCGTATTCGTTCGGGATATGCGTCATGGCTCACCAATTCGTCGTTGACCCGGATAACGTCAATAGTTACAATAGATTCAGTTCGATTTGGCATCTCGAACTACTGAGAATTATTATCCATCAAGCTCGAATACGCGCAACCGGGGAGTTATTACATGCTGGTTTTGGGGATCGAAAGTTCTTGCGATGAGACGGCTGCTGCTGTTGTGCAAGACGGCCGTCGCATCCTTTCCAACGTTGTAAGTTCGCAAGTTGACATCCACCGTCCTTATGGCGGCGTGGTGCCGGAACTCGCCGGCCGCGCGCATATCGAAAACATCGTCCCGGTGGTTAATATGGCGCTGGATGACGCCGGGATCGCCCTCGAAGGCTTGGACGGCATAGCCGTGACTTGCGGCCCGGGGCTGGTGGCGTGCCTGCTGGTGGGCATCGGTTTCGCCCGCTCGCTGGGTTACTTTTCGTCCAAACCGGTGGTGGACGTGCATCATCTGGCGGGGCATCTGTGCGCGGTGCAACTCGAGCGGGAGGTCGGGTTCCCGTTCCTGGGGTTGGTGGCCAGCGGCGGGCACACAAGCTTATTGCGCGTCGAGGGGATCGAGACGTTCAAGCTTATCGGCAAAACCCGCGATGACGCCGCCGGAGAGGCTTTCGATAAGGTGGCAAAACTTCTCGGACTGGGCTATCCGGGCGGCGCGGTGATTGAAAAACTGGCCCACGAAGGCGACGCGAAGGCTTTTAAGTTCCCAAGGGCTTTTACCGGCAAGGACGATTTCGACTTCAGCTTCAGCGGCTTGAAAAGCGCCGTCGCCAGAGCGGTGGCGGACGAAGTGGAATACCAAGTTGCGGACGTCGCCGCGTCTTTCCAGGAAGCATGCATCGGCGCTATTGTGGCGAAGGCGGTGAAAGCCGCACGGCGCGAAAAGCTGGATAATATCGTGATGTCCGGCGGCGTCGCGTCGAACGGCAGGTTGAGGGAATTGATGAAGGAGAAGGCCGGCGAGTATGACATCGAGGTGATTCATCCTACCGCGTCGCTTTGTACGGACAACGCCGCGATGATAGCAGCAGCAGGGACACCGGCGCTCGCCCGGGGAGAAAACGCCCCCCTCGACCTCGACGCCCGCGCTTCGTGGCCGATTGGATGAAGGAAAAACACCAAAACATGAACGGGAACATTGAACATTACGAAGAATGACACTGAAACTGAATTCAGCCGGCTATTCGACATCACCGCATTTGGCCGCGTGGCTGCGTCGTTTAAGCGTATACGGTCATCAGGTCTTCGGCCATTATTGTGTTTGTGAATATTTCCCGTGCTTCTTTTAGGAGGAGTTTTTCTCTGTCCTGGTAGCGTTGGCTGAAATGGGTAATCACGAGGGTTTTGACGTTGTTTCTTGCGGCTATTTCGGCAGCCTGGTGTGAAGTGAGGTGTCCGTTTTCACGGGCCATTTGTTCGTCCTCGGCCAGGTAAGTGGATTCGCACAAAAGCAGGTCGCAGTTCGCCGCGATCAGGTCGCAGGCGGGGCAAAGCCTGGTGTCGGCGATAAATCCCATTTTAAACCCGTGTTTTTTTTCGCCGACCATGTCGCAGGTGATGACTTTCCCCTCGAACTCGACGCCGCTATCGAGCGTTATCTTTTTAAGCAGCGGGTTGTTAGTAAGGCCGACGGCGGCGATTTTTTCGGGGTCGAACTTTACCTTGTCGTCCTCCTGGAGTGCGTATCCCCAGCAGACGGTTTTGTGCTGAAGCTTGTACGCGAACAGGCGAAGGTCATCTTGCCGAAGGAACTCGCCCTCGACACTCACCGGCTCCTCGACGATCCCGATTTTTTGCCGGTATATCGAAGAACGCAGCAGGTTGCGCAGAAACCTTTCTCCCGAAGCGGGATATGCAATACGCAGCGATCTTTCCTCCGTCTGCAAGCTCAAGCTCTGTATAATGCCCGGCAATCCGAGCACGTGGTCTCCGTGAAAATGGCTGATGAGCACGGTGTCCACGTCCCCGACGGCCAGCCCCATGCGAAACATCTGCCGCTGAGCGCCTTCGCCGGCGTCAAGCAGAAACCCGTGACCTCTCCACCTGAACAGCGCCGCAATGGGATTACGCCGCCGGGTGGGTATCTGGCCGGCGGTACCCAGTATGTACAGCACGCGGTCGTCTCGGCCGGTCAGTTTAATGACTTTGTTTCGCGGCATTGTAAGGGATAGGTTAACCCCATCGGAAAAGCGCCGCCAGCCACAAGCTCATGGTGATTATCGAGAATAAACTCGTCATCACCAATATCGACGCGGCGAGGTCGGAGTCCCCTTTCATCTGGTCCGCCATAATGAAACTCACCATAGCGGTAGGAGCGGCTGCGAAAATAACGCCTATGGCCAGAACCATGCCGGAGAGATGAAATATACCTCCCAGAACGGCCCATGTTAAAGCCGGCATAAAAATAAGCTTTATAAACGATGTTGGAAGCGTAGCTCCCAGATCGCTTCTCAATTTTTCCAACCGCAAGTTGCCTCCCACGCAGAGGAGCATCACCGGGATAGCCATATCGGATAGCAACTCGAATGCGCTATCTATTACGACGGGCGGTTTTATACCCGAGGCGCTTCGTGCGGTGCCCAGCAACGCGCCTATAATAAAAGGGTTTGACGCCACCGCCAGGGCCATGCGACCGAAACCTTTCAGCCCTCCCCGGTCACGGTGCGGCAAAAGCAGCGCAAGCACCGAGAAAACGTTTAGAAAAGGCACCACCGCCCCCAGAAGCATTCCGCCGGGCCCGAACACCGCATCGCCCCACGCCCCTGACAAAATCGCAAGACCCAAAACCGCAGTGTTGGGCCGGAAAGCGCCTTGGACTATAACTCCAGCCCGTTGAGGATCCACGTCACCTTTCAGTTTTACGAGCGCAAACACAATCAGCCATATTAAGCAGTAACTTATGAGCGTGCCGGATATCAGCGCGCCGTTGAAAACTTCTCCAAGAGGTTGAGAACCTATTTTTTGAATCAGAAATATGGGAAATATCGCCAAAAACGCTACACGATTTAATCCCGATACCAGTTCCTCGGTGAATAAACCGACACGGCGCAGCAGCCAGCCAAGGCCCATAATAAGAAACGCAGGCAAAACCGCTTCGGCGGTTTTTATCATCAAATACACTATATTAGCTTTGTTTCCAGTTCATCTTTTGTCAATCGTCGGGGGAAATCGTAACACCACGGTTATGCCCCGATCCGCTTTTCCGTGCTCCGAAATCACATATACCAAATTATTTATGAAGTCGTTCTCTTGCATGAAGAGCCGTTGTCATATGATATGCTTCTCACCTTATTTAAATTCGGAGCGACTTCCGGTTTTATACAATGAGTCGCGCTTGCTATTTGCCTAAAAGCGTTTTATGCTCAGATAGCCTGAACTACCGATTAAAGGAGGCGGATTGCAATCAAATTCAAACTGTTTTATTCGCCGATAGCGGTGTTCCCGGTGGTGGCGGTGATACTGGCGTTAAGCGCCGGGGAACTCATAAGCAAATCCGAAAAACTGTGGATTGCGCATAAATACCAGGAGTCCAATAAGATTCTTAGGAAAGCGCTGGCGACGACCCCCGGCAATGTGGAAAAGGCCGAAATATATTGGCGTACGGCTCTCAACCTGTACGACATGGCTGAAGGCATGTCCGGGAAGGCCCATCAGGCGCGCCATGACAATTATACCAGAATGGGGGGACTTTCCAAAAAGTGCATGGCCTTGGCGCCGAAAATGCCCGAGTGCTACTTGTTCTACGCTACCGGAATGAGCCGACAGGCCACTCAAAAAGGCATACTCAATTCGCTCGAAAAAGCCCTCGAAATAGAAAAAAATTACCTTAAAGTGATCGAGTTGGAAGCCACGTATCGCACTGAGCGCGGAGAACTAAACATACTTGGCGATGCGTACTGCAGGCTCGGTACCTTTTACCGGCTTTTGCCCGAATGGTCTGAAATCAAGCGCCTTTATAAGATAAAAGGCGACAAGAAAAAAAGCATCGATATGCTCCGAAAGGCGGTCGAGATCGAACCCGGTCGCATCGAATACGCCAAGGAACTGGGCATCTCTCTTGTATGCTATGGCGAAAGCACAAACAACCGGCAAGTCGTCGACGAAGGGATCATGTGGCTGAAGAAAATACGGAAACTTAAAGTGTTAAAGCCCACCGATAAGATCGATAAGAAACACGCCAAAATGATACTCGCCGACCTCGAAATGGCTTGCGGATACAGCCGCGACGCGCAGCAGGACGTAAGCCGCGAAAGTTTCGAGAAAAAGAAAAAGTGATCCCAATCAAATAATGCTGAAAAACGATCGAGGCCCGCACTGCGTGTGACGGGCCTTGTTCATTTCGTTATCAAAACCGGAACTGACTGAGCTGCATGGCGAACATCATGTCGCCTTCGATCTGTAGCTTCCCCTGCATGAAGGCCGTCTGGCCGTCGAGTTCTCCTCCGGCCATTGCAATGTAATCCTCTACATTCATGCGTATGGTGGTGACCGGATTATCCGCTTTGTTGAAGATTATCGTGGTGGGGAAGACGCTTTCGTCGGGTTTTTTCAGCTCCGTGATAAGCTTGCCTTTGGTATTTTTAAGCGCCGCAAATTGGGATTTTGCCTGGGAACCGCTCAATTGTGTATTGACGTCCATTGTCGGGCCGATTTTTCCCGTTACGCTATCTCTCCAATCGGATTCGGACAATTGCAGCGTAAGCAGAGCGTTTTCATAAGGGCCTTCCCTTATTTCCATATCCTTTGCGTCTTTGACAATTACGCTCCAGGAGCCTCCGTTCGGGCCGTCAACGTCGCATTGAAGGCTGAACTCGGTACCTTCCATCCCCTCGATGGGGTTTTGCTGTTTGGCGATCTCGAATTGTTTCGGCAGAATTTGCTCGAAATACTCCTTTGGGTTTACATTCTCCGGTACCTGGATTTCCTCCGGCATTTCATTTCCTCCTTTTATTATTTGTTTTTATCAGAGCTTCGTGCAAAAATAATGGTTTGCTTAACACCGGTATATCTAAAGTTACGACAGACAAGGGATTTAAATCCCTTGTCTCAGGTGAAGCATGCTTGGTTGCCTTGTTTTTTTGCAAGAGGCTCATCAGCCATACTTTCTATCCTTATCTTGAGGTCACAGTTTGTGATCTCAAGTTTGAAGTCGCAGATTGCGGCATCAAAATCCAAGTTCCTTTAGGTTTTTCCCGATTACCTTCTCCAGTTTTTCGCTCTCTACGAGAGGACATATCCATGCTCGGCTATTCTATCAAGTCGCCGGTTGAGCGGGCTCCGGCTCAATTTCTCTCTCAAGAGGCGCCCCGCCGCCCTCTGAACGAACGGCACGAATGTAATACAGAAATGCCACCACGAAAAGTGGGAAATCCACCAGCGCTATCACGAGGTATTGAAAACCGCGCGGCCCTCCGACAACGAACTCCCTCATCCCCAAAAAGGAACTTGTCAGCTTGCTTACAAGAACGGGTATTACGTATGATTTTGTTTCGCGAACTTTAAGTGAGGCCATAAAGCAACATGCGGCTATCGTTGCCATCAACGAAACTGT
>Ga0180432_10002755_pt1 | contig 26022 bp, 24 predicted proteins | sample SS_ome_10_FD_132414 | JGI IMG/M metagenome (GOLD analysis project Ga0180432, IMG submission 132414) | Hypersaline lake sediment archaeal communities from the Salton Sea, California, USA - SS_1_MS_2 metaG | ecosystem: Environmental > Aquatic > Non-marine Saline and Alkaline > Hypersaline >... | reverse complement strand
TTGCTCCGCTTTGCGAGCCTCGCCTGAGCTCACTTTAAGGCTCGCTCGGCTCGCAAAGCTCTACCTAAATTCTTACACAATTATCTGTCCAGTTCAAAAGGGGGACACATCATTCGCCTGTTTTGCTTTATAAAGAACGTATATTGAAACGAGTCCGAAGGGCGGAAGAAAAAGACCGACGGATAATAAGATGTATGAGTAGATATGCCCGAGTGCGAACATGCCGTTTGAAAAATCGTAAACAAAATCGAGCACTCCTAAAAATATCAGCCCTCCTGAGGCGGCAATCAGTAGTGTATTGGCAAGTTTGTCCGTGTTGTCTTTCAGTAATTTGATTGCCCCGATTATCATCACTATTGCAAGGATAAAGTCGGGTATGGTGAAGGATGTTTCCCAGGCATAGTATCCTTCGAAGTGGGCGATTTTTTCTCTCATGATTTCGACCGGGAAGATGAGGCCGGAGTAAAATTCCGCCCAGAACATGAAAATGTTTATTGCAACGATGATATGGAAGATAGCAAGTATTTTGATTTTCTTTTGCATTTCTTTGGTTTCCCCCGGGAAAGACGCTTATCAGTAGTCAAGATGGTCGGGTATTAAGTCTCTTTTGAACACATCTTCAATTGTTTCGGCACGTTTAATCACCTCGGAACGATCTCTGCTAATCAGTATACTTGCGGGTCTCGGAAGGGCGTTGAAGTTGCTCGCTGATGTTTCCTGGTATGCCCCGGTATCGAGAAACGCTATTATATCGCCGGGTTCAAGATCGGGAACTTTCACGAAGGGAAGTATACGGTCGGCATAACATGAGTGCCCGACTATATCCGCAACCTGCTTTGCTTTTTCATCCGTTTTATTGGCAACCCTGAAATCATGCAGATTATATTCAAGTACTCCACCGCTCAGAAAGAAATAAGTTGTGTCGGTAAGTATCCAGTTCATTTTTACCGGCTCGGTCTGCCGCTTTACTTTTTTCACGCGGGTAAGATGAATACCGGCATCTCCATACAGACCCCGGCCCGGCTCCATTTGCAACTTCATCCCGTTAGTGTCCAGGCCGCGTTTTTTAAACACTTCCTTAAGCGCCTTCACGGACGTTTCGGCATATTCTTCAATTGATGGCGCAGGTTTTTGACTGGCTTTTTTGACCATGCCCTTTTCAACGATAATAGATTGGATTTTGTAACGTGTTTTTGCGGGAAGAAAATTCATCATTAACTGAAGTGGCCATGAAAGCCAGGTAATAACCACGTCGAGACTCAGATGCAGTTTGTTGTGAGGATCCCTTGGAGACGCGTATCCTCCTCCTATGTCCAGTTCTTTGAGTTTATAACCTCCCCATGCTTCACAAAGGTCGGTCACTAAAGTTGCGTATTGTTTCATCATGCCGTTCCAGTACCAAAGACTCGCATGATGGCGGCCTCCGTGAAAATGCAGTCCAACCAACTCCACGTTTTCCATCTTAAGGACTTCTTTGCCCAAGTCGGCAAGGTATTGTTCAGGGATGCCCGATTTGTAAACCTGTATGCCCAGATCTATTGAGGCGTATTCCTGGGAAAAGTCCGTTTTTTTCCACAGGTTGGGGAAGTTCGGCTTTACCCTGAACCTTATTTTAGCCGTTTTACCAAGCTCGGAGGCGACTTTCTGGATTATCTGCGGCTCATCAATATCTTCCACGGTGATCCTCACCCCGGCATCAACGCATCTTTTCAGAAAATTCTCGCTCTTACCGCCGCCGTTCACGGATATCAATTCCGGATCAACACCGGTTTTGAGGGCTACCATAAGCTCGCCTTCCGAATAGATATCGGCTCCTGCGCCTTCTTCATTCAGCACCCGGCGGGTGGCTAAAGTCCAGTTTGCTTTAAGAGCGGGAAGAACATCCACCGGCCCATCGGTCCACCATTTCGAAAAGGCCTCTTTGTATCGTCGTACATTTCTTCTCAACTGTTCTTCAGATACCACGAATATCGGCGAGCCGTATTTCTCCACCAAATCAACGGTATCGCAATCATCGATAAAAAGATGTCCGTCCCTGGTCGACAGACAATCATCAATTACTGATTTATTCATCATTTTCAATACTCCCTTTTCTTTCAATATATTCAAGGCACCTTTTCTTAGCCATCTTTTCCAAAATGGGTGTTATTACAGGTATCAAGGAAGGGAAAAAAGCCAGCAGCTTGCTTCCTATCCCTTCAGAACAGGGAACACATATCTCCATCTTTTTGTCGTGTATAGCAGCAAGCACAGCTTCAGCAACAACCGACGCCGGAAGCGGTTCGGCGAGAAAATTCAATGATGATCCCCCTTCCAGGACTTCCCGGTGTAACAGAGGAGTATCAATAGCCGTCGGGCAAACATTTGAAACGCCGATACCGAATGGTTTAAGAGAAAGGTTGAGTGACAACATTAAACCTCGTAACGCGAATTTACTGGCGGCGTATACCGGGCTTTCCTTCAAAGGCAGGATACCCGCAAGCGAGCAAACTGAGATTATATGGCCCGAGCGACGCTCTTTCATTCGGGGTACAAATTCCCTTATCAAACGCGCCGGAGCTGTATAATTGATGTTCATTTCCCGTTCAATATCCTCAAGCTCCCTCTCCTCGAAAGGTTCGGTGGAAACTATTCCCGCGTTATTAATCAGAACATCGAGTTTCCCGTATGTTTCCAAAACCCACGCGCGTATCCTGCGTATTTCTTCAAGTGACGTTATATCTGCACTGAAATATTGAGAGTCCGCATTCAATCCGGAGGCGAGGTCTTGCAAGCCCTTTTCATTGATATCGACAAGAACAAGCAGGTAACCTTCTTTATCCAATAAGCCGGCGATTTCTCTTCCAACTCCTCCCGCAGCTCCTGTAATAAGCGCAACCTTGTTTTCCATTTTTACCCTTTCACATTTTAAATAAGCTCAAACAAGAACTGTTGTTAGTCCGCCGATAACCCCGCTTTTTTTCCGGAAATCTCAGCATTTCAAAAAAGGCGGTCCCAAGACGCCAACGTCTGCTTGTGAGATGTACACTCATTTAATTCCCCGTGGCGTATTATAATGTACACAGAGGGGACGAAAGTGCCAAATAGCATGGAATATTTACATATAAGAGCAGTGAAATGCAGGAAGGGTAAAAAATCCGGCCATGAAATTCCTTTGATAGTGCCCACCACCTGCAGTGGGATTGGTCAACTCGTGCCGGCCGGTTATATGCCTTGAATTTTTATCGATTGCGTGATACTTTTTTTATCAGGAGCATTTAATGGTACGGCTGCCTGTCGATCCCGGTCCTGTTAACGAGGTTATCGAGGAACTCCGTGGCGCAATCGGCGCGGATGCGGTATTCCTGATGGACGTGGGAGGTTTTTTGCTTGCAGGTACTCCCACCGGCGAGAAGTTCGACCTCGAAAGTATGGCCAGCCTGTCGGCGGGGAATTATTTATCCGGCATCGAGTTGGCGAAACTGTTTAGCATAGACGATTTCCAGAGCTTCTTTTTGGGCAGCGGCAAGGATGTGGATTATTTCCAGATAGGCGGCGAGGGTATATTCCTTGCCGTGCTACATCCGCGTAAAGCGCCGTTGACCGAAGTGGTCGACCGAACCCGCGATGCGCTCGAGCGTATTCAGGCGATGTACGCTCAGGCCGCGCGTGAATTCCGAGGCGTGGATGTCGTGCTTACCGACAGGCGTCTGTTTACTTCCATGGCGTCGCCGCACTTGCCGCTTATTTCGAGCGGCGATTCGGAACAGACCGACGCCGCGCGGTGCTCATTCTGCGGAAAAGGCGCAGACCAGGTATCGAAACTCATCAAGGGATCGCGTGCTATGGTGTGTGACGAGTGCATCAAGCTGATGAGCGAGGTGCTGTTTATCGATCTCTTATAGATCATTAACTTCGCACTTCGCACTGAGAACTTCGCACTTCTCACTAATAACTTCGCATTTCGCACTGAGAATTTCAATGAATCCATCCGTAATAACGCTTACCACGGACTTCGGCTACAGAAGCGGTTTTGTCGGGGTGATGAGGGGAGTGATATTGGGCGTTGCTCCTGAGGCCGTGGTGGTGGACATTTCTCACGAAGTGGCGCCTCAGGATGTACTTGAGGCGCAATTTTTGCTCGAGCGCGCCGAGCCGTACTTTCCACCGGGGACGATACACGTTGCCGTGGTCGATCCGGGGGTAGGGACGGGCAGGCGGCCTATAGTGGCGAAGACTCCAAGGTGCTTTTTCGTCGGGCCGGACAACGGAATATTTACCCCCTGGCTGGATGTCGCCGAGGTGCGGCGCCTTGACCGGAGGCAATTTTTCAACCCGGAAGTTTCCTTGACGTTCCACGGCCGGGATATTTTCGCGCCGGTCGCCGGTCATCTGGCGCGGGGCAGGACTGCGGAAGAAATGGGGCCGATTATCACCGACCCGGTGCGAAAAAGCCTGCCGCATCCTTCACTTACGTCCGAAGGGATCGTGGGAGAAATCGTGCATATAGACAGTTTCGGCAACCTTATTACCAATATACCCGCCGAAATGATATCCGAAACGACCAACCCCATTATCTGCATCGGTAAAAGAAAAATCAAAGGTATTGCAGATAATTACGCCGATGCGACCAAAGGCAAACCCTGCGCTTTGATCGGCAGTCACGGCAAAGTCGAAATCGCCGTTCCAATGGATAACGCGCATAAATTACTGGGTTTTTCCTATGGCCGGAAGGTGAAAGTACTGTCCGGTTAAAAATTTTTCCGATTTAGCCCAACCACAATATATAGTGCTGCTATCCAATTATCCCCCATATTTAGACTGATTTGTCCAAAGACATGGTATTAAAGCAAAAAAAAATGCGTGATTAAGGCATTTGGCTATTGACATCACGGCGGATTTTGGTATATTTAAGGCATATCATGGTAAACAATGGTATGTAACGGCGCAAAATGGGTAAATGTCAGGGAGCGGAATATTCCGCTTTCCCCGCCAGATAACGGCGGTTAGTAAGGCCAAAAGCAGGTTTTAGAGCCATGTTTCTGGGCAGATACGAACATACGATAAACGGCCAGGGGCGCACCAGCCTTCCGGCGAAATTCCGCGAAGAGCTCAAGGTGACCGGCGAAGATCGTCTGATTGTCACCAATCGCGAAGAATGCCTTGTGGCGTATCCACCCAGCGCATGGCGTCGATTCGTAGAAAAACTCAAGGAACTGCCCCAGGCCGACAAGTCTGTAATTCAATATATTCGCTTTTTCGTCTCCGGCGCCCAGGAATGCCCCATAGACAAACAGGGCAGAATTCTACTCCCATCCAACCTTAGAGAACATGCGGGGTTAAGTAAGGAAATCGTGTTTGTGGGAATGATGAACACTATTGAAATATGGGCCGGGAACAAATGGGAGGAAGAATTCAAGAAGGATCGAAGCAACTTCGGCGACAACAGCCAGCATCTGGCGGGATTGGGACTGTAGCGGATGTCTATCAAGAAATGGAAAATCGGCGACGTGACGGTCATCGAGCTCAAGGGCGAACTCGGTCATTCGAGGATGGCCGCCGTGAAAAACGCCCTCAACTCGTTGATGGCGGCGGGTGAGACTCGCGTGGTGCTGGATTTGCACAAAGTAAAGGGTGCGAGCCTTATGCATGTCGGAGTACTTGTCGAAGAAATGCGCAAGCTGAGACGCCATGGCGGCGATCTCAAACTCGTGGGTATGGGGGATGAACTGTGCAGAGTATTTGACGGTCTTGGTACCGGTGAAGTTTTTTGCCGATTCAAAATGGTCGATGATGCCGTTGCCGATTTTGGCGACGAGGGGGATGGCTCGTGACCGTTTTTTTTGCGGAGGAGAATTTATCGCATGGAAGATGCAGTCCACATTCCGGCAATGGCGGACGAAGTTTCGCAGTTGTTGGCTTTCGCCGGCTCCGGCTGGATAGTGGACGCGACGGTTGGGTTGGGCGGCCATGCGGTTTCACTTCTCGAAGCATCGCCTCGCGCGAAGTTTCTAGGGATAGATCGGGACGCTCAGTCGCTGGATCAGGCGCGTCGTCGTCTCGAACGTTTTGGGGATCGGGTGGTGCTCGAACATGCGAATTTCTCCGGCACGCCGGCGGTGATGGAAAAGTACGGTATACCGGCTGCAAAATCGATATTGTTGGACCTGGGGATGTCGAGCCGGCAGCTTTTCGATCCAGCTCGAGGCTTTTCGCTAAAACTCCCGGGGCCGCTGGACATGAGAATGGATACTTCAACAGGGAAAACGCTTGGGGAAATATTATCGGTTATAAGCGAGTACGAGCTTACCCGGGCGATACGTTTATACGGCCAGGAGCGCGCGGCGCGGAGGATTGCAAGGCGAATCCTGAAAAGCTTCAAATCAGGCCGTATACAGGACACGGTGGACCTTGCGCGGGAAATATCCGCTGCATGCGGTCCGCGCCGCAAATCCGAAATCACTCATCCCGCCACTCGCACTTTCCAGGCTCTACGGATTGTCGTCAATCGGGAACTGGAGGCGTTGGAGGAATTCATCGAGAGTGCGCGGGAGCTTCTCGAGGTGGGGGGGCGCATAGCGGTAATAACGTTTCATTCCATCGAGGACAGATTGGTGAAGCGATGGCTTGCCGAGCAGGCCGCTTCGTGCCGATGTCCTCCCGAGCTTCCCGTATGCCGCTGCGGGGGGTTACCGCTTATGCGCCTCCTTGCCCGGGGAAAGAAACCCACCACCGCCGAAGTGGAAGCCAATCCTCGATCAAGAAGCGCGAAACTTCGAGCCGCTCAAAGGTTGAGATGAAGGAAAATGACAATCGGATCAAATACTACGGGTAGCCTTAGATACCAGGCTGTACGCCGGAAGGATAGTGGTTTGTTCAGGGCGGCTCTGATGGTTTTTTTACTGGTAGGAGTCGCCGTTTTTTACGTCTGGAGCCATGCGCAGGTGGTGAGAGTGGGAATGAGATTGAGCGAGCTGAAAAAAGAACAGGTCAGGCTGACCGAAGAGAGGCAGAGGCTTAAGATGGAACAAATTTCCCTGCTCAGTCTTAAAAGGATAGAAACTTACGCATCGACGAAATTGGGAATGGTGTATCCCGAGCCTTCCGTCATTCGAGTAGTCAGGGAGCCTTGATATGGTGGTTTCAGCTAAAAGATACAGTTTTCGATTCAGAATTATTTTGACCGGCATTATTTTAGGCATGATGTATGGCGTGGTTGTCGCCCGGGCCGTGGATTTGATGGTGGTTCGGGGGCCGGAGACCAAGAAACAGCATCAGCGCGTCGAGAGACTCACGCCCAAACGCGGCCCCATACTCGATTTCAACGGTGCGGTACTTGCGGAAAGCGTATCCGTACACAGTGCTTACGCGCACCCCCGGCTGGTACCCCACCCCACCGCCGCGGCAAGCATACTCGCTCAAATTCTGGAAGAAAAGGAGGAGCGGTTACTCGAAAAGCTTTTGTCGAACGGTCGTTTCGTTTGGATAAAGCGCGCGATAAGCCCTGAACAGGCATTGGCTATAAAGCGTAATGCTATGGACGGCGTGGTGATCGTCGGCGAATATGCCCGGTATTACCCCCAAGGCTCTCTCGCAGCGCAATTGATCGGGTTCGTCGGCGCCTATGGGAAAGGGCTCGAAGGGCTCGAGCGCAAATTCGACTCCCAACTTGCCGGCAATGAGGAGAGGTTTTTGGTGCAACGCGACGCTCTCGGCAAGAAGTACTATTCCGACCCGGACTCGTTGCCCGAGCCGCGTGGCGGAGATCGAATCGTTTTGACCATCGACGCTCGCATCCAGGCCATTGTCGAGGAAGCACTCGAAAGCGCGATCACGGCAAACAAAGCCCAAAGCGGCATGGCTGCAATTATGGAAGTGCAGACCGGGAGAATACTCGCAATGGCCGTGCAACCCACGTTTAATCCGAACAGGTTCAGGGAGTACGAACAGGAGACTTTCCGGAACAGATTCATCACCGACATATTCGAGCCTGGAAGCACTTTCAAGGTATTCACACTCGCGGCGCTTGTAGACAGCGGCGAGAGTGGAATTTATGAAGAAATTTATTGCGAAGACGGCGCTTTTGAATTGGATGGCCGAATAATCAACGATACGCATCCGCACGGCTGGTTCACCATAGAGGAGATCGTCGTCCATTCGAGCAATATCGGGGCCGCCAAATTGGGCCTCAAGCTTGGCAGGGACATAATGGGCCGCTACGTGAAGAAGTTCGGCTTCGGCTCTTGCACCGGAATAGAATTACCGGGGGAGAGCAAGGGATTGGCGCGGCCCTTCAGGAGCCTTTCGCGGGTGGGGTTGGCCAACGTAGCTTTCGGACAGGGGATAGGCGTTACCGGTATTCAAATGCTCACTGCATTCAACGCGGTGGCTTCGGGCGGAAAGCTTATCAAGCCGCGCATTGTGGATCGCATCGAGGACTCCGATGGAAACCCGGTCAGATCTTTCAGGCCCAAGGTTGTCCGAACGGTTCTGCAATCTGAGACCGTACGAGATATTACTCACGTATTTGTAAACGTCGTGCACGGTGGCGGCACCGGCAGGCGCGCAGCGCCGGTAGGATACACCGTTGCGGGAAAAACGGGTACCGCGCAAAAGGTTGACCACGAAACGGGGGGATATTACAGCGATAAATATGTGGCGAGCTTCGTGGGCTGGGCACCGGCGGAGAAGCCGAAAATATCGGTGCTGGTGATTGTGAATGACCCACAAGACAAGCCGTGGGGAGGGGTCGTGGCTGCGCCGGTGTTCGGAGAAATAGTCGGGAGGACATTGCCTATACTGGGGGTGCTGCCGGACGAACCGGTAAACGCGCCTCCCGCGCTCACTTCGGCCTCTTTTGGTTATCAGTCGGAGGAGCGGGCCGAAGGTCCCAAAATTATTACAGATACCACTTCAACTTTTGTAGCGAATTGTGAAAACTGCATGCCCGATTTGGCGGGCCTGTCGCTGAGGAAAGTGCTTCAGATGGCCCAGGAATTCGGAGCCTCTGTCGAGATAGTCGGCAGCGGCCGCACGATCAGGCAGAATCCCTTGCCCGGTGAGCCGCTCGATGGAGTTACGAAGTGGAGAGTCGAGTTGGCCACCGCGCCGAATTAGTTACGTAAGAGGAGAATATATAAGTGCAGTTCGCCCAATTGGTACCTGAGAGCGAAGCCATCCGGCGGATGGGGCCGCCGGACATCGATGTGGCAGGTTTGGCGTATCGCCACCAGGAAGTTAAGCCGGGGTGGCTGTTCGCTGCGATTCCAGGCGCTCACGTCGACGGACATGAGTTTATACCGCAGGCAATTGAGGCGGGCGCTAATGCGCTTATCGTACAAAAAGCTTCCTTTTCCTTATCTCCAAACGTGGCTGTTGCCGTGGTGGAGAATTCCCGCAAAACCTTGGCAAAAGCTGCGGGAAGGTTTTTCGGTCACCCCTCCCGGAGTATGGAAGTTATCGGAATAACCGGTACTAACGGTAAAACCACCACGGCGTTTTTAATAGAGTCCATTCTTCGGGAGGGGGGCCGGAATCCCGCGGTTGTCGGCACGATCAATTATCGTCTGGGTGATGTTGTCCGGCCCGCACCGGTTACCACGCCCGAATCGGTGGACTTGCAAGGTATGCTCGCCGAAATGCTGAGCATGGGTGCGGACGGCGCTATCGTCGAAGTATCCAGCCACGCGCTCCATCAGGGAAGGGTGTGGGGTCTGAAGTTTGCCGCAAGATGCTACACCAACCTGAGCCGCGACCACCTCGATTACCACGATTCCATGGGAAGTTATTTCGAGGCGAAATCCCGCCTGTTTACCGATCCGGAATTCGCGGATTCAGGTCCCAGCGCTGTGAATGTAGACGATCCGTGGGGCGTCACGTTGCTCGAAAAAATCGGCCCCGGCGCCATTTCTTACGGCATTGAAAACGCCGGCGCGACAATAAGAGCCGTCGATTGGAGTGCGGACGAGAAGGGAATAAACCTCCGAGTGTCTACACCGGGCTGGGAGGACGAACTTCGGAGCGATCTGTTGGGGCGCCTTAATGTTTATAACGTTCTCGCGGCCGTTGCGGTCGCGGAAGCGCTTAAAGTGGACTTCGAAGCCGTCAAGCGCGGCGTCGAGTCGCTATACGCGGTTCCAGGCAGACTCGAACCGATCTCGAATTCGCGAGGGATAACGATACTGGTGGATTACTCCCATACTCCCGACGCGCTGGAGAAGGCTATGAGCGCCGTTCGGGAGTTCACCCGGGGAAGGCTTTTCGTGGTGATCGGATGCGGTGGGGATCGGGATCGCGGCAAGAGGTCGATAATGGGAAAAATTGCCGCTGAAAACGCGGACATCGCAGTGATTACCAGCGATAACCCGCGCAGTGAAAATCCGACGGCCATCATTTCCGAAATACTCGATGGGGTTGGGGAGACGGGCAGTAAAAGAGTCGAAGTCGGCCGGAATTCACTCGAGCAAAACGTGCACTGGGTCGAGCCGAACCGCCGTGATGCGATATTTCAAGCTATAAAAGAAGCGGGTAAAGGCGATACCGTGCTTATCGCGGGCAAGGGGCATGAGAATTACCAGATTCTAGGAGACCGACGCATACACTTCGACGACCGGGAAGTAGCCCGGGAGGCATTGGAGGAATGAAGTTGAGCGTCGAGCATATAATCGCCGCCACCGGTGGTGAGATAATCGAGCGTGGCCCGGCCGCCTTTGCCGGCGTCGGTACCGATTCGAGGACCATTGAGCGGGGCAGGTTGTTCGTGCCGATTGTCGGCGAGCGGTTCGACGGGCACAACTTTGTCCAAGCGGCTCTCGAGCGCGGGGCGACGGGATTTGTGTTTTCGCCCGAAAAGCTGCCGGTCGAAAGAGCCGCAGATTTCGCGAAGGATCACCGGGCCGCCGCTGTGGCGGTCAAGGATACTCTTAAAGCCCTGGGAGACATGGCCCGGTTTGTGCGCGAGTCGATTCCGGGGTTGCGAGTGGCGGCAGTGACCGGCTCGACGGGCAAATCCACCGTTAAGGAGATGGTTGCGGCGATACTTTCGGAATCCATGCGCGTGGCAAAAAGCGAAGGCAACTTGAACAACCTTGTCGGCTTGCCCCTGACGTTGCTGGCGCTCTCCGAACCGCTTGACGCGGCGGTGCTTGAGATGGGCACCAACTCGCCCGGCGAAATCGCCCGGCTGGCCGAAATCGCCGGGCCGGATGTGGGGTGTGTCACTAACGTCGGGCCGGTGCATCTCGAAGGATTGCGTTCCGTCAAAGGCGTTGCTCGCGAGAAGGGAGATTTGGCGCGAGCTATCAAGCCCGGCGGAATTTTCGTCGCAAACTGCGACGATAGCTTCGTCAGGGCCATGGTGTCGGAAACCCGCGCCGATTTGATTTGCTACGGGCTTGACGATCGGCGAATTGCCGGATGCCGCGAGTTTGTCGCCGCGTGCGAGATAAATGCCGGCGCTGAAAGTACCGAGATGACGCTCGTAATCGGCGGAAGCGAATTGCGTGTAACCGTCGGCGCTCCCGGCAGGCATAATGTGCTTAACGCATTGGCCGCCGCCGCCGTTGCCACGGCGATGGGAAGCACGCCGGATGAAATAACGCGCGGATTCGATAAATGGCGGCCGATGGGGATGCGAGGCGAAATCCGAAAGCTCAACAAGAACGTGACCGTATTGGTTGATTGCTATAACTCCAATCCTGTAAGCCTGGATGCCGCGTTGACTTTGCCGGCAAAATATCCGGGCCGCCGCGTCGCCGTTATCGGGGACATGCTCGAACTGGGCGACTATGCGGAAGAAGCCCACAAAAAAGCCGGCGAAAATGCGGCGGAAGCGGGCGTTAAGATGCTGGTAGCGGTGGGAGATTGGGCCCAAACAATCAAGAAGGGTTTTATCGAGCGGGCGGCATCCGACGCCGAGGTCGCCGTCGCGAAGGATGCGGAGCAGGCGGCAAGCCTGATGATGGAAAAGTTGCGTGATGGCGACACGATCCTGGTGAAAGGCAGCAGACTGCTTCACCTCGAAACCGTAGTCGAAGCCATCGAGAATGATCTCGGGCTCAGGCCGGAAGAGGGAGGCGACTGATATGCTCTTTTTCCTCCTTGGCGAACAACACCGCATTTTCGAGTACTTGACCGTTCGCATCGGCTTTACGGCGGTTATTGCCTTTATGATAACCGTTTTGCTCGGCCCGTGGTTTATTAAAAGGATAAAACTGTTGCAGGTTGGGCAGGTTATCCGCGATGACGGCCCGGAGAGGCATCGGGAAAAAGAAGGCACGCCGACCATGGGCGGTGTGTTAATGATAGTCGGGGTTTTAATTCCGGCGTTTCTGTGGGCGAACTTGAGTGTTCCGTATGTGCAGGCGATCCTGGTGGTGTTGGTGCTTTTCGGCGCCATCGGTTTTATCGATGATTACCTGAAAGTGGTACGTAACAACCCGCGCGGAGTACGCGGTCCCGTTAAATTCATAATCGAGGCCGCCGTTGTTTTGGCGATAACGGTTTACCTGGTCGGCTTCGACACCGGCTACACGACGCACCTGAGCATTCCCTTCTGGAAGGAATATACCGCTATCGACCTCGGATGGGTGTATCCGCTGTTCGCCGTGATGGTGATAGTCGGCGCGGCTAACGCCGTTAATCTTACCGACGGCCTCGACGGTCTCGCCATAGCTCCGTTGATAATCTGCTCCCTCACCTACCTCCTTTTCGCTTATATTGTGGGTCGGAGTGACTGGTCGAGTTATCTGCTGATTCCCTACATCCGCAACGCCGGTGAGGTGGGTATAATTTGTGCCGCAATGGCCGGAGCGGGGTTGGGATTCCTTTGGTTTAATTCTTATCCCGCGCAGGTTTTCATGGGAGACGTGGGCAGCCTTGCGCTGGGCGGGACGCTGGGAACCGTAGCGGTGGTCACCAAGCACGAGTTGGTGTTGGCCATCGCCGGAGGTCTTTTCGTTATCGAGGCTGTCAGTGTGATCTTGCAGGTGGTGGGCTTTAAGCTTACCGGAAAACGCATTTTTCGTATGGCGCCGTTGCATCACCACTTCGAGTTGGCCGGGTGGGCGGAGCCGAAGGTGATAGTAAGGTTTTGGATTTTATCGATAATTTTTTCTGTACTTGCATTGGGGACGTTGAAGATAAGATGAACATCGAGGGCAAAAAAGTTCTGGTCGTCGGGTTGCGCCGCACGGGAGTGGCGGCGGCACGGTTCCTCGCGGGCCGGGGGGCGACGGTTACCGTTAATGACAACGCCGCGCCTGCCGACTTTGATGCGGAGCGGGCCGCTCTGGAAAATTACGACATCCGGTTTGTCCTCGGCGAACACAAGTTCGGTGATTTCACCGCCGCCGATTTTATAGTGGTCAGCCCGGGGGTACCTCTTTCGATACCGCCGTTCGAGGCTGCGCGCCGGGCGGGAGTGAAAATTATAGGCGAGCTCGAACTCGCCGCACGGTTCCTAAGCTTGCCCATCGTGGCCGTCACGGGCACTAACGGAAAAAGCACGGTCACCGAACTGACGGGCGTCATGCTGAGCAACTCGGGAATGCGTACCTTTGTCGGCGGCAACATAGGCAACCCGCTGATCAACCTGGCCGACATGAGCGGCGGGGCGGATGTCGCAGTGGTTGAAGTATCGAGTTTTCAACTCGAAGCGACCGAAAAGTTCCACCCTCGAGTGGGACTCATGCTGAACGTCACCCCCGACCACCTCGATCGTTATTCCGATATGAAGGCTTACGCTCGAGCCAAGGCGCGGCTATGGATGAACATGGGGCCCGATGACTGGGCGGTTGTCAACGTCTCGGATCCCAAGAGTCTCGATACTCTTCGCGGCTGCGAATGTCGTCGCATGGGATTCAGTATCGATCTTCAGCCGGCGGATCAACCGCGTGGATGGGCCGACGGCGATGAGTTGATCGCGGAACTGAACGGCAGTATCGAAAAGATAAGCACCACGAAAATGAAGATAACCGGCCGGCACAACCTCGAAAACGCGCTGGCCGCCACACTGGCCGCACGGCTTATGGGAGCGTCGGGTCAAGCAATAGCAGAAGCGCTCGAAACGTTCCCCGGCCTGCCGCATCGCACGCAGTTCGTGCGCGAGATCGACGGGGTAAAGTACTTCGACGACTCGAAAGGCACCAACGTCGGCGCCGTTGTCAAGTCTCTCGAGAGTTTTGATACGCCCATAGTGCTCATTGCCGGAGGATTGGATAAGGGAGGCGAGTTCGAAATCTTGAAACCGCTTGTGAAAGAACGGGTTAAGGCGATGGTGCTGGTAGGAGCGGCGGCGAAAAAGATTGAAGAAACGCTGGGCGATTCGTCGTCCGTTAAGCGCGCGAGCGATATGAACCATGCGGTGAAAGTCGCTCAAAAAATTGCCGACCGGGGCGATGTGGTGCTACTAAGCCCCGGTTGCGCGAGTTTCGATATGTTCCGCGATTATGTTCAGCGCGGCGAGGTTTTCCAAAAAGCGGTAAGGGAGCTCACAGGATGACGGTGAAACGGTACGACGGCTGGTTGTTCCTTTCCGTCCTGGGCCTGCTGGGTTTCGGGGTGGTAATGGTTTACAGCACCTCCAGCTATTATGCGCAGATACGCTTTGAGGACGGGCTGCATTTCCTCAAGCGGCAGGGGCTTTTCGCCCTTCTGGGCATTGTGGTGATGAGTATGTTCATGATGCTGGATTACCGGCTTTTACGCCGTTTCGTGTACGTGATATTGCCGATCAGCTTCATCTTACTGGGACTGTTATGGATACCCGGATTGGGGAGGAAGGCGGGTGGAGCACTTCGTTGGATAGATATGGGGTTAATCTGGATTCAACCGTCCGAGCCCGCCAAGCTGGGGCTGCTGATATATCTCGCGCATATCGTGGTCAAGAAAAGTGACCGCATGCACACATTCGGGAAAGGTTTCATGCCCCCCGTCATTGTAAGCGGCTTGATGATTCTATTGGTTTTCCTTCAGCCGGATTTCGGAACGGCGGCCACAATGGGCGCGCTGGTTATGGCAATGCTGTTCGTAGGCGGCGCGAATCCGTTTCATGTTGTCGGGTCGACGGTTCTGGCCGCGCCGATTTTATATGTCGGGCTGATGGGCGCTGAATACAGGCGCGAGAGAATATTGGCGTTCCTCGATCCGTGGTCTTCCCCCAGAGATGCCGGTTTTCAGATAATCCAAAGCTACATCGCTCTGGGCAACGGCGGCGTTACCGGCGTCGGCCTCGGGATGAGTAGCCAGAAGCTTTTTTATCTACCAATGGCTCACACCGATTTCGTTTTAAGCGTTATCGGTGAAGAACTCGGGTTGGTGGGAATTTGCGCGGTAGTGGCGGCGTTCATTGTGATATTGGTGAGAGGTTTAAAAGCGGCGATAGGCGCGCCGGATTCTTTCGGAGCGAAACTGGCGGCGGGGCTGACTTTCATGATAGCCATCGAGTCGCTGGTGAATATGGGTGTGGTCATGGGGCTGCTGCCCACCAAGGGCCTGCCGTTGCCTCTGCTGAGCTACGGCGGAACCAGCCTGGTGGTGACAATGGCGGCTGCCGGAATACTGCTGAACGTAAGCGCTGCCCCTGACGAAAGTTTGCGGGTGTATCGGATGGAAGGGGATCAATGACTTCGGGCGGCATAAAACTGCTGATAGCCGGCGGCAAGACGGGAGGGCATCTCTTCCCGGGGATTGCGGTAGCGCATTGTTTTCTCCAGAGAGGCGCCGAGCGTGAAGTGATGTTCGTCGGTACGAAGGACGGCATCGAATCGAGGGTGTTGCCGAAGGAAGGCCTTGCTCTTGCGACGGTTCGCAGCGCGGGCTTGCGCGGTAAAGGAGCCGGAGCAATTTTACGCGGCCTGGTTCTGATACCCGTGGCCCTGCTTGAATCCGTGGGCATATTGCGTTCTTTCCGGCCCGACGTGGCCTTCGGCGTGGGCGGCTTCGTTTCGGGACCGGCGCTCTTGGCTGCCAAGCTGATGGGGGTTCCTTTCGCAATACTCGAGCAAAATGTCACACCGGGTGTGACCAACCGCGTGTTGGCGCGGATTGCGAAGAAAGTATTCGTAAGCTTCGAGGAAAGTCTCGATTACTTCTCCTCGAAAAAGGCCGTGGTCAGTGGCAACCCTGTCCGTAACGAGGTGGTTTCGCCCGCCGCCGGCGAGCCGGAGTTGAAGCTCGATAAGTTCGATTCCGACAAGACGCTGCTGGTTTTCGGGGGAAGCCAGGGTGCTGTGGCGGTCAATCGCGCAGTAGTCGATTTCTTCAGGTCTCATCCAACTATAAGGGATCACACAAACCTTATACATCAAACGGGGAGAAGAGATCTGTCCGAAGTGCGCGAGGCGTATCGAGAGATGGGCTATGAGCGGACGATTGTTACGCCTTTCATTTATCGCATGGGAGAGGCATATCAAGCCGCTGACCTGGTTATTTGCAGAGCGGGCGCGGGTACGGTGTTCGAGCTGGCGGCGTTGGGCAAGCCGTCGATACTGGTGCCTTTCCCTCACGCGGTCGACGACCACCAGGCGTTCAATGCGGCGGCGCTTGCAGGCCGGGGAGCTGCGGTGATGATACGACAAGAGGAAATCGAAAAAGGGGCGCTGAGTCGCGCGCTGAAAGAACTTTTAACCAATTCCGAAAAGCTCGAAGCGATGGCTGGAAAGGCGGCCGGCTTTGCAAAACCTGACGCGGCTGATGTCATTTGCGACGGGCTCGAGGAAATGACCGGAAACAAGGGATTTAAATCCCTTGCCTAAATGAAATGTATAAGCAAAATCAACATATACACTTCGTGGGAATAGGCGGAGTAGGGATGAGCGGCATCGCCGAGGTGCTTCTTAACCTCGGGTATAAGGTCAGTGGTTCCGACCTGGTGGAAAGCGAGGCGACTCGACGGCTCACATCGATGGGCGCTGACGTATCTTACGGGCACAAGGCCGGCAACATCGGCGCCGCGCGGGTCGTGGTGGTATCGAGCGCCGTGAAGGAAGAAAACCCGGAAGTCGTAGCGGCGCGTGAAACCGGCGTACCCGTTATTCCTCGAGCGGTGATGCTTGCGGAACTGATGCGGCTGAAGTGGGGGATAGCTATCTCCGGCACGCACGGAAAAACCACCGCTACCACTCTCGTCGCCCACGTACTTGCACAAAGCGGTCTGGATCCCACCGCAGTCATCGGGGGCAAAGTCAACGCGTTCGGCTCCAACGCCAAGCTCGGAGAAGGGCGGTTCATTGTGGCCGAAGCGGACGAAAGCGACGGATCGTTCACGCATCTGACGCCGGTAATCGCCGTCGTCACAAATATCGATCCCGAGCATATGGATTATTACGGCAGTGAGGAGAAGCTTCTTAATGCCTTCGTCGAGTTCGCCAATTCCATTCCGTTCTACGGGCTGGCGGCGCTTTGCATGGACTGTGAGAATGTCCGAAACATTCTCGGCCGCATTGAGAAGCGAGCGGTTACATACGGCACAAGCCATCAGGCGGATTTCCGCGCCGTCGATATACGACCGGAGGGATTGAATTACAGGTTTAATGTACGGTATCGAGATGAGGAACTCGGCGAGATCGTTTTGCCCGCGCCGGGTACTCATAACGTGCTCAACGCGCTAGCTGCGGTGGTCGTAGGACTCGATCTCGAAATTCCTTTCGACGATATCCGCAAGGGAATAGCCGCCTACGAGGGTATAGACAGGCGTTTCCAGATCAAGCACGACTCGAAAGACTTGACGGTAGTCGACGATTACGCGCATCACCCGGCTGAGATACGCGCCACGCTGGCCGCTGCCCGAACGGCGTATAAAGAAAGCAGGATTGTGGCGGTGTTTCAACCTCACCGATACACACGCACCCGCGACATGCACCGCGAATTTAACGATGCATTCGACGAAGCGGATGTGCTCATTCTTACGGATATATATGCGGCGGGTGAAGACCCTATATCGGGAATAACCGGGGAAACTATTTTTCGAGATATAAAAGAAGCCGGTCACAAATCGGCGACTTATGTACCGGAGCTTTCCGATATAGTGCCCCTGCTGCGGCAAACCGTCAAGTCGGGCGATCTCATCATGACGCTCGGTGCAGGGAATATTTTCAAGGTCGGCGAGAAATTCATCGAGGAGATGGATAAGTGAATAATGCCGTAAGCATGCCCGACGAACTGCGCAACGTCGTTCGGGGGAAAATCATCGAAGGCGCTCCGATGAGCCGCTACACCACCATCAAGGTGGGTGGGCCGGCCGATATGCTTTTCGTTCCCGCCGACGAGGCGGATTTGATGGCTGCGCTAAAGATCGCTGAAAGAGAAAGATTGCCATATCAGGTGCTGGGCGCGGGGTCCGATTTGATTGTGCGGGACGGCGGTATCGAGGGCCTTACGGTGCTGCTGCGGGGCACGATGGATGACGTCGAGATCGAGGGGGAATCGATAAAATGCGGCGCCGGCGCAATTTTGCCGAAGCTGGCTCGCATGGCCGCGCAAGAGGGATTGACCGGGCTCGAATGGGCCGCATCCATTCCGGGAACCGTCGGCGGCGCCGTTGTTGGAAACGCAGGAGCTTTCGGGTCGGATATGGCGGGAGTGCTCGCAGAAGCGCGAATTCGCCTGCCGGGCGGAAAGGTTGAAACACGAAATAAGGAAAGTATCGAGTTCTCCTACAGAAGTTCGAACATATCGCCCGGGGCGGTGGCGCTCAGCGCGGTATTAAAGCTCGAGAAAGGAGACGGCTCGAAAATCGAAAAGCGGATGAAAGACATGACCGAGAAGCGTAAGTCCACCCAACCGCTGCATGAACCGTCTGCAGGCAGCATCTTTCGCAATCCGCCGGGAGAAAACGCCGGCAGAATTATCGATTCGATGGGGTTGAAGGGAAAGCGGCTCGGCGGGGCGATGATCAGTAAAGTGCACGCGAATTTCATCGTCAATTTGGGTGATGCTACCGCCGCGGACGTCATCGGCTTGATGAATCAGGTATGCGATGAGGTGCGAAATGTTCATAACATCGAACTCGAGCCGGAAGTGCGGATCATCGGCAGGGAGGTTGCGCCGTGAAGAGCAAGCGAGTGGGAGTGTTGATGGGCGGTTTCGGCGGCGAGCGTGAGGTGTCCCTGGATAGTGGGAAATGCGTTTGCGAAGCGCTCGAGAGTAGAGGTTACGATGTTACATCCATTGACGTCGGCGACGACCTCATCGAGCAACTGCGCGAATATCGCGTCGAGGTGGCTTTTGTGGCGCTGCATGGGCCGGTCGGTGAGGATGGGATAATTCAGGGAGTGCTCGAGTTTTTGCGTATTCCATACACCGGATCGGGAGTGCCGGGCAGTTCGTTATCCATGGACAAGATAACAAGCAAGCGCATTTTCGAGGCAGTGGGTATACCGACGGCGCCGTGGGAAATAATCGATCGCCAAGGCCCGCGCCGCCCGGAGAAAATCGAGTCGCCTCTGGTCGTCAAGCCTTCCCGAGGGGGATCGAGCCTCGCGGTGACTATCGTCGGAGATCAGGAAGGCGACGTCACGTTGGAAGAAGCCGTCGAGAACGCTCTTGAAGTGGACGAACGGGCGATAATTGAGAAGTACGTCCCCGGATCGGAAATAACCGTCGGTGTGCTCGACGGCGAACCGCTGGGCTGTATCGAGATCAAACCCAAAGAAGGGTTTTACGATTACAAGCATAAATACACCGCCGGTTACACGGAATATATTGTCCCGGCGCCCATCAGTCCGGAGACGACCGTGCTTGTGCAACAACTCGGCGCAAACATGTATAACGCGCTGGGATGCAGGGGCGCCGCGAGAGCGGATTTCAGACTGACGGAACCCAGCGGACCGGTGGCGCTCGAAGTAAACACTATACCAGGACTAACTTCCACCAGCCTCTTGCCGAAAAGCGCAGAGGTGGTGGGGATGGATTTTGAAGAATTGGTCGAGAGGATGCTGGCAAATGCCAAGTGTGAAAGGCAAGCATAGAAAACCCAGGGTCAGACAGGCCAGGCCGAAGCCGCGAAAGCCTCTGCGGGCAAAAAGCTCCCGGTCATGGCGAAAGATCGTCGGGCTGATCGTGTTCGTCGCAGCGGCGGCAGCTGTCGGAGGGACAGGCGGTATATTGGTGAGATGGGCGTACACGTCACTGACTCATTCGGAATCTTTCGCAATTCGCGAGATAGAAGTTATGGGAAATCGCCGCGTCAAACGGGGTGAAATACTGAGATATTCCAGGGTGAAGAAAGGGCATAACATTTTCACGATAGACCTCGATAGAGCCGCTCATGACGTTCAAACGCATCCATGGATACGGGGGGTCACCGTCAAGCGGAATTTCCCCGACAAAATAGTCATCCACGTCGTGGAGCGAGTCGCTATGGCGATCATTCGCAAGGAGGGACTCAGGCTGATGGGTTCCGAGGGAGAGGTTTTTAAGGCGCTCGAACCCGGCGACCCTACGGACATGCCGGTAATAACCGGCCCCGGCGGGAGCGATGCGGCTCTTGATTTGAATATGGCGAATAGCATTTTGCGCGTTATAGATTTGGCTCGGGCTTCCGGCATGATGCCGGACGAAAGCATTAGCGAAATAGTCGTTTCGGCGAGCGGTTTGAAGCTTATAGGAGTTGACGAGCCGCACTATGTCGAAATGGGAGATAAGGACATCGAAAGGCGGTGGCTCATGCTCGAAATAGTTCTGGCGGAAGCTAGACGCAGCGGAGCTGAAGTGATAGGGGTGGATCTAAGATACAGAGACGGCGCCGCGCTGAAACTGAAGGCTGCGCCAAAAACACTCGTGGCCGACGGGCGACGCGTAAAAGAAAAAGAAGCTGATTGACGATAGGAAGGAGGAGAAAAAAACATGGCCAAACGTGACAACCTTATTGTGGGTCTGGACATCGGCACTACGAAGATATGCTCGATAGTCGCCGAAGTGGGGCATGACGGTGCTGACATCGTCGGCATCGGGTCGCACCCTTCACATGGATTAAGGAAGGGAGTGGTGGTCAACATCGAGAAGACGGTTCAGAGCATTAAACGCGCTATCGAGGAAGCCGAGCTGATGGCGGGTTGCGAAATATCGCATGTCTATGCCGGCATCGCCGGAGGGCACATCAAGGGATTCAATTCCCACGGCGTCATTGCGGTGAAACATCGCGAGGTGAATGAAAGCGATATAAAGCGCGTTGTGGACGCCGCGCGAGCCGTTGCCATCCCGCCCGACAGGGAAGTAATTCACATACTCCCTCAGGAGTTCATCGTAGATGAGCAGGACGGTATAAAGGATCCCATCGGGATGAACGGCGTGAGACTCGAGGCAAAGGTGCATATCGTCACCGGCGCGGTGGCCAGCGCTCAAAATATCGTAAGGTGCGCCAACCGGACGGGGCTGAACGTCAGCGATATAGTTCTCGAGCAGCTCGCAAGTTCCGAGGCCGCGCTTTCCTCCGACGAGAAGGAATTGGGCGTCGCACTGGTGGACATCGGCGGCGGCACTACCGACATAGCGGTTTTCTGCGGCGGATCGATCAAATACACCGCAGTGCTCACCATCGGCGGTGACCATTTCACCAACGACATCGCGCTGGGACTGAGAACTCCGATGGGTGAAGCCGAGAAAATCAAGCAGCGCTACGGTTGCGCTATGGCTTCCCTGGTGGATGAAGGCGAGAACATCGAGGTGGCCAGCGTCGGAGGTCGCAAGCCGCGAAATATGAGTCGCCGGGTGCTGGCGGAAATCATCGAGCCGAGGGCCGAGGAACTTCTCGAACTCGTGCAGCGAGAGCTGATCAAGTCGGGGTACGAGGACATGCTGGGCGCGGGAGTGGTGCTGACGGGAGGCTGTGCGCTGCTCGACGGTTTGCCGGAACTGGGGGAAAAGATTTTCGGTATGCCTGCTCGGAGAGGATTCCCACAGGGGGTGGGCGGACTGACGGACGTCGTATCGAGTCCCGCATTCGCTACGGGAGTCGGGTTGGTGCTTTACGGCGCGAAAAACGGACACCACCACACTTTCCGTATTAGAGAAGACAACATATTCCATCGCGTGCGAGGCCGCATGGTGGAATGGTTCGCAGAGTTTTTCTAACGACGTGAAATAGTAAGGGCGTTTAAGCGACGCATGTAACAAAGGAGGACAGGAGATGTTTGAGTACACGGACGAATTGATTGAAAAGAAGGCCAAACTGGTAGTAATCGGCGTAGGTGGTGCGGGCGGAAACGCGCTCGACACCATGATCACCTCTCGACTGAAGGGTGTCGATTTCATCGCCATCAATACGGACTCTCAGGCACTTGGCAGGTGCAAAGCGCCCACCAAGGTGCAACTGGGATCGGGGCTTGGCGCGGGTTCCATGCCGGATATCGGCAGGGAGGCTACCGAGGAAACCATCGAGGACGTCGCCAAGGTGATGGAAGACGCCGATATGGTTTTTGTCACCGCCGGAATGGGCGGCGGAACGGGTACCGGAGGCAGCCCGGTCGTTGCGGCCAGGGCGAAGGAAATGGGCATATTGACCGTCGGGGTGGTCACCAGGCCGTTTCCGTTCGAAGCGCGCAGACGAGCGCGGATCGCAGAAGCGGGAATACAGGAATTGAAAGAGCACGTCGATAGCCTGATAGTCATTCCCAACCAGCGGCTTCTGGCCGTCGCCGGCAAGAATATGACCTTCAAAAACGCCTTCAAAATGGCCGACGATGTGCTTTTACACGCCGTCCAGGGTATAAGCGACCTCATCACCACGCCGGGGCTGGTTAACGTGGACTTTGCAGACATTAAAACCATTATGCAGGAACGCGGCATGGCCCTGATGGGCGTGGGCCACGGATCGGGCGAAGATCGCGCGATGACGGCGGCTCAGGCGGCCATATCCAGTCCGTTGCTCGAGGACATCTCGATTGACGGCGCCAAGGGAATAGTCATCAACATCACCGGCCCGGAAGATATGACTATGGCCGAAGTGACCGAGGCGTGCGATCTCATTTACGACCATGCCGACGAGGACGCTCTCATAATCTTCGGAACCTGTTTCGACTCGGTAAACGACGGCGAGATGCGCGTAACGGTGATAGCGACCGGTTTTCAGAGTTTCGAAGCGAAGGCTCCACGGTTAAGGCGCGTCAGCGAGAACCTTGACGTGCCGACTCATTTGCGTGAAGGGCGCAGGGTTTCTTCAACGTCGCCGTCGCACAGCGGGACTTCAATGAGAAGCGCAACGCTGAAACCAGTGGCTCCGTTCGGGGACGAAGAAGATCGGGAACTGAACATACCCGCTTTTATCCGAAAAAGGATGAACTGAAAGCGCAGCGGAACAATAACGGCGACTTTTCGGAGGAAACATGGCTAAAGACAAGATTGTGCTGGCTTATTCAGGCGGTCTGGACACTTCGGTGATAATGAAGTGGCTCCGGGAGACCTATCGACTTCCGGTGGTGGCTTATGTCGCCGACCTCGGGCAGGGCGAAGACCTTGACGCCATAGCGAAAAAGGCCCGCAAGACCGGCGCATCGGAAGTCGTGGTCAAGGACTTGCGCGATGAGTTCGTGCGGGACTATTTCTTCCCGGCTCTTCGGGCGAACGCTGCATACGAGCATTATTACCTGATGGGCACCAGCCTCGCCCGGCCGCTTATCGCAAAGGCGCAGATGGACGTGGCCAAAGAAGTCGGCGCAAAAACCGTCGCGCACGGCGCCACCGGAAAGGGCAACGACCAGGTAAGGTTCGAGCTGACATATTATGCCATAGACCCGGAGATACGAGTTATATCGCCGTGGAGGGAGTGGAAGTTCGAGGGCCGGCCCGACCTTCTGCGATACGCGAAAAAGCATGGCATACCCGTCGAAGTCACAAGCGACAAACCGTACTCGAGCGACCCGAACATACTGCACATAAGCTACGAGTCCGGCATACTCGAAGACCCCTGGGCCGAGCCGCCGGAGGATATTTTCCAGATGACGGTCAGCCCGCAGGACGCGCCTGACAAACAGACGGAAATAACACTCGATTTTAAGTCCGGCAATCCGGTGGCGATGAACGGAAAGCGGATGAAACCCGCAAAACTGGTCGAAAGGCTCAATAAAATCGCCGGGGCAAACGGCATAGGCCGGGTGGATATCGTCGAGAACCGCTTTGTGGGCATGAAATCGAGAGGCGTTTACGAAAGCCCGGGAGCTACGGCGCTGTTTCACGCGCATCGCGCCATCGAGTCCATCACTCTCGACCGCGAGCTCGCCTTCCTGAAGGAAAGCCTTATGCCTCAATACGCAAGGCTGACCTATTACGGTTTCTGGTTCTCGCCGGAACGCCGGGCGCTGCAAACGTTAATCGACGATACGCAAAAAAACGTCACGGGCACGGTCAGGATGAAACTGTATAAGGGAAATTGCATCGTAACGGGCAGAAAAAGCCCGCAATCGCTCTACGACCCTTCGATAGGAAGCTTCGACGTCGCAGGCGGATACAATCAGGCGGATGCCGAAGGATTTATCAAACTCAACGCGCTGCGACTGAAAATATTGAAATCACGGAGGTAATTATCAATATGGCAACTTCAACGGCAGTGGGCATTACGCCCAAAATTCGAGGATTAAAAAATCGCGCCGTCTCAAAAGGGAACGTTGTGATACCACTCAAGTTCCCCGGTATGGAGAAGGAATTGAAAGGTTTTCTCAATAAAATACGCGATGAAGACAAGGCCCGGGAAAATCAACTTTTACTGCCGGGCTTTGAGAGAATTTTATTAGATGGTTAACGGACAAACATAAAGTCAACTCCAGGGCTTTCTTCGCCCTTTCTCCTTTTTCTCCTCCTTACTTAAGCCGGGTTCACCTGAGCCCGGCTTTTTTTCTCTTTGAAAAGGGTAGAATTTTACATTTGGCGAAAGTAGTGTAGCCCGCACATGTTTGCCGCCATATATCAATTAGACTTATTCTCTAATATTTTTTTCTCAATGAGCGAATGGGTGTATTCAAAATAGTATTCACTAGTGTATTTTCTAATGAAATAAAATTCTGTGACTATCTTGAGGCGATATAACAACATGTTTTCTAAAACTGTAGTCAGGGGCCGGAATCTATTTTTATTTGGATATTTATCCCGCTCTTTTTCGTAGATTGAGAAAAGCTCTTCGTTTGTCATATTCATTGATGAAGTTGGATATCCCTTTTTCTGTAATATGGCATTTAAACGATCTTCAAAGCATTTCGACTCATTCTCCGAATACCATTTTTCCCATTTTTCTATAGCTTCAGGAACATCCAAGACACTTATTCCCCAGCATAAGCTATCATCTAACATAATAACGGACAATGTCTTATTGGCAATTGTAATTCCATATTCTCTTCTTTCCTTTTTTATGCCTTCCAGGATAAGAGGAATATAAGAGTTTTTGGGGAAATATCGTGCACAAACATATCCGATATACCTTAACTCTTTATTATCTGATTTAAGGAGGTGCACCGTCATTTCTTGGCGTTTTGAAGCCGGTGCTAAAAATATTAGGCGCTCACTCCACTCATATAGGAATAAAATTTTACGAAAATCTTTATCTTCTTTAAACCTTGTATAAATACGGTTAAAGAGTCTTTCATCCTCTCCTTTCATAGCTAAAAAAGTAATCGAAAGGGCCTGCTCCAAGTCATTTTTATGATCTATTCCTAATTCCCAAAGTTCGTCCAAGTCCCTTGACTTTTTCGTGTTTTCAATTAACGCCTTTGACATTTCAAATAAAACGTCATTGTTCAAGCCGCTGTTGAACTCTTCAATATAGCTGGCCAGCGCCTCTTCTTCCATAGGGTAGAGGAGCATTTTGAATGCGCTGACTCGTTCTTTAGGCACTTCTGATCTCAAATGTGCGTATGAATACGTCACTTGAAAAGTTAATAATACAGTTGCAGAAACAAGATAAAGGAGAAGCAATTTAAACAAAACTCTTCTTTTCCATCCATAAGCACAAAAGACGATCATCATAACCGCAATTATCGTTATTGCCATCCCTGCGAAAGCCGGCAAACTAAATAATCTATATAGAATTATTTTTTCGTCCAGCAAGACTATGAAGGT
>Ga0180432_10002754_pt1 | contig 26044 bp, 16 predicted proteins | sample SS_ome_10_FD_132414 | JGI IMG/M metagenome (GOLD analysis project Ga0180432, IMG submission 132414) | Hypersaline lake sediment archaeal communities from the Salton Sea, California, USA - SS_1_MS_2 metaG | ecosystem: Environmental > Aquatic > Non-marine Saline and Alkaline > Hypersaline >... | reverse complement strand
GCGGGCAGAGGGGATCGTACGTATGCTCGAACCATTCGAGAAGAACCTTCGCAGTGTTTGGGTCAGATGTAGCATAAACCTGCTTTTACGACATGCTGGGCGCATTTTAGCGGTTGCGGGGGGCGTAGCCGGGTTGGTCGTTCTGGCCGAACGCCTATTGGCCTTTAGTCTCATCCGTTACAATACTGTCTTGACCTTCTGGGGCATCACGCTTGCCCTGATTCTTTTGCTCTGGTTGCTCAAGCAACCCAATCGTATACAAGTGTCCCTACTTTTGGACGACCGGTTGGGATTGTATGAGCGGTTCAGTACGACGTTGGCGATGGCGGCTTCGGAGGAACCTTTCGCCGATGCCGCCCGGAGCGAGGCGCGCCGGGCTGCCCGGCGAGTGAATCTCAAAGGCCATTTTCCCATACGACCGTCGCGGTGCTGGATTTACGCGGTTAGTACGTGGCTTGTCGCCGGTGTATTGATCCTGGCGTTGCCTCAGAAGGACCTGCTCGGTTTCTTGGGTCGAAACCGCAAGAAGCAGGAACAAGCTCGCCAGATCGAAAAGGCGAAGGGGGATGTCAAACAGGCTGCTGAGCCGATCAAGGCGGCAGTCAAGCAATTAGCGAATCCGGAGCTGGAAGACGCTTTGAGCGAATTGGAGCAGGCGTCGAACGATGCCAAGCCTGAGGATATTAAACGTGAGGCTATTCGCAAATTAGGTGACCTGTCCGAAAAAGTCAAGAGCATGGAATCCAGCGTGCAGATGGACGCCGTGAAGCTGTTGAAGCAGGCGTTCAAACAGTTGCGAGGTTCGACGGATCTTTTGTCTCAGAAGCTGCGTCTGGCGCTGGCGAAAGGGAATTTCGCCCAGGCATCGGAGTTGCTCAAGCAGCTTCAAAAGGACATCGCGCAGGGCAAACTCAACGAACAACAGCAAAAGGCTTTGGCCGGGCGGTTGCAGGAATTGGGCAAGCAGCTTCAGGAATTGGCCGAGAAGAATTCGGAACTGGAAAAGGAACTGGAGAAGCTCGGATTGGACAAGAGTCTTGCCGGGCTGGACCAAAGCCAGTTGCAGGAGGCCTTACAAAAGCAAGGTCTCAGCAACGAGCTGATCGAGAAATTGATGAAAAAAGCCGCCGCTTCGCAACTCGCAATGTCCCAATGCGCCGGTTTAGGCAGTGCAATGGCGGCCTTTGGCGGAGGGGGGAATGGAACATTCCCGGATGGATTAGCTTCTGTTACGGACCAACTGGATGGATTTGAATCGCTTAGCCAACAGTTGATGCTCATGGAATTCAGCCTGGCTGAGATTAACAACGCCATCGCCGGCCTGGGCAACGGCATGCAGGGTATGATGGGGCAGGGGCTTTATGAACTCGGTTCCGGTGCCGGATACGGAGACGGCATCGGGACGAGTCCCGGTGAAGGTTTTTTGACCGGCCCACTGGCTCAAAGTGCCACCCAAAAGACCCGCGCCGCGAGTAAGGTGGGCAAAGGGCCGGTGATTGCCAGTTGGTATTTCCAGGGCGGGCAGGTGAAAGGCGAGGCCCAGCGAGATTTTACCGAGGTCGTACAAGCGGCGCGGGACAGCGCCGCCGAGGCCATTAGTGAGAACCAAATCCCACGCCGGTACGAGGAATCGATTAAGAACTATTTCGGCCGGCTCGAACAATCCGAAACCCAATGATCTACAGGAATGGATAATACTTACGGCTTCTATTTTGGCCAGCCCGCGTGGCTATTAGGATTAATTTTATTAGCGCCGATTGTCTGGCTCGGATTGCGAAATCTCGCGGTGCTGGGGCTTGTGCGAAGGTGGCTCGCAATTCTCCTGCGATGCTTGTTAGTGGTTATTTTAGTCGCCTTGCTTGCGCGTTTAATCCTTACCAGAGAGCAACGTTGTCTAACCGTCATCACGGTTCTTGATCGCAGTCAGTCGATTCCCACACAACTTCAAAAAGCGAGTCTCGAGTACCTTGATAAAGCCTTGAAGAAGAAGAATCCTCTCGACCAGCTGGCTGTGATCGACATCGCCGAGGCGGCCAACATCTCCAAATTACCGACACGGGATGTCACGATCCATCAGAGAAACACCACTCTGGACGGCGGGCAAAGCAAACTGGCCGACGGGCTCCAAATGGCGCTGGCTATCGCGCCGCCGGATACGGCCGTGAGAATCTTGCTGGTCAGTGAGGGCAACCAGACCGCCGGCGACCTGAAGGAAGCGGCACAAACCGCCGCAGCTAACGGCATTCCCGTGGATGTTCTTCCGTTACGTTATCAATACGACCACGAAGTCGTTTTCAAACGCCTGGCCGCACCGGCCCGCGCGCGAAGCAACCAGACGATCTCGTTGCGTTTTATTCTCAGCAGCACATCGACATCCCGTGGCACATTGCAATTGAGTCTTAATGATAAGCCGGTCGATCTCGATCCCACGTCGCCCCGGATCGCGGCGCCGATCGAGTTGAAGTCCGGCACCAACGTACAGACGATCTCGTTACCGGTCGGTACGCGCGGCATTCATGAGTTCGAGGCGGTTTTTATTCCCGACGGACCCGGTCAGGACAGAATCGATCAGAACAACCGTGCCAGCGCCATCACGAACGTTGCCGGTCCGGGAAAGGTCCTGGTTCTCGATACGGATGGAGTGAGTGCCCAAAAGCTCATTACGGCTTTGCGGAATTCCGACATCAACGTGCAACACAGTATCGCCGCGGATTTCCCGGACAATCTTGTTAAACTCATGGGGACTGATGCAGTTATCCTGGTTAATACTGATTGCAGTAAGTTCACGTTTCAGCAGCAGGAATTGCTGTGTCGGTATGTCAACGATCTCGGCGGCGGCTTGATTATGGTTGGTGGGCCGGAATCGTTTGGAGCCGGCGGCTGGATCGGTTCGCCCGTGGCCGACATCCTTCCCGTGGACCTCGATCCGCCTCAAAAACAACAGATGCCCAAAGGAGCGCTTGTGTTGGTGATCGACCGAAGCGGCTCAATGACGGGTGAGAAAGTAGAAATTTGCAAGATTGCCGCCGCGGCTGCCGTTCGTTTGCTCAGCCGGCGCGATCTGGTCGGAATCGTGCTCTTTCACGGCGTCAGCGATTGGCTCGTTCCGCTCGAACCGGCCGAGGACAAAGACGCCATCCTTCAAAGAATTCGCAATATCGGCGGTGGTGGAGGCACCGTCATGAGCCCGGCTATGATCATGGCCCGCGACGCTCTGCGAAACGCCAACGCCGCTGTCAAGCATGTTATTCTACTCACGGACGGTCAAACGTCGGATCGCGATATTTGCGCCGGATTGGGCCAGTCGATGGACGATAGCGAGATTACGGTCTCGACGGTTGCCGTTGGCCCGAGTGTGGATGCGGATTTGTTATTGGAAATCGCGCAGGCGACCCAGGGTCGGTTCTACCGCGTCACCGACCCGATGAATATCCCGGAAATCTTCGTCAAGGAAGCCCAGGTCGTCCGGCGGTCCATGATTGTTGAGCAAACATTCACACCGCAGATCGTTTCCGGATTCAGCGAGATTATCAAAGGGCTTTCGAGTCAACTGCCGGCGCTGGACGGCTATGTCCTGACCGGGCCGAAAGGGGGGCTAAACCAGATCGTTCTGTCCAGCGATCAGGCCGATCCGATCTTCGCCACCTGTCAGTCCGGCATGGGACGTTGTGTCGCTTTCACCAGCGCGGTGGACAGCCGATGGGGATCGAGCTGGCTGGGATGGGGCGGTTTCGAGAGATTTTGGGAGCAAACCGTACGGTGGGTGGGCAAGCCGGCCGAATCATCGGATTGCGAGGTGTTCGCCGATGTCCAGGGCCGCCAGGTGACCATTAACGTCGAAGCCGTGGATGCTGAAGGGAAATTCATACAATTTGCGAGTATCGAAGGGCAGATTATCGCGCCGGATGTCACCACAGAAACACTCGAATTGACTCAGACTGGACCGGGGCAATACCGCGGTCAATTCCAGGCCGGAAGCTCCGGCAGTTACCTCGTCAATCTTCGTTACAAGAGACTCGCCGATCAAACGAGGGCCCACTTTACCCACTCGACGGTCACGATTCCTTTCGCGCCGGAATTTCGAGATCTATCCGATAACGCACCCTTGCTTGCCGAGATCGCCGAGATCAGCAGTGGGCGGACTCTGGCTTCGGATCCCAACCAGGCCAATCTTTTCGATTATACGGGACTGGAATTCCCCCGAACCGAAATGCCGCTGCTCCGGCCGCTCATGTTTATCTTCCTGGTATTATTTCTCCTGGACGTGGCCGTGCGTCGCGTTGTTTTGGATTTTCGGGCAATAACCCGGCGGATAGTTTCTGTCGTTCGCCTGGCCAAACCTCAACACAAAGCCGATCCGGTGCTCGAACGCCTTCGTCTTAGAAGGCAAAAGCTTAAAGAGCAGCTTTCGACGGGCAAAACCGCAGCTATCGCGGCGAAACGATACAAAGGGGGTGAGACGTTCGACGGCGATCTGCCCGTGGCTAAGGTTACGGAGCAGGCCAAACCAATGTCTGTAACACCATCGGAAAAACAAACGCCTGAGAAAACAGTGGCGCACGAAGACAGCTCGCATATTCAGAGGTTACTCAAAGCCAAACGCAAAGCGGCCGGCTTGGAACAGAATGGAGAAGGTCAGGAATAGTCAATCGTTGCTTAGGAGATCATAGGAATGTCAAAAGATACAAACGTAGTTGAAACGCAATGTCGCGAATTTCGTGAGATGTTCGAGTCATTGCGTCGCGAAGTGGGTAAAGTCATTGTCGGGTACGAAGACATTGTCGATAACGTGCTGATCTGTCTATTCTGTGGAGGGCATGTTCTTTTGGAGGGGGTGCCGGGATTGGGCAAAACGCTGCTGGTCCGCACGTTGAGCGATGTGTTTACGCTTGATTTTCGCCGGATACAATTCACGCCGGACTTGATGCCCGCAGATATCATCGGTACGAACATCGTTATGGAAGACGCCAAAACCGGCAAACGGCAATTTCAGTTCCAGTCCGGCCCCATCTTCGGACAAATCATCCTGGCCGATGAGGTCAACCGCGCCACGCCTAAGACCCAGTCGGCGATGCTTGAAGCGATGCAGGAGCATTCGGTCACCAGCGGCGGGCAGGTCCGCAAGCTGCCCGAGCCGTTCATCGTCTTAGCGACGCAAAATCCAATCGAGCAGGAAGGGACGTACCCCCTGCCCGAGGCGCAATTGGACCGGTTCTTTTTCAAATTGCTCGTGCCGTATAGCAATCGCCAGGAACTTCGCGCGATCGTCGATAGGACGACAGCCGGAGAAGTACCGCGGGCGAAATCGGTTATCGGCGCCGAGAATATCATCAAGTTCCAGGACTTGGTCCGGCACGTCGTTATCGCCGAGCACGTCCAGGACTATGCCATTCGCCTGGTCCTGGCGACTCATCCCCAAGGCGAATTCGCGCCGGAGGTAACCAATCGTTTCGTTCGGTTCGGTTCTTCACCCCGCGGCGTTCAAGCTTTGGTTCTGGCCGGCAAGGTCCGCGCGATGCTCGATGAGCGTTACCACGTTGCTTTTGAGGACATCCGGGCCTCCGTCCTGCCGGCGCTGCGTCACCGCCTTCTGCTCAATTTCGAAGGGCAGGCCGAAGGTATCACCACCGACGAGATATTGGACCAGATATTGGATAGCACGCCCACAACGCTGGAGCAGAAACTGAATGTCCCTTAATCGAAAACGACTGACGGATTTACTGGACCCGGAGTTTATGAGCCGGCTCGACTCACTCGACGTGCTCAGCCGGAAGATTCTCCAGGGCAAGCTCCAGGGCGAGCGGCGCTCCAAGCGGCGCGGCCAGAGTGTGGAATTCGCCGACCATCGCCCATACGTGGCCGGGGATGACCTGCGCTTCGTGGACTGGAACATTTACGGACGCCTGGAGCAATTGTTTCTCAAGCTCTTCCTCGAAGAGCAGGACTTGACGGTACACATCGTCGTTGATGCCAGCGCATCAATGAGCATGGGAGAACCGTCGAAAGAACGATTTATCAAGAAACTGACTGCGGCTCTGGGATATGTCAGCCTGGTGAACAATAATCGGCTGGCCGTTAGTTTAATCGGCGACGGCGTGACCCAACAACTTGCCCACATGCGCGGCCGGAATTACTTGCATCAGATGGCCGAATTCCTTTTGTTGTCCGAATGCGACGGCATCTCGAATTTCGAGAGCGCGTGCCGCCAATTAGCGGCGGGTCGCATCGGTTCCGGCGTGATGATTGTCCTGAGCGATTTCCTGTTTAAGGAAGGGTATAACTCCGGCCTGCGCCGGTTGATCGGAAGGCAATACGATTTGTACGTGATCCAGGTGCTTTCCGCCCAGGAGCTTTCTCCCAAATTGGCGGGAGACTTAAAGCTGATTGATATTGAAGATGCCGACGCGGCGGACATTACGGTTAGCGCCGCGCTGATGAAGTATTATAAGCGTAACCTGACGGCTTACTGTAATGAACTAAAGGATTTCTGTGCTCGTCGCGGGGCCGTTTACGTCCTGGCCAGCTCCGCCGATTCGGTGGAGGCGCTCGTCTTGAATTACCTGCGACGAATTCGACTGCTTCGATAGAAATGAAAATGCAAAGATCAAATATCAAAAACAGAAATAGTGGAATCGCCACCTGGCGGCGATGACTGCCGTAATTTTGCATGTTACATTTTGATATTTGATTTTTCGTCGACTTTGGGAGCTTGAAGATATGGAATGGCTAACGCCTTTGACAGCACTTATAGCCGCGGCGGTAACCGTGCCGCTGTTGCTGCTGCTCTACTTCCTCAAGCTCAAACGTCGCGAGCAGATCATATCGAGCACGCTACTTTGGAAGCGGGCCGTTCAGGACTTGCAGGTCAACGCACCTTTTCAGAGGCTTCGGAGGAACATTCTTCTGCTCTTACAATTGTTGATGCTTCTGGCGATGTTGTTTGCGCTGGCCGGGCCAATTCTCTCGATGACACCCGGGCCGGGACGCCGGTACGTCGTGCTGATCGACCGATCCGCCAGCATGAATGCGACGGACGTGAAACCAAATCGCCTTGAAGCCGCCAAAGCCAAAGCCAAAGTCTTCGTCGAATCGCTGCGCAGCAAATCTTTCTTTTCGTTGAAGGACACCTCCGACGAGACGATGGTGATCGCTTTCGATAATCGTGCCAAGGTTTTGTGCTCTTTTACCTCTGATAAGCGGCAACTCATCCGTGCGATTGAATCGATCGAGCCGAGCGACGGTTTGTCCTGCCTGGTCGAGGCGACGGTCGTGGCTCGCGCCTTCACTCAATCGTCCGGCGGCGAGGGTGATAATCCGAATGGCGAAGAGCCGGCCCGGCTTGTTCTTTTCAGCGATGGGGATATCCGGGATATGGACCAGATTGTCGTCGGTTCCGATGAATTAGTTTTTCACTGCATCGGAAAATCGCAACGCAACGTGGCCGTCACGGCAATGCAGGCCCGGCGATCTTACGAAAAGCCTGAAGAGATTAACGTCTTTGCTACTTTGGCCAACTATGGCCCCGATACCGCGAGTTGCGACGTACAGCTTAGCATTAATAATGACGTTCGCGCGGTCAAGTCCATAACGGTCCCGCCGTGCAAAGCCGACGATGATGCCAAAGTAACCAACCCCGGTCAGATCGCCGTGGATTTCACTCTCATGCATACCGAGGCCGGCGTGCTCGAGGTTCGGCAACTTCCCGACTTGGGAGGATCGGCGACATCCAATTGCCTGAGTTGTGATGATGCGGCCTGGGCTGTTTTGTCTTCTCCGAAGAGACTTTCGATCCTTCTCGTAACCGGCGGCAACACGGTGCTTGAATCGGCATTAAGAGCCTGTCCGCTGGCTCAGCTCGAACGACGAAGCCCGGCGGAGTTCGACGCGATGGATCACGCGACACTGAGCGTCGAGCAACCTTACGACGTAATCGTACTCGATGGTCATGTGCCGTCGAACCTGCCGAAGTGCCGTTATCTCGTCTTCGGTCGTCCGCCGGACGGTATCGACGTCACGGTTCCCGCCGAACTCGAAAACCAGGTCATTGTTGACTGGAGGACGAAACATCCGGCGTTGCAGTATGTTAATCTGGCGAACCTGTTCGCCGCGCGGTGTCACCAGGTGGTTTTGCCCGGGGACGCGGACGTGCTTGCGGAATTTAATGAAACGCCGGCATTGTCTATCGTGCGCCGGCACGGCAGCGTTTTTCTCTTGGCTGGCTTTGATGTCCTGCAAACCAACTGGCCTTTCGAGCCGGGATTCGTCTTGTTCTGCTATAACGCGACCAGCTTTTTAGGCAGGCAAATCGGACGAGATCAGGAATTTAATCTCCAAGTCGGTGATCCTATTGTCGTCGAAGACGTGCCATTGGAAACGTCGGTCCGACTCTATGGGCCGGACATCGCCGGGACCGAAGTAACACCCGGTTCATCCGGTTCCATCCGCTTCTCCGGTACGAGCAGGGCGGGGCCGTACCGCGTGAGTGTCCCGGACCAGCCTGTTCGGCTTTTTGCCGTCAATTTGCTCGATCCGAAGGAAAGCAATGTGGCGCCGCGAGGCGAGATCGTTCTGGCGGCACAACCGGTTCAGGCGCAGGAGAGCACGTTGCGTCGGGCCAATGTTCCGTTGTGGCCGTATTTTGTCGGCTTGGTCCTGACGCTTGTGTGCTTGGAATGGTTTGTTTATAATCGCAAAGTGCGAATTTAGCCTGTGAGGTTTCTATACGGCGAGGTTTGAAATGTTACGCGTTTTTTTCATGTTATGTGTCATGTCGATTCTGTGCCTTGCGGCTTCTGCCTCCGATGAGGACCCCTTCAATGTCGATCTGGTGTGCGGTTGGCGAGGTTATTACCGTCCCATGGAATGGACGCCGGTGGAACTCCAGGTCAGCGGTAGTACCGAGTTGACCGAACCTTTCGCCGGCTCGATCACCGTCACGACCCAACAGGACGGCTTGAACACGATAAACATCACACATGAATTCGTTCTGACACCGGAGGTCCGGCTCCACATGCCTCTTGTAACAAAAATGGCGTTTGCCGTCGGTGGATGCGATGTCCGGATCGACAACGAGCGCGGACGCACGCAATGGCAACAAGAGTTCAACCTGTACGATCTCGCCTTTCGGCATCGTTACATGACAGCGGTGCGGGACAATGATTTTCTGATCGGGCTGGTAGGGCGCGCGAGTTTCGGCTTGCTCCGGCTGCCGAAACAGTCGTTCTGCCCGTCCGGCGACAAGCGCGGAAAGGTGTACGTTGGAGATAAAATACCGCGTATGGTTCCCTGGGATTGGACGGGATTCGTGCCTCTGGACATCCTCATCCTTTACGATCCGGATTGGAGTCAGTTTAAGCCGGAACAGCTTACAGCCGTCGCTGAATGGGTTTCCAACGGAGGTAAATTGCTGCTTGTATTGGGGAATCATCCGTTGACCGCCTCGAATCCCATCGCGTCGCTCTTGCCCTGCGTGCCGCGGGATCGAAAAGATATCACCTTATCACCGGAGATTCTGGGAAGATGGGGATTGAAAGCCGATGTGTCTGAGAAAGTCACTGCCTGGTCTCTCGTCCCTAAATCCGAGGCGCGCTTTTACGAGGTTGAAACTGTTAACGGCAACCAATGTCTGTTTACGACCGGGTATGCCGGATTCGGGCGTGTGGGCGTACTACCTTTCGATCCGTCTTTCATGTCGAGCGAGCAAGCCGTCAACAGCGCTTTGTTCTGGACGTTTCGCATTGAAGCCGTTCTAAAAGATGATGTTGCTCTACCGTATGACAATCGGCCTCATAGATCCTCGTCCATGAGGACGGGCCGAAGTATTGTCTTTGTTGACGATGTGGATGATCTACCCGACGATCGCAATCGTCCGGGCCATTTTGAAGTCGGCCGGGTGCATACCGCCAACAATGCCATCATGGAATTTTTGTATCAAGAAATCAAACCGTTGAGCATCTGGTGGGTGATTCTTTTACTGATCGGCCTGGCGATTCTGTTGGGCCCGGTGGACTATAAGCTGCTCAAACACTACGGACGTCTTCCATTGACCTGGCTGACTTGTACGTTTTGGATTATCCTGTTTACGATCGGCGCTTACTTTGGCGTTCAGGCCCTGCGCGGCGGGCAGTTGGAACTGAGGGTGGTCTCCGTCCTGGACGGAATCGAGAACAGCGATCACATTTGGTCCACATCCTATTGCGGCTTGTTCGCCCCGAAAAGCGACGACTATCGGCTCAAAGATATGCAAAAAAATCAGTGGTGGTCCGGGATTGCACCAACGGAGGATGTCATTAGGATGCGGGGGGCGGAAGGGATCGGAAAAAAAATATACTGCATTCAGCATGACGGGGGGAACTTACCTTATTCTTTACCCGTCAATATATGGGACGTCCAGTGCCTTCTCAACGAATCGTCTCTAAAACGGCTGCCTTTCAATGCACAGATAGAGCGTCGCGGTGAAGAGGTCTTTATCGAGATTACAAATGCATCGGAGTCCCGAATTATCAGCGGTTACGTTCTTCTGGATGATAGTCACGGCATAAGGTTCGGCCCCGTACGGGCCGGCGCCACGAGGCAATTCCGCAGCCGACAACAGCGAATGAGGGGCTGGGACAGCTATCGGGCGGACCATTTCAGGAATCAGGATCCTCGGCAGCCTCGACCGATGCCGTCGTTTAAGAAAGAGAGTGCCTTTTTTGCCCAGGGCTGCCTGCAACGAACTCAGGCTTTCGAAGCTTACCTTGGGCACGGCGCCGCGGTGGCGTGCGTCGAGTTCGACCAGCCCGACGTATCGTTCGCTCTCGATGGCCGTTCATACAGTTATAACCATGTACAATTGGCTCGACTCGTTGTCTTTCCGAAAGTGCAGAAATGAGGTAACAGGAAATGATCGAAACCCAAAATTTGACGAAAAATTATGGCGATCTGACCGCCGTGGATGACCTGAACCTAACGATTCAAGCCGGTGACATATTCGGTTTCATCGGCCCGAACGGCGCCGGCAAAACGACCACGATGCGTATCCTTGTTACCCTCCTGGAACCGACCCGGGGCAAAGCCTTCATCGATGGCCTGGACGTCCGCAAGCAGGGTAAGAAAGTCCGTAGGCGGGTCGGATATATGCCTGACTTTATGGGTGTTTACGACGACCTGAAGGTTTTCGAGTATCTCGAATTTTTCGCGGCGGCCTTCGGCATCGAGCGCAGCAAGCGCAAATCTATCGTTGACGGCGTTCTCGAACTGACTGACCTTCAGTCCAAGCAGGCGGCCACGGTGGACAGCCTGTCCCGCGGTATGCAACAGCGTCTGGGTTTGGCCCGGGTGCTGATCCACGATCCCAAGGTGCTCATCTTAGACGAGCCGGCCAGCGGGCTGGATCCCCGCGCCCGGATCGAGATACGGGAATTGCTGCGCGAGCTCAAGCGCATGGGCAAGACCATTATGATCTCCAGTCATATCCTGAGCGAGCTTGAGGAAATCTGCGACCACGTCGGCATTATCGAGCACGGCCGGTTGGTTTTCAGCGGCACGATTGAAGAGATTCGGCCCCGCCTGGGAATCCACAGTAAGGTTCGCGTCAGAGTCGCCGACCGTCAGGAAAAGGCCGTCGAACTGCTCTCGGCGCTACCCCAGGTTAATCAAGTGCAAGCTGTTGGAGACGATATCGCGGTGAGTTTCAACGAGGGCCAGGATGGCGATGGCGTGATCGCCCGAACGTTAGTGAAGGCGGATTTGGATGTGATTTCGATTCAACCCGAACGGCTAAAACTTGACGACGCATTTCTGCAGTTGACCAAAGGCATTGTTCACTAAAAACGTTACTACAAGTGGCAAAGACTCGTTGTCCTATGACGATTGAATTAACCAGCTCCTTTTTATACGTATTCAATCCGGCCCGGCTGTTCGGACCCATCTTCGATAAAGAGCTTCGCGTCAGTAGCCGGAGACGAAGGAATTATGTGCTTCGCTGTGCGTATATCGCCGTATTGTGTATCTTTATTTTATCTGCGTGGTACTCCATACTCGGCGCTCGCAAATCAAATCCGGCGGTCTATCAAGTCTCACGGTTTTCCCAAATCGGGCGAACTGTGATCGCCTCTATCGTCTGGTTTCAATTCGTCGTCGCCCAGCTTATCGCTGTCATAATGCTCAGTTCGTCCATCAGCGATGAAATCCGTGCGGGCACGCTGGCCGTTCTGATGACCACACCGATCCGCAGCGCCCAGATCGTCACGGGCAAACTCCTGAGCAAGCTGCTTCAGATAACGCAGTTGCTGGCGATCAGTCTGCCGCTGCTGGCGATTGTCCGTGTCTTTGGCGGTGTCACGTGGACTTATGTCGTCTCCGGTATTTGTGTCACGTTAACCGCTGCTGTTTTCGCGGGTGCGTTGAGCCTTTTACTGTCTACGCTATATCGCCAGGGCCATATCGTTATTCTGGTCACCGTCATGGCGTATATGGTGGTCTTTGGCGTTTTATCCGGTTTATTCAACCTGCTTGCTGTTAATGGAATATTCATTTTCAATCGGAACACAACCCAATCCATTCTTGCTCTGACGAATCCTTTTTGGGCGTTCGCCGCCATCAATGCGAAATACTTGTTCCAAAGCGGCATCCCCGTCTCCTTCTCCTGGCCGCTGCATTGTCTGCTTATGCTGGCTTTGACGACTGTCGTGTTGGGGCTATCCATTCGACGGATACGAAAGGCCGCCTTAGGCGAGGCGTTCGATCAGGGAAGAAAGCGGTGGTTTAAACGTGACGCGAAACGAAACATCCGCACCTATTCCGGCAGCATGCGATTAGATCTCGTTAAGCCGGTAATAGGACCGCCGATCGTCTGGAAAGAAATGTATAAAGGCATCATCGGACGGCGGAAAGGGGATATCGGCCTATCCGCACTGTTGATCGGAGCTTTTCTTCTTTTGTTTGTCTTCATATGGCTCGCCGGGAGAGGTAGTGTTGGAATGATGGCTTTTCCTTCTCTTATCCTGTCCGGCCTTTATCTTGTGGTGATGATTCGTTTGGCGGTGTTTTCCGCCGGCAGCCTCACGATGGAAAAGGAAGCCCGAACCTGGCCTATTCTGCTAACCACGCCTCTGACCGATGGTGAGATTGCGCGCGGCAAGGCCGTGGCGGCTTTTCGTAGAAACATGCTTTTAATCCTGATCTATTTCGGACTGCTTTGTTTGAATTACATCGTTCTTCGGAAATTAGGTGGCAATGATAACTGGCTCCTACATACATTGTGCTCGCTGGTCGTGAGTGCGTGCAGCATCGCGGGCACAGTGCTTTTCGTCATTGGCTCGGGTCTTTACTTCGGTGTTCGTCTAAGAACGACGACGATGGCGGTAGCCGCCACGGCCGGACTGTATTTGGGCGTCACCTATCTACTTTGCGGTCTCTTTAATCCCGCGCGTTTTATCATACTTAGATCGATATCCAGTCATAACTTGCCGTGGGTGATCTATGCGATGCCGATCACTTTGGCTATCGTGGAGGCGGGGATCGGCGGTGTCTTCGCCCGGCGTGCGGTACGCCAATTGAGGCGCCATATTTTCTGATCGTGGTCCAGAAAGGGTATGAATCTTATCTTGCACAATTCGATATTGCGATTTCCGAACCTGTCATGGTTGACGGGACCGATCTTCGGCAAAGAGCTTCGCGTATCGAGCCGGCGGCGAAGGAACTACGTGCTGCGCTTCGCTTATCTAATGCTGTTGACGATTTTCTTGTCGATGATTTGGATGGAAGAAGTTTACCATAGGGGTTCGGGCGTCTATCAAATATCTCGAATGGCCAAAATCGGACAATTGATCATTTCATTTATTGCGTGGCTCCAGTTCTGCATTACGCAGCTCGCCGCCGTGATTATGCTCAGCACCTCCATCAGCGATGAGATTTATAATCGCACTCTTGGTCTGCTGATGACCACACCGATCACCAGCTTCCAGATTGTGATGGGTAAGCTTCTCAGCAAACTGCTCCAATTGATGTTGTTGCTGGCAATCAGCTTGCCCTTGCTGGCCGTCGTTCGCGTTTTTGGAGGTGTGCCCTGGGATTATGTGATTTCCAGTTTATGTATCACGATGACGACCATTATTCTTGTCGGTTCGGCCAGCCTGTTCTTTTCGATTTTTACCCGAAGGCCCTACAAAGTGATCATCATTGCTTTTATATTAGGAGGTATTTTTTGGGGATTTCTACCGCTCCTGGCCGTAATGTTGTGGCATACGACGGGATTACGATCAATCATTTCCGAAAACACGTTGTTCTCTGTCATCTCGATGGTCAATCCTTACTTCTCGATGGCTTTCAATACTATTAAGATGGTGGAACCCCGGTCGGCCGGTTCGATTCCTTCCATATCCTGGCTATTGCATTGCGGCATCATGTTGGCTGTTTCGGGGTTGATTTTACTTATCTCTATGGTTCGCGTTCGAAAAGTCGCGTTGCGCCAGGTTACCGGGCAATGGGGGCTTTCCCGACGAAAGAAACGGTCCGTTCAAAACAAGAACGAGATCACGGTTAATCCTCAAGAGAGTGTCACTGCGATCCGGCGCATTACAGGGCCGCCCGTCCTTTGGAAAGAGTTGAGGCTCCCGATTTTGGGACGGCGAAAAATCGCCACGGGTATCGTTGGAAGTTTGACTTTCTTATTATTGCTGGCGATATACTATTTATGCGGCAGGGAGAACATGCTGGATGATGAAGATACCCATATCTCGTTTGTTCTCATCGCTCTCGGGCTCGGATTATTATCTTCCATCGTTCTCTCGGCCACCTGTATCACGTCCGAGAAGGAATCCCGCTCCTGGCCTTTGCTTTTGGCGACGACCCTCGATGAAAAATCGATTCTGATCGGCAAGTGGGCCGGCATCTTGCGGCGTTGCCTTCCGGCGTGGATCTGGCTGTTCGGACACGTGATCATTTTCAGTATGGCCGGCTTTATCCATCCCATTGCGATCGTGCAAATCGGTCTTGTGGCCGCGTGGACGATCATTTTTCTTTCGGGCAGCGGTCTTTATTTCGGCGCCCGCTTTAAACATACCACCACAGCGGTGACCATGAATTTTGCACTCGCAATCGTACTCTGGGCGATCGTGCCTATTCTAATGGCGATAATGGGTGAATTATTTCGCGGAAGCCGGGATCTGGCCGAGTTGTACATGGACACGAATCCTTTCGTTCACGTCGTTGCGATTTTGGAGGCCACCGTCGATCACCTGGATGAATATCAATGGATCAGTTTCCGTGGAAACAACTCCTTGAACGTTGTTGAGTCAACCATCTGGATCATGGGATGTACGGTGGGTTACATGCTCTTGGGTGGTCTTTTCGCCTGGCGCGCAGAAGGGCGGTTTAGACATCATATTTTTTAATATAAGGATAAGGATTTACCTCGCGAAGTAATATCAAAGCTATGACCTCGAAGATACGATTTCTAAATTTGTCTCGGTTAACCGGGCCGATCTTTGGTAAGGAGCTTCGCGTTTCCAGCCGGCGCCGAAGAAACTATGTCTTGCGCTTTGCATACGTGTTCGTACTGACCTTGTTTATCGCGAGCGTCTGGATGAGCGTCGTTCAATTTCAGGGCACCACAGCTTATCAGAAATCCCGCATGGCGCTCGCCGGCAAAACCGTTGTTTCTACGATCGTCGGATTTCAGTTCTTCGCTACCCAGTTGATCGCCATTATCATGTTGAGCACCTCGATCAGCGACGAAATCTATCACCGTACGCTTGGATCGTTGATGACGACGCCGATCAGTAGCTTTCAAATCGTCATGGGGAAGCTTCTCAGCAAACTCTTGCAGCTTATCCTTCTATTGGCCATCAGCCTACCGCTGCTGGCGGTCGTGCGTGTCTTCGGCGGAGTTCCCTGGCGCTACGTTCTATCGAGTTTGTGTATGAATCTAACCGCGGTGATTTTCGCCGGGACTCTCAGCCTGTTTTTTTCAATCCACAACCGCCGGGCCTTTGTTGTTATTATCAAGGCCGTCGTCGTGCTTGGTATCCTCTTCTTCTTTTTCCCGACCATTATTACGGCGCTGCTTAGCTCGCGATGGTTTCAGAGTTCCGGATTGGTTTCTCCACCAAAGATCGCTCCATTCATTGTTGTTCTCTTACACTTCAATCCGTTCGTCGCTTTTTCCGCTAATACGGCCATGATGATGTCGCCGACAGCGGTGTCTCAAATCGTGCTGCCTTTTGCCCCGGCCGGAAGGACGTTTTTCTATTGGCCCGTGCATTCCGCATTCATGTTAGTCGCTTCGGCCGGATTGATCGCTTTGTGCGTCAAGGTCGTACGTAAGGTCGCCCTGCGCCAGGCGACGGGGCAAATCGAAGTCTTTTCGAAACACACGTCAGGCCGAAAACGAAAGCGATCCACAAAACGTAGTGGCAAAGCTTCGGAGAATACCGGTACGATTCGCCGTGTCAATGTGTCCCCCGTTCTATGGAAAGAGCTTCGGGCCCCCATGATTCAGGGACCCAGAGGTTCCGAGGGCGCCTACAGTATCATCGGGTTGGGCATTACGATAGCAGCTCTGATCCTTACATATGGCGCGTGTGCGAGGGCCAAATGCCTGGGCGAAAGTTTCACCCATTCTACATACACGATGCTGTTTGTTATCATCGGTTCGATTTACCATATGGTACTCTCAGCAACAACAATTACCACCGAGAAGGAATCCCGTGCCTGGCCCATCCTGCTGGCGACCTCACTGGATGACTGGCAGATCCTTATGGGAAAAGCCATCGGTGTTTTTCGTCGGTGTCTTCCGATCTGGCTGCTTCTGGCCGGCCACGTCGTCGTTTTTGTGATCGCAAGGTATATTCATCCGGTTGCGATTTTTCTTCTGCTGCTGTTTATTCCGGGGCATGCGATTTTTCTCACCGGCGCCGGCATTTATTTCAGCACGCGTTGCAAGCGGACGACCTCAGCCGTTGTCGCCATCTTCGTTCTTGCCCTGGTGTTTTGGATGATTATACCGGCGATATTGGGATTGGCGTCAATATCGAATAGGGTCGAGGATTATGCAGACCGGTATATGGATACACACCCGGCTGTTCAGGTCGGCGTTCTCATGGACGGCGCCGCAGGACGCTTCAACGCTCATGCGGGATTATCAAAGCTTCAATTTGAGTGGCCGGGCAAAGGCGACAACGAGAGATTTTGGCCGACAACCGGGCTGTTACTGGTTCATACGTGTTTTTACACATCACTGGGTCTTGTTTTTGCCTGGCGCGCCAAACGCCGATTCCGACGAAAAATCTTCTGACATATGAGCCAGGCATAAGCCTGAAGGGTGTAAACCTATTATATAACAACGCTTATCCAATATCCCCGGTGCGACTCGAACGCACAACCTCTGGCTCCGGAGGCCAACGCTCTATCCAATTGAGCTACGGGGACGAGAGCCTCTTATATCCACCTATTATACGTTTTTATTCCCATGACGGACAGTTGTTTTTGGCGGTAATTTTCTCACAAGGTCGATTTTAACAGAAAAATGTGTCATATCCGCCAATCGACGAAAGATAAAAGCATCCGGCCGCCGATATAATTCATTAAGGGAATGGGGAACGTATCGACAGGTTTCTGTCGATGATGCCCCGGCCGGTATGTTGTTGAGGCCGCGGCGCAACACCGCGATGGATCGCGTTTGGTGTGCAGCAATATCTTCCGATAACCACGAGAAGTGCGAAACGAAGGTTCGCATGTAAATCATATTCATCGCGCATGACATGAAATAGAATGGGATTGTATTATGGCTAAAGATGCGAAGATTGGATCGTTGATTGGATTAGTCCTCATATTTATCATAGCATTTGTGATTAATGGTTTTACCCGTTCCGGTCGCAATGCGAACAAGAGTGGACCGAGCTCCGCCAGGGCTGATAATACGTTGAATGTTGATACTCCGGAGCCGGACGTTGACAGTGGGCCAATCCCGCCGAGGCCAGACGAGACGGAAGATCCTCTCCCAACGGTGGATAACGGAGGGACCAACTCCGATTCTTCCCTTTCTCCGGCTGAACCGAATGTACCGGAATCTCTTACGGTCGAAGATTCTAATGTTCCCGAATCCGACACACAAGAGATGCCTCTTGGGGAAGTGTCGTATGCCGTTTGTGAGGGTGATAATCTGGCTGATATCGCCAAGAAATTCTACGGCCCCGAGGAAGGCAATAAAAGGGCGAACGTGCTTCGGATATTCCGGGCCAATCGGAAGGTGTTAATATCTCCGCATGCGCTTCGTATCGGACAGAAACTTGTTATTCCGCCTTTGAAAACTCAGGGATCGGACGGAGATCTCTTTTCGAATTCGATGTTTGAGACGGTCACATCTGTCGGCAGAACCCCTCTGTCAACTCGCGAGCCAACCGGGGAGCAGAACCGACGTTACGTTGTGAAAGAGGGGGATAGTATGTGGAGTATCTCCGCTGAATTGTTAGGTGACGGCTCGCGTTACAAAGAAATAAGCAAGTTGAATTCCGGCATCCTGGAGAACGAGGATGAACTGGCTGTCGGAATGCGATTGAGAATCCCGGCTCAATAAGATGGTTTAGCAACGGCTTGTGACGGATTTCATCTTGGAGCCGATTGGAGTTCTTCCGCAACCTCTATCGCTTTGCGAAAAACGCGCATGAAGTTGCCGCCCCATATTTTCCGAATGTGCTTCTTCGTATAGCCTCGCCGGACCAGCTCAAGTGTGATATTTCCCAAATCGCTTACATCGTAACATCCATCAAGGCCGGCTCCGCCGTCGAAATCAGTGCCGATTCCCACATGGTTGATCCCGGCCACTCTAACGATGTGATCGATATGATCCACGACGTCAGATACCGTGGCGAGCCGGCGGGGGTATTTCTTATTAATAGCCCTTCGTTTTTCCTGAGCGTCTCTTTCCTCTTTTCCAGAAAGTTCCGTAAGATTCGTATACCTTTTCTTGAGGGTTTTTATAGCGGCCTCTCGGTCAGGATTCGGCGCTATTTTCTTGACGTATGAACTGAGTACGCATACCTGAATAACACCGTCATTTTCGGCCAGTTTTTTTAGCATGTCATCATTCAGATTCCTTGGGTGATCGCAAAGCGCACGGGCGCAGGAATGCGAAGCGATCACGGGTGCTTTCGATACTTCTATAACATCGTCGAACGCCTCGTCTGAGATATGGGAGACATCGATGAGCATACCCAGCCGGTTCATTTCAGCGACGACTTGCTGGCCGAATGCGCTCAGACCATGATGTTCGGGCGTGTCTGTCGATGAATCGCAAATGTCGTTGTTGTGTGAATGGCTTAGCGTGATATAACGTGCGCCAAGATCATAGTATTGTTGAATGAATGAGATATCGTTGCCAATCGCATAGCCGTTCTCGATACCGATATAGATAGCTCGTTTGCCCGTCTTTTCGATTCTGTACGCATCTTCCGGAGTTCGTGCGAGCTCCACCTTGGTCGAATGAGTTCTGACGCTCTGGTGAATGCTATCGAACCTTCGAATCGTTTGTTCCTTCGCTTTTTGATTAGCCTCCGGCGTTCGAAGCCCTTGTCTAATGAAAATCGCAAAAAAAACGGCGTCCAGGCCGCCTTCTTCCATTCGCGGCAAATCGACCCTGCTCCCGGTTATTCGCGGATCGTGACGTTGGCCGAGATCGAAGTTGGGCCATAACAATTTCATCGGTGTATCTACGTGGGTATCGATGGTCAGAACCTCGGCGTGGATGCTTGCCGCTTTTTCCTCGATCAACTCATTCCGTGCATGTATGTTGGAACTCATCAGGAAAAATGAAAAGCAAACCAACAGTACTCCTGAGACAGACTTTCTGTGCATGATTGTCTCCAAACGTTATCGAATGCCGGTGATATCCGGGATATTGGGACTATCTTTCTTTGCCCCACAATTGGTCATCCTCCCCCTTGCTCTTTCGCCATTCATGTCTCCATTTGTGGATGTCGGCTGGCCCGATGAAACGTTTCGGTTGCCTCGATGCCTTGTCCGGAATGGGCGGGAGTTTTGTTAAGGGCGGGGCTTGATACCAGTAAGCGACGCTCGCCAGATCCAGCGTTAGACAATTGTTGTGCCCGTGTTCGATGGTGAATTTCAGGGACTTGTCAAAATACAGCGGATCGCTGATATGGAACCGGTGGACATGCGTTCTTCCAAGCCAACCCAGATCGTCATTCACCCTCGCATACCCGAAGTAGGGGTGGGTGTACAGCGTTTTGGGGCACCAGGATGTATTGAAGTAATCCTCCGTACCCGTTCCATGAAGCGTAAGCATTGCATCCCCGTCGATGAAGATCATGTCGTCCCCTTCGCCGTACCACATGGTCGTCGGACAGTGGACATAATAATTGACGCCTACGAAATGCCCTTTCCCTTTGATATCGGCGATGAGATAGTTGCCGTCGCCGCGAGGATTCTCTCCTTGTGGTCCGAGCGTACCCCACTCATTTTCACCGTCCGGCAGCGCTTCCGTCAGTTCGTGGTTATACCACGCACAAAACCGCCCCATATCTTTGGGAAGCTCTTTGACTTCGACATAGTCCACATAGTAGTAAAACGCGTTGATTTTCCGGCCCGTTTGGTTCTCGATCTCAATTCGCGCGCCGTTCGAGAACGGCATCACGAAATACGAGACGAGCGCGCGTCCCTCTTTCGGGCCGACGGCCAGGGGCAGACTGACAAACGGATAGCTTTCGTTCCATCCCTGTCCGAAGAAGGGGCCGATGGGCGATTCGACCGAGGGGAAGGGATTGCCGTCCCAATACATTCGTAGAATGATGTCATTTCGCTTAAGCTCTTCCGGCGGAGGCGCGATAGTGATCCAGATATGATTGATCATGCCCGCGCCCTTGACCTTGAAAAGTTCTTTCACTTCGCCGTCCTGGATGTTCTCGAAACGGTCGTTATTGCCCCCGGTCCGGTCGTAACTGCTGATCCGTTTTGTCTTAACACCGGTTTGAATCCTGGCAAGGTCGGACAATTCACCACGCTCTCGGGCGCCGACCCATCCGGCGAGAACGACAACCAGTAAAAAGCTCAACATTGAAATCTGAGAACGTCGTTCCATTGGTCTTGTCTCCTTTCGGTCAACAATGTCATCATATTCTGTCGATGTTTAGAATGTGAGCATTTTCCAATCACTCTGAAGCATTTCCGAGAGGGGCTTGCCCATCGGCTTGACCTCGATACCTAATTCTCTTAGTTTGTCCGAGACGCCGTACATGTTGGCGCATGCGACACACGCTTCGACGACAACACCGCTGTCCATCATGGCTTTTACTTTCGCCTGGAGTTCCTTATCTCCGGCCAGAAGCCGGGACGAGGGTCCCCAGACGATGAGCAGGACGTTATCGAACCACTTGGCCTTCCTTGCGGCGTGCGTGTACATGAAGCAAACCTTATGCGCCACGTCTGCGTCCCCGCTGGACCACAAGACCGCGAGTTTACTTTCTTTCGTGCGGCCTGCGGAGTCGTCGGCCTTCACAAACGTTTGTCCCACAAGGACGCCAACCAATAAGACGAAGGATAATACAATGATGTATTCTCTCGCTTTCATAGCGAATCCTTTCTATAGGGAGGTTGATAAGCCCGGTGGACTCCTTTTACTTGACAACCGGCGCCGAGTTGTCGACCGTTGTGATCCCCGGCGGCAATTCCATGATCCGGATATTGCGGAAGTGGATTTCGGCGCCTTCGGATTCCAGGCAGATATAGCCCTTTTTGATCGTGGCCTTGCTGATACCGTTGACAAACTTTCCGTTGATCGCCAGTTTGATTGTGCCGTCAACCGCGACGATATCGTAGGTGTTCCACTCGCCTTTGCCTTTGCAGCGCAGCTCGACCGATTTGCTCCGCACGCCGCGGGGATTGTCGGGAGTCGTCTTGAGCCCCCCCACGCCCCACACTTCGCCGCTCACGTAAGCGATGTCGCGGGGCTTGCCGTCTTTGTCCCTGTTCAGGTTTGGCCATTCGAGCTCCAGCATCTGGACCTCGACGCCGCGCGGGAGGCGCCTGCCCTCGGGCACCGTGCCGTCGGCCCACAGGAACGTGCCTGAATTGCCGCCCGCTTTCATGTGCCTCCATTCTATATGCATAATGAAGTTTTCGTATTGTCTATCCGTTCGCATAACACCGATGGGATGGCCGCTACACACAATCATCCCGTCTCGCACGGTCCACGTGTCCTTGTCGGTATTGACGTTCACCCATCCCGACAGGTCCTTACCGTTGAATAACGGCTTGAATTGCATCGGTTCGGCAGCCTGTAAGGCAAAGCCTCCACAGAGCAATATGACGAGAACGCCGACCTGCATCTTTTTCTGGATTTTCATGATTTTGTCTCCATCTGTGTTCTTGTTTCCAGTTCATACGTCACACACTGATACGCCATCATAGCACAATTTCTCCATATCGCAAGAGTTGCACGGTAGTGGACATGATGTTAGAATATGAGCATAAACGGGAGCCCGTTTCAAGATCAATGCTAACTTGTCAATCAAAAGGGAGCGTCGCGTAGTGAAGAATCTCGAATCATCAATCACGGGGGTATCTAACGTCTGTTTATCACGCCGGACCTTCTTAAGGCGTACGATCGGTTCGGGGATGGCAAGCCTTGGCTTGCCTTGTCTTGGGCGATCTGCTAATGTCATTGAAAAGCCGAATATCGTATTGATGTTTCTCGACAATATCGGTTACGGCGATCTGGGCTGTTACGGCAATCGGGACATGAAGACGCCGCGAATCGACCGGCTCGCGACCGAGGGCGTGCGTTGCACCGATTTCTATATTGCCTCGCCTTCTTGTATGCCCTCACGCGGTGCCTTACTTACCGGCCGGCATCCGGTCCGCAACGGTCTCAACGAACAAATATGGAAGACTGATTCGCGCGATCAGATCGGACTGCCGCATCGTGAGGTGCTCTTATCTGAGTATCTTGCCAAGGCCGGATACATCAGCGGCTGCTTCGGAAAATGGAACATCGGTTTCGCTCCCGGCAGCCGGCCGACAGACCGCGGTTTCGACGAATACTTCGGAAATATCTCCGGGAATTGTGATTATTACACGTATATTTACGGTGGTCGCAATGACTTATATCGCAATACGGAACCTGCGGAAGCCGAAGGATATAGCACCTATGTCTTTGCGGAGGCCGCATGTGACTTTATCGAACGCAACAAAGATAAGCCCTTTTTCTGTTATGTTCCGTTCAACGCAGCCCATTTCCCGAATCCCAGGAATAAACCCCCCGACACACCTTGCCTGTGGCAGGCCCCGGATGAGGCGTTTGCTCGTTACGGCTACTCGCCGAAGACGCTCGACGAACGCAAACGCTATCGAGCGGTGGTCGCGGCGCTGGATGACGGTGTCGGCCGCGTGCTCGATCAGCTCGATCGATTGAAGCTGACGAAAAAAACCATCGTCGTCGTACTGTCTGATAACGGGGCTTTTCTCATTCCGGCGCGCGGGCTGGAATGTGCGTCGAATACACCGCTGCGAGGCGGTGGAACATCGCTTTGGGAAGGGGGCGTTCGAGTGCCTTGCATCGTCCGCTGGCCCGGACGGATCGAGCCGGGATCCATCTGCCGGGCGCCTCTCTCCAGCATGGACTTCGTGCCCATGTCGCTTCGTGCGGCGGGCCTTTCGCTTCCATCGGACCGCAGACTGGATGGTCGCGATCCAACCACGGCCCTGACCGCGAAGGGGCCATCGCCTCACACATATCTCTACTGGCGTTGGGGCTCGAATAGTGCCGCGATTCGGATGGGTCGCTACAAACTTCTCCGCGAAAAACAGAGCACCAATCAAAACTGGCAATTATTCGACTTGCAAGCCGACATCGGTGAAACCGCCAATCTCGTCTCGGCAAAACCGGAACTCGCCGAGCATCTCAGAGCCGAATACGAGCGTTGGGAAAAGGAAGCGAAAACCTTTTGAATGGACGATTGACTATTGAGCAGTTGCTCTTGTGCGAATAATCAATATTGGAGGACAACAATGAATAGACGTGAATTTATTAAGACTGTCGGCATGAGTGCGGTTTGTTATGTTTATGGGAATCGATTTGGTCATGCCGCCGAGTCGAAAAAGCGGAAGCTCAATATTCTGTTTTTCACTGCTGACGATCTGCATCGCGATTCGCTTGGTTGTTTTGGAGGCCAAGTTCCCGGCCTCACCCCGAACCTCGACGTTTTCGCCTCTCAGGGGATGCGATTTGAATACGCTCACGTTAATGTTGCCATCTGCCAGCCGAGCCGGGGCGTTCTGGCGACGGGACGCTACGGTCACAACAGCGGCATCCTGGGATTTATGCACACCGACCGAGACATCCCCACGATCACGCAAACCCTCAGAGAGGCGGGCTATCTTACCGGCGTCCTCGGTAAAGTGAACCATTCGACGCCAAAAACCGATGACAAATGGGACTTCGTTCACGACCAAAAAGAGCTTGGAAACGGTCGCGATCCGGAGATCTATTACCGGTATTGTAAAGAATTCTTAACGCGGTGTCGGCGCGAGGATAAGCCGTTCTACTTCATGGTGAATTCCCACGATCCGCACCGTCCGTATCATATCCCCGGAAAACCCATCAAGGGAGCGAAAGAGCCTTCAAAGACCTATACGCCGGACGAGGTGTCCGTTCCGGGATTTGTTCCCGATTTGCCGGGGGTGCGCGGAGAGCTCAGTTGCTATTTGAATTCCACTCGCCGACTCGATGATACGTTCGGTAAAACAATGCAGGCGCTCAAGGAATCGGGTTTCGAGGACAATACACTGGTGATGTTCCTCTCCGATAACGGCATCGCTATCCCATTCGCAAAGTGTAACACGTATCTTGCCAGTACGCGCACTCCGTGGCTCGTTCGCTGGCCGGGTGTCGTTCAGCGAGGCGCCGTTGATAAGGAACACTTCATTTCAGGCATTGACTTTTTCCCAACCGTTTGTGAAGCCATCGGTCTGCCCGTCCCGACGGGCCTTGACGGCCTTTCTTTTCTCCCGTTGCTCAAAGGTCGAGCACAATCCGGTCGTGATAACGTGTTCACGCAGATCGACATGAAAGCAGGGGGGGATGCCGTCCCGATGCGGTGCGTTCAAGACAAGCGCTTCGGCTATATCTTCAATCCGTGGAGCGACGGCACGTTTTGGTATCGCAACAATAACGAGGGGCTGACCATGAAGGCGATGGTCGAAGCGGCGGCGAACGACACCTTCATCGCGCAACGTGTGAACATGTTCCGCTATCGGGCGCTCGAAGAATTCTACGATCTCGAAAACGATCCCGATTGCATCCGTAATCTTATTCATCACCCTGACTATAAAGACAAAGTTGAAAGAATGCGAAACCAACTCCATGAATGGATGAGACAAACGAACGATCTTCTCTTGCCGGCTTTTGAACATCGAAGCTCTCCTGAGAAGTTAAAGTCCATCCTTACCAGCCTTTACGGCGATAACTATACCAAAGCCGGAAAACAACGAAGGAAAAAAGCTCGAACCAATCGAAAAAAGGCAAAGAAAGGCAATTGACCTTGAACATGCCCTGAGCGCAGTCGAATGGGGCGGAAATAGTCGTTCGTCCCGGCGGATGGCTTGCCCCACAAATTGGGTTTGTTTTTTCAACCGCAGGTGGGCGGAGAAAAGTCGAGAGTCAACCAAAAGGGTTAGATTGGCTTTGTTCTGCAAATTCGTTTTCGCAATACGCATCACGCAATACGAAGCAAATTGGCTTTGTTTTTTCAGATCGGGTGGCAGCCTCATCCCGAAGGGATGGGGATGGACGGGATAAAGAGTGAGTTGAAATTGGGTTTGTTTTGCATAATCACCTCCGTCAATTGGCTTTGTTTCTTCAAGGGAAACCACGAATTTACGCGAATAAACACGATTTGTTTTTCCTTTTGACAACGTTTGGGTCAGTTGGACTAAGCGGCTTCGCCGCGTGATCTCGACGCTACGTTGCCTTTGCTGATTGTCCTGCCTCTCTTTTGATCAATCGCCTATCCTCCATACAGCCCGGCCACAGTGGCCGGGGATTTTT
>Ga0180432_10002752_pt1 | contig 26074 bp, 18 predicted proteins | sample SS_ome_10_FD_132414 | JGI IMG/M metagenome (GOLD analysis project Ga0180432, IMG submission 132414) | Hypersaline lake sediment archaeal communities from the Salton Sea, California, USA - SS_1_MS_2 metaG | ecosystem: Environmental > Aquatic > Non-marine Saline and Alkaline > Hypersaline >... | reverse complement strand
GTTCAAGCGGCTTCGGATTCGCTACGAAAAGCGCGTCGATATTCATAACGCGTTCCTTCGCCTCGGCTGCGTCATGATCTGCTGGCGAAGACTCAAAGGCTCATTCTGTTAGAGGCTCTTAGACTCTGAGCGTGGGGTGCCGGGTCTGCGGTGCGGAGCCGCCCGCGGTCCGGCGGCGCGTTGCCGAGCACCCGGAGCCAAGGGATTGGCGTGCGGAGCTCTACAAGCCCGGTGGGACACTCCGTCTTTGCTCGAGGTTGCGTGTCTCCCGAAAGGGGCACCGGTCCGCATTCCGGAGCAAGCCTTGGGCGAGGGGCGGTTGATGGCGATTTCGAGGGGACATCTGTCCTAGGGGGGGTGTTTGGGGGGGTAACTCTCACTCTGATTCTTACTCTTACTCTGTGCCCGCCTTGCCCCCGTTCTGTCCCCGTTTGGGGATCGAACGGGGAGTGTCCGAAGCCGCATCTTTTTCGCTTCCCCTTTCGTTTCAGTAAATTACGGAATCGGGAGTCGGAAGGAGACAGCCCACTGACCGTCACCAGTCGACGAAAGAGTGATCGAACTGCGGCTGACCGTCCGGCCACGGTCGGCGGAAGAGCTGCAGAACACATGCGAATGATTGAAACATAATCGGCGACTCTCGCGAGCCCATAGGTCCGCAGTCGCACCCAGCAGAGTCGCGTTCGACCCGTGACCCGGCGCAGGCCCGAGCTGATTTCGGCCCGGCCCCGGCGCAAGCCCTGCGCTAGGTCTACGAAGCGCGTGTGTGGCGTGCGCCTCGGGCGGCATCCGCGCGCTTGCTCGGCAGGGTTGCGGTCGTGCGCGTGTATCGCGTTCATGACGTGCCCCGGGCATGAACAAGGCCTGCACTCTTGGTGGCGCTTTCGGTACGCATCCACTGGAAGACGCGGTCAGCGAACGTACCCAGACTCCAGCTGCACGCTTGCCCCTGCTCGGAATCCAAGAAGCGGATCATGGCCGGGCGCAGCGCCTCGAGTTCGAGCTTGCCGGCGGACACCAAGGACTCGAGTTTGAGGATGCCTAGGCGCGTCTTGTTATCAAGCACCACGGGAAGACCGCGCGCGGTGCGGGCCTCGCACCAAATCTGGTACACGGGCCTGGCGGGGGGTGCGATGGGCGGAGAGGGGCCTTCTGTTCCTCCCGGTTGATTCTGTTCCTGTTCCGGGGCGGTTTGCTCCTCGAATGGATCGGGCCGCCATTGCAGGCCCTTGTGTTTCTTCTTGACGCCAAGGAGCCTATAGAAGCCTTCTTCGACCCGCGCCAACAGATTGGCGCTGCATAGCCGTTCGAAGAAGCCAGGGACGATGTCTGTCCTTATACGCAGATAACGCCCAATGAAGGCGGCTTCTTGACCCGCTATGCAGAAGCAGTCGGTGTGCATTTGCACCGCATAGGCCCATAGCCGCAGATAGCGCAGTTGGTCTCGGTCCGAGAGTTGGCTAAAACTCGATCCGCTCGTGGACCATCCCAGAATGAAGCTCGGCTCCAGCTTGGCGAAGACCTCCTGTCGCTTCGGCATCGCACTCCTCCTCACCTCGGCCTCGCAGGCCGCCTGGGCCTGCAGACAGACACCACGGAGCCGGCGTACACGCGTACGCAACGACTCTGTTGCTTCGCGCACGGCGAAAAACCGTTGGACAAGGCTCTCGGAAAAGGGGATACTGTAGACGAGACGTGCCTGGCCTCGAGAACGGAGACTCGGTCCGGGCGGGAGAACCTGCAAGGGGAGGGGAGAACGCAACACGTCCGCGTCGAGCGTTCATTCGGCGTGGCCCTTCCGACTCTCCTGGCGTGCCGATCTGGTCCGTGTGCCCCCCCAGGGATCGGACGACGCATCATTGAAAATATAGACAGCTGTCATACAAAGTCAAGATAGAATTTGGAGGCTGTCGAAAATGGCTGGAAGGCGCCGGCGCAAATATTCTCCTAAGACCCTTTTCGGGCGCCGCTTGCGCACACTGGTGGGCGATGGCAGCTACTCGCAATTCGAGCGTCGCGTCGGGCTTGCCAACGGCGCTGTCGGCCATTATCTGAGCGATCGGTCGAACCCGTCGATCGAAGTGGTGCAGAAGATCGTGCAGGCCACGGGCGTGGACGCGAACTGGCTGCTCGGACTCAGTGACCGCGCGCACCGCCAGGGCGCGAGCGTGGCGCAGGGTGTGGCCGAGAGCCCGGCCGAGTACGGGGGCGCGCGCCGTCTGTCCGCGGCCCAGCGCCTGTGCCTGGAGACCCTAGGCCAAGCCATGAGGGGGCTCTCGGACCAGCACGAGCGCGTCCTGAACGACGAGGACTATGCCAGGGACCTGGCGCACGAGCTCATTCAGGGAGAAGGCGTTCTGCGCGACATAGAAGCCACATCGACCTCGTTGGAGGAGACGCGCGAGCGCTTCTTCGCGGATACGGACAGGGAGGCACAACGTCGTCGGGCGGAGGAATCGGACGGGGCGCAGACGAAGCGTCGGGGGACGGGCAAGGGGAAGGGCGGATAGACTCGCGCCGGATCAGGGCGGTGTCCGAGCTCGGGCGCTCGCTATGCTCTTCATCCCGAGCGTCGTCGTCGCCTGTGAGCTCCGGCATGCCGGCCCCCCAGCAGCTGATCTGCTCCCCGTTCCATGCTTGCCTGCCGCCGTAACGTTCGTTTCACAGGTTTGCCGTTCCGCCCCACCTTTTGTCGGAGGGCGCGCGAGATGGCCAAGAGACCCAGAGCCAAGACCATACAAGTACTTGAGGAACTGAAGGCCCGGAGCAAGGATCTCGCGGGCTTGCCAGGAAGGCCTTTTGCATTTCAGAAACGGCTCGGTAATCACGCATGGCGGTGACCTACCTCGACAAACAGAGGCGCCCAGTGCGCCAGAAGCGCAAGGCCCAGGCCTGCGTGTCCGGCGGCCGGACGCTGTATCGCATGGAGCTGCGCTTCTATGACGCGCAGGGCTCTGAGCGCAGGCGGCGCGGCTGGTTCGCCACCCTGGGTGATGCCGAAGGCGAGATCCTGCGCCTCAAGGGCGCGGTCGCGTCCGACGACCATTTGACCTGGGTGCAGGCCCTGACGGTCTATCTGCGCGTCAAGAACCCGAGCGAGCGCACGCGCGAGGACATGCGCGCAACGGTGGCGCGCGTGGCGAAGCAGCTGGGACCCCGGCCGGGCGCTATCGAACGGAAGGACATGGCCCGCTGGCTGCGCGACCTGGCGGAACGAACCACGGGACGCACGGCGAACAAGACGCTCGCCTACCTGCGCACTGTGGTCAACGTCGCCCACCGCCAGGGCGAGCTCCCCGAGCGTCCGGCCTGGGCGGACCTCCCGAACTTCGGCCACGAGGCGCGCGAGCGCAGGCCGTTCGACCCGGCGGAGCTGCCCGGATACATGGATGCCCTGGACGAGCGGGTGCGCCTGCCGGTGCTCGCGTGCGCGATCACTGCGGCCCGCGTAGGGGCGGTGTGCGCTCTCGAATGGTCGGACATCGACCGCAAGCGCCGGTGCGTTCGGCTGCACACCAAGGGGCGCAAGGTCCAGGTGCTGCCCATCACCTCCCCGCTCCAGGACCTGTTCAACCAGGCACGCGCCCTGTGGCAGGCCGCGGGCAAGCCGACGTCTTCGGTGTTCTTCAACCGGCGGGGAACCCGGTGGGAGTCGGGGAGCCTGGACCAGGCGGTCAAGCGCGCCTGGCGCGCGGCCGGGCTGCCTCGGCGGACCGTGCATGAATTGCGGCACACGGTGAGCACCTTGGCCGGCGGATTGCCGCAGATTTCTCCGCGGGACGTGCAGGCGCTCCTCAACCACGCGCATCTGTCGACCACGGATCTGTACAGCCACGCGGAGCTCGACCGGGTCCGAGCGACCATGGACGCGGTCTGGCGTGCCGCATTTGTGCCGCATATAGGTCGATATTTTGGCAAAACGGCGCAAGAAAAGGCCAGCGGAAGTGACCCGCAACAAGACGCGATCACGTGCCCGAAGTGCGGTCATAAGTTCTTGCTATCAAAAGAAGAAAGCCCACAAGCCGAGTAGGCTTGCGGGCTTCTTAGGATGGCTCCCCCGGCTGGATTCGAACCAGCGACGCACGGATTAACAGTCCGTTGCTCTACCGACTGAGCTACAGGGGAGTCTGCCCTCCCAGGGGCAGGGCCGCAGGGGCGAGCGCTGCCCGTTCGATTCCAGCGCCTGACTATATCCGCGCCAGGCGCCCGTGTCCAGTAGATTCTGTGCAGGGCCACAGACCCGTTGGCGCTTCTTGTGCGTCGTCCGGAGTGTCGGCAGAGGCCCCCCGGCCTGTCCAGGGGCCTTCCGTGACGGGTTCGCGGCAGGCGGGCTCGAATGCAGGCCGCAAACTGGGCGCTCCTCCACGATGTCTCGCGCCGGGAACCGGAATACGTGTGGACGTGTGCGCATGCCACAAGAAACCAGCCCGCGCTGGGCAAGCCTGAGGAATGCGCATGCGCGACAGGCCGAGCGCCGGCGGGACCGGGGGCGCACCCTATGGCTATCGCGAGAGGATCGTCCAGGCTGGCGCATCCCCAGGCCTGGAACGCGGGCTAGGTTTTCCATTCGTGCAGCCAGTAGTCGGCCGCATTAACCGGCGGGAGGGCCCTTCAGCTTGAACACGTCCTCAACCGGACGGTCGAAGACTCGAGCAATGCGCGCAGGGAATGCCTCTGTTGCACGCGAAAGCGCCCAGGCCCTCCGAGGATCGTCTTCTGGGGCATGGTGCGAAAGGCCAACGTCCTTTCGGGGCGCCTACCGCATCAGAAGCACCGGCCGGACCGCTCCTTCTCGCATACGTCCTCGCCGCACCGGTAGCAGATCTCGTTCTTCAGGGGCTTGCCCGCGAAGAAGTCCTGCACGTTCTGCAGGGTGGTGCGCGCGATGTTGTGCACGGCCTCCCGGGTGAAGAAGCCCTGGTGCGAGGTGATGAGCACGTTGCTGAATGTCAACAGCCGCGCCAGCACGTCGTCGGTGAGCACCTCGGTGGAGAAGTCCTCGAAGAAGTACTCGCTCTCCTCCTCGTACACGTCCAGGCCTGCGGACCCGACCTTGCGCTCCTTGAGCGCCTCGACGAGAGCCTTGGTGTCGATGAGGCCTCCGCGCCCGGTGTTCACGATCATCACGCCGTGCTTCATCTTGTCCAGGCTCTGCGCATTGATGATGTGGTGCGTGTCCGGGTTGAGCGGACAGTGGAGCGTAATCAGGTCGGCGCGGCGGTACAGGTCGTCGAGGTCGACATAAGTGACGCCGGTTTCGTGTGCGAAGTCCTGGTCCGGATACGGGTCGTAGGCCAGGACCTCCATGTCGAACCCGCGCAGGAGCCTGGCCGCAACCTTGCCGATGCGCCCGGTGCCGATCACGCCCGCGATCTTGCCGGCCATGTCGAAGCCCATGAGCCCGGTGATGGAGAAGTTGCCCTCGCGGGTGCGGTAGTAGGCCTTGTGGATCTTGCGGTTGAGCGCGAGGATCAGCGCCAACGCGTGCTCGGCCACCGCATGAGGCGAGTACCCCGGGACCCGGACCACGTGGATGGTTTTGTATGCGGCCTTGAGATCCACGTTGTTGTATCCGGCGCTGCGCAGCGCGATGAGCTCCACGCCCGTCTCTTTGAGCTTGTCGATGGTCCCTCTGGAAAGCGTGTCGTTCACGAATGCGCACACCGTGCTGCATTCCTGGGCAAGAGCGGTCGTGTCGGGCTTGAGGTGCGTCTCGAAGTAACGGATGTCGAACTGGAACGCCTCCTCGTTGACCGTGTCGAAGGAGTCGCGGTCGTAGGGCTTGGCGTCGAAGAATGCGATGGACACCTGGTCGGGCATGGTCTACTCCTCGTCGGGGCGAAGCATGGTCAACAGCATCTTGAAGCGCTCGCGCGCCTTGACCGCATGGGGGACCCGGGCCGGCATCAAGAGGACGTCACCGCGGATCGCCGTGATCGTGTCATCGCCGATGCGAAACTCGCCCGTCCCTTCGATCATCTGGACGAAGGCCTTGAACGGCGCGGTGTGCGTGCTCAGCCCCTGGCCTCGGTCGAACGAGAACAGGGTCACGGACCCCGCGTTGTTCTCTACGAGCGTCCTGCTCACGATCGAGCCCGGTGCGAAGTCAACGAGCTCCCCTAGATGCATGGGGCTCGCGGCAGGCAGCTGAGCGGTGTTTTCGTCATTCTCTTTCATGGCGCTGAGCAAGCCATGCAAGGTGCATGCCAGATGCATCCGCACAGGGGATGCGGGGGGGGGGCAGCGGCTTATGCCAGGTCCAGCCAGATGGGGGACGACCACTGGGTCTGGCCGGCGCCTCCCTCCACGCGCACCCGGTAGGCGACAAAGGGCGCGGGATGGTGCGGGGCGTCGCGGAGGGCCACCTCGTCGAGGTCGGCGTGGTCTTCGAACCGGACCGTGGGCTCGTCGGCGCTCCAAGACGCTCGATCGATGGGCTCGCCATTTCGCAGCAGCGTGACCTGCGCGCGGCTGTGGTGCGTGCTGTAGAAGTCTCCCTCGATCATGCGGCACCTGCGAAGCGGGTCCGTTGCGCCTACGGCCGTGCTCTGTCCCATGCCCACGTCGCCGATGGACAGGTCCAGCAATGCTCTGTCGAACGTGGTGGCGTAGCAGTTGCCGGCCCACATGGCCTGCCACAGGGACGCGCGCGTGAGCTCCTTTGCGCGCACGGCCGCAAGGCCGTGGTGGTGGTGCCAGGCCAGCTGGAGGAGGCCCAGCGGCTCGCGCCAGGGCGCCTCGGCGCCGACCATGGTGGTGTGCGTGTCGCTGGAGGCGATGACGCCATACCGGCACCCCTGGCGCAGGGCGTCGTCGAAGTAGCACGGCCGGTCGCTGTTGCCGCCGCGCAGCGGATAGTTGCTCGCCTGGGTCTCGGACGAGCCCCAGCCCGAGTAGATCTCGAACAGGGGCTCCCGCTGCGGGTCGTACACGCCGTCGCTGAAGTCACGGTACTTGCCCGCTCGGCCGGTATGGTGCGGAATGGTGAGGTACTCCTTTCCGGTCTTGTCGAGGAAGTCCCACAGCTCCTGGAGGGGCACCGCGGGGCCGGTGCCGGCCATGTCCTCGCGGTCGAGCCAGAAGTACGGCCCGTCCGCGCCCAGGTAGTAGACGTTGTTGTCGCCGCCGAAGTCGCGCCTGTGCGAGGACTCGAACGCGAGGAACGGCGCAAAGGCGCCCGGCGCGTCGTGCGCCCGCGCGAGCTCTTGCAGGCGCGGCCAGCGCTTCGGGTCCGAGGCGATGCCGCGCAGGTGATCGGCCGCGGCGGCGAAGTCCAGGTGGCTGGCGTCGCGCGCATAGGCATAGCAAAACTCCGGGGACTTGCACGCCCATGCGCTGCAATTGCTGAACGTGGTGTGCACGTGCAAATCGCCCCAGTAGATCCGGTAGGATGGATCCTCATGCACCCAGGCCGGGTTCGAACGCACGCGTCCCGGCGACGCCTCGGGCAGGGTCTGCACATACGCTACGCCCTCCCGGGTCGCGCGCAGTCCGTCTACCACCAGACATCCGTCGCCCGCGGGATCGAAGCGAACCGATCGGGGCAGACCCTCGACGCAGGGAGATTCTTCAAACACGATCTCTCGGTCGAAGCCGGAGTCCGGCAGGCCGTCCGGCCCGAAGGCGGTGATGCGCAGTGCGAAATGCTCCCCAACAGCGAGGATGGAGGGAATGGTGATGTGCAGCCGCCGCGTTGTGAGAAGGACTGCCTCGCGAGCGGAGTCGATAATGCTTGCGTCCATGGGGATCCTTTCTCTGCCACAAGCCTGCAGGCTGAGGGAGCCGAGCTTCAGCCAACGTCACGCTACGTACCTCGGGACTATACTCCTCTGAAGGCCGATCGTCCAGCGCGTGTCGCGCGTGAGGTCTGTCAGTGGAGGCGACACGCGGCACGCTGTGTAGCGCTTGGCAGGCATGCGCAAGGTGCTGGCGTAATGGCGCAAGAGGGGCCGCCCGGTTCGGCTCTCCCAAGCGCAGAAACGAGCAGATGGTTCGCAGCTGGGCCGCCTGCAGACCGTCGGCGAACCGCAAGCACGTGGGCATCCTTTTGGTGTCCGGCTTGGGCCACCTGATGGCGGGGCCTGTCGCCTCACACTGGACCACTTGAACGGATTGGCAGGTAGCTCTCATGTAGTTCCGGGCCGGTCCGCGTCGTAGACCAGACCGATGGCGCGGCGCCATTGGTCGAGCACTCGCATGTTGCCGAGTGAATCCTCCCAGGTCATGGCGGGGAAGGGAGCCTCGCGCCTTTCGAGGTTCGCGGCAACGACGTCCGCCTCAACGGCGAGCGCATTTCTCGGGCTCTCGATCGTGATCTCGTGCGTATCGTGGCTGCCCCGCGTAAGGAGAATCTGCGATTGGCCTCCCTTTCCCTGCTGGGAATGCAGCCACGGCTCCGGGATGACGAGCTGGCCCTGGGTGCCGAAGATGCGCACCATGTTGTCCGCCCGGCTGCTGATCGCGGTGGCGACTTGAGCGCAAAGGTCTCCCGAGAAGCTGAGCAGAGCCGCCGACCACTCGTCCACGCCCAGGTCCGGATGGAGCCTCCCCTGAGCCCAGAGGTCCGTGGGGTCGGCGAATGTCAGGTCCTGCGCCACGCCCGCCACCAAGCGCACGAGAGAAGCTGGGTAACACCCTGTATCCAGGATCGCGCCGCCGCCAAGGTTCTTGTTAAAGATCCGTCCCGCCGGATCGAATCGCGCACGAAAGCCGAGGCTCGCCTGGATGAGGGTCACTCGACCGATGGCTTGCGCGCGCAAGAGTTCCACCAGCTTCTCGGTCTGCGGATGGCAGCGGTACATGAAGGCTTCCATGAGGAACACGTCGTTTCTGCGCGCTGCGGCCACGACCGCCTCGGCCTGGGCAAGGTTCATCGTCAGCGGCTTCTCGCACAGGATGTGCTTGCCTGCCTCGGCGGCGCGGACGGTCCATTCGGCGTGCATGGGATGGGGCGTGGCCACGTACACGGCGTCCACGTCCTCATCGGCCAGGAGCGCTTCGTATGCGCCCCAGCGATGGGCGGCGCCGTGCTGTTCGCCGAAGCGCTCGGCCACGTCCTGGGAGCGGCTGGCCACCGCGACAAGCTCGCCGGTTCGAGAGGCTCTCAGGCTGCGCGCAAACGCGGCTGCGATCCGTCCGGTCGCCAGGATACCCCAACGGAGCTTGTCAGCCATGCTTGCCTCCCTGTCGGGATGCCGACGCGCGTTGGTCTGCCCCATTCGGTCAGCGCCTGCGGATTGGCGAGCGCTCAGAAGGGCTCTGCTCGGATGCTGGTGTCCGGTCGCTCCGGAACGACTTGATCAGCGAGTTTCGGGCGCGTCGGCACGCACGGGAGGTCTCGATGCCTGGCCCCGACGCGACTGCAGCCGCTCCTTGGCCTGGGCCATGCGCTGCGGAAACGTGCTGCGCTTAAACGCAGCGGTCCACTTGCGCACGATGATCCATCCGCCGAATCGGATGAGCGCATTGCGCCAAGACCGATACCACCGGTGCCACCCGACGCTCAGGTTGAACACGGAGAAGATCATCGCCGGGAAGGCCAGGACATTGAGGCCGACCACGAACATGTATCGGAATCGGTAGAAGCGGCCGTTGATCTTGCGGATGGCCGCGTGCATCTCTTCGGCCGTGAGCGGCTCGTCGGGCTTGAACAGGGGGAAGTTGCCGTCATAGTACTCCCACCCGACGATGTCCTTGGGGAAGATCCGCCCCTCGCGGGCAAGCCGCTCGGTCAGTTCGGTCCCGGGCAGGGGTACCGGCAGCAGAACCTGGATGGTGTCGAGTCGCGCCTTTCGGATGAATCGTCGGAAGTGGCGAACACGCTCCTCCGAGGACAGGGGGGCCATGCCCTCACGCAGCGGATACCCGAAGATGAACATGCCGTGCACCAGGAAGCCCGCCTTATGGTACAGGCGCGTGAGCTCCAGCATGTCCTCGGGCCGCATGGTCTTGTTCATGACCTCCAGTTCCTCGGGGATCGGCGACTCGAATCCGATGCACACGGTGTTGATGCGCGCCGCGCGCATGGCCTGAAGGAGTTCCGTATCCTTTGCTCGGTCCAGCCGGATTTGTACGGTGAGGTCCAGCTTGATGCCGATGGCCTCCTGGTAGTCGGCCAGCATCCGGCACAGGCGCAGCGTGTCCTGCCTGCGCTGGCCGAACAGGTCGTCAACGATGAAGAAGCATCGCGCATTGCGGGTCTCCACGAGCGAGGCGATCTGCTCGACGATGCGACCGACCGGCGCGGGCCGCGGCCGGCCTTTTACCGTGCAGAATTCACAGTTCATGCCGCACCCGCGAATCCAGCTGAGTGGGCAGATGTCCACTTTCGCGTAGCGGATCAGATCGAAATTGGGGAACGGTCGGCTGCTGAAGTCCGTAATGGGCGGTCGGTCCGGCGTGCGCACGATGTGTCCGCTGCGCAGGAACGCGAGGCCCGAGACTTCCTCCGGGTTCCGCTGCTCTTGGATGGCCGTGAGCAGCTCCTGGATGGTGTCCTCTCCCTCGCCCGCCACCACGAAGTCGATGCCGTTTTCGAGTGCTTCCCGGACGTTCTCGCCCATGAAGTGCTGTCCGCCCGCGATCGTGATGACCCCCTGCCGCTTGTAGAAGCGAGCGAGCTCGTACAGGCGAGGGATGGTGCTGCTCAGCCCCCCATAGAGGCCCACGATCCCGACGCGCCGGATAGCCTGCAGGGTGGTGTGATCGGGCCGGCCCATCCGGTCCTTAGGGCCAAGTTGGCGGTAGTTGTTCTCGTCGATCATTTCCACGTGCCACCCGGGCATGTGGCTGACCGATGTAGCCACGATCAGCGGTCCGAGCGCGGTGGTCTTGCGCGCGATCCTGGAGTAGATGTTGAAGGCTGGAAACGCGGGCGCGATCATCCTGAAGCGCCAGTGGCCCGCCTCCGGGACGCTTCCCGTTGGACTGAGAGCCGGTGCGCGCGATGACCGGATGGTCGCGTCAGTGTTGCTCGAGTCCACACGATAGGGACGCTGTGTTGGCATGATGGTACCCCTAACAAAGTGAAAAGTCCGTTTTCGGCTCTGCTGCTACGCCCCAAAGGAGCCGTCACAGCTCCACGACGGGCGCCTCTGTCGTGATTTGTCTCGCAACTGCTTTTCCTCTATGCGGGTTAGGGAAGGTTAGCCGCACTCTGTCCAGTGGGCTCTGGTGTCGGTGCCAGCAAGCTTTTCCACAAGTTAACCACAAAGTCCTGCGCATTGGTCACAATAGGCGTGGCCTGGATGGACCCGCGGTTGGCGAGCTTGTCCACGCTGAACTCCGAGATGTCCACGATATAGAAATACACGGGCCGCACGCGACCGTTGTCCATGATGCGGTAGCTCGGGGTCATGTTGCCGAACGCAATGGAGTGCAGCTGGGTGGCCAGGGCAATGACGGTAGTGGCCTTGCGGGCATGCGCGCGCATGGCGTTCTGCGCCTCGTACGCGTCGGCGATGACCTCCGGCAGGGGACCGTCGTCGCGGATGGAACCAGCGAGCACGTAGGGCACCTCTCTCTTTTCGCATGCGTACATAATGCCGTCCGTGAGCTTGAGCGCGTCAATGCCCCGCCCGATCGATCCCAAGCGGCGCACGGTATTGAGCACGTCGAGGTGGTGATAATGGCCCTGTGGGGTCGGGGCCTGGGTGTAGATGTCCTGGCCCAGCCCCGTGCGGAATACGCTCGCCTCCAGGTCGTGGGTGGCCAGCGCGTTGCCCGCCAGAAGCGCATGGCAGAAGCCCGCCTCGATGAGCTGCTGCATGGCATGGCGGCTGTCCTTGTCGAACGCGACCGCCGGGCCGAGCACCCACACGATGTACCCGTGCTGGGCATCATGGCGCAAGAGGTCGTAGAGCGCGTCATAGCTCCAGGAAAAGGGCGTCTCTCGCCCCTTTCGCGTGCGGAACGCAAACTTGTCCGCGTGCTCGCCGCTCTCGGCGACGAACCCGTCGGTGTGCACGAACACACCGTCTTCGCCGTTCTCCGTGCGCCCGAGGATCACCGGATCGCCTTGCCTGAGGCGGCGGGCTTCCGTGGCCTCGACCGTGTCGCCGCGCAAGACAAGCACGCAGTCCATGCGGTTCTCCGGCACCAGGACCCAGCGGCCCTCTCCGAGGTGGACGTACTCGGGATGGTTGGACGTGGCGTGGTAGTCCTCCGGCGCAATCCCTTCGTGCGGCGCGGGTTGCGTCCGGACAGCGGGCATGGCGCGGAACGCCAACCGGGTGAAATCCGGAGGCCTGTACTCGGGAAGGGTGAAGGACATCTCGTCTACTCCCTGTACGTGGTGAGGTCGGAGGACCCGGCATGTACGCCTCGCGCAACACAACGGGTCCTGATCCTGTATAGCGCGCCCGAAGAGCCGTGTCAAGAATGGTGAAGAGACGAGCCGGCCGGCCGGTGATGCTTACAAGCTCGTTCCCGCGGGTCCAAGCTGGAGCATACGCCGGAGGTCAGGCCCGATGTTTGCGGGCCGAGCCGACAGACTGCGTTCCTTGTGCGCTCCCTGTCGGTGCAGCTCCTTGATCTGCTCCATGAACATCTCCAGCTCCTGGCGGATGAAGTCCTCGCCCCTGCCGTCGAACTCCAGGTCCAAGACCGGCATGCCACCCAAGAGCGGGGCGGCTCTCCTGAGCTGACTGCGCGCGATGGCGCCGGGCATGCAGGTGAAGGGCATCACGTTCACGAGTCCGTCCACGCCCTGTTGAGCCATGTGTACAGCCAGGCCCACGGATAGCGACGCGTCCCCGAAAAAGGGGACGAAGTCGGCGCGCATGGCATTCTCCCACAGGGCTTCGACATGCGGCGGCGTGCCGTCTCGGTCGGCCGGTGCCAGGGCTTCGCGCACATTGTACTCGATGCGGGTGAAGGTGCGTCGGGCAATGGCCAGTCCCAGGCGCTTGATCGGTCCCATCCGCTCGCGAGCGAAAATCCTCATGCAGTGGTTCAGGTGATGAATCCATTCCAGGAACGTGGGCAGCAGCACCACTGCGTCCAAGGCCTCGAGTTTGCGCACGATGTGGCAGTTTGCGAACGGCGTGTTGCGCACGTAGTTCTCGCCGACTACGCAGATGATGGGCTTGTCGACGTGTTGGGTCGGCAGCCGGGCGAATCTGCGGCCCACCTCGGACAGGGCGGCATAGGGCTTGTCTCGTCGTTCGAGCGCGGCGCAGACTTCGTTGAGAGACTCGCTGTACAGGTGATCGACGGCACCGGTGTCGACCTCGTAGGGACGCAGTTGCCGGGCCAGGCGCTCCAATTCCGCCACGGCCACGAGTCCTCGGAGCACGTGCTTGCCGAACTGCACGCTGATGAACTGCTTGGTGTGGCTCTTGGTCTGGTGCATGCTGATGATCTCGACCTCTCGGTAGCCGAGGTCGTCGAGCACGCGGCGCATGCCCTGCTCATACTGTCCGAAGCGGCAAGGCCCGGCACTCGAGGCCATGAAGAAGGCGCTGTTGCGGCGGTCGAACTCGGGCGAGCGCAGGGTCTTGACCATGTTGCCCACGCACAGGATGTACGGCAGGCATTCCTTGCCTGAGGCGTATTCCATGCCGATGTCGAAGCTCGTGGGGTCCGTGGGGATGACCTGGAGGTTCACTCCGAAGCCGCGTGCCGCGGCCGCCGCGCCGTAAACCATGTCGCCCATGTGGGGGAGATAAACCGTCAGGCCCCTGTGCCGGGGATTAGCGCGCACCGGCGCAGGAGGTTGATGCACATGGGTTGCGTGCGACCTGCGCGAGTCGAGAAAGGCTTCGAGGCGAGTCACGACCCCCGCGTCCGCGGAATGGTCGTCGAACTCGAGCTGCAGGTACGGCTTCCCTCGCATGGCCTCCGGCGTGAACTTGGTGAGAAACGAATCCGGACCGCAGCGGAAATTCGTGACGTAGATCAGGTCGAGACGGTCATCCTGGCCGGCGGCTCGCGCTGCTGCCAGAAGACGACGCCCCAGGTGCCAGAACATGTTCGGCCAGCGGGAAAGCACCTCGCTCTCGTCGGCCGGCAGCATGTCCATCGGGATCGGCAGCACGCCCATCTTGCGAAGCTTGCGCGGCAAGTCCAGATTCAGTCCAGGATCGCACGTGTTGTATGGCCGGCCGGCCAACACCACGCCGCGCCCGCCGGGCAGATCGGCAAGCAGTTCCTGGCCCCGCTGCGTCAGCCTGCTGCGGAACTCCGCCTGGGCCTCCGCAGCCGCCCGCCTCGCGCGCTCAACCCGAGACTCGGGCAGGCCCAGGCGGCGCGCCAGGCTGCGCAGCTCCCGACGCATCAGGCGCGGCCCCATGGACGGATAGATCACCGGATCCAGCACGCGAACGCCCCAGGCGTCCAGATCGATGCCGGCGCGGGCGACATGGCCCCATACCTGGACAAAGGGACAGTTGTACCGGAACGTCTGTTCGGTCGTGGGCCGGTCTCGATCCACCAGGGTGGGCAGGAACAGGAAGTCCGGCCTCTCGCGCGCAAGCTCCGCGACGTGCCCGACCGCCGCTTTGACAGGCATGCAGCTCTCCGTGGTCATGCAGTCGGTGGCGCGTGCGAGATGCCGCTGCCTCGTGGGCGTCGAAAGGAGCGTCCTCGCGCCCAATTCCCGAAGAAATGTGCGCCAGTACGGCAGCAGCTCCCAGAAGAGCAGCGCGCGCGGGATGCCCACTAAGGGGCCGCCGCGCGGTTCGGGCGCGTAGTCCTCCAACAACCAACCTGCCCGTTCGTGAAAGAGGTCCGGCAGATTGCTCTGTACGCGTTTGTCCGTCTGGTACCGGTCGCAACGGTCGCCGTAGAAAAGCGGGGCGCGGCCCTCGATGGCGATGCGGCGCACGTCGCACCGGTTCTCGCACTGCTGGCAGGTGAACCGGCCCTGTTCGTACCGGCACTCGGCGATCTCGCGGAAGCCGCGGAATCGGCTCTGGACGATATGCGCGTCGCGGGCGAGCAGCGCGACGCCGATGCATCCGGAGATGTCGTTGTCCGGTGTGACGCGCACCTCCTGGCCGAGCTCGCGCTCGAACGCCGCGACCACCGCACGGTTGTAGGCCACTGCGCCCTGGAACAGGACGCGCGATCCGATCTTCGCCCGGTCGGCCACTTTGGAGAGGTAGTTGCGCACGATCGAGTACGCCAGCCCCGCGCACAAGTCGTCCACCGATGCCCCCGAGGCGAGATAGTTCGAGACATCCGTCTCCATGAACACCGTGCATCGTTCCCCGCAGTCGATCGGGGCCTGCGCTGCGAGGGCGCGGGCCCCGAACTCCTCCTCGACGTTGATGCCCATGCGCTCGGCCTGTTCGCTCAGGAACGAGCCCGTGCCCGCCGCGCAGACCTTGTTCATGGCGAAGTCGACCACCGTGCCGTTCTCGATGCAGATGAATTTCGAATCCTGGCCACCGATCTCGAACACGGTGTCGACTTGGGGGTCGAATGCGATTGACGCCGTGGCCTGGGCGGTGATCTCGTTCTTGATCAGGTCCGCGCCGATGAAGTCGCCGATGAGGTACCTGCCGGAGCCGGTGGTGCCGATCCCGTTGACCGTGGCCCCGGGGCCGAGCTCTCCGCCGATCTCGCGTAGGACGCGCCGGACGGCCTCGATCGGACGGCCGGAGGTCCACAGGTATCGCCGCGCGACCACCCTGCCGTCCTGCGTAATCGCAGCGGCCTTGGTGCTCGTGGATCCGATGTCTACGCCCAGGAACACGGCGGCACCCTCGCCCTCGGGCAGAGAATCGACCGTGTGCTCCGCGCGTGGGGCGTGGGTCGGCCGAGACAGAGGGAGCAAGTGGCGCGGCGCTGCCGCGGTGCGCACCTCCTTCTCCAAACGGCGCAGGGAATCCGACGACCAAACCACTTGCGGCAGGTGGTCGCTCGACTCCATTGCTGCATACGCGCTTCCAAGCGCGGACACGAATTGGGGGTGCTCGGGCACCAGAAAGGCGAGCTCGTCCAGGTCGAAGATATCCCGAACGGCCTGGCACACGCACTGGTTGCGGGCCACGCCGCCGCAGAACGCGACCGGCGGCTCGATCCGGCGTGCCTTGGACACGCTGGACTTGAACGTGCGCACCACCGCATAACAGAGCCCGGCGAGCATGTCGCGCTCTGGAGTGCCGCTTTGCTGCAGATGAACGAGGTCGGTTTTTGCAAACACCGAGCACCGGCCCGACACGTCCGCCGGGCTGTCGGACTCGGCCGCAATCCGTCCGAGCTCTTCGGGCGTGAACCCCAGGCGCAGGGCCTGCTGATCCAGAAAGGAGCCCGTGCCCGCCGCGCAGAGCGACGATTGAGATGCATCCACCGCAATGGGGTCCTCTCCCGGGCGAAGCTCGCGCATGCTCACCAAGCGAGAGTCGCGGCCGCCGATCTCGATGATGGTGCGCACCTTCGGATACCCGTGCGCAAAGGCACGCGAGAGCGCCAGGAGTGGATTGATCGCCGACAGGCCCAGTCCGGCGGCCACCCAGTCCTTGCCCGCGCCCGTCACGGCGGCACGGCGGACCTGATCGAGAGGCAGCTCTCCGAGCAGAGAGGCCAACGTCTGCGCGGGGTGCCCTCCGTGTGCAGCGGGGCCTTTACGACAGACCACGCGGGCCTGCGCGTCCAGACACACGGCCTTGACCGATGACGTGCCTACGTCGATTCCCAGGTACACGCGTGCACTCCAACAGGCCCGGAAGTAGCCGGCGGATCGTGGCGCATGTCGGCTGCCTTCGTCGACACCCCACCCCTGCCGTAAGCACTCTCCTAATGCGGCCAAGAGCGTTTTGTCAAGACCGTGCCCGAGCCAAGAGGGCTCCTCGGGGACCGGCAACAGGACGGACAGAGAATGCCAGCGGTGACCCTCCCTGAGCCGGGCCAGGGGGCTGTGCTCCGTTGCATGAACCGGTCGCCCTGCGATACAATCCGTGTCGCCTGCTTGTTCGTTCGTTGGCTGGAGGAGACAGATGGCGCCGGACACGGGAATCCCGGCCTGGGTAACGTACCCTGGGGAAAGGTGGGAGGCCATTTCGCCGACCGAGGCCGGGTTGGACCCGGGCAAGTTCCAGGACTGGCTCGACGCGCACCCGATCGGCCCGGGAACGTGGGAGGGCGAGAGTCACGGCGAGGGCGAGTGGGGGTGCGTGCTCACGCGGGGCGGGTACCTGATCCATACCTGGGGCAACCCGGACTACCGGTACCAGACCGCGTCTCTGGGGAAGGCCTTCACCTGGGCGCTCGTGGGCCTGTCCGTGGACGCGGGCATGATCCGGCCCGACGAGCCCATACGCCTGACCTGGACCGGGGAGAGCGAGCTCTCGCACCCGCACAAGTATCTCGACCGCGGGCATCATCGCACGCTTACCTGGCAGCATCTGATCGGGCGCAAGGACGAGTACGAGCACCGCGGCGGGTTTCCGGTCACCAACGGCTACTTCTGGCGCCAGGGCTCCACGGCGCAGAGCTCCAGGGGCGACCCCAAGCACGCCTCCGTGCCCGACTGGGCGCACTGGACCGGCGACCCCTTCTACGACAACTACGCGCACGCGCCGCCGGGCAGCGTGGGCATGTACTCGAGCGGCGGCCTGTGGCGGCTGAGCCAAGCGCTCACCGCGCTCTGGGGCCGGGACATGAAGGCGGTGATGGACGAGCGCATCTTCTCGCACCTTCGCGTGCCGCCCGAGCGTTGGGACTGGACGCCCGGCCGCGTGGTGCACGAGACGCGCGACTGGTATCCGCACATGCCCGGATACGGCGACTACCTGGACCCACCGCACGAGATTGGCGGTCATCCGGTGCGCGGGGGCCCCGGGTGGGTGGTCATGAGCGCAAAGGACCTGGCGCGGTTCGGACTGTTGGTGGCGACCCGAGGGACCTGGCGGGGCGAGCGGCTTGTTTCCGCCGACTGGGTGCGCGGGCATTCCGGGGGCAATGGGTCCTATGTGGGCGGAGAGAGCGTACATTACACGTCCGTGGGCCGGGTCACCACGGACGCAGGGCCGGGCCCGCTGCCGGACAAGCTGTTTGTCGGTCCGGTCAAGCGCGCGGCGGAAGAACTCGCGCCCTAGCGTACGGTGGCCGGCATATGCGCTGCTGTATGCAGGCTTGACAGGTACGTGTGGAAGAGCCAGGACTGGCGAGTGAGGAAGGGAAGCTCGCGGGCGTGTAGGACGCCCAAACATCCTTTCCTGACATGAGCGCCCTGTTGGGAGAGCGAAACGTGTTCATCGACATCCACGCCCATGTGCGCCTGTACCCCAGTGCGCCGCATCATGGCCGCAGGATATTCCCCTCGCCCGAGGAACTGTTGCGCCGCTACGACCAGATCGGGGTGGAGAAGGGCTGCCTGCTGCCCCTGGTCAGCCCCGAGGTGTATGAGCCGCAGTCCAACACGGAGATCCTGGAGGTGTGTCGCCGGCATCCGGACCGGTTCCTTCCCTTTTGCTGCTTCGATCCGCGGGGAATCACGAACTCCCCGGACGCTCCGTTCGGAGAATGGCTGTCCTTTTACCGGGAGCAGGGGTGCCTGGGGGTCGGTGAGTTCATGCCCAACCTGCCTTGGATGGACGAGCGGGTGCAGAATCTCCTCTCCCATATCAATGCCATGGGACTTGCGCTGATTATCGACGGCAAGGGCCGGCTGGGCGGCACGTACGGGCTGTACGATGATGTCGGGATGCCGCAGATGGAGGCGTCGCTTCAACGATTTCCGCGATTGCGGATCCTGGGCCACGGTCCGGCCTTCTGGGCCGAGATCGCCAAGGTAGAGGACAACCGCGATCGCCAGGGCTATCCGGATGGGCCGGTCCGAGAAGAGGGACGCGTGGCGGGGCTGATGCGCCAGTATGACAACCTATATGGCGACTTGTCGGCGCACAGCGGATACAACGCGCTGGCCCGCGACCGAGACTACGCCGTCCAGTTCGTGAATGAGTTCCAGGACCGCCTGTTGTTCGGTACGGATATCTGTGCGCCGGACACGCCCACGCCGCTGGCGGAGTTTCTGCTGGACCTCCGCGACCGCGGAGAGATCAGCGACCAGGTTTTCAACAAGGTGGCACGCGAGAACGCCGTGCGGCTTCTCGGCTTGTCGGGTTGACCAAGGTGCGTGGATGCGCCGCGCAGAAGCGTCAATCCGCCGCGTGAGCGCACGGGGCTGCAGCGCCGCCCTGCGACTCGGCCTGGCTGGGGGACGACGTCGGCTGGAGTTCCTTCAGGGTCCGGCGCAGCGCCTTGATGTCGTACGGCTTCTCCAGCACCAATTCGGCCCCGCAGTCGAGTACGTCGTCAGGGTCCCACTTCTTCAGATACCCGGAGACCACCACCACGAACAGGTGCGGGGCCTGTTGCCTGAGGCGGTAGACGAGCTCCACACCGTGGCTGTCGGGCAGGCCGATGTCGACGATGGCCGCGTCGGGGCGGAAGCGCGTGAATTCCTCGTACGCGCCGTTCGACGTGCTGTGGGCCCTGGCCTGATGGCCGTCGATCTCCATCAGGTCGTACAGGCCCCCTCGCTCGTCCTCGTCGTCTTCCACGATGAGTATGCGGCGCATGATCTTTCATCCTCCTTTGTCCGTTTCGGCCGAGCGGAGGCGGCCCCCGAGAGCCCCCAGCGGACCGGCCTTCGAAGTACGGCCGACGGGACGCGGCGCAACACCCATCAGGTTACCAGACGGCGCAGCTTCGGCCATAAGCCGACGTCGCATTCTGGGTAGGCAGAATGCCTAGGCCAGGGGGGCAGGCGGGCGAAGAGAGCTTGAGGGCGGGAGGGGCCGTTCGGACTCAGAGCTGGGTGATGCCGTGGCGCACCGCGTAGCGCACCAGGTCGACGATGCCGTCCGCGCCGATCTTCTTCATCAGGCTTGTCCGGTGCACGAGCACCGTCTTGGGGCTGATGTGCAGCGTCGCGGCCACGGACTTGGTGTGGTGCCCCTCGGCGAGAAGCTGTAGGACCTCGCGCTCGCGCGGTGTCAGGTCCGCAAAGGCCTCGCTGCGGACGGTCTTCTGCCGGTCCACGTGCTGCTCCACCAGGTCGCCGCGTACCTTGGTGCACAGATAGGTCTCGCCCCGGGCAACGGTGCGCACGGCGTCGGGCAGCTCGTGGGCCGCAGCGCTCTTGAGCACGTATCCGGAGGCGCCGGCCTTGAGCATGGCGGAGACGAGGCCGCTCTCGCGGTGGATGGACAGGCAGATGACGCGCGCCGCGTTCTGGGCGGAGACAATCTCCTGGGTGGCGTCGATGCCGTTCATGCCCGGCATGCTGATGTCCATGACCACGACGTCGGGTTTGGACTGCTTCACGGCGGCGAGGGCCGCGCGTCCGTCCGCGGCGTCGGCCACGACCTGAAAGTCCTCTTGCCTGTCCAAGAGCGAACGCAGGCTCTCCCGGAAAATTGGGTGGTCGTCTACGAGCAGGAGGCGGATGGGCGCGGTCACGGCGCGCCCCCTTCCTGTACCGGTTCGGGGCGTGTGGTCAGGGGCATGCGCACCTCGACGCGCGTGCCCTCGCCGGGCCTAGAGTCGATCCACAGCGTTCCGCCGAGTGCGTCCACCCGGTCGCGGATGTTGCAGAGGCCAAAGCCGCCCTCCGGGGTCAGCCGGCTCGTGACCGCCTCGGCGTCGAAGCCCTTGCCGTCGTCGCGCACCACCAGACGCAGCTCATCCGCCCAGCACTCCAGGAATACGGCGGCCCGCTCGGCCTCGGCGTGGCGAGACACGTTGTTCAACAGCTCGCGCAGGCATTCGTACAGGCAGGACGACACCTCGCGCGGCACCGCGTGGTTTTCGGCCTTTTCCTCTCACGTGATGCGCAGGCCCTCGCGCTCCTGCACGTCCTGGCACAGCTCGCGCGCGGCGGCCGCGAATCCGGCGCGTTCCAGCGTGGGCGAGGCCAGCTCGAAGATGAGCTCGCGAATGAGGTCCACCGCGGAGTCCAGGAGCTCCTCGACCTCGGCGAGCTCTCTTCTGCGCTCTTCGGGCAGCAGGGCCTCGATCCCGGCGAGCTTCATCTGGCAGGCCGACAAGAGCTGCCCGACCTCCCCGTGCAGGCCCTCTGCGATGCGGCGGCGCTCGTCTTCCCGAGCGGCCAGCAACCGCTTGGCGATGATGCTGAGCTCTTTGGTGCGCTCGCGCACCCGCTCTTCCATTTGGTTGCGCGAGAGTTCGGGCGCAGGAGACTCGCTGGTGGATCGCTTCTTGTCCCTGCCCATGAGCGTCGCCTTGCTCGGCCTTCGGCCAATAGCCTCTGACATCCGCCAACTATAGCCAGGGGCGATGCCCGCGCAACGAGAAAGCGCCGGAAATCGCGGTAGGCCGCACAGGGCCGTCCGCAGCGAAAACGGGCGGCCTCGCAGGCACTTGGAAGTGTCTGAGAGCTCGCGAAGACGCCGCCCGGTGTTCGGAACGTCGGCTCGGCTTGAAAGGCCGCCCCGTAGGCTCGGTTCGGGAGGCTCGGAAAAGGGGCCGCAGCCGGAGGCCGCGAACGGCGGCGAGAACGAGCTCGGAGCCTGGCGGCCGATTGTCGCGCCAGCTCCGGCCCGGGCCGAAGATCGAGCCGTCCTCTAAAACCGCAGCTGGGCGAAGTAGTCGGGACAGTGGAACCCGTATTGCGGATCGCAGCGCAGCGTGACGTTGGTGCCGCGCCGGTTGCGGCACAGGTTCAGTCCCCAGGTGTCGCCCGGCGACGGCGTCTTGCCCAGCTCCTCGAACGGAAAGACGAGCAGTGCGTCCCACCGGTCCGCGCGCTTCTTGGTGCGGATGGTCCAGTCGGGGTTGTACCATTGCGCGTCGTCCGGGGCCTTGCGGTCCTTGTAGCTGCCGCGGAAGTTCGCGCCGAAGTGGTAGTAGGGCGTGTTCTCCGGCGCGTGGGACAGGAACACCTCCACACTGTCGCTTTCCGGGTCCCCGAGGCGGAGCTCGTCGTGGTCATAGAGGTTGGCGGCGATCTGGTCCGGGTTGCTGTCGAAACAACGGAACAGCACGGCCAGGTTCGCGTCGTCGTACGCGATGGCGACCTGGGTCTTCTCCTCGGCCGGCTTGGGCTGGAACCGGCCGTCGACCTTGGCGGTCTCCGAGAACGTGTCGGTGGCCACGAGATCAGCCCATTGCGGACTGTCGATAGAGGGGATCTCGTCCACGCGCCGGGCCTCGATCGTGTACGAGGGGTCCATGAACGCGTCCTTGTACTCCTGGGGCACGGCGATGAACGCGCGGAACTCCGGGTCCTCCAGGATGCGCCTGAGCTTGCGGGCATGGAACCCGGAGAGTAGATGGCGCAGCCGCGAGTAGCGCTTTTCGTTCCAGGCGCGGTCAACCTCTTGCGCGGCCCAGGCGATCTCCTTCTCCAAACGCCGGTCGTCGAACCCGAGCTCCCGAACCTCACGAACGCGCCGCTTGAACTCGTTCATCTCCTGCTCGAGCCAGGCCAGGCGCTCTGGCGGGACGGATACGGACACGTCCTCCAGGGCCACGCCCCGCGGCGCGCGGAAGGAGAGCACCCGGAACGGCCCGACCGTGACCGTGGTCGCGTCTTGGACTTGGTCCGTCGTGTCGTTGGGCAGGTCCAGCAGATCGAACGGCCCGTCCGCGTCGAACGACAGCTGTGCGGTGACCGGGTAGAACTCGCGATTGACGAGGTAAAAACAGTACCCGTCCTCGCGTTGGCGCGCGCGTACGCAGAGCGGGTCGTTCACCTCGTTGAAAATCGGGAACGGCTCGGCCGGGATGGTGCGGTACGCGCGGATGAACTCGCGCAGCGCGTCCTCGTGGCCCAGCGTGGTGAGAGTGATGCCGCCGTCGGTGATGTAGCGCACGTCCAGGTTTGCCAGGCAGTTGGCATAGTACTCCAGGTAGAACTGCGCGTGGGGCATGATGCCGCCGGACTTTTCCATGTGGCCGCGCTCGTCGCCCGTGCCGTCGTCCCACCAGAAGCCGGGCATGGGCTCGCACCGGTGGAAGTCGTCGAGCTCTCGACGGGTCTGCTCCAGCCACACCGCGTTGCGGCCCTGATTGCGGAACGGAAGAATGCGAGCCGGGGCGAACTCGAAGTCGCGCGACAGGTACGTGCCGTCGGTCGGGCGGCTGTTGTGGTAGCACACCTGGCCGACATACAGGCTGGGCGCATCGTCGAACAGGTCGACGTCCACGCCGCTCTCGCGATAGAACTCGTACACGCTGTCCAGGTCGCCGGGCGTCCAGTGATCCTGGCGCGCATAGTCGCTGCGCGTGCCCGGCCACAGCCCCCACAGCTCCATGTTCTGGATATAGTTCTCGTTCTCGGCGCGCAAGCGGTCGTGGACGAGCATCCACGCCTCCTTGACCTTTCGGCAGCGCCAGGCGATCCATTGTTCGCGCACCTCCGGGTCCCTCTTGGTCAGGAACACGTACCGCTTCACGAACCGCTGCGGGTCCGGGGCCTGTCCCGGCACGTCCACGCCCGTGTCCTGCGTAAACGCGTTGACGTTGCGGTCGGAGTACCCCCACTTCAGGTTCGGAAGCCACAGAGAGACTTCCCCATGTACCCAGAAGCTGACACCGCCGAACGCCGGGCTGTCGCCGTATCGGTCCAGGAGGTCGTCGACCAGATTGACCAGGTGCTCCTGGACCTCTGGATGGAGGATGTTGTACCGGGGGTTGTGGTGGATGTTCACCTCGCCCTTCCAGGAGACGAGATAGGGCGTGTCCTGGCCGCTGGCGATGGTCTCCGGGTCGGCGGGTGCGGACTTGAGTTCTGCGATCTCCATGAAGCAAACCGACGGCATGAACGTAATGTCGCGCTTCTCGCACAGATTCAGGATGAGCTCCACCCACGGGCCGGGGTGGTACTGGAGCTTGCCCGCCTGAGCGATGCGCTGGGACGGGTACAGCGCGCCCGCGTAGTGGTAGACCGGGTACACGAGCAGGTTCTGGCCGACGAACCGCATGTAGTCCACACGGCGCTGCATCATCTTTCGGAGGTCGGCGAAGGTCGGAGACCCCTGCAAGTTGCCGCTGAACTCCCGGGCGAACGAGGCGTCCTCGTTCTCGTATCCGACCAGGCGCTGGTCGCCCTCTGGTGGCAGGTGGGGGATCTCCACCGCCGGAATGTCGCTCGTGACCTTGTAGACGCGGATGCTCCTGCACGCGGCGGGTACGCACGGCGCGCCCACGGCCGCGCTGCCGGACTTGACCGGCCAGTTCATCACGATGAGTGCGCATTCCTTGTCCGTGGGATAGAAGAGCATCCTGTATTCGTGGAAGGAGTTGTCATTCGGATACTCGTCGCCCGTGATGAGGCCCGCCTCCACGGTCTGGTACAGGCTGTTCGATCGATTGTCGATCATGATCTCCATGATCCGGGCCTTGTCGTCCGGGTACTCCACCACAGCCAGGTAGGGCGTCTCGGGTTCATCGATGAAGAAGCGATAGGCGAGCCGGGACCACGAGGTCGCGCCCGTTTCGCGGTACTGGCCCAGCGGAGAGTCGACCACTCGGCTGGTTCCGTCGTCCATGAACACATCCGGGCCGTGGTCTTCGGTGCAGTCGATGGAGACCACGGGCTCGAGCTCTAGCTCGGGGTGCGCCTCGACCGGCTGTTCGTCGAGCTCCTTCGGGAGCACGGTGAGGTCGGCGAACCGGGACATCTTGCCCAACTCGTACGCGAGCCGATAGGTCCCCGTGCGCTGCGGCGCGAACTCGAAATTCACGGTCAACTCATCCGAGGCCGGCACCTCGGCGGAGGGCATGGTCTCCCGCAACGCGACTCGCTCGCCCGGCCCCTGGATCGCGTACGCGATCCGCCCGGTGACGGGCTCGTCCGTGGTGTTGTCGAACACGAGCGTAATCGTCCTGGACTCGCCCGCGTTGAACAGGAAGGGTCGCGAGTGCAGGAACAGCGGGTGCAGGGACTGGAAAGTCTCGAACACCTCGTCGGCGTTGAGCACGCGATCGTGCACGCGGATCTCGTCGAGCACCAGGTCGCTCTGGTTATTGCTGAAGAAAATCTCCTCGTGCTGCTTGGATTCCCGCTTGAAGTTCATGCTGCGGTCTTTCCAGCTGGCGTCGCGCATGGTCATCTTGCCGTCCACGTACATGCGCATGCCCTTGTCCTTGTCCCAGGTGAGCACGATGTATCGCCAGCGGCCCATCGATTCTTCCAGGGGAAAGCGTGCCGTGAACCAGTGTCTGCGCGTGTCGTTGGCCTTGCAGAACAGGGCGCCGTTGGACAAAGTGAACATGACCATGTTTTGGTCGCCGGGCTCTCCGCCGGCGGTATCTTCATAGAATAGGTGATGATGCTTGGTCGGGTCCGCGTTCACGAACTTGACCCACATCTCCAGGCTGCCCCTGGCGTTGTCCAGATTGCCCGGCTCCTTGTAGGAGAGCACTTGGCTCTTGAGCAGCACCCCGTTGCCCTTGATGCCCTGCACGAACGTGTACTCGTCTTCATGGAGCTGTGTGCCGTTGCCGCCGGCCGTGGCCGCGTTCGTGCTTTCGTCAAAGGGGGCGTAGAAAGTGACGTCTGCCCTTGCGTGTGCGCAGACGAGACTCCCGACTACGATCCAGAGAGCGAACAACGCCTTGCGTGCGTTCATTTCCTATTCTCCTTCGCTGTCCTATATTCAGCGCCCAGAGGGCTCACAGTTCCTCGTCGAAATTGACCAACGCCATATCGTCCAGCCATGCCACGTTGCCCTGGCCGGGAATGCGAAAGCGCACCGTGGCGTAGAAGGTCCTGCCGGGGCTCTGCCGGTTGCTCACGGGCAGCGTCTCGAAGAAGAGGTCGTGCCTGGTCCAATCCTGCTCGGCCTCGATAGTCTCTTCGAAAAAGTAATCCGAACTCTCGCCCGCGTGCAAGCGAATATTGACCTCCGTGAATCGTTCCTTCGCCTTCATCCAGAACGAGAGGTGATACACTTGGTCCGCTTCGAGCGGGAACCGGTTCGAGGTCAGTGCCTGCGTGCTCTTGTCCTGGGCAACCTCGACGCGCAGAGACTTGTGTCCGGAATGTTTGTCGCGATCGTCGAGGAAGATGCCGCGTTGTCCCGCGCTGTAGACAGCATACCACCCCGGCGGGAACAGGTCGCCGTGCTCAAAGCTGGGATTCTCGAGCAGGTTCCCGCGG
>Ga0180432_10002751_pt1 | contig 26092 bp, 22 predicted proteins | sample SS_ome_10_FD_132414 | JGI IMG/M metagenome (GOLD analysis project Ga0180432, IMG submission 132414) | Hypersaline lake sediment archaeal communities from the Salton Sea, California, USA - SS_1_MS_2 metaG | ecosystem: Environmental > Aquatic > Non-marine Saline and Alkaline > Hypersaline >... | reverse complement strand
GGTCGTCGACCTGCCGCTGGGCGTGACCGAGGACAGGGTGACCGGCGCGCTGGATATCGAACGCGCGCTGACGCGGGGCGAGAAGGCGTTCCAGCCCGGCCTGCTGGCGCAGGCCAACCGCGGCTACCTTTACATCGACGAGGTGAACCTGCTGGAGGATCACATCGTCGATCTCTTGCTCGACGTCGCGCAATCGGGCGAGAACCTCGTGGAGCGCGAGGGGCTGTCGGTCCGCCATCCGGCGCGTTTCGTCCTCGTCGGCTCCGGCAACCCCGAAGAGGGCGAGTTGCGGCCTCAGCTGCTGGACCGGTTCGGGCTGTCGGTCGAGGTGCGCTCGCCCACCGATGTCGCGCAGCGGATCGAGGTGATCCGCCGCCGCGACGCCTTCGAGACCGATGCCGGGGCGTTCCTGCGCAAGTGGCGCAAGAAGGACGCCGCGATCCGCGACGCGGTGCTGGCGGCGCGCGGCGCGCTTGCGACGGTCGCGGTGCGGGCCCCGGCGCTGAAGCTTTGCGCGGAACTGTGCATGGCGCTCGGCTCCGACGGGCTCAGGGGTGAACTCACGCTCTATCGCGCCGCGCGGGCGCTGGCGGCCTACGAGGGCGCCGCCTCGCTCAAGGCGCAGCACATCCGCCGCGTCGCGCCGATGGCGCTGGCGCACCGGCTGCGGCGCGACCCGCTGGACGATGCCGGCAGCACCGTTCGCGTGCAGCGCGTGCTGGAGGAGATGGGCGCGTGACCGATGGCCCCTGGGCGCAGGCCGTCACGGCGCTGCGCCTGCTTTCGATCGATCCGGGCGGCCTTGGCGGGCTGTGGCTGCGCGCCCGCGCCGGGCCGGTGCGCGACGCGGCCTTCGGCCTGATCCCCGGCCTGCTCGGTCAGCCGGTGAAGCTGCACCCGGCCTGGGATCGCGACGCCTTTCTCGGCGGGCTCGACCTGGCGCGCACGCTGACCAGCCACCACGAATGCCGCAATCCCGGCCTTCTGGCCCGCGACGCGGCCTTCCTGATGCCCTCGGGCGAGCGGCTGGAGCCGGAAAAGGCCGCCTGGATCGCCGCGGCGCTGGGCCGGGACGGCGCCGCCGGCACCCGCCGCTGCCTGGTGCTTGGCGATGAAAGCGGCGCGCCGGACGAGGTGCCGCCGGTCCTTCTGACCGAGCAACTGGGGCTGTTCGTCGATCTGACGGAGGTGCCGCTGGGCGATATCGACCTGTCGCTGGCGCGGGCCGGGGCCGCGGCGCGGCCGCTGGCCGAGGTCGCGCTGGCGCCGGCCGATATCGACGAGATGGTGACGGTCGCGGCGCGGCTGGGCATCGACTCGCTGCGCGCGCCGCTTTACGCGCTGGCCGCCGCGCGCGCCCATGCCGCGCTGATGGGCCGCGCCGCGCTGGCCGAGGCGGACAAGCGCGCGGCGGTCGAACTGGTCTACACCGTGCGCGCCACGCAGCTGCCGGCCGAGGAGGCCCCGGCGGAGCCGCCGCCGCCGCCCGAGGACCGGCAGGAGAACGACAATCCCGCCGACGCCGGGCAGGGCGAGTTGCCGCAGGACCTGCTGGTGCAGGCGGTGGCGCTGCGGATGGCCGAGTTGAGGATCGAGCGCGCCCATGCCGCGCGGCGGCGCGGCGCGGGCGGCGACGGCGCCGGCGCCAAGGTCGCCGCGACCCGGCGCGGCAGCCCCAAACCCTCGCGCCCCGGCCGGCTGGACGGGCGCGGCCGGATCGACCTGATCGGCACACTGCGCCGCGCCGTGCCCTGGCAGACGCTGCGCGGCGCCGGGCCGGGCGGCACGGCGGTGCGGATCCTGCCCTCGGACATCCAGATCAAGCGCTACGAACATCATTCCGACCGGGTGCTGGTGTTCGTCGTCGATGCCTCCGGCTCCACCGCGATGACCCGGCTGGCCGAGGCCAAGGGCGCGGTGGAACTGTTCCTGTCGCGCGCCTATGCCCGGCGCGACCACGTGGCGCTGATCGGCTTTCGCGGCACCGGGGCGGAGATCCTGCTGGCCCCCACCCGCTCGCTGGTGCAGACGAAAAAGCAACTCGCCGCCCTGCCCGGCGGCGGCGGCACACCGCTGGCCGCCGGGCTGGTCAGCGCCGGCGACCTGGCGCGGATGTCGCGCCGGCACGGGCTGAGCCCCTCGATCGTGGTGATGACCGACGGCAAGGCCAATGTCGCGCTTGACGGCCGCGCCGACCGGGCCGCGGCGCGGGCCGATGGCGAACGCGCCGCGCGGGCGATCCGGCTCGACGGGTTCGACCTCGCGATCGTCGATTCAGGGACGCGGCCGAACCCCTATCTGAAAGACCTCGCCGGGCAGATCGATGCCGATTACGTGCCGCTGCCGCGCGCCGATGCGCATGGCCTGTCGCGGGTCGCCGGCGCGCTGCTGGACAGCTGAGCGATGCGCTGGCCCGACGACCTCGGGGGATGGCCCAATGCCGAGACGTCGCGCCGCGTCGATCTCGCCCCCTACCGGTTCCACCTGCAGGAGGCCGGGCCGCCCGACGCGCCCGCGATGCTGCTGCTGCATGGCGCGGGCGGCGCGACGCACAGCTGGCGCGACGTGCTGATGCCGCTGGCGGCGCACTACCGGGTGCTCGCGCCCGACCTGCCCGGCCACGGCTTCAGCACGCTGGGCGCCGCGGCGCTGAGCGGGCTGGGGCCGATGACCCGCGCGGTCGACGGGCTCTGCGCGGCGCTGGGCCGGTCGCCCGAGATCCTCGTGGGCCATTCCGCCGGCGCGGCGATCGCGCTCAGGCTGGCGCTGGACCGGCAGGCGCGCGGCGATCCGCCGGCGGCGGTGATCGGGATCAACCCGGCGCTGGCGGATTTCGACGGGATCGCGGGCTGGCTGTTCCCGATGGCCGCCAAGGCGCTGGCCGCAACCCCCTTCGCCGCCACGCTGCTGATGGCCGGCGGGTCCGCGCGGGACCGCACGCGGCGGCTGATCGAGGGCACCGGCTCGGACCTCGACGCCGCCGGGATCGCGGCCTATGCGCGGCTGTTTTCCGACCGCGCCCATGTCGACGGGGTGTTGCAGATGATGGCGCGCTGGTCGCTGGGCGGGCTGCGCCGCGACCTCGGCGGCCTCGCGGTGCCCTGCCTGTTCCTTCTGGGCGGGCGCGACCGGGCGGTGCCGCCCGACACGATCCACAGGCTGCCCGCGATGCCGCCCGGGGCGCGGATCGAGACCCATCCCGAGGCCGGCCACCTGCTGCACGAGGAACGGCCCGCCCGCTTCCTCGCCTCGGTCGCCGCGTTCCTCGACGGGCTCGACCTTGCGAAACCGGCGGCGGCCGGCGCCGCGACTTGACATGCGTCAAGTCACGCGACGCCCGAATGTGTAAACTTGCCGTTACACACAGGGGAGGCCGCCATGCGCATCGCGCTGATCCATCCGAACTATCACTCCGGCGGCGCCGAGATCGCCGGCAACTGGCCGCCCGCCTGGGTCGCCTATCTCGCCGGGCATCTGCGCGACGCGGGCTTCGACGACATCCATTTCATCGACGCGATGACCAACGACCTCAGCGACGACGCCTTGCGCGCCCGGCTGCGGGAGCTCAAGCCCGATGTCGTCGGCACCACGGCGATCACGCCCTCGATCTACGTCGCCGAACAGGTGCTGAAGATCGCGCAGGAGGAATGCCCGAAGGCGGTGCGGGTGCTGGGCGGCATCCATGCCACCTTCATGTACAAGCAGGTCCTGTCCGAGGCGCCGTGGGTCGACGTGATCGTGCGCGGCGAGGGCGAGGAGATCTTTCGCGACCTGATCCGCTGCATCGCCGAGGGCCGCTGGCCCGCCGACCGGCGCAAGATCAGGGGGCTGGCCTTCGCCGAGGGCACCGAGTTCGTCGCCACCCAGGCCGCCGCCACGGTCAAGGAACTGGACGCGATCAACCCCGACTGGTCGCTGCTGGAATGGTCGAAATACATCTACGTGCCCTTGGGCGTGCGCGTGGCGATCCCGAACATGGCGCGCGGCTGCCCGTTCACCTGTTCGTTCTGCAGCCAGTGGAAATTCTGGCGCGACTACCGTGTGCGCGACCCCAAGAAGGTGGTGGACGAGATCGAGACGCTGGTGAACGAGCATGACATCGGCTTTTTCATCCTCGCCGACGAGGAACCGACGATCAACCGCAAGAAGTTCATCGCCTTCTGCCAGGAACTGATCGACCGCGGGCTGAACGAGAAGGTGAAATGGGGTATCAACACCCGCGTCACCGACATCTACCGCGACCGCGAGCTGCTGAAATTCTACCGCAAGGCGGGGCTTGTCCATGTCAGCCTCGGCACCGAGGCGGCCGCGCAGCTCAAGCTCGACCGGTTCAACAAGGAAACCAAGGTTTCCGAGAACAAGGAGGCGATCCGGCTTCTGCGCGAGGCCGATATCTTCGTCGAGGCGCAGTTCATCGTCGGACTGGACAACGAAACCCCCGAAACGCTGGAGGAAACCTTCCAGATGGCGTGGGACTGGCAGCCCGACCTCGCCAACTGGGCGATGTACACGCCCTGGCCGTTCACGCCGCTCTTCGCCGAGATCAAGGACAAGGTCGAGATCTTCGACTATTCGAAATACAACTTCGTCACGCCGATCATGGCGCCCGAGGCGATGGACCGCGCCACGCTTCTGGACCGGGTGATGCACAATTACCGCCGGTTCTACATGCGCAAGGCGCTGTTCTACTATCCCTGGCGCGGCACCGGGTTCCGCCGGCGCTACCTGCTGGGCTGCCTCAAGGCGTTCCTCAAGGCCGGGTTCCAGCGCAAGTTCTACGATCTGGGCAAGGCCAACTACTGGGGGCCGCAATCGAAGAAGGGCGTGAACTTCAACTTCGACCGCACCCGCAAAGTCGCCCCGGCGCAGATGGACGACTGGGAGGCCGCGGCGGATCGCGCCGCCCGCGCCAAGGCCCGGCGCGAGGCCGAAACCGCCTCGCGCGAGCCGATCAAGGCCTGCGGCGGCGGGAATTTCCAGATGCCCGAAGAGGCCGCGGTTCCCGGGGAATAGGGCGATGGGCGCCCTGCCCTCCGCCGATGCCGGCCCGGCGCCCGCGCCGGCCGGCGTGGTGGGGCCGAATGCCGTGATCCAGCTGGGCGCGGCGCTGGGGGACATGCTGGGCCGCGACCGTGCCCGCGCGCTCTTCGCGGCCGAGGGCTACGGGGCGTTGTTGCACGACCCGCCCGGCGCGATGATCGACCAGGCGATCCCGGCGGCGTTGATGGCGCGGCTGTGGCGCGACCTGCCCGCACCCACGGCGCAGGCCGTCGCCGCCGAGGCCGGCCGGCGCACGGCGGATTATGTCATCGCCCACCGCATACCCGCCGCCGCGCAATGGCTGCTGCGCCACGCACCGCGCGGGCTGGGCGCGCGGCTGCTGATGAAGGCGATCCTGAAGAACGCATGGACCTTCTGCGGCTCCGGCCGCTGCACGGTGGACACCGGCCGGCACCTGGCGATCACCGTCGCCGACAATCCGCTGGCGGTGCCCGGCTGCGCCTGGCATGTCGCCGTGTTCGAACGGATGTTTTGCCGGCTGGTGGCCGAAGGCACCGCGGTGCGGCATGTCTGCTGCTGTCGCGACGGCGGCCCCTGCCGGTTCGAGATCACCCTGCCCGCGGCGGCGCGCTGACCCGGACGGGTCTATGGCCCGGCCGCGGAACCGGCGCGGCCCTCCGCCCCGTCGCCACCCTGCAGGGCAGCCAGTTCCGGCAGGTCGATATGGCAGCGCAGGGCATGGCCGCCACCGGCCTCGCGCCACGGCGGCGCATCGGTTTCGCAGATCGTGCCGAGCTTGCGCGGGCAGCGGCGCTGGAACGGGCAGCCGCGGGCCGGCGGCGCGCGTTCGACGACGTCGTCGGCCGTCAGCCGCGGCGCGGCATCGGGATCGGGTTCCAGCACCGCGCCCAGAAGCACCTCGGTATAGGGATGCGAGGGCAGGCCGTAGACCTGGTCGGAGGGGCCGATCTCGCACAGCCGGCCCTGGTAGAGCACCGCGACCCGGTCCGACAGGGCGCGCACCACGGCCAGATCGTGGCTGACGAAGACATAGGTCGTGCCCTGGCTGCGCCGGAGGTCGTCGAGCAGGTCGAGCACCGCGGCCTGCACCGAGACGTCGAGCGCCGATGTCACCTCGTCGCACAGCACGAGGTCGGGTTCGGCGGCGAAGGCGCGGGCGATGGCGACGCGCTGTTTCTCGCCGCCCGACAACTGGCCGGGCAGCCGGTCGAGGTAATGCGCGCCCAGCCGCACGCGGTCGAGGATGTCCACGCTGCGGTCGTGCAGCGCCGCGCCCGATAGCCCGAAGTAGAGCTTGAGCGGCTGTTCGAGGATCTCGGCCACCGTCTGGCGCGGGTTGAGGCTGTCGTCGGGGTTCTGGAACACCAGCTGGATGCGGCGCAACTGGTCGGGAGGACGGCGTTCCACCACCGGCGGCAGCGCCGCCTCCTCGAACCGGATCTCGCCGGCCGAGGCACCCAGCAGCCCCGCCACGGTCTTCAGGATCGTCGACTTGCCGGACCCGGACTCGCCCACCAGGCCGAGCGTCTCGCCGCGTTCGACGGTGAGCGCGATATCCGCCACGGTCGGCACCGCCGTCGCGTCCCGGCCCAGCAGCCGGTCGAACAGGCCCGGCGTGGCATAGCTGATCGCCACGTCGTCGAGCGCCAGCAATCCCGCGCCCTGCGTCCGCGCCGCGCCGGCGCCGCCCTGGCCCGAGATCGGCAGTTCCGCCGCCCGGTCGGACAGGAAGCAGCGCGCGGCGCCGCCCTCGGGCCGGGGCGCGAGCGGCGGATGCTCGGCCCGGCAGCGGTCCTGCGCCAGCGCGCAGCGATCGGCGAAGGCGCAGCCCGGCCCGGCCTGCCCGGGCGCCGGCGGCCGGCCATCCAGCGCCACCGGCAGGCCCGGATCGCTCAGCCGCGGGATCGAGGCCAGAAGCCCGCGGGCATAGGGGTGCGCCGGCGCCTTGAGAACCTGCCGCGCCGTGCCCTCCAGCACGACCTCGCCGGCATACATCACCGCCACCCGGTCGCAGACCCGCGCGATCGCGCCGAGATCGTGGCTGACATAGACCATCGCCATGCCGCGCTCGGCCGCGAGATCGCGCAGCAGTTCGAGGATATGCGCCTGCGTCGTGACGTCGAGCCCGGTCGTCGGTTCGTCGAGCAGAAGCGCGGCGGGCTGGCCCGCCAGCGCCATGGCGACCGCGGCGCGCTGCTGCTGGCCGCCGCTGAGTTCATGCGGGAACCTGTCGAAGATCGCCTCGGGGTCGGGCAGCCGGACCTGCCCCAGAAGCTCGATCACCCGGTCGCGATGCGCCGCCGCCGGCAGGCCGGAATGCAGCCGCAGCGCCTCGCCCAGCTGCGCCCCGATCCTCAGCGTCGGGGTCAGCGACTGGCCGGAATTCTGCGGGATCAGCGCCAGTTCGCCGCCGCGCACCCGTTCCAGTTCGGTGCGCGACTTGTCGAACATGTCCTCGCCGCGAAACCGCGCGGTGCCCTCCAGCCGCCGCAGGCCCCGCTTGAGATAGCCCATGGCGGCCAGCGCCAGCGTCGACTTGCCCGACCCGCTTTCGCCGACAAGGCCCAGGCTTTCGCCGGGGCGCACCGTCAGGTCGATGTTGCGCAGCACCGGCAGCGTCGCGCCGGCGCGCCCGGTAAACCCGACCGAAAGGCCGGCGATCTCGATCATCGGCGCGGTCATACCGGCGCCTTCTGCGCGCGGTCGAGGCCCAGCGCCTTGGCCAGCGCATCAGCGGTCAGGTTGATGCCGATGATCAGCGAACTCAGCGCCACGACAGGCGCCAGCACGCCCGACGGCGCGAAGGACATGAAGCCGCGCGCATCGGCGATCATCAGCCCCCAGTCCGGCGTCGGCGGCGAAACGCCGAAGCCCAGAAAGCTCAGCGACGAGAACGCCAGCAGCATCCACGACCAGCGCATCGCGCCTTCCACCATCAGCGTGTCGAGCACGTTGGGCAGCAGTTCGCGGCGGATGATCGTGAGCCGGCCGTGCCCGCGCGCCCGCGCCGCCGAAACGAAATCGCGCGCGACCACGTCATGCGTCGCGGCGCGCGCGATCCGGATCACCGGGATGCCGTAGAAGAACGCCAGCGTCGGGATCAGCACCTCGATCCCGGTGCCGAAGGTCACGATCAGCACCAGCATCTTGAGGATCCAGGGCAGCGACAGGAAAGCATCGACCACCCGCATCAGCACCTCGTCCAGCCGGCCGCCGACGAGGCCGAAATAGATGCCCAGCAGCCCGCCCCAGGCCACCGCGATCGGCGTCGCCACCCCGGTGACCAGCAGCGCCTCGCGCCCGCCCATCAGCGTGCGGGTCAGCACGTCGCGGCCCAGATGATCGGTGCCCAGCCAGTGCAGGTCGCTCGGCCCCTTGAGCATCAGCGCCGCGTCCATCGCCTTGAAGTCGTAGGGCACGATCCACGGGCTGACGATCGCGAGCACGACATGGAAGACCACGAGCGTGAGCCCGATCGCGCCCGACGGCCGGGACATCACGTCGCGGAGAACGCCGCCCCAGCGCGCGACATGGCGCGACCGGCCCGGCGCCATGGGGATCGGAACATCGCTCATCGCTGCCTCATGTAATGGGTGCGCAGCCGCGGGTTCAGCACCATCGTCATCAGGTCGGCGGTCAGGTTCACCCCGACATAGACGGTGGCCACGATCAGCGCGATGGCCTGCACCACCGGCAGGTCGCGGTCGGAAATCGCGTCGATCATCATCCGGCCGAGGCCGGGGTAGTTGAACACGACCTCGATCACCACCACCCCGCCCAGAAGCCAGGCGATGGTCAGCGCCACGACGTTGATCGCGGGCAAGAGCGCGTTGGGCAGCGCGTGGCGGAACACGATGCGCCAGTAGGGCACACCCTTGAGCGTGGCCATCTGCACGTAATCCCCCGCCATCACCTCGATCACCGAGGACCGGACCATGCGCAGGATATGCGCGGTCATCACCATCGCGAGCACGATCACCGGCAGCAGGATTTCCGGGAAGAACTCCGCCACCGGCGCGTCGGCCGGGGTCAGCACGATGCCCGGCAGCCAGCCCAGCCAGACCGAGAACACCAGGATCAGCAGCGTGGCCGAGACGAATTCGGGGATCGTCATGGCGAAGATCGCACCGGTGGAAAACACGAGGTCGACCCAGCGGTCGCGCCACAGCCCGGTGACGACGCCGAGGAAGATCGCCAGCGGCACCCCCAGCGCCAGCGCACAGGCCGCCAGCAACAGCGAATTGCCCAGCCGGTTGCCGACCAGTTCCGCGATGCTCACGCCGCCGTTGGCCGAGACGCCGAGATCGCCGCGCAGCGCGCTCGCCGCCCAGTCGATATAGCGTTCCGCCGCCGACCGGTTCAGGCCCTGCGCCTCGCGGCAGTTTTCCAAAAGCCTGCCCTGCGCCTCGCGTTCGAGGAAGGCGGTGCAGGCGTCGCCGGGCAGGATCTCGACCCCCGCGAAGATGATCACCGAGACGATGACCACCGTCACGGCCCCCAGAAACAACCTGCGGAGCAGCATTCGAAGCATGAGCGGCCTATCCCAGAGATCGGGGGCGGGCCGGGGCGCGGCGCATCGGCTGCGCCCGCCCCGGCCCCGGGATCACTCCACCGTGATCAGGTGCCAGCGTACCGCGTCGTTCTTGACCGCGTCGATGCTCGTGACCCGGGCGCTGACCCCGACAAGCCGGGTGACATGGTAGGGGATCAGCGTGCCGGCGGTCTCCCACAGATGCTCCTGCGCCTGCACGTAAAGCGCGCGGCGCTTGTCGAAGTCCAGCTCGCGCCGAGCCTCGGCCAGAAGCGCGTCGAAGGCCTCGTCCTTGTAGTAGCTCTCGTTCCACTTCGCGGTCGACAGGTAGATTTCGTGCAGCGCCTGGTCGGCCGGGCGCTCGTTCCAACGGGTGGCCGAGACGTCCTTCTTCATCCAGACCTCGGACCAGTAGCCATCGGTCGGCGTCTGCACGACGTTGACGCGGATGCCCGCCTCGGCCGCCTGTTCCTGGTAGGCCACCGCCAGCGTCGGCCAGGTCGGCTCCAGCGTGGCGACATGCACGTCGATGTCGATCCCGTCGGGAAAGCCCGCCTCGGCCAGCAGCGCCTTGGCCTGCGCGATGTCCTGCGGGCAGCTCAGATCGGCGCGATACTGGTCGTTCGGTTCCACCGGCGTGTCGCAGGCCACAACGCCCTGACCGCCCAGCACCAGGTCGACAAGCTCCTGCCGGTCGGCGGCCAGCCGCATCGCCTTGCGCACCCGAAGGTCGCTGAACGGTTCGACATCGGTGCGGAACACCAGCCCCCGCCAGTTGCCCGTCGGAATCTCCTGGATCGTGAACTTGTCGGACCCGGCCAGCATCGGCGCCTGTTGCGCGGTGATGCCGCGCTCCATGTCGATCTGGCCGCCCAGCAAGGCCTGCAACCGGGCCTGGCCATCGGGAATGCCGATCACCTCCATCCGCTCGACGCCGGGCGGACCTTCCCAGTAGTCCATGTTGGCCACCAGAACCGTGGTCCCCTCGGCATCGAACTTCTCGACCTTGAACGGCCCGGTGCCGATCCCCGTCGTCGCGATGTCGTCGCCCGCCCCCTCCGGGATCATCCGAAGCCGGTAGTCGAGCAGTTGCAGCGGCAGGTCGGCGAAGGGCGTGTCGAGCGTGATCTGCACGGTCATGTCGTCGACCGCCTCGACCCCGGTGATCATCTTGACGGCCGAGCGCGCCGGGCTGTCCATCTCCGGATCGAGCACGCGTTCCAGCGAATAGACGACGTCGGCGGCGTCGAAGCCGCTGCCGTCGTGGAAGCTCACGCCGTCGCGCAGCCGGAACGTCCAGACCGTGGCATCCTCGTTGGAGTCCCACGACACCGCGAGATCGGGCGTCGGCTTGCCGTCGAGACCGGGCCGGACCAGCCGGTTCATGATCTTCTCGGTGATCTGGAAGATGCGCCCGTTCGAGATCGGATCGAGGCTCGACTGCGCGCCGAAGCCGTATTCATGGGCCTGGCGGAAGGTGCCGGAGGGCTCGGCAAAGGCCATCGAGCCCGCAAGCACCGCCGCGACAGCGGCCATGCTGAGTGTCGGTTTCATTTTTCGTCCTCCCTGGTGCGGTCTCATCTCGTTCTTCGTGTCCCGTGCCGCCCGAAAAGGCTCCGCTCTGCGCAGGCCCCGGACAAGCGACAATTGGCAGCGCCATGGATGAAGCGCGTTTGATCCATGAAGACGTTGCGACCCGTCACGATGTTCCCTTTTCCCCGCCCCCGTGGACAAATACAGATATTTGGAGGACACATCCGCAAACCCTATGCTTGCCGCCCGATCCCCAGGGGACACCCCCGCCCGGCCGATGCTGATCGCGATCGGCGGCGGCGGCGCGACGCATGGCGCCGATCCGGACCTCGACCGGTTCTGCCTGCGCCATCTGCCGTCCGCGCCCGCGATCGGCTATGTCGGCGCCGCCGGCGGCGACGATCCCGGCAGGCTGGCGGCGTTCCGCGCCGGTTTCGGCCCGCATGCGCGCTCCATCACGGCCCTGCCGATGTCGGCGGGGGCCGAGGCGGCCCGCGGCTGGGCCGAGGGCCTCGACATGATCTATGTCGGCGGCGGCGATCCCGACCGGCTGATCCGGCACTGGCGCGACACCGGCATCGACCGGGTGCTGATCGCGGCCTCGCGGCGCGGCACCGTGCTGGCCGGGGTCAGCGCCGGGGCGATGTGCTGGTTCGCGGGCTACCTGCGGCGCGATGCGGCCGGCCGGCTGGTGACCGGGGCGGGCCTTGGCCTGTTTGCCGGTGCGATCACGCCGCACAGCCTCGACGACCCCGACCGGCGCCCGCGGCTGGCCGACTGCGTCGCGCGCGGCCTGCTGCCCGATGCCTGGGCGATCGACGACGGTGCGGCGCTGGTGATGGCCGGCGACGCGCCGGCGGGCATGTTTCCCGCCGCGGGGCCGCCGCATGTCTACCGGATCGCGCGCCGGGCCGACGGCACGACCGCCGAGACGGTTCTACCCGCCTGACCGCGCCTCGCGTTCCAGCCAGCGGCAGATCTGCGCGATCTCGCGGTTGTCGCGCGCGCCCGGCCGGGTCAGCAGGTGGAACGAGCGTTTCGGCGCGAGGTCGATGTCGAACGGCTTGAGCAACTGGCCGGACTCGACGAAAGGCTGGCAGAACGGGAAGATCCCCAGCGCCATCCCCGCGCCGTCCAGCGCCGCCTGCAACACCACGTTGGAATCCACGATCGTGGCATGATCGCGCAGCGGCAGGTCCGGGCAGCCGGCGCAGCGCAACCAGTCCAGCCATTCGCTGCGATCGTGCTGGTGGATGATCGGGAACCGCGCGACATCGGCGGCGACCGCCGCCCCGCCCAGCCGCGCGGCAAGCGCGGGGCCGAGCACCGGCGAATAGGTGATCCGCAGCAACGGCTGCGCCTCCAGCCCCGACCAGTCGCCCATGCCCCAGTCGACGGCGATATCGGCCTGCATCATGCTGGCATCGGTGATCCGCGGCGAATGCCGCAGTTCCAGTTCGATATCCGGGTGATCGGCGCGGAACCGGTCGAACCGCGGGATCATCCAGCGCGAGCCGAAGATCGGCCCGACCGCCAGCGACACCCGCCGCCGGCGCGTGGTGACATGCCGCTCCACCTCGGCGCGGACATCCTCCAGCGACCGGGTCAGCACCTTGGCCAGCGACCGGCCGGCATCGGTCAGCACCACCGCGCGGGTCTTGCGCAGGAACAGCTGGCAGCCGAGGTCGCGTTCCAGCCGCCGGATCTGGTTGCTGACCGTGGTGGCGCTGACGCACAGTTCGTCGGCCGCCTCCTTGAAGCTGAGACGCCGCGCCGCCGCCTCGAAGGTGCGCAGGGCATTGAGGTGAAGGTTGCGCAGATGCATCGCCGGCGACCCGCATGGATGAAGAATTCTTGCGCCATGTTCACCCTACAAGTCGCTTGTCTGCAAGCGCCGACATGCCAGCATCGGCGGGCAGCGGGGAACGGCGCAAGGCGGCGGGCAGGATGACGACCGGGGAGGCAACGCGCCGCACGGCAAGGCGCCGGGGCGGCGCGCGCAAGGCGCAGACACCGCAGGTTCGGCTGGACACCCGCGGCGGCCGGCTTTGCGTGCTGACCGATGAGGACCGGCGCCGCATCCACGCCGCCTCGCTCGCGCTGCTGTCCGATCCGGGCCTCGGCGATGCCCCGCCGGTCGTGGTCGATCTGGTCTGCGCGGCCGGCGGCCGGCTGACCGAGGCCGGGCGGCTGGCGATTCCGGCGGCTTTGTGCGAGCGCGCGCTGGCCGGGTTGCGCCGCGACGTCACGCTGCACGGCCGCGATCCGGCGCATGACCTGCCGCTGTCCGAGGGCGCAGTGCACCCGGGTTCGGGCGGCGCGGCGCCGCTGGTGCTGGACATGGAAACCGGGCGCTACCGGCCCTCGACGCTGGCCGATCTCTACGATGCCGCGCGGCTGGTGGACCGGCTGCCGCATGTGCGGTTCTTCTCGCGCTCGCTGGTCGCGCGCGATGTCGAGGACGACCGCGCGCTCGACGTCAACACCTGCTACGCCGCGCTTGCCGGCACCGCCAAGCACGTGATGGTCAGCGCCACCCTGCCCGGCCATGTCGCCGATATCGCGGCGATCTGCCATGCGCTCGCCGGCTCGGCCGCGGCCTTCGCGGCGCGGCCGTTCCTGTCGCTCAACATCAACCATGTCGCCCCGCCGATGCGCTTCGCGCCCGCGGCGGCCGAGGTTCTGGTGGCCGCGTCGCGGGCCGGAATTCCCTGCATGGTCAACACGTTCGGCCAGCTTGGCGCATCGAGCCCGGTGACCCTGGCGGGCTGCATCGCGCAGACCAACGCCGAAACGCTCGCCGGCCTCGTCCTCGCCTGGCTGGCCAATCCCGCGACGCCGGCAATCCACGGCGCGCGGCCGATGGTGACCGATCTGCGCTCCGGCGCGATGGCCGGCGGCAGCGGCGAACAATCGCTGCTGACGGCGGCGGCGGCGCAGATGGCGCGGTTCTACGGCCTGCCCTGCTCGACCATCGCGGGCGCGACCGACAGCAAGTCCGCCGATGCGCAGGCGGGCTATGAAAAGGCGCTGTCGGTGACGATGGCGGCGCAGGCCGGGGCGAACCTGATCACCCAGGCGGCGGGGATGCAGGCGGGGCTGATGGGCGCGTCGTTCGAGGCCTACGTGATCGACAACGACATGCTGGGCGCGGTGCTGCGCAGCCTCGCCCCGATCGACACCGGGCCCGAGGCGCTGTGCCCCGCGATGATCGCGCAGACCGTGCGCGGCGAGGGCCATTTCCTCGGCCATCCGCAGACCTACGGGCGCATGACCTCGGATTTCCTCTATCCCGACCTCGCCGACCGCCGGCCGATCCAGGACTGGGAAGCCGCCGGCGCGCCGGACATCCGCGCCGCGGCGCGGGCGCGGGCGCGCGAGGTGCTGGCCACGCATTTCCCCGCGCATATCCCGCGCCCCGTCGACGACGATCTGCGCGCCCGGTTCGACATCCGGCTGCCGCGCGACCGCATGGAGCCGGCATGAAGATCGCGATCCATGGCACCGGGGCGATGGGATCGGTCTATGCCGCGCTGTTTCGCGAGGCCGGGCACGAGGTCTGGGCCGTCGATCCCTGGGCGGCACATGTCGCGGCGATCGAGGCCCGGGGGCTTCGGCTGGAGGGCGCCAGCGGCGAGCGCACCGTCACCGGCATCCGCGCCACCACCGACATCGCCGAGGCCGGGCCCTGCGACCTGATCGTGATCGCGACCAAGGCCAGCGGCGTGGCCGGGGCCGCGCGCGCCATCGCGCCCATGCTGCGCGACGACACGCTGGTTCTGACGATCCAGAACGGCCTTGGCGCGGCGGAGCGGATCGCGGCGCACATGCCCATCGACAACGTCCTGCTGGGCGTCGCCGACGGGTTCGGCGCCGCGCTGCAGGGGCCGGGACACGCGCATCACGCCGCGATGAACCTGATCCGCATCGGCGAGATCGGCGGCGGGCTGACCGACCGGGTCGAGCGGCTGGCGGCGCTGTGGCAGGCGGCCGGGTTCGAGGCCCGCGGTTTCGCCGACATCCAGCAGCTGATCTGGGAAAAGTTCCTGTGCAACGTCACCTTCAGCGCGCCCTGCACCACCTTCGGCGTGACGGTGGGCGCGTTGATGGCCCATCCCGCGCGCTGGCAGATCGCGCTGACGGCGATGCGGGAGGCGCATGCGATCGCCCGCGCGATCGGGGTGACCCTGTCATTCGACGACCCCGAGGCCTATGTCACCGCCTTCGGCCAGCGGATGCCCGGCGCCCGGCCCTCGATGCTGCTCGATCACATGGCGGGGCGCTGTTCGGAACTGGACGCGATCAACGGGCAGGTGCCGATCCTCGGCCGGCGGCACGGGATCGCGACACCCTGCAACGATGTGCTGGTCGCGGTTCTGCGCCAGCGCGAGGAGGCGTTCGGAGGGCCACCGGCATGAAACTGGCAAGCTTCGAACATCGCGGCCGGGCGCTCTACGGCCCGACCGACGGCCACGCCGTCGCGCCCGTCGCGCCGGCGTTCCGCGACCGGTATCCGGATCTGAAAAGCGTTCTGGCCGCCGGCACGCTGGCCGAACTGGCCGAGGCCGCCGGCCCGGCGCTGCCCTTGGCCGAGGTCAGGCTTTTGCCGCCGATCCCGAACCCGGCCAAGATCGTCTGCGTCGGGATGAACTACCGCAAGCCCTACCCGGTCGATGGCGTCCCGCCGCCCGACCCGCAGGAGATCGTGCTGTTCGGCAAGGAGCGGCAATGCATCCTCGGCCACGGCGCGGCGCTGGCGGTCCCGCCGGGCGCGGCCGCGGCCAGCTTCGATTACGAGGCCGAGATCGCCGTGGTGATCGGCCGCGCCGGGCGCTGCATCGCGCCCGGTGACGCCCTGGCCCATGTCGCGGGCTATACCGCCTTCAACGACGGATCGGTGCGCGACTGGCAGCGCCACAGCGTCTATGCCGGCAAGAACTTCGAGGCTTCCGGCGCCTGCGGGCCGTGGATCACCACGGCCGACGAGATCGCGGACCCGGCGGCGCTGCGGCTGACCGCGCGGCTCAACGGCGCGGTGGTGCAGGATGCGCTGGCCTCGGAGATGATCTTCGGCCTGGCCGGGCAGATCGCCTACATTTCCAACCTGATGACGCTTCTGCCCGGCGATGTCGTCGCCACCGGCTCGCCCGACGGCACCGGCGGCAGCCGCAATCCGAAGCGCTTCCTGCGCGCGGGCGACCGGCTGGACATCGCGGTGTCGGGCGTCGGCACCCTGTCGAACACCGTCGGCGCGGATGGCTGAGCCCGCGCCCGGCGGGGTCAAGCTTCGGGCCGCCGACCGGGTCGCCCTGCCGGTCGCGACGGCGCGCAGGGCGGCGATCGGCATCCTCGTCGAACGCGGCTGCCGCGCCGACGAGGCCGCCGAGATCGCCGACCACCTGATCGAGGCCGACCGGATGGGGGTGGAATCGCACGGGCTGGTGCGGGTGCTGCAATATGCGCGGGAATACGAAACCGGCCTGCTGACCCCGGCGGCGCCGATCGACTGCACCCGCGACGGGCCGAACCGCCTGCGGGTGGAGGCGCATGGCGGCATCGGCATCCGGGCGATGCGCGTTGCGGTGGCGCGGGCGACGCGGGATGCGGGGGCGCACGGCCTCGCGCTGGCCACGCTGACCGGGGCGGGCCATACCGGCCGGCTGGGCGCCTTCGCCGAGGCCGCCGCGCGCGCGGGCTGCATGACCATCGCGCTGGGCGGCGGCGACCGGACGCGCTGGCGGATGGTGGCGCCGCATGGCGGGACGCAGGCGCTGTTGCCGACCAATCCCTATTGCATCGGCCTTCCCGGCGGCGACCGCGGGCCGGTGATCCTCGATCTCGCCACCTCGATGCTGGCGGGGGGCTGGATCTATGCCGCCCGGGCCGCCGGGGTCGCGCTGCCGGCCGGCGCGGTGATCGACCGGCATGGCGCGCCGACCGACGACCCGGAGGCCTATTTCGCCGGCGGCGCGATCCTGCCCAAGGGGGGCGCGATGGGCTATGGCCTCGCGCTGGTCGCGGAACTGGTGGGCGAGGCGATGCTGGGCCCGGTGCGGCGCGGCGAGATCAACTGGATGATCCTCGCCGTCGATTGCCGAAACTTCCGCGCGCCGGACGCGATGCAGGCCGCGGCCGAGGCGATCCTGGCCGAGATCCGCGCCTGCCCGCCGGCCGCGGATGTCGCCCGGGTGGAGGTGCCGGGCGAACGCGAACGCGACCGGGCCGCCGATGCCGATCCGGGCCTCGTGCACCTGCCGCGGCCGATCTGGGCGCGGATCGCCGCGCTCGCCGGGTCAGGCGAAGGGCAGCGCTGAGATTTCTCCGGGCCGGCAGGCGCCGTCGCGGCTTTCCACCGTCACCGGCTGGCCGGGTTCCCAGAACCCCCGCTCGATCAGCGACAGGCCGACGTTGCGCCGAAGCCGCGGCGACCAGGCGGCCGAGGTGACCTGCCCGATCCGCCGCCCCTCCGCCATCACCGGCCAGGGCGCGGCGCAGACCGGGCCGGGGCCGCCATCGAACAGCACGCCGCGGATTTGCCGCGCCACGCCGTCGGCCGCGATCCGTTGCAGCGCCGCGCGACCGAGGTAGTCGACCGACCCGTCCAGCGCGCAGAACCGGCCCAGCCCGATTTCCAGCGGGTTGTTGTCGCGCGTCATCTCGTTGCCGTAGGACAGAAGCCCGCCCTCGATCCGCTCGATCAGGTTCGGGCAGCCCGGCGCGATCCGAAACCCCTGCCCGGCCTGCCAGATCGCATCCCACAGCGCCCCGCCAAGCTGGCCGCCCTCGAGGTAGATCTCGAACCCGCCCTGCCGGGAATAGCCCGACCGGGCGATCAGCTGCCGGGTGCCGGCAAACTCGATCCAGCCGAAGCGGAAGAACCCGATGTCGCGGACATGCGCGCCGAACAGCCCCGCCAGCAGCGCCTCGGCCTTCGGTCCCTGCACCGCCAGCGGCGCGACATCGGGCTCGCGGATCGTGACGTCGAACCCCGCGCCCAGCGCCAGCCCCTTGGCGAAAAGCAGCAGGTCGCTGTCGGCGATCGACAGCCAGAACCGGTCCTCGGCCAGTTTCAGCAGGACGGGATCGTTGATCAGCCCGCCCGTCTCGTCGGTGATCGGCAGGTAAAGGCAATCGCCGACCCGCGCCCGGCCGATGGCGCGCGGCGTCATCCACTGCACCAGCCGCGCGGCATCGGGCCCGGCGATCTCGACCTGGCGCTGGCAGGCGACATCCCAGATCTGCACATGCGCGCGCAGGTGCCAGTAATCCTCTTCCACGCTGCGGCCATAGGCCTTGGGCAGCAGCATGTGGTTGACGACGGAAAAGCCGCGCACCCCGGCGGCCTCGGCGCGGTCGGTATAGGGCGTGCGCCGCAACCGGCGCGAGAGGTTCAGGCCGTCGGCCATGGTCAGGTTTCCGGAATGGAGGCCCAGCAGGAATAGCCGTTGGGCGAGAGGATCAGCGGCATGTGATAGCGCGCCGCCGGGTCGGGCATGGCAAACCGCAGCACGATCTCGTCGATCACCCGGTCATGCGCGACGCCGCGCGCGCGCCAGTAGGGGCCGGTGAGAAAGGTCATCTCGTAGCGGTCGGCCGGGTCCGCCCCGGCCAGGTCGACGGGCCGCGACAGCCGCCCGCCCGCGTCGGTCCGCGCGGCAAAGACCTCGGCCCCGGTGGTCAGGTTCACCAGCCGCACGGGGATGCCGCCCGCATGGGTGCCGTCGCGCCCGTCGAGCATGTGCGAGGAGACCACCGCGGTCATTCGATCGAGGCCTTGTCGCGCTTGTCCGAGGTCGCCGCGACGATCGGCGAGATCACGCCGCGGCACCTGACGTTGACGCAGGCGGGCCGGCCGCTGGCCATCGCGCGGCGCAGCGCCGGGGCCAGTTCCGCCCGTGTCGTCACCAGTTCGCCATGCCCGCCCATGCCCTCGATCATCGCGTGGAACGGGATGTCGCGGAAATCGGTGGCGAAATGCCGCCCGCTGGCGAACAGCCGCTCCTGCTGCTGGCTGATGCAGTCGAGCCCGCCGTTGTTGTCGATCACCACGGTGATCGGCAGCCCTTCCTGGAACGCCGTCTCGATCGACAGCCCGCCCGACAGGAACGCCCCGTCGCCCGAAACGACGACCACGTTGCGGTCGCGGTGCAGGGCCTTGGCGGAAATCCCGAAACTCACGCCGACACCGAGCAGCGAGTAATTGCCCGGATGCAGGATGCCGCCCAGCCTGCGGCCGCGCCAGCCGGCGATGTTGACCGCGATCTCGTTCCAGAAATGCGTGTTGCCGCCGTCGAACACCAGCCAGTCGCCATCGCCCATCTCGGCCAGCACGTCGAGGCCCAGTTGCAGCGGATGCATCTTGTCGCCCGCGGCCTCGTCGCGCGCGGTTTCCGCGGCGACATGCGCCTCCCATTCGGCGACCCAGGCGGCGCGGCGCTCGCGTTGCAGGTCGAACCAGGCGTCCCAGGTCCGGCCGATGCCGGTGAGCGCGTCGAGGAACGCGCCGGGATCGGACAGCAGCACCTCGTCGGCGGCGAAGTTGTTGTCCAGTTCCTCGGTGCTGCCGTTGACGCAGATCAGCCGGGTGGCGCGCGGGAAGAACGGCGGATTGCCGAAGTTCATCTGGTTGTCCAGCCGACCGCCCACCATCACCACCACGTCGGCCTCTTGGATCGCGGGTTTCGAGGGGTGATACTGGTGGAAATCCGCCAGCCCCATGCTGGCCTCGCAGTCCTCGCCCAGGAGCTTGCGGTGATAGGGCACGTTGAAGACGGGAATGCGCAGCCGCCGGCCCGCGGCCTCCAGCCGGTCCTCGGCGCCCGACCACCAGATGCCGTGCCCCCCGATCAGCACCGGCCGTTCGGCGGCCCGGACGATCGCCAGCACCCGGTCGAGCGCGGCGGGTTCCGGCCAGGCGCGCGGCGCCGGGCGGGCGGCGCGGTTCCACGGCCGTTCGTCGCCACCCGCCGACTCCGCGAAGGACGAAAACATGATGTCGACCGGCAGGCTGAGATGCACCGGGCCGGGATAGCCCGTCGTCGCCGCCTGCCACGCCCGGTCGACGAATTCGCGAATTCGCGTGCCGTCGGTGACCTGGACCGAGTATTTCACCAGTGGCGCGGCGATCGCCACGTCGTCGATCTCCTTGAACCCGCCCGCGCCCTGGCGCTTGAGCGTCGAGGAGCCGGTGACGAAGATCACCGGCGCGCGCTCGCCGCCCGCCTCCAGCATCGCCGGGACCGCGTTGGCGAACCCCTCGGGCCCGACGAGGCAGACGGTGGGGGTGCGGGTGATCCGGGCATGGCCGTCGGCAAGGTGGCCGGCCACCTGCTCGTGCGGGCAGTTGATCACCGGCATCTGGCATTCCATGAACCCCTCCAGCGCCGGGTTGCAGAACCCGCCGGCCAGCGTGAAGACATGATCGACGCCCTTGTCCTTCAGCGCGCGGGCCAGTAGCGCGCCGCCGCGGATCCGTTTCGCCTCGTCCATCGCGTGCCGTCCTCCCGTCAGGTCTTGCCGGCGATCTGCAGCGCGGCCCGGTCGCCGCCGGCCCCGCGCGCGGCCGCCGGCGCCGGCCCGTGCAGGCTGTGCGGCCCGATCCCGGACACCGCGCGGACCCCCAGTTGCGCCATCGCCGTGCTGATGTCTTCCCTGAAGCCGGCCAGCAGGCTGTCGAGGCCGCGCGCGCCGTCGGCACCCAGCGCGAACAGCACCGGGCGGCCCAGCATCACGAAATCGGCCCCCAGCGCCAGCGCCCGGACCACGTCCTCGCCGCTGCGCAGCCCGCTGTCGAACAGGATCGGAAAATCCGGCCCCAGCGCCGCCCGGATCTCCGGCAGCAGCGTGATCGCCGCCGGCGCGGCGTCAAGCTGCCGGCCGCCATGGGTGGAGACATAGACGGCATCGGCGCCGTGGCTGCGCACCCGGCGCGCATCCTCGGGCGCGGTCACGCCCTTGACGACCAGCTTGCCCGGCCAGGCCTCGCGCAGGCGGGCCAGAAACGCCCAGTCCGCCCCGGCCCGGCTGGCGGCACGGTCGAACCGCGCCGCGCCGCTGCCGTCGCCGAAATTGCGCGGCCGCGGCACGCCGGCGGCCAGCGTGGCCAGCGACCAGCGCGGATGGGCCGCGAAATCCCAGGCCGCGCGCGGCGTCATCCGGAACGGCAGGCCGAACCCGTTGCGCAGGTCGCGCAGCCGCCGCGCCACCTGCGGCACGTCGACGGTGAGAACGAGGGTCTCGTATCCCGCGAGGCGGGCGCGGTCGACCATCGCCAGCGAGGCCTCGGCATCCGCGCCGAAGTAGAGCTGGAACCAGGCCCGCGGGCCGGCCCATCCCGCGATCTCCTCCAGCCGGGTCGAGGCCGCGGCAGAGGTGCAGACCGGCATGTCGAACCGCGCCGCCGCCTCGGCCAGCAGCCGGTCCGCGCCGGGATGGACAAGGTTGCACATCCCCATCGGCGCGATGCCGAACGGCAGGCCGTAGCGGCGGCCCAGCAGCGCGGTTCCGAGGTCGCGCTCGGCCACGTCGGCCATGATCCGCGGCTGCAGCAGCACCGCGTCGAAGGCCACGGCGTTGCGCGCCGCGCCACGTTCGCGCCCGGCCGCGCCATCGACGAAATCGAAGACCAGCCGCGGCAGCCGCCGGCGGGCGCCGCGTCGCGCGTCTTCGCTGGACTGGATCGGGCTCAGTCTCGGGGCCATGCGGGCCGGGTCTCCGGGCGGGTCACTGCGCCGGCAGCCTACATAGCGGCGTGACGGCGCGACCAATCGAAAAACATGCCGAACCCATACGCGGGGCCTATGTCGGCGCGCGGGCCCCGTTATCCAGCGCCCGGACCTGCGCCACCCGCGCCTCGATCTGCTCGGCGAAGTAGGTCACGAAGCTGAGCGCCGGGCGCGACAGGTGTTCGCGGCCCGCGGCGATGACCGAGACGAAATAGGTCAGCCGCTGGCGCAGCGGGCGGAACACGACGCCACCGATCCGCACCGCCGTTTCCGCGGTGAACGGATCGACGATGGCCAGCACCCCGGCCTCGCGCACCAGCGCCGCGGCCAGCGGCGTGTTGGCCACCGACAGGCGCGAGCGCGCGCGCAGCCGTTCCGCCAGCGCCGGGTCCATCGACATCATCGAATCGGGATAGCTGGCGCCGAAGGTCACGAAGGTCTCGCGCCCGGCGAGCTCGTCGAGATCGACGGGCCCGTATTCGCCGGCCAGCCGATGGTCCTCGGGGATCAGGCAGACATAGGGCACGGCGGTCTGGTACAGCACCTCGGTGCCCTCGTAGGCCGGTTCGCGCCCGACGATGCCCAGATCGATCTGCCGCAACTGCACCGCCTCGACCAGCGCCGGGGTGTTGCGCGACTGGATGACGAAGCGAAGGTCGGGAACGTCGCGATGCAGCCGCGCGATGGCGCGCGGCAGTTCGATCGTCGCGATCGACGCGATCGTGCCGATCGAGATCGTGCCGCCGGGCGAATTGCGGATCGATGTCGCCAGATCCTGCAGCCGGTCGATGCCGACGAACATGCCCTCCACGCCCTCGTGGAAGCGCCGCCCCTCCACCGTCGGCGCCAGCCCGCGGCCGACGCGCACGAACAGCGGAAAGCCCACGGAACGTTCGAGATCGGCGATCAGCCGGCTCACGCTGGGCTGCGAGACATGCAGCATCCGCGCCGCCTCGGTGATCGAGCCGCTGCGGATCGTCGCCCGGAAGGCTTCCAGCTGGCGCAGGTTCATGGCCGCCCCGCATTCGGTGTCTTGCGCGATCGGCCGAACCGATGCCGCGAGACCAGCCATAGCACGCCGGCGCGGCGCCGCGCCACGGCGGTTCGCGGCCCGGCCCGGGGCCGGGGCGGGGCCGCCGCTCAGGCCGCGTTGCGGGCGCGCCCGGTTGCCGATCTCTTGCCGGGCGGGGGCGCGCCGGGCCCCGCGACCACGCCGGCGTCGAACAGCCGGCCGATCTCGCCCGCCGGCAGCCCGGCGACATCGGCCAGAATCTCCTCGGTATGCGCGCCAAGCTCCGGCGCCGGGGCGGCGGCTTCGCGCGGCGCGGCGGAGAAATCGAACGGCGTGCCCGGCACCGGGTAGCGGCCGATCCCCGGCTGCTCGACCTCGCTGAACATCGGGTTCTCGGGCGACAGGTCGGGATCATCGCGCAGCGCCTCGGCGAAGCTGCGAAACACCGACCAGGTGACGCCGGCGCGGTCGAAGAGTTCCGCGAAATCGGCCACGCGGCGGGCGGCGAACCACGGCTCCAGCACCGCGGTGATCGCCTTGCGGGCCTGCCAGCGCGCGCCCTCGTCCGCCAGCGACCGGCCCAGCGCCGTCTCCAGCGCGGCGATCTGCGGGCCGGTGCCGGTGATCTTGACCAGCCCGCGCCACTGCCGTTCCGTCAGCCCGATCACCATCACGCGCTGGCCGTCGGCGCAGATGAAATCCTGCCCGTAGGCGCCGTAAAGCGCGTTGCCGGATTTCGGCCGGTCGACCCCGTTCACCGCGACCTCGCCGATGATGCCGAGATTGCCCAGCATCGCCGCGGCCACGTCCTTCAGCGCAAGGTCCACCGCCTGGCCCCGCCCGGTGCGCATCCGGTGCCGTTCGGCGGCCAGAAGGCCCGAGACGGCCATGTTGCCCGCGATGCAGTCCCAGGCCGGCAGCACATGGGCCACCGGTTCGTCCGTGCCCTCCGGCCCGGTCGCCATCGGAAAGCCCATCGCCGGGTTCACCGTGTAATCGACCGCCGGCCGGCCGTGCCGGTCGCCCGACAGCGTGACCATCACCAGGTCGTCGCGATGCGCCGACAGGGTTTCGTAATCCATCCAGCCGCGCACCCGAAGGTTGGTCAGGAACAGGCCCGCGTCGGGGCCGGGGGCGCAGATGATCTCGGTCACGATCTCGCGGCCGCGGGGCGATTTCATGTCGATCGCGATCGACCGCTTGCCCTTGTTCAGCCCGGCCCAGAACAGGCTGCGCCCGTCCCGCGTCACCGGCCAGCGCCCGGCGTCCAGCCCGCCTTCGAGCCGGTCGAAGCGGATCACGTCGGCGCCCATCTGCGCCAGCGTCATGCCTGCCAGCGGGATCGCCACGAAGGCCGAGCCCTCGACCACCCGCATGCCCTTCAGGATACCTTTCATGCCACCCTCCCCTCGAATTCCGCCTGCAAGCACCGGTGCCCCGCCGCCGCCACGGTGGCGAGCGTCAGCGCCCCCGGCGCCGCGCCCGGTTCCGCCATCAGCCTGAGCCCGTCGCCCAGAAACAGCGGATGGACGCCGCGGAACGCGAACCGCGCCGGCGCGCGGCCGGTGTGCCGGATCGCCGCTTCCATCAACAGCGTCGCCTGCATCGGCCCGTGCACGACGAGGGCGGGATAGTTCTCCACCTCGCGGGTATAGGCGAGGTCGTAATGGATCCGGTGCGCGTTGAAGGTCGCGGCGGAATAGCGAAACAGCCGCGCCTCGGTCACCTCGACCGGTTCGTCGATCACCGGCGCGGCGGGCGCCGGGATCGCGCGCGGCGGGCGAAACACCGGCGGGATCGCCAGATAGACGATGTCCTGGCGTTCCTCGATCAGCCCCGCCGCACCCTCGACCCGGTGCGCGACGGTGACGAAGACCATCGGCCCCGCGGCGCCCTCCTTGCGGGTCACGGCGGTGATTTCCGACTGCCGCGCCAGCCGCTCGCCGATCCTGAGGGTGCCGGCAAAGCGCAACTCGCCCCCCGCCCACATCCGCCGGTCCAGCGGCACCGGCGGCAGGAAGCCGCCCAGCCGGGGGTGGCCGTCGGCCGCAAGCTCCGCCATCGGCGGATGGGCGTTGAAGGCCGCCCAGTGCCACAGCGGCGGCAGCGCCGCGCCTTCGGCCACCTCGGGCGGCCGCGCCGCCGGGTGGCCCAGCGTCGCGGCCAGCATCGCCGCGCCCTCGCGCGTCAGCCGGCCCTCGGCAGCCTCGGTCCGGCCGATCCAGTCCTCCGGCCGGGCGATCGTTTCGGCCGCCTGCATCACGCCGCGGCGCGGGACGACAGCACCCGCGCCATCGTCTCGCCCATCGCGGACGGGTTCGGCGCCACGGCGATCCCGGCGGCGGAGAGGATTTCGACCTTCTCCTGCGCGCTTTCCCCGAAGGCCGAGATGATCGCCCCGGCATGGCCCATCTTGCGGCCCTTCGGTGCGGACAGGCCCGCGACATAGGCGACCACCGGCTTGGTCATGTGCTCGCGGACATAGGCCGCGGCCTCGGCCTCCTGCGGGCCGCCGATCTCGCCGATCATCATCACCGCGTCAGTGCCCGGATCGGCCTCGAACAGTTCCAGAATGTCGCGGAACGACGAGCCGTTGATCGGGTCGCCGCCGATCCCGACGCTGGTCGACACGCCGATGCCCAGCGCCTGCATCTGGCTGGCCGCCTCGTAGCCCAGCGTACCCGAACGGCCGACGATGCCCACGCGGCCGGGCAGGTAGATATGCGGCGGCATGATCCCCATGAAACCCTGGCCGGGCGAGATCACGCCGGCGCAGTTCGGCCCGATCAGCCGCATCTTCCGCTCCGCCGGGTAGCGGCGCAGGAAGCGCTTGACCTTCATCATGTCCTGCGCGGGGATGCCGTCGGTGACGCAGACGGCGGTGCGGATGCCGGCATCCGCCGCCTCCATGATCGCGTCGGCGGCAAACGGCGGCGGCACGAAGACCAGCGAGGCCTCCGCCCCCGTCGCCTCGACCGCGGCGCGCACGGTGTCGAAGACCGGGCGGCCCAGAACCTCCGTCCCGCCCTTGCCCGGCGTGACGCCGGCGACGACATTGGTGCCGTGTTCGATCATCTCGGCGGCATGGAACTGGCCGATCCGGCCGGACATGCCCTGCACGAGAACGCGGGTGGTGCTGTCGATGACAATGGCCATGGGTTCCTCCCTCAGGCGGCGCGGTCGAGCCGGGCGGCCACCGCCTTGTCGGCGGCCTCGGCCAGCGTGTCGGCGGTGATCAGCGGCAGGCCCGACTCGGCGATGATCCGGCGG
>Ga0180432_10002750_pt1 | contig 26094 bp, 27 predicted proteins | sample SS_ome_10_FD_132414 | JGI IMG/M metagenome (GOLD analysis project Ga0180432, IMG submission 132414) | Hypersaline lake sediment archaeal communities from the Salton Sea, California, USA - SS_1_MS_2 metaG | ecosystem: Environmental > Aquatic > Non-marine Saline and Alkaline > Hypersaline >... | reverse complement strand
GCAAACCACCAACCCCCTCAATCCCCCGAAAGACAAAAATCTCGTATCCGTAAAAGGCTAAATCTCATCAATATCCTTCCGAAAAAACATTACCATGCCATTAACCGGGAATCAGGGTCAACAAAACTTAATCCACGGGTGTCCTTGACAATAGCCGATGAGTAGAATAGCTTATTAATTCACTTTCGGGTCAATAAAGAAAGGGGAATTCAACCTTGGCGATAAAGAACAAACAGGCGATGAAGCGGCATCGGCAAAACCTCAAGCGCAGTGCATTAAACCGTCACGTTAAATCTACCGTCAGATCGCGGACAAGAATGCTGAATGAGTCAATCGATGAAAAGGACATAGAAAAGGCGCGTGAAGCGTTTATCCGGGCTCAGGCCCATATCGATAAAGCTGCCCGAAAAGGCGTCATTCATCGCCGTACCGCATCGCGTAAAGTCGCCCGACTGGCCAAAAAGCTCAACCTGCTGGCCGCTTCCGGCTGACCGGGGAAAATATACACAAAACCCAACAAGTGCCGGTTAGCCCCGGCGTTTGTTTTTAGCTGTTACCACCCCTCGATCATCATGGTGTGCAGTTGTTCGGCCGCGTCTTCCGCTATGGCTTTGAGTGCTTGAGCGCGCCGGACGTAATTGTCCGGGATATGCGCTCCGACGGCTATTTCTTCCTCCTCGACAAGTTTTTTTAAGCTCCAAATTGTCTCACCGCCCCGGACGAGCCTTGCCGAAACCTCGATCCTGGCGCGATACGCCGTCGTGAGTCCTTCCCGGTCGTAAGCTTGCGGTTCGAGCTTCACCTTATCGACCCTTCCGCGAAATACCGTATCGGCCCGACCGGCCGGTGCGAGTTTTACCACACCCCTGCGGAGCACTTCTCTTTGCATGGCCTCGGCCATTACCGTCCCGAGGTCCGGCTCGAGGGTGCGGTTCTCAAAAGGCACAATAGCGATAGTCTTCACGCCCGAAGGCAATGCCGATTCGGCGCCCGAGAGCTTGTAACCGCACCCGCAGGCGAGAACAACCGCCAAGATTGCACTTATCATCAGTTTCATCTTCAACATGCCTAACACCGTCTTGAATGAGCGGATTTACAGAAGGTGTCAATATATTACCATGCCGTCAAAGTATGGAATCCGTCCTAAATCCGCCGAACATGCCCGGTACACCAAGAAAAACCCCCGGAGAGGAAAAACTCGCCCGGGGGTTTTAAATTCAGCTATTATACAATCAGGGTGGGCAAGTAGTACTGCCGTCGCTGGTATCAATAATCAACGATGGGCAAAGGCCGCAGTCATCACTCAGACCGTCGTTAAGCTGGATTTCTCCCACGTTCGGTTGATCTAAAATGAACACACTTTGGCAGAAATCACCACCAGCTGTCACCGGTAGAGTGACAATTGTGATTTCATCAGCCGCCGAACGACCCAAGCCATACATGGCGCCGGTTGCGTCAATTACACCGCCGTAGTATTCCTGCAAAAGATTAGTAAGTCCCTCGGGCAATCCGACAATCAGGGTCATGTTTTCGTTTTCTATCTGCATATTGGCTATCAGGAACAGCGGAAGATCAAAAAGCGAAGGATAAGATTCGAGATCGTAGTTGAAAATGTATCCGGCTACCACGCTTGTCTCGGGAGTACTGAATCTGACCTCATCCACTGCTTTAGTGGTGGCGGTACCGAAGTTGTTACTGACCCCCGCAACCTTGACGTCCACACAATCAACGCCGGCGTCCGCACAATCATAAGGAAGGTTATGGTCGTAGGCGGGATAAAGCGGCTCATCAATGATTTTCCCGCGGACGGTGATTGTACCGATGTTGCCGTCGTTGTTCGTTATTGACGAGTCCAGCTTGCAGCCGACTACTTCACCGAAGTCAACCGTAACTTCGCCTTGCTCTTGGCTCGTGATGGTGCAATTGCTTTGAGTAAAACATTGTTCCGATATTGTTCCACCGGTTTCGTCGATCAAGTTTTCGTATAGCTCATTGCAAGCCTCTTCCGCCGTAATTGTCGGATCCGCGGCGATATCGCCCATCACAAGCCCCAAGGTCATCGAGTCCAGAACCAGATCATGGGGAACGAAAGATATACCCACACTATAACTGGTCGCACCAAGAACCATCATGAGCACTTCCGCAACCTTAGCCTCAGCCTCAGCCTCGGTAACAAGAAAGAAATCTGCTGTCGGGACAGCTTCAAACGCTTCCTCCGGCTCGATCACATTCTTGTTGGGCCCTTGCGTTGCGCTGAGGTCGAAGGTGACTACAGGTTCGCCACCACCACTATCCTCGCAACCCGACCATACAAAGGCCATTCCTAATATTAACACAATTACTGCTATCCAACGCCATTTCTTCATTCTCTACCTCCTTCTGCCTAAAGTTTAAACTTGATTTTAATTTCAAAGTTTCCCAACCGACCTATCTATATAGACCTCAGCCAACCACCTCCTCTCCTCATGAGATGAACCCTCGTTAAGTAATATTCCAGTTACTACTTTTCTAATAGCTTCCTAACTTTATCATAATTCCAGTCTCAAGTCAATACCTTCCTTGTTAAATCAATAAAAATTATCAAACACCAAATCCGGGCATTATTCTTGCTGCAATCATTGTTCCAATGGCAACGTTAATAATAAAAAATGTGGAAAAAACAAATACTTGTGTCCACATATATTTTAATGACCTAATGGCTTTTTTCAGGATAAGGACGTTAAAAATTTGTGCACGAGCCTTGTCCATCCAATGCGTCGAGGCACAACCGCTTGTTTTTAATGCGTTTTTGCGGTATTTATCGAGGCTGGCAGGGAAGAATGGCGATGTCTCAAAATAAAGAAACTTTTTTCTCAATTAGAGGAAAAAAATTGAATAATGAGGCAAATAGTTGTATAATGCACATCTGAGGAGAAAAAAATGAAAAGAAGTTTGGCATTACTGTTGGCAGGTGGTGCGGCGGTACTCTTTGCCGCTGCAGGCATAAACGCAAAAGAGTTGACGGCAGACGAAGTCATGGATCGCGTAAGGGACAATAGGTACCCTGAAACCAGCGAAGCTCAAATTAAATTGATTCTCAGAGGGAAAAAAGGTAGACCGTTGACCAAAGAGTTTACAATGTATCGAAAGGTTTCAGGTAATGACGCCATGACTTTTATTGAGTTCGAACATCCGCCGGCTATACGCGGAACGAGGTTCCTCGTCATACAAAAAGGTGAAAAAGAGGATACATACGCCAAATTCACCGAAAATCCGACTGTTCAACGTATATCGGAAAGCCAGCGCTCGGACAGATTCATGGGTAGTGACTTCACTTACGGAGACTTGAGAATCGAAAGGAAAGGTGATGACACATTCGAAATGCTCGGAAAAGAGGAGTATGAAGGCTACCCCTGCTACCTGATCAAAAGCACGCCAAAAAGCCTTAAAAAAGCCCAGTACTCCCAATTGAAGCTATGGGTGGATTGCAACAAATTCGTTGTCCGATTCACGGAGTTCTACGACAAGAAGAAACGAAAAAAAATCAAAAAGCTTAAAGTCAAAGAGATTAAATTGATCGAGAACACCTGGACCGCTACTCTATCGGTCATGACCGATCTCAGGGACGGTCATCAAACGACTATGGAACTGGTGAAAGCACACTTCGGAGTTACTCTCGGCGACAATCTGTTCACCTTGCGCACATTGATCGGGGGGAGATAATGAACTCATCGAGAATAATCAGCCTTCGAAATCTTTGTATTATTGCTTTTTTTGCAATATTTCTATGCTCTCCAGCCGCCGCTCAGGAGAAGAAAGAACCGTCGCGCTGGGACTGGTTTATGAAAGCTTATCAGCGCGGTGGCGGGGCGCTTCAATTGCATTATGCCTATGATATGGAAGACGACGGCCCGGAGGCCGGTGATACTGAAGGCTACAGCCGGAAAGAAGACCTGTGGGAAACCAGGTTGAAGTTATATGCATGGGCGGAATTCAAGCCTTGGAGAAAGGCAAAAATCCATCTTTCGGCGATCACTTTCGAATACATAGCGGGTCGCGATCCCGATGAAAGCGTGGTGCTTGAAAGTGTTTATCGCCTTCCAAACGAAGCCTATCTTATGCAGTCCATAGGGCGATTCGACTTTACTGTCGGATATCAGAAACAAAAATGGGGAGTCAACCAATTTCTATCGCCTACCAATAATCTCAACCCGTCCGAGCTTCGCGGCTTTATAGACCCAGACCCTGAAGACATAGTGATTCCCATCCCCATGGTCAAGGGCGTTTTCTTCATAACCGATTTCATCTTCATCGAAGGAATCTACATACCCTTATTCTACAAGAGTCAGTTCCACATATTCCATACCGACTTCGCATTGTGCCGTGAAGAAGCTATTTGCCAGGTAAATCCCGAAGAGTATGTACCGGACGAAGATATCCCTGAATCGGAACAATGGGAAGCCGGCGCGAGGATTAGAGCGGAAATCGGAGATTTTACCCTCGAAGCCAATTACCTGCACACCCGGGAGGATTTCCCCGTATTTATACTGCCTAAAGACTCCGAGGGAAATGTTGTTGAAGATCCCCACATCACGCGCACGTATCCCACTTATGACATCATGGGCGGCGGCATCGGATGGCGTTACAAAAAGGTGGCACTTAAGGTGGAGGCGGCCTACAGCCCCAAACGACAATATACGGTTGCCGGTGGCTGGCACACGCCTATAGGCGGCGAAGATAGAACCCTACCACTTCTTCTTGCCGGCGATAGCCCCAGTTACACATGGGCCCTGGAGGCGGAATACGCTCCTTCGAGGCAGCTTTACCTGCTTTTAAGTTATGAAGAAATCAGACTCACTGATGCGCCCGATCCCGATGACCCGGATGAACCTCAACTGCTGCTTTCAAGCGAAATTACCCGGTTGGCACTGCTGTTGGGCAAGATCGACATCTTTCGAGAGCGGCTTGTGTTTAAGCTCGGCGCAGTGTATTTCATTGACGATGACGATTACATCTTGACGCCACGAATCGCATTCAAGGCGGGCGATCATATCGAGCTAAGCGTGGGGGCAAACGTATTGCAAGGAGAACGTGCGGACACCAACAAACTGGGAGGCGTGGCGCCGGTCTCGCTATATAGCGATGCAGACCAAGTGTTTGCCGGATTCCGGTACAATTTCTGAGGAATAAAGGATGGTTTCCGAGCGAGGATGGCGAAACTGGATAGCCGAATACGAAAGCTTGCAAGATAAGAGGGATCGCAGCGACCTTTCACTGCCTCCCGATGAAACGCACAGATTGAATCACCTCCGAAACCTCCTCGAGGCCGGCATGGGCACCAAAACCATGCTATCTGAAGATAACCGCCGCTTCGATCTGCGAGTGCCATGCCAAATTGAGGCCTCCATTAAAACGGATGACACCACCTTCATAGGCACAATGCACAATATTTCCACCGGGGGAATATTTATCTCGTGCGATCAATCACTATCCCACGCCCAACAACTTACCATCGACATCGAGGGAATCGACGGTAAAATAATATCCCGAACAGGCAAGGTAAAATGGGTATCTGATAAAGAAACCAACGAAGATGCGGGCCATCTCCCCCCCGGCGCAGGCGTAAGACTGAACCCCGCTCCCGCAGAACAGGACCATGCCTTTCGGGAACTCGTTTATGCGCTGCTAACGGAAAAAATCCTCGGGCGTATATAAGCCTACCTGCAGACTCGCCTCTGCAGGGTCGCTTCAACGCGTCCGAAATATTACAGCAACGGACTCTTGTGGCGATCAGGTTTTTCTACGTAGCCGCGCGGCGAAGAATCCGTCGGTGCCGTGCATGTGTGGGAAAGTTTTCAGGTATCCTTCCTTGTCGCAGCACTCGGCAGCTTCGGGCAGAATTTCCGAAGCGGGCTCGAGTGTCCAGACTTTGGACCTCTCGAGGAACTTCCCGATTATCCCTTCGCTTTCTCGTCGGCTGATAGTGCAAACCGAATAAACGAGCGTGCCACCGGCTTTAACGTATTTTGCGGCGGTGGTAAGCATTTTTAACTGCAGGTCGGCAAGCTCGGTAATGCGATCCGGGTTCTTGATCCATTTCACATCCGGATGGCGGCGTATGATCCCGAGGTCGGAACAGGGCGGGTCCACTAGGATGGCATCAAAACTGTTGCGCGGAAACTTAAGAGGGGCGGAACAATCGGCCTGGCGGGTTTCAATTATGGTTACACCCAACCTCCGCGCATTGTCTTCGATCATCGTTAACCTTGACGGATTTATATCCATGGCATGGATCGTGCCCTCGTTTTTCATGATAGTGGCCAAGTGAGTGGTTTTGCCGCCGGGAGCGGCGCAAGTGTCGAGTATCTCCCAGCCGGGTTGAGGCGCCGCAAGCCTGCTCACCAATTGCGCCGCCTCGTCCTGCACAAGACATAATCCGCGATTGACCACACCAAGCTGTGCGGCGGGAGGCGAATTTTTCAGCACCAGCCCGTCCAGACTGTACGGCGTCGGCGAACTCTCGATCCCGTCCTCTTCGATCAAATGCTCTGCCAACTCATCACGCGACATGACCAGCGTGTTCGCGCGAACGGTGACGGGAGCCACCACGTTGTTAACTTTGAGCAACCTTTCGGTATCGCTCTCCCCGAGCATCTTCAGGAACATGCTCACCATCCAGCGAGGATGGGAATATTCGACACTAAGGTAAGGCACCGAGTCACCGTCGCTCGAGGGATAGTGTATGTTGTCCCTCTCGCGATCAATGGCTCTTAAAACGGCATTGACAAAGCCGCTGGCCTTGCCGGAAGTGAAATTCTTGCTCAGCTTGACGCTCTCATCAACAGCGGCGCTGGAAGGTGTGCGCAGGAACAGAAGCTGATAAACGCCAATGCGGAGAATGTTGAGTATTTCCGGATCCAGTTTCGACAGCGGTTTCGAGCTGAACTGAGTGATAACGTGGTCGATCTTGCCGCGCCACCTTAAAGTGCCGTAAACGAGTTCGGTGATGAATGCTCTGTCCTGCTCTTTCAACGCGGTCTTGCGCAACACCTGATCGAGCAATATATTCGCGTACGTTTTTTCTCTATCAACCCGATGGATGACATCCCAGGCATATTTTCTTGGTGGGGGATACATAAACTTAGTTATTACCTCTTAAAAAAATACTTTGTATTGTGCATTCAGCAATGAATAGTATCTCCGGGCGCCTGTTTTCTTCCACGTGCAAAATCCGCCGCGCTCATCCTTCGCTTGCCCGGAGGTTGCAATTCCACGATGGAAATGAGGCCCTTGCCGGTGTTCATGACAATTCCCGAAGAGTCAATCTCTTTGATTGTGCCAGGCGAACCGCTCGCGGCACCTTCCTTTATTCGAGACCGGAAAATTTTTAAATCGCCCGTACGCGCGCCCGGACGAGGGCTCATCGCCCTTATGTGGTTGTGCAAATAGCTTGCCGGGCGGTTCCAATCGATTTCAGCCTCTTCCTTGGCGATAGGCGGTGCAAGTGTTACACCTTCCTCCGGTTGGGGCCTCGGTTCGATTTTGCCGCTCCGCGCCAATTTAAGAGCCTCGATTAGCAGATTGCAGCCCATCTTTTCCAGCCTGTCTTCCAGTTCACCCGCCGTTTCATCGGAGCCTATATCCGTTTCGGATTGCAGCAATATATCCCCCGTATCAAGCCCTTCGTCCATTTGCATAATCGTGACGCCCGCCCTGGTGTCGCCATGTTGTACGGCCCTTGCCACCGGCGCCGCGCCCCGCCACCCGGGCAAAAGAGAAGCGTGTACGTTCCATGCTCCCTCCGAGGGAACATCAAGTATCTCACGCGATATGATCCTTCCATACGCCACCGTAACGATAATCCAGGGGGTTTTCTTTTTAAGCCATTCGACAGTCTCCGGTTCGTTCGGTTTATGGGGCTGAATGAAATCCATTCCGTTTTCAACAGCAAACTGTTTCACAGGACTCGGCATCGGCTTCCTTCCCCTGCCTTTCGGTTTATCGGGCCTGCTCACCACACCCGCCACATACTCGTTCGCTTCTACCAAGGCGCGCAGATGAGCTGCGGCAAACGAGGGCGTTCCAAAAAACACAATTCCACTATCTTGAACCATGGAGAATCCGAAAAAGTTTAAACAAACAAAATAAACATTTTAACAACAGAAAACGCCGTTACAATAAGGCGGAGATTACTTCCCTTTCTTAAGTTCCTGCAAGACTAGTTTTGCAACGGCTTTGAGGGTATCGAAAACGCCTTGTCCCGTGGTGGCGCAAGCCTCAAAATCCGGTACGTTCGTGGTGTTAAGCAACTGTTTTAACTCGTCCAACGGGGCTGCATTAGGCAAATCCCGTTTATTGTACTGGACTACATAAGGTATATTATCGAGATCGTACCCATGCTCCTTGAGATTATCGCGCAGGTTTTCGATGCTTTCGATATTCGCCTCCATTCGCTCGATCTGGCTGTCGGCCACGAAAACCACCCCGTCAACTCCCTTCAGGATCAATTTACGGCTGGCGTCATAAAAGACCTGGCCCGGAACGGTATAAAGATGGAACCGGGTCTTGAAACCGCGAATTTCCCCGAGCGACAATGGCAAAAAATCGAAAAAAAGCGTCCGCTCGGTCTCGGTAGCTAGACTTATCATTTTGCCTCGCGCAGTCGGATTGGTTTTGGTGAAGATATACTGGAGGTTTGTGGTCTTCCCACAGAGGCCTGGACCGTAGTAAACGATCTTGCAATTTATTTCCCTCGAACTGTAATTAATAAACGACATATACGACCTCTAAAACGGCGTTACTCGCTGAAAAGGCTGTCTATATCCTCGTCACTGATTTCGGCGAACGGGGATTCGGCTCCCAATACGCCGGCGCTTTCCGCTTCAGCTTTCTTGACGAGGCTTTCGAATATCCGCCCCAATTCATCGCTGGCTTTTTTGACGCGCAATCTCACAAGTCCGAGACTGGACCTCTCGTCAAAAATCACAACCAATATAACCCGCTGCCCTACGATGGATATATGCAGGTTATCGCGCTCGCCCTCGTGAAAAAGGATGCTGAATTCCTTCTCCCCCAGCAGCTTAGCCAACCCGCCGGTGGCGGCGATGTTACCGGCTGTGAGGGATGCCAGCGAGGTGCTGTCTATGTTCTGAGTCTCCCCGCAGTTGGCGATCAACTGACCGTTTTTATCCACCAGAAATATCACCTTGCCATTGGACTCCTTCAGCAGGCGCTCCAGCACCGCGCTGATCTGGTGGAACTCCTCTTCATACATTACTAATTGGGGACCTGCCATAAGTCCTCTCCTTGTGACTCGAACCTTCGAGAGCATCCAGTATTAGCCTACACCGACACGCTCCGCCCTAATCAGGGAAAAAATACTCTAAAAAAACGGGCTTCGCAACCCCCATTTCAATTTTCAGGCCCGGAGCCAAAATTTCTCCTGCCTGATATCGCCTCTTTGAGCGTGGCTTCATCAATATACTGAAGGTCTCCACCCACCGGTACGCCACGGGCGATCCTTGTAACTTTTACTTTCAACGATTTTAATCGTTTTGCCAAGTGGTGTGCCGTGGCTTCGCCATAAGCGTCGGGATTGGTGGCTATTATCACCTCTCGGAAACCTTCTTTTTCAATGCGCCCGACGAAACTTTCAATATTGATATCCTCCGGCCCTATGCCGTCCATCGGGCTCAAGGCGCCGTGCAAAACGTGGTAAAGTCCTTTGTAAGCGCCTGTTTTTTCAATAGCGGCTATATCAACCGGCTCCTGCACCACACATACGACCCGCCGGTCGCGCCGTGGGTTCGAGCATATTCCGCACGGATCGCTCGTCGATATATTTTTGCAGCGAGAACAAAACCGCGTCCTGCGGCCTACCTCACGAATGCGCTCCGCAAGATCATCGGCCGGCCCGGCAGGGGATCGCAGGATGTGCATCGCCATTCGCCGGGCGCTCTTCGGCCCCACCCCGGGAAGCTTTTTAAGAGCTTCCACGAGCCGGGTAACAGGGTCCACTTCGGAGTTCCGTACCTTCACCGATATAATCGCTCCCTTAAAATCAGCCGCAGCGACAATTCGCGGCGGTCTGCCTCGTCAAACTAACGACCGGTATTCTTCGTCCTTATATCCCTTATGGTGGCTTCGAGTATTTCCTGAGCGTCTTTAACCAGCGGATGCTCCCTCGCCTCTTCCTTAAGAGATCTGGTCAGATCCGTTTCGGTGGCGCTTGTGTGCTCGGACGGCATATCTTTTTCCCGAACGCGTAACACCACCTTCCCACCGTGCAAACGCGCGGCTATTTCCTCTATCTTTTCGCGCGTTTCACGGCGTTTCAACTGAGAAGCCTGGACGCTGCCCTTTTGAACGGACAGCGTTATAACATTTTCGTCCATTTTCTCGAAAGTAACGGACTCGAGTAATATTTCAAGGAATGAATCTTCTTGTCGGCGCACCTCTTTGAGAATTGAATTCCATGATAAACCTGCTTCTGCTTTTTCAGGTGAAGACTCAGGGGGGGATTGTACTTGTTCAAACAGGCTGGGTTCAGGCTTCCCCGCCCCACCCGTCGGCGACCTCGGCGGCCCCGGTGATGATGAACGACCCTCAAGGCGGCTCTCGATCATCTCGAGTCGCTCGATGGCTTCTTCTACCGGTAAAGCGGGCTCGGCGTGAGTGGCCTTGATAAGCGCCATCTCGAGGATTGAACGCGGGTCCTGCACACGGCCCATGTGTTCATCGGCCTTCGCCAAAATGCCGAATACCGCCTGTAACTTCTCCGGAGAAGTTTTTCCTCCGATCTCCTTTATCGTTTCGATTTCCTCATCGGGCAGGTCGATTAACTCTTCCGGCCTGTCCGCTTCTCGAGCTACGGCGAGGTGTCGCATGTAAGTCAATATTTCGCGAAGCAGTTCCCTCAAGTTATGCCCGTGGTCGAAAGCTTGCTCGACAACGGCGATTGCGCGATCGGCTTCACCCTCGACCACAGCTTGCGCCGCATGGGCGATCCAGGTTCGATCCACGATACCCAGCGCCTTGGCGACCTCCCCCTTCGGAACTTCCTTACCGGAAAAGCTGACGACCTGATCCAGCAGACTCAGCGAGTCGCGCATGCTGCCCTCGGCTTCACGGGCGATTAAAGCAAGGTCTGAAGGGTCTACGACAAAACCCTCCTCGCGGCATATACGCTCGAGTCCTTCGAGCAACTCCGCACGGGTAATGCGGCGAAAATCAAAACGTTGGGTACGGCTGAGAATAGTCAACGGTATCTTGTGAGGATCGGTGGTGGCAAAAATGAAGATCACGTGCGGAGGCGGCTCTTCCAGGGTTTTGAGCAGCGCGTTAAAAGCCGCCGTGGAAAGCATATGCACTTCGTCAATGATGTATATTTTGTAACGTGAAGACTGCGGTAAGTATCGAACGTTTTCCCTCAACTCGCGCACGTCGTCGACGCCTGTATTGCTGGCGCCGTCGATTTCGAGCACGTCAACGCTTATTCCGGCGGTTATTTCGTTGCAACCGGCGCATGAATTACACGGCGTCGGGGCAGGGCCTTTTTCACAGTTGAGCGCTTTCGCCAAAATTCTGGCAACGCTGGTTTTTCCGACGCCGCGCACGCCGGTGAAAAGGTATGCATGCGCCAGCCGGTCGCCCGTGATTGCATTACTGAGAGTGCGAACCACGTGATCCTGACCGATAACGTCCTCGAAGCACTGCGGTCTCCACCTTCGGGCAAGTACAAGATAACTCAAATCGATCTTCCCATCCGTTGAGTTGACATCTTATGAAACACTCCGGTCACCCCGTACGGGCGCTGTTGATAGCCAGGCTTACCCGCAACGCACGGATACTACCGCTACCGTTGCTCCCTTCCGGGCCTGGCGGGTTTTACGGGATCTCGTCGTGCGGGACCTGGCTATCAACACCACCCGCCGCAGGAGCAAGCACTTTGCCTTCTCCGCCTCGGCGACCTGGAATCCACATTTCGCTTCAACGCTCAATCAGTATAACCCGCAAACTAATTGAGCGGCAAATAGTTCCCTTTTGCTTGCTTTTCTTTTTCAAAAGAAAAGTAAGAACGGAGAGAGGGGGATTCGAACCCCCGAGGCAGCTTGTGACCGCCTACACGATTTCCAATCGTGCTCCTTCGGCCAACTCGGACATCTCTCCAGATAAAACGAATAAATAATTCCGTCCTCGGTTGCAATATGAAACCACGGAACATTAAAAACATAATTACAACAACTTACTCCGACAACGACTTTCTCTAATAAAATATAAAAATAATACCGCAAGCGGTAGAAAGCCGGATAGTTTTAAAAAAGAAAAATAAACGGAGAGGCAGGGATTCGAACCCTGGAAACACGTTTCCGCGTTTACTCGCTTAGCAGGCGAGCGCCTTCAGCCGGCTCGGCCACCTCTCCAACGGGAACTCCATCCCCCGAAACCGCACCCCCGACGGGCTTGCGTTCAGCATCTATACGCCCGCCGCCACGGACGACTTTCTTTTTTGATGTTAACTTTGAGTCGGCACGCTGTCAAGGCGCGATTTCTCCTTAGCTTTTACCGCGCAATTCCGCAAAGAAGGCGCTCAAAAGATCGGCACATTCCCGTTCGAGAACCCCGCCTTGAATTTCCATTCGATGGTTAAGCCTTTCGTCGTCCGCAATCCGATATAGCGATCTTATTGCGCCCATCTTGAGGTCGTGCGCGCCGTAGACCAACCTGTCGATACGCGCGAGCACCATCGCCCCGGCGCACATGGGGCACGGCTCGAGGGTCACATATACGGTAACCCCCGTCAGTCTCCACGTTCCGAGCGCTTTTGAGGCAATGCGCAGCAGATTCATCTCGGCGTGCGCGGTCGGGTCCCGGCGGGTCTCCTTTGTATTGTGAGCGCGTGCTATGATCTTTCCATCGAAAACGGCCACGGCCCCGACGGCCACTTCTCCCTTTTGCAAGGCCGCCCGAGCCTCTTCAAGTGCGGCTTTCATAAAGGTTGCGTCCATTTGATCCACTTCGTCCACTGTGTCTCAGTTCGCCGGTGGTATTTCCTTGATCACGGTTTTGCAATAATCACTTTCGAGTTCGTACAACTTTCGGGCCAAACTTGCAGTCTCCGCAAACCTGCCCGGCCGGGTCATTTCCGAAATCTTTTTGAAAAGCGCCGCCAGTTCGCTCCAGGTTTGGGCTATTGTTCGCATTTTTTCGCTCAGCTCGAGTTTCCCGATGGATGGATTCATCTCTTCGACCTGATCCAGAAACTCCGCGTACATTTTTCGAAACGCGCTACCGCCGGTACCGCGCTTCTCGATCACCTGATACGAGAACCGGGCGCTCCATTTCCAATCTTTCGCGTCCTCCCACGAGGGCAAGTCTCGCGCAAGCTCGGCCAGCGCGTTCAAACCCAACCTGATCGGATAGTCCGCCGGAGGGCCCGTCAACTGGAAAGCCCCCTTCCTTACCGCATCGAGAGCGGCTTCCTCGATGCTTCGGGAGCTATCCGGCGCCTTCACCGGGAACCAATCGTATCGCACCGGCCCGGGCGGATATTCGGAGGATCGAGCGCGGATAAGAGATTCGAGCGGTATCTCCATAAGCTCCTCATAGCCCGTATCGGACAAGTACGCCCTTCCGGCCTTTTCGTCATAGCCCCATTGCACTACCGTATGGCGATTGAAGTGAGTTTTGGAATTGTAGTAATCGATGTAATAAATATCCGTTTGCAATAATACCGGCAGTCCTGCATCGATGTCTTCTTTCGTCATTTGCCATGCAGCGTTGTCATCGGAAGCTTGTTTCCACTCGAAAGGTATTCCGAGGGATTCGAAAAAATGTTTTTCGAGATCCGCGGCTCGAACCATCAACCACCGGCTGGGGCTGAAAGATTCATTGCTAAGATAAAACGCGCCGAGACCTCGACCCAGGCCGAAACACAACGCCTCGTTCCAGTCCAGTCCCCAAAACCGCATGGCGTCCCTTATCGCCGTTGACGCGCAATGCCGCCCCGGTTTATGGTACCATCCTTCGATAAGTTTTTTCATGACCCTTTTATTTAACACCACCGGAAGAATTGCGGCAAGCGGGCTTGCACGTAAGCTCGAATTGACTATTATGTATGTAAGGGAGCAAGCAAAAGGTGAACGCTAAAAAACTCGCGACTTACAAACGGCAGCTCGAGACCCAGTTGGAGGAGTTGCTGAATAAAGCGGAAGGAACAATTGACGGAATGGAAAGCCAACGCTCCACTTTCCCCGACCCGGCCGACCGGGCGACACTCGAATCCAGCCGCTACCGGGAACTCAGAATACGAGAACGCGAACTAAACTTGATATTCAAAATAAGGAGCGCAATCAAAAGAGTAGATAACGGGACATTCGGGATATGCGAGGTGTGCGGCGGACGCATTGACGATAAACGCTTGCGCGCAAGGCCCGTTACCACTATGTGCATTGATTGCAAAACCGAGCAGGAAGAGATGGAACGGAGGCAAAGGAAGTGACCGCAACTGCTTTGCGCCATACAACTATCGGGGTGATTTTGGTTCTATCGGTGGTCATTGTGGCCGGATGTCCGAAGAAAAAAGATATCAAGAAATCCCCTGAACAACTTTATAATGAGGGAATTTGCTTTATGGGCAGGCGCAAGGGCGGGAATTTCCTTAATCCGCCCGATTATGAAAAGGCTCGAGAAGCATTCATGGAAATCGTGTACGAACATCCTACCAGCCGGTACGCGCCGCCGGCAGAGTTGAGAATCGCCGACTCTTACTACGAAGCCGGGGACTACCTTTCCTCGGCGGAACTGTTCGAGCAGTGGCGAAGACAGCACATCGGCCGACTCGAAGTGCCGTATTCCATTTACAGGGCCGCTATGTCTTATTACCACCTTGTGCTTTCAAAGGATAGGGACCAGAGCTATACACGGCAGGCTTTAAGCAAATTCCGATACCTTATTTCCTCTTACCCGGAGAGCGAATACGCCCGGGCGGTGGGTGAGAAAACCAACGTGCTCGAAGTTCGACTGGCGCGTCATGAAATGTATGTCGGGAAATTCTATTTCCGCCATCGGCACTGGTGGGCGGCGGTGGACAGGTATCAAACGGTGCTGGATCAGTACTCGAAGAAAGGGTTTGACGAAGAGGCCATGTTTTATATGTGGCGCGCTTACAGGAAACTCGGCAGGTTCGAGGAATCCACCGCAGTATATCACCGCATGGTCAAACGTTTCCCTAACGGGGAATGGATCCGGCGCGCCAAGGAACTGGAAAGCACGCAGAAAAGAAAAGGTGCGCGTACATGGCTCGGGCCGTGACGCACTGATACCAAACCAGGGAGCGATCAATTATGGAGCCGGACGACGCCCACGCAATGTATACTATGGGGCGTGAAGCTTTCAGGCGGGGAGAGTTCGATAAGGCCATCGAGCTTTTCGAAAGTTTCAACGAAAACAATCCGAACTTCGCCGATGTGCACAACATGCTCGGACAGGCATATCATGCAAAGAGCCGCTTCGACGACGCGGTAAAATACTTCGAGAAAGCCCTCGAGATAAACCCCGGATACACCGACGCCGCCCTTAATTTATCCATCACCCTGTTCGATCTGGGCAGGTACGATCAGGCGAGCGAAATTCAACAGCGCTTCCAGAAAGAAGCGGATTCCAGCGGTGACCGGCTCGATTCCTTCGCCAGAAAGAAGCTGGCGAACATGCACGCGGAAATAGCGGACGTCTATCAGGGGCTTGGCATGCATGAGCAGGCTATTGACGAATACACTCGGGCGCTGGAGCTGGCGCCGGATTTCCCCGACGTGCGCACAAAACTCGCGGAAACTTTCCGCGATCAGGGCAAGCAGGCCGAAGCGCTTACCGAACTGAAAAAAGTGAAAGACACCCACCCGCACTACGTGCCCGCAAGAGTAAATATCGGTTTCATATATTTCTCGATGAACCGCATAAACGAAGCACAGGCCGAATGGGACGAGGTGCTACAAATCGAACCCGGCCATGTGACCGCCCGAACATATCTGCGCATGATCAAGCGGCAAAAATCGAAATAATCGGTATAAGTACATAACCGGAAAAGAAAGCTCCGACCGAAGTTTCCCGCAATACCTACTTTTTCGAGAATGTGGAAGAAGGGACTCCGTACTTCGCCCTGGCTATAAGTTCTTTTGTAAACGCTTTGTATGTTTCGGCGCCACGGCAGTGCGGGTCGTACAGCACGATGGGTTTTCCGAAACTGGGCGACTCACCGATGCGAACGTTACGGGGGATGACCGTTTCGAAAACGCGGTTGCCGAAATGTCTCACCACTTCCTCGCTAACCTGGTGACTGAGGTTGTTTCGAGCGTCGAACATGGTGAGGAGTATACCCTCGAGCCGCAGCTTGGTGTTAATCGAGCCTCGCACCATTTCGATGGTTTCGAGCAGTCGCGAGAGTCCTTCGAGTGCGTAGTATTCGCATTGTAGCGGCACGAGCACGCCGTCGGCTGCCGCAAGCGCGTTCAGGGTGAGCAGGCCGAGTGACGGCGGGCAATCCACGATGAGGTAGTCGTAAAGGTATACCACCGGCGCGAGCGCCAGTTTCAGGCGCTTCTCTCGATCCGGGACGTCCACCAGTTCGACCTCGGCGCCCGTCAGGTGCGGGCTTGACGGCAACAAGCTTAACCCCTCCGGCGCAATGGGTTTTATCAAATCCTCCGCCCGCGCCGCGTCCATGATTGCGGCATAAACGCTCTGCTCGGCCTTCGCCGCATCACACCCGACGCCGCTGGTGGCGTTGCACTGCGGATCGAGGTCCACCAGCAGCGTACGCTTACCCTCGAGCGCCAGCGACGCCGAGAGATTCACGGCGGTGGCCGTCTTGCCCACACCGCCCTTCTGGTTCGCAATGACTATTATCTTACCCACTTCCGGCTATCCTTTTTCATATATTAGCAGCGCACGTCGGTCTCCGAGAGCGGGCAGTTCGAGTTCGACGACTTCCCGGCGTATCAACCTGTCGGTGCCGCTTTGGTAATTTTTAGGGTGCGACTGTTCCTTCCATCGAGGGCCTTTCATTACAATAAGTTTCCCGCCCTGCTTGAGGTAAGGCGCGCCTATATCCATGATGTTTTCCATTTCGCCGAAAGCTCGTGCAATCACCACATCGAGGTGGCCGCCCATTATATCCTGAAAGGTTTTCGATTCCGCCCGCTGCTGCAATGTACGCGCGTTCTTCAGTTTGAGAAGCCGAATAACATTATTGAGAAAAGTCACCTTTTTGCCACGCGACTCGAGTAGCAGCAATCGCAGGTCCGGCCGCGTTATCTTCATCGGTATTCCCGGCAGCCCCGCGCCGCTGCCGATGTCCATTATAAAGCTGCCCATACTTATATGAGCCAGCGGGGTTATACTGTCGAGGAAATGCTTCACCACTATCTCGATCTCGTTCTTGAGGGAAGTCAAATTCAGCTTTTTATTCCACTTTTGCAATTCGGCAAGAAAAACGCCGAACTCGCCGATTTGAGTTTCAGTCAACGGCGCCCCGATTTCAGCGGCGCCTTCCTTTAGTATACTGCGCGATTCTTTCTTCATCTGCCGAATGTGATAATATACAACATTTACAAAAGCTCATGATAGAGTAGTGTGCCGGTACTTAATTTTCAAACCGTTTTAACGGTTCACTTTGTCAGCGTAAACGTAGCGACGGCAGGTGCAAGCACCTGCACCTGCACCTGCACCTGCACCTGCACCTGCACCTGCACCTGCACCTGCACTGCACTTCGGCCTATCGGCCTCAGTGCGGGCCGCCCCATACGGGTCACCATACGGTTCTTCGCTCTGCTTCGATTCGCTTCGCTACGATTCGTTTCGCTGGCGGCCTCGATTTTTGAGGGGCCCGCGAGCATGAACGAGCGGTAAGTAGGTTTTTCCTTCGACTCCAGACAGACGTGTCCGTGTTCGCTCAGGACATGCTTTTTGCTTATCCTACAGACCCGTATGGGCTTTTTCTTTTTCTAAAGAAAAAGTAGACGGGTAGCACACCTAGTAACGCCTCCGGCGTCACATAGATGGGGTACCCGTGTTGAAGTTTATATTCAGAGAAGCTATCTAGTAAGTGTATGTTTTTGCTTTATTAGGAGGTAATATGGATTACATCGACACTATGACGAGGTTTTCCAGGCCTACGCCATCGAAGATAGTGATGCTTGTAATGGACGGTCTGGGTGGTTTACCGGTCAAAGAATTGGGCGGCAGGACGGAACTCGAGGCGGCGCGTAAGCCCAATATAGACAAGCTTGCCCGTTCGAGCGCACTTGGGCTGCACCGCCCGATAGCGCCGGGCATAACTCCCGGATCGGGGCCGGCTCACTTCGCACTGTTCGGATACGACCCCGTCAAGTGGGAAATGGGCCGTGGCGTACTCGAAACGTTGGGTGTCGGTTTCGATCTGAAGCAAGGAGACGTGGCGGTAAGAACAAATTTCTGCACGCTCGACGAAAAGGGTCTTATAACCGACCGGCGCGCGGGGCGCATACCCACCAGCGAATGCGCGCGTTTGAGCGAGATGCTCGATAAAAAAGTGAAGCTCGCCGGGGTAAAGACATTTTTCATGCCGGTGCGCGATTATCGAGGCGGGATTGTGTTGCGAGCCAAGGGATTGGGGGCGAACGTCGGCGACACGGACCCGCAGGTGGTAGGCGCAAAACCGCTTGCGGCGATCGGGGCCAACGCGCCGAGCCGCAAGAGCGCCAAGCTCCTGAACGATATAGTCAAGCAGACGCGCCGTATTATCAAAAACGAGCGTCCCGCTAACGGGATTCTTTTGAGAGGCATAAGCTCATACCGCCCCTACCCTTCTTTCAAAGATGTGTACAAACTTCGCGCTGCGTGCATCGCCGTTTACCCCATGTATCGTGGAGCAAGCAAAATTGCAGGGATGGATTTGATCGGCCAGCCGCAAACTCTTGATGAAGAATTGAAGTTGCTCAAAGAAACCTGGGAAGATTACGACTTCTTTTTCTTCCACTTCAAGTACACCGACTCGAAAGGAGAAGACGGCGACGTAAAAGGAAAAGTGCGCGAGATAGAAAAGTTCGACAAGGCGATTCCCAAGGTGCTGAAATTGAAGCCGGACGTGCTGATACTCACCGGCGATCATTCGACTCCGACACAGCTGAAAAGCCACAGTTGGCACCCGGTGCCGTTACTGATATCCGGGCCTGCACTGCGCGCTGATTCATCCGGCAAATTCGGCGAAACCGAATGCTCCGCGGGATCGTTGGACATAATAAACGCAACAAACATCATGCCACTGGCGATGGCGCAGGCGGGCAAGCTGCTCAAATTCGGCGCTTGAAAACTGCTATAAAAAACTTCCCGGGTTCCATACTGGATTTTATTTATCCTCCACGCTGCGTGGTGTGCGGAGAATGGATCGGCAAATGGGAAGCGATGTGCACCCGATGCGTCGAGAGCATCAAGCCGGTGAAACATCCGATGTGCCCGATATGCGGCAGGCCGTTCGAGTCCGCACCCTACGATCACCTTTGCGGCACGTGTATCGAAAGCACCCCGCCTTTCGATGCGGCTCGATCCGCCGCTTTTTACGAAGAGCCGCTGCGAGACGCTATCCTGCGGTTCAAGTTCGACGGGAAAACGATCCTGGCCGAGCCGCTCGCACGCACCGCTTCCGAAGCGTTGGAAATGGAACTCTGGGATGTCGATATCGATTCGATTATACCGGTGCCTTTGCATCCGAAGCGGCTGAGATGGCGCGGTTTCAACCAATCGTTACTTCTGGCGCGGCATATCGGCAAGCGCGCAGGGATTTGGGTGGACGCATACACGCTTAAGCGTATTCGACCTACCAGACCTCAGGTCGAGCTTACACACAAGCAGAGGGCAACTAACGTAAAAGGGGCCTTCGCAGTGTCAAGACCCCAATTTGTCGATGGTAGAAAGATTCTTCTCGTGGATGACGTGTCCACCACGGGCGCCACGTTACGCGAATGCGCAAAAATGCTTCGAAAAGCTGGCGCAAGCAATGTCTATGCACTCACGGTGGCTCGCGCCCGTCAGTAACTGCGTTTGACCTATGCGGGCCGGAGCACCTCGCCGACCTTGCTCATAATTCCACCCACCTTGAGGGCGAATCCCGGATCGCCTTCCATTTTCATCTTCTGCTGCCCGAGCGCCTTCATGGCATCCAATGACCCTGAAAGGACGGCGACCGCCGTTTCGGGATCGACCCATAATATGGTGGAAGTCGGGGAAGAATGCCTGGTAGGGTAAACGGCCACTTTGCCGTTTTCGAAAGTTATATGATAAAACGGCCCATCCGGCTCGATGCCGAACTGAGCCGTCCCGTCGATGTCGCTGATGGAGGTTTTAACTTCCGGATGCCGACGCGCCAGTATTTCCATCGAGTGAACGACTACTCGAAGTAAAAGCGCCGCGCGGGTTTTTACGCCGCCGGGGGCTTCGTTGCCCATCAACGATTTACCCAACAGCTTACTCAGCTTGACGAATTTCAAAAGCAACGGCAACCCGAACAGCAATTTGCGTATACGGGGCCTTGCACTGCCGCCGGAGAACGAATCGTTGAGAGCGTCCGGCGAAGCGAACTCGAGTATCAATGAAGGTCGTTTCCGTCTTTCCCGCAATACCTCGATCCCGCCGCCCTTGAACCGTATCGTGGCGACCAGCTCGTTATACCCGGCGACCGTAAGCATTACGGTACCGCGCGAACCGCCCGCTCCCGTGCCCCCATGCACCCTGTCCAACCGCTCGAGCTCCTCAAGAACCGGGAGTATCGCATGAAGGTTGACTTTTGCTTTTATTTCGTCGATCAGAGCTTTATCAGACATTCTCGCCTCCCTACCCGGCTAATGTGCCTTTTGAAATTGAGAAATACTTTCAGACAGCCGAGCGACAAGGTGCAAAGCGCGGATTAAAACCATCGAGCAGCTTCACACCAACCTGCAATTTTCACTCCCACTTCGCTTTTAAGGTATCGCTGATTTAGTGCGTATAGCTTTTTCTATTTCGGTCCTTGCCCCTAGCTTTTCTTGGGCAACCCCAACATCTCGCGCGTTTCGTCCGGTGTGGCGATCGGCCGGTTGACGATCCGTGCGATATCTTTTACCCAAACGGCTTGGTCATAACTTCCCTTGGCCAATTCGCCGCCGGGCACGCGGGTGTTGTCTTCGAGTCCGATGCGAATGTGTCCGCCCGTTATGGCGCTCATAAACGCTGCGGGAACCTGGTTCGGCCCGACGCCGCAAACGCTGTAAGTAGCGCCCTCGGGCAAAAGATCCTTCATGCTCATGTGAATGAGCGGATTGAACGCCATGCCGCCGGCTACGCCGTATACGAACTGGAAGTGCATCGGCTCGACGAAAACGTCTCCCTGACGACGTATGAGCAGGGCATTGTAAAGTCCGCCCGGATCGTAAACTTCAAACTCGGGCTTGACGCCGTTTTCCTTCATGGCCTTACCAAACTCCTCGAGCATCTTGAAGGTGTTCTCGAAAATGAACTCGATCATAACCTTGCCCTGTTTGTGATCTGCGAGAGCGAAGTTCATCGTATTGGTGTTGAGGCTGGCCATATCAGGTTTCATCTCGACAATGGGAGCGATCCTTTGATCCGGACTTAAGCCGGTCGTAATTGCGGAACTCATGTTTACGATAAGCCCCGGGCACTTGTCCCGGATGGCCTCGATGGTAGGCCGAATGAGGTTCAAGTCCGGCGTTGCGAATCCCGTGCTTGGGTCCTTTGCGTGTATATGCACGATACTGACGCCTTCCTGCATGCACTTGTAGCTCTCCTCCGCAAACTCTTCCGGCGTGTAAGGCGTGTTCGGGTTATTGGACTTGGTGGTGGCTCCTCCGGCCAGCGCGGCGGTGATTATAAGTTTCTCTGCCATTTGTCCTCCTCCTTCCCAAATAAATTTTATGTCATTGACCGTTTACGGCCAATCATACTCGAAAGAACTTCGTCGCACAAGTGCCTGAACGATTTAATTGTTAATGTCGTTTAAGATATTCTCCGGCGTCTTCCTCCGGTCGATGATCCAAATGTCCAGAGTGGAATCCGAGTCTATGTTGCCGACGGCGGCGGCGTAAAAACCGCCCTCGGGATCGGTTTTATGGGTGGCATACCATTCCTCGAGATCCGGCGGGCAAGTGCTATATTTCGTCACCGACGATGGTATTACCATATCACACGACAGGTAATAGGAATATTTCGTCTCGCCTATCGGGCTCCAGCCGATTTGTTCGAATTTAGTACCCCATCGGTTTAATTCGGCGAAATAAGCGATTTGGGCAGTTGTTATGGATGCGAGGTTGGTTTTGGCTTCGCTTTGCCGAGCTTTTGCCTGGAACTTGATGAAATTGGGTATCGCAATGGCGGCCGCTACTCCTATAACAGCGAACGACATCTGGCTAAGCTGGGCAAAATTGCCCTTTTGCTCCATGCTCAGCCACAAATACCCTTCCGAAATCCCCCATTCGCCCCAGGAAGGCCCGAAGGAACCCATAAATTCCGATACCATTTTTATCATGGCCTTCGCCTCGGGCGGCGTATCGGGCATCGAAGCCATCCCTTCGTATATCGGCATAGCCTTGGATATGTCGGACATCGCAACATGCCGGGACGGATCGCTGAACATGGCGCCGGCCCCGATTTTCGCGATAGCCTCGGCAAGGTTCGGAGATACGGGCTCTTGGACCTGCGGAGCAAGCGCCAAATCTCTCCAGGAGCTCAACACCAACCAGTCTCCCACCAACCCCCAATGGAGCGCAAACTTCTCCTTGCCGGGAGTTTCAAACGAGTATAAAACGGAACCATCTTCGAAATCTTCCCGATGGACCCCTTTTCTTTCCTCTTTTTTGAGCATATTCGCCATAAGTGTTTTGTAAATTTTCTTGGCCTCCGGCGTACCGTCGACGTGAACAGCCATGAGGAAACCGATGGACTTGGGCAAATCTTCCATCTCCTCGACTTTTCGGAAATACTCGGCCAGCAGGACGCCGCTTTTCAGGTGACCCAACAGGTCTTCTTTCAACCTTACGCCAAACTCCTTCTCAAATTCCGCCACAGTCTCTTCAAACTTGACGCGGGACTTTGGCGAGAAAACCAAACTTTCTTCGACAATGGCGAAAATCTCCTTGAAATTCACCAATTCCTTCATAATGACCGCCGCGTCCGGCGGCATCGCTGCGAGTAGCTTGCCGGCGTCGTCCGATCCGGAAAATATCCTCGATAAGTACCCATCTTGAGGCACGGGAAGATGGAAAACACTTTTGCTTTTATCATCCCCAAAATAGCTCGCGGCAGCTACACCTCTATCCGAACTTATCCACTTATCCATGTACGAGCCGGACAGCTTGAGGACGGTGCCCAGTGCGCTTTTCGCAAGCACTATCAGGTCCGGAGACAGGTAAGCCCATGCGTCGGCGCCCTTTTCAAACGGGGCCATCGTCTTTTTGAATTGTTCACCCTGCGATAAAGACTTGAAATCGCCCGAAATTAACCAGGTTATGGTATTTTTGGTGTACGAGAGTATGGCGTAGCCCTTATGGTGCGAGTAATGGATGATTTCCCTGGCGTCTACCTTGATCGATGTCACATTCGAGTCTTCGGTTATTTCCAGTTTTAAGTGAGGGTTGACTTTTTTCAACACCCGGTCTGATATTTCCCGGATAAACTTATCGAAAGCGGTCTTATTTCGCACCGGCACGAAAACCACTACCTGCACCCCGCCGGTAAGCTCCAGCGTCGGCAGCGCCGCTGTGAAGGGTCTGTCGAGATCTATTCCCCTCTGTTCGTAAGCCGCAGGGGAAAGGGGATCGAAGCCTAATAATTCTTTCACCTTGCGCTCGATCTCTTCAGGATCAAATCGGGCCTCTTCGGGCAGTCCCTTTGTCATGGCAGCCACTTTGTCCAGGAGTTCGCGCAAGTTCGACGGCACGGCACTCCAGAACAATTTCGGCGAGTTGACCTGTAATATCACCTGGGTGCCGGCTGGAAGAATATCTGCCGGCTCGGATTTCTTGCTAAACAGCTCACAACTCGACATGAATAAAACAACCGTACAAACGGTCGCAAACATTGCGAAAAACCGTTTTGATCCCATAATTCTTGCTCCTTTCAATCGTTCTATAGGTTCAACACCTGCATTCAATTATGATTAACTTCTACCGCATAAAAAGCCCACCCCCGTTTAGATATACCAAAGTTGGGGCGTTGTCAATCGAAAAGCAAGTTCGGCCAACGTTTCATTAGTTGTGGACGTGGAGATAAATTGGAATTAAACTATGGTTTAACTCACTACCGTCCAAAATAACGTGAAATCCGCATTTTGGACAAGATCGATTTTATTCATCTCCCACCCCAAGATTTCAAATAACTTCGCACTGAAAACTTCGCACTTGTGACTTTCCCCCGTGTTGACACCCCTTCAACAAAAAGGTAACATTTGATAATTCACTGTTAGGGGGAGCATTCCGATGGCCGAAAGAAGCTTGAACAAAGCGATGCTTATAGGACGCTTGGGCGGCGATCCCGAGATTCGTTTCACGCCCGGCGGGCAAGCGGTGGCCAACTTCAGGGTGGCCACTTCCGAAAGCTGGATCAATAAAAACGGTGAGAGGGAAGAGCGGACTGAATGGCACCGGATAGTAGCATGGGGTAAACTCGCCGAAATTATAAACCAGTACCTGTCCAAGGGCCGGCAAGTATACCTCGAAGGCCGTATCCAGACCAGGGAGTGGGAAGATCGCGACGGAAACAAGCGCTGGACCACCGAGATAGTAGCCAACCAGATGATAATGCTCGGCGGTCGCGGTGAGGCCGGGGCGAGCGACAGCAAACCCTCTTCCACAAAGGCGGAAGAACCTCCTTCCGACAACTATGCTCCCGAGGACTCCGCTCCCGAGGACGATATACCGTTTTGAAACATAAGGATATTCTGATATATAATCCATATGTACCAGCTTGCACGGACTGCAGTATCGATCAAATGGGGTGGAAATGACGGACAGTAACCCGGCTACGGAAACCAAAACGAAAACCGGCAAGCCTTCGCGCTCGAAAGGCGCTAGGGAAACCCGTGAGAAGGAGGCTCGCGCACTCAACCGCCTTATGGTTGAAAACGCGGGGAGAATAGCCACCAGAATAAAAGCTCGTGCGGTATTTATTTTCGCCGACGCATGCAGCGACCCGACGCCTCTGGAGAAACTTCACAACAAAAAGATCAACACCGTTCTGTTTACCAAAAACGAAGCGGATTTGCCCAAGGAACTCCATAAGTATGTGAAAAACATACTAATTATTCCGAACATTAACCTCACCCGCATGGGCCATGTAAAGGTTGCGGCGGTAATGGCCATCAACGCCAATCTTCTCGACCACGGCGACAAGGCGGTTTTTCTTTCCGGCATCAGCGAACTCGGCGCTCTTGATTCGACCATCGTTTTGGAAATAGGCCGCGAGTTTGAGATGATATCCAGCGACGACGTACGCAACCTTTCGGAAAACATCAAGCCCGCCATTTTCGAGGCGGTGCTTAACCTCACCGTCGAGATCGCACATCAGGGAAGGGAAGGGAAAAGCGTCGGCTCCACATTCGTCATCGGTGACGTCGAGACGGTACTCGCTCGATCCAGGCAACTTACTATCAATCCCTTCAAGGGATACAGCGAAGACGAACGCAATATTTTGGACCCCGAAGTGAGGGAAACCCTCAAAGAGTTTTCAAGCATAGACGGAGCCTTTATAATACGGGAGGATGGAGTGGTTGTTACCGCAGGCCGACATCTCAACGCGGCTTTCGAGGAAGAAAGCTTGCCGCAAGGGCTTGGCAGCCGGCATGCTTCCGCCGCCGGCATCACCAGCGTATCCGACGCCACCGCCCTCGTGGTCAGCGAATCCACCGGCGACGTGAGAATATTCCGCAAGGGAAAAATATTCCTTACCATCGAAAAAAGCGCCCGATAAAGTTACATCCTATTGTAAATTACCTCTCAGGAGACCCTGATTCCCGGTTAATGGCATGGTAATGTTTTTTCGGAAGGATATTGATGAGATTTAGCCTTTTACGGATACGAGATTTTTGTCTTTCGG
>Ga0180432_10002749_pt1 | contig 26103 bp, 19 predicted proteins | sample SS_ome_10_FD_132414 | JGI IMG/M metagenome (GOLD analysis project Ga0180432, IMG submission 132414) | Hypersaline lake sediment archaeal communities from the Salton Sea, California, USA - SS_1_MS_2 metaG | ecosystem: Environmental > Aquatic > Non-marine Saline and Alkaline > Hypersaline >... | reverse complement strand
GATCTGCTTCGTCGCTGCGACGATTCCGGCCCTCACGTGGCGCTTTGGCCACGCTCCGGACCGGAATCGTCTTGCTCCTCGCATCTCAGGCACTTGCGGCAACCTCGCTACGTCTTCATGAATCATCCGGGCTAGGGAAAAAGAAGGGCCCGGCGCGCGGCGCCGGGCCCTTTCGTTTTTCATCCTTGCCCGCGCGTGTCAGTTCCTGACGCGAACGAAGAGGCGGACGTTCTCCATGTCGTCGCACTGCTTCCCGAAGAAGAACATGGTCTTGGAGAGCATGTCGATGGGTCCCGTCTCCGGAAAGACGGAGGGGGTCTTGTAGAAGCCGGCTTCGGGGGCCACGATGCTGTGCATGGAGAGGTTGTCCACGATCTCCGGATGGGGCAGACCGTTCTGCTCGTACCAGGTGCCGCCGACGGTCCTCTCGTTGTAGTAGAGATGCCCGCCCTGGGAGAAGAAGACCGCCACGGTGTTCTTGCGAAGGAGCGGAGGGCCATCTTGAAGGAGCAGCTCCACGTTGCTGGCTTCCCCGGTGTCCAGGTCGGCGGGCTGTTCGGTCAGCGCCGGCCAGAAGGAAGCGCCTGCGGAGCCGTCGACGTCCACCTCGCGGTATCGCAGGGCCTCGCTCGAGCCGGGCGCGCTGCGCTCTTCGACGATGAACAGGTGGTGGTGCGAGGGGGCGTGGGCATCGGTGCCCGCCTTCCACGGCGTGGTGGTCGTCTGGAATTCGATGACCTGCCGGGAATTGGAGAATCCCAGCGTGGATTCGCCGGTGTCGGCGGCGTCGCCGCTGATCTCCGTTGCGCTGACGCCGTCCCAGACGAACAGACGGGCCTCGTGCGGATCCCCCGGGCTTTCGACGAGGGGGTTGCCGTCCCCGTCGCCGATGAAGTAGACGTAGACGGCGCCGCCGCCTGCGTCGAGCGCGACGGCATTCTCCAGGACGTCCGAGCCGACGGACCAGAAGGGATGATCATCGTCGTTTTCCCAGATCTTGGTGTCGGAATCCGAGCCCGCGCCGGTGGAGAGGGTGGGCGCGGTGGTCGCGTTCGCGCCGAGTTCGACGTCGAGGAAGGCCGTGCGCAGCTGGAAATTCTCGTAGTCGGCGCTGTCGGGCTTCTGGACGAAGAGGACGTTCATGCGGGTGAGGTCGCTCTGGAAACCGACGCTGTACTTCATCATGTCCTGCATCTCCCAGTCCACCACGTTGGGGATGTCGGTGTTTTCCTGGTAGTCGTCGTTCATCCTTACGGGCGAGGCCAGGATCGAATCGGCCAGGGTGCGTGCAGCGCCGCCTTCGGGCACGGTTTGGATCGCCTGCATGAACAGGCAGGTGGTGGGTTCGGCAGTGGAGTAGCCCTGCCGCCACCCTACGCCGATCCAGGAGCCGTCGCGGCTGATGGCGGCGATGATGTTGTCGACATCGAAGGGGTCACCGGTATCCGTTCCGACGTAGTTGTCGATCTCGTCCTGCTCCACCGAGGGGCCGGCGGGGTCGACGACGGCGAGCATCACGTCCTTGTCGGGATGCACGCCGGAGCCGGTGGTGGTGGACACGAACCCCTCCTCCTTCCAGATCACGTAGAGGCGGCCGAGTCCGTGGTCTTCCCCGTAGACCCATTCCGTCATCTCGGCCGTGACGGCGTTGTCGGGGTCCACGCGGGAGAGGACGAGAGGGGAGGCGAGCTCGCCCGTGCCCGCGTCCCAGCGCGTGCATTCCAGCAGCTCGTGGTTCGGGTCGGAGACTTCGTTGTCGAGGTCCACGATGTAGAGCAGCCATCCGTCGTGGACCCAGAAGCCATCGGAGAACTGGTCGTCGACGTCCATGGTCGTGGCGGTGGTGAAGGCCGACTCGCTGTCGAACTCGTTGGCGGTGTTGGCGTCGTCCAGGTCGAAGTTGGCGGTGTAGAGGGACTGTCCGCCGGCCCCGTTGTCCTTGGTCCAGAAGACGCCGAGATACGTGGTGTTCTCCCCGCTCCAGGGCTCCATGAACATCGGGCCTCTCTGGAACGCGGGTCCGAAGAACTCGCTGTACCACGAATCGGAGACCGCGCCGAATACGGCGACGTCGTCGTTCGAATCCGTGTCCAGGTAGGCGGCCGTGGTGTCGAAGCCCCAGTGCACGTCGTCGTTGTCCGGATCGACGCCCAGGTGGGATCGGCTCCGGTCGAAGTAGGTGTTGTAGAGTCGCAGGTCGGAGGTACCGGTCGTATCGCGTTCCTGCCGGCGGAACACGATGACGGCGTCGCCGTTGCGCGACCGTCCCTGGTCGGCGGTGTTGCCCTCGGTATTGAGCCAGACCACGAAGGCTCGTTTCAACTCGAAATCCGCGCTCACGTCGCATCCCGGGGCGTGGATCTCGACAGGGGGTGTGAAGGAGGATCCGTCGAAGAAGCTGGCCCAGAGCTGATGGTCCCCGGAGCCGAAGAAGTCGGTGGAATGGTGGAGGATCATGGCCGTTCCGTTGGACCAGTTCGTGAAGACGGTCATGTCCTCGAGGTCGGCGCTGTTCTCGGTGAAGGCCCGCCCGTCGGAGGCCAGGTTGTTCTCCTCGATCGTCCCCCCGGGGAAGTCTCCGTAGCCCAGGTTCGCCTGGTAGTAGGTGATGGTGTCTCCCTCGGAGGGGCAGCCGGCGATCAGGAGCGCGGCGGCCAGAGCAAAGCCCGTGACTGGAATCCATCCCGTTTTCATGTTTCTGTTCCTCAAAAAAGGGGGAAGCGGACTCGCCGGAAGGGGAACCGGCGGAAAAGAGTCCTTCATCGAGGGGTGACGCCGCCGTTGTGGAGCCCGGGGGAAAGCGGATCGACCGCACCGGTGGAAAGTCATCCCGGAGATTTCAGTGGCCCCCATGTCTTCAGTGTTTCTTTCCCATATAGAGAACCTCAGAGCCTATATCGATCCCCCTGGCTTGTAAAGAGAAATTCTGAAGGACAAACCCAGCCGGCTCGCCAGGCGTGGTTCGCCAGGCCCCGGAGTCACGTACCGAATCCGTCGGGTGTCGAAGGGATTGGAAGGCGTCGTTTCGAGGGGCTATAATCTTGCCGATCGATTTCGCGTACCCTTCAACACGGCATGAGCATGGATCCCGCCTCTTCGGACACGCATGATCTGGTTCTCGGACGACTGGCCCTCGAGAGGAAGGTGGTCTCGGCGGACCAGCTGCGCCAGTCCCTGAGCATCCAGGCCCAGTCCGCCGAGATCGGCCTGAAGGTCTCCCTGAGCGAGGTGTTCCGAAAAAAGGGGTTTGCCGGCGAGGCGCAGCTCCGGGTCCTGGAACAGGAAAGACGGTTCCTGCGAAACCGTTTCCGGGAGGAAGAAGCCATCGGGAGGTGGGCCTGCGAGGCGGGACTCGTGGAGAAGGAAGCGCTGGAGGAGATCCTCGATCGCGTCAAGATGGATCGCGAGACGCCGGCGGTCGAGGATCTCCTGCTGGACGCCGGGCAGATCGACGAACCGTCCCGCAACCGCATCGTCTCCTTCCGGATCCGCCGGACCCGCAAGGCGTCCGCGGAGCTCCTCGAGACGCTGGCCGAGTCCGCCGGGGGGGCCGTTCCCGAAACGCATGCGGGGGAGGTCGAAGCGGGGACGGGATCATCCGGGACGCTGCCTCCCGAGGGCTGGGGAACGCCTCCCCCCGCGCCGGTACGGTTTTCCGAAAGCGACGCCACCATCTCCCCGGAAGCGGCGCGAGAGGCGGGTCCCTCGCATCCGCCGATCAGCCTGCCCGGGCTTTCGAGCCAGGACGAGGGCGGGGCGGTCGCGTACACGAAGGACGGTCAACCCATCCTCGGGGAGTACGAGGTGCTCCGGGAGCTGGGCCGGGGGGCCATGGGCGTGGTCTACGAGGCCGTGCAGAAGAGTCTCAACCGCCGGGTGGCGCTGAAGGTGCTTCCGGCCGAGCTGGTCATGAACGAGAAGCGGGTGCGGCGCTTCCGGCTGGAAGCGGAGGCGGCCGGAAACCTGGATCATCCGGGCATCGTGAAGGTGTTCGGCATGGGAGAGCAGGGTGGGATCCACTACTTCGCCATGGAGTACATCGAGGGGAAGACCTTCGAGGGCCTGATCGACGAGGGAACCCTGCCGTTCCGCCGGGCGTGCAAGCTGATCTGTCAGGCCGCCGACGCCCTCCAGTACGCCCACGAACAAGGCGTGATCCACCGGGACATCAAGCCGGCGAACATCATGGTGCAGCCGGACGGGACGGTGCGGGTGATGGATTTCGGGCTGGCGCGGCAGGAAGCCACGGAGTCCAGCCTCACGGCCTCGGGCGCCGTTCTGGGCACGCCGGCGTACATGAGTCCCGAGCAGGCCACGGGCGAGAAGGGAAACGTGGACCGCCGGACCGACGTCTACGCCCTGGGGGCCACACTCTACGAGATGCTCACGTCCATGCCCCCGATCGATTTCGAGGAGGACGAGGGCGTGCACTCGGTGCTCCGGCGCGTCATGGAGGAGGCGCCGGTGCCGCCGAACCATCGGAACAGGAAGATTCCGGTCAACCTCTCCACGGTGATCCTGAAGGCCCTGTTCAAGGATCCGGCGAGCCGCTACCAGTCTGCGGAGGCGTTCAAGGAGGACCTGGAGCGCTTTCTGCGGGGCGACCCCGTGGTGGCGAGGCCGGTGGGGAGCGCGACGAAGATCTGGATGAAGGTCAGGAAACGCAAGGCGGTCACGGGGCTGATCCTTCTCGCGGTCCTGACGGCGGTCCTGGCGCCGCTGATCTTCATCGTGTCCCGGGAACAGGCCCTCCAGGAGCGCGGCGAGACCAAGCTGGCGGAAGCGCAAGCCGCCCTGGAGGCGGGCAACGCGGACAGGGCCGAGGCGCTGGCCGCCTACGTGATCAAGAGCTTCTCCGACCGCGCGCTCGAGATCCGGGCCCGGAAGATCGTGGCCCGGGCGAAGGCGGAGGGCCCCCCGGCGGACTATTTCGACGCGCTGGCCCGGCTCATGAGCGTGGGCCGGGGGGAGCCGGCGGAACGCTGGGCCATGGCCCGGCTGCTGGAGAGTCTGGTCGACATCGACCGGTCGGCGCCCGCCCTGGCGCTGGCGGAGGTGATGGCGGAACGTTTTCCGGCGTCGGAGGAAGGCCTCCTCGCCTTGAGGGTCCTTGGGGAATCCATGCTCAAGGCCGGGCGCCTGAACGAGGCCCGGCGGAGTTTCGACCGATTGGTGGAGGCGGGGTCCGCGACGGAAGACGTGGAACGGGAGCTGGAACGCCTCAAGAGCGTCACGCCCATCCTGGATCTTCCTTATCGCCTCCTGTCCGCCGGGACGGGGGACGTGGACGGCGACGGGGTGAAGGAGTTGGTCCTCGCCACGCCCAAGGATCTCGTCCTGCTCCGGAAACAGGGAGATCGGCTTGAGGAGATCGCCCGGAAGACGGTGACCGACGCCTCCCGCGGAGACATCGGGTGCGTGGAGATCGCGGATCTCGACGGCGACGGGGACGGCGAGATCCTTCTCGCCTACGGAAAACCCCACAGCAAGAACCCCGGCGCCCTGGAGATCTGGGAGCCGGCGGAAGGGGAATTGCGCAGGACCTGGCGGTTCCTCCTCGAGGGCCGCTGCACGCTGTTCCGGCACGGGGCGCTGTGCGCGGCCGACGTCGACTGCGACGGCTCGCCCGAGATCGTCCTCGGGGAGAGCTTCTACGGGAGGCGCATCGAATTCTTCCGGCGCGAGGGCGACGGCTACCGTCTCTATTCCACCTGGATTTCCGGCAAGCCTCCCTACAACAGCGACGTGGTCGGGATCGACGTGGGCAATCCCGGGACGGAATTGCCCCAGGTGGCCGCGGCCCTGGCCCACTGGAATGACTACTGCGTGAGCCTGATCGAGCAGGAACCCGGTTCGGACCGTTTCTTCCTGACCTCCTCGCACATCGTCGGACACCCCGCCGGCGTGGCGCTCGAGGACCTGGACGGGGACGGGATATGCGAAATCGTCACCGCGAACCAGTACACCAAGAACACCGTCCTGTTCGGTCCGGGAAAACAGTTCGGGGAGATCCCGAAGGAGGATCTCTTCGTCTTCCGTTTCCGGCCGCGGAAGCTGATGAAGATCGGCGGCGTGGACCTCACGGAGAACGCGTACAACAGCGGCGTGATGTTCGTGGACGCGGCCGACCTGGACGGCGACGGGCGGGGGGAGATCTACGTCCTCTACTACGAGCGCACGTCCGGGGGGAGGAAGGTGGAGAAGCTGGACCGGTTCCTCCTTGCGGACGGGGCGCTGGCGGGAGAAACCCTTCTCGAGATGGAAGCCGGGCTGGGGACGCGGTACGAGTTCCTGGACTTCGGCGACGTGGACGGCGACGGGAAGGACGAGATCATCCTGCTCGGTTACCAGGGCAAGGTCCTGGGGTTCGACGGGTGAACCCTCCCGCGCGGGGCGGCAGAGGGGGGAGCCGGAATCGCGGATGGAGGATCGAAACGTGGACGGCGGTCTCTTGCGCAGCCTTCTGGCGTGCGCCGCACTTTTCTGCCTCGCTTCCTGCGGAAGCGGGGACGGAACCGGAGCGAAGGCGCCCGGAAGCGAGGACCTCGAGGCGGCGCTCGAGACGGCGCGGCTGATGCGGAAGATCGGCCTCACCGAAGCGGCCGTTTCCGAGTGCGAATTCGTGGTGCGAAACGCCGGCCCGGCCCACGAGGAAGCGGTGGCCCGCGCGATGCTTCTGGCCGGCGACAGCGCGCTGGACGCGAAGAACCTCGGGAAAGCCCTGACGCGGTACCGGGAAACCGCTTCCCGCTTCCCCGCCCACGCTCCCGAGGCCTTCCGGAAAATCGCCCGGGCCCACGTTTCGAGGGGACACTGGGCGGAAGCCCTCGAGGTCCTGCAGGGGATCGACCGGGAAGGCCTCTCCCCCGAAGAGGCCCGCCCGATCGAGGATCTCGAGAAGAAGATCGCCCCGGTCACGAGGTTGACGGCGGGCGTGGGATGGAATTTCAAGGAGGGCGAAGGTCCCGACAAGGCGGGCGTGGAGGCCATGCGTCGATGGATCGTCGAGGACCCCTTTCGCTTCGGCGTCGAGGGCGCGGACCAGCGGCTCGGCCGTCTTCACATCCGTTTCCAGAAGTCGATGGGCTGTCTCGCCCACCCCCTTCCCTGGGCGGGGGATCGCGCGTTCCGCTTGCGCCTGCGCCTGCGCGTCGACGGCGTGGACCCCGCGGAGCACGAGATCATGGGCCTCATCCGCCTGGCCTACCTGCCCGGCGCGATCCAGAAGGGGGACGCCGACCGCGAGCAGGACGAGCTGGCGATCGTGCTTCGCTCGGTCTCGGAGTTCCAGGGAGAGACGACCACGCGGAACCTGCAGTTCCGGCGGGTGAAAAGTTCCCCGTCCGGCGCCGACCATCACGAACAGCTCATCTATTCCTACTTCGATTTCACTCAAGGGGACTGGTACGAGCTGGTTCTGGAGTATCTGCCGGGGCTCGCGACGTTCCGGTACCAGGTGATCAAGCCCCGGGTGCGGGTCGAGGACGAAATCCTCAAGGACCGGCTGATCACCGGGATCCGCCCCTTCGGCAAGGGCCCGTTCGGCCTGGTCTTCGGGGGGGTCAAGGGCGGCGGCACGGGCCATCCCCTCGAGGTTTCCGTCGACCGCATCTTGTTCGAAACGGAACCCGGCGTGCCGATGACATCGCCGGAGGTGAACAGGATCCTCGAGCGTCCGCGGCTGCGAGCGAACGCCCTTTCTTTTTCCGGCAAGGCGGGAGCCGCCGTGAAGGTCTGGCGGGACGTACTCGAGAAGAGCAATCAGAAGGGGATGCTGCTCTTCTCCGTCCTCAAGGGCCTGCGGCGCATGGGCCGCCTCGAGGAAGCGGACGAGGTCGAGGATCGCATCGTGGAAAGCCTGGCCTCGTTGCGTCCCGTGGAGATGGATCACTTCCAGCTCCTGTCCCTGTTCGACGCGGACGCCACGCGCCTCTGGGAGCGCATCCAGAAGAAGCGGGGGCGGTGAGAGGCCATGGGAGCCATTCGAAAGTGGCAACCGTCAAAGTGAAGCACGAAGCCGAAGGCGGAGAGCTGCAAGCACCTCGGCCCGCGTTGCTGCGCCACTCCGACTTCGTCTACGTGGCTCACTACGAACGTCAGAGCGAGCCACATCAATGGGCTCGGGGGCCCACCTTCGCTTGGTTTGCGAAGCGTGAGCTACGGCGGGTCCGCCAAAGTCCTTGCATGTTCGAGCCAGGCGGCGGGGGAGACCCTCGCCCTCCAACAAGCCCCCTGGAAGGGAGAGTCTCACGCCGACAGGCAGGCTTCCATCTCCGCCGGCGCCGTGAAGCGGGACTCGATCGCCTCGCGGATCTTCTCGAACCGCAACGCCCTCGACGCTTTCAGCAGCACCACGTCGCCTTCGCGGAGCAACCCGGGGATTTCCAGCGCGGCGGATCCCGTGTCCTCGAAGTGACGGATCCGCGAGGGCGGACAGCCGCGCGAGAGCAACGCGCCCGCCGTGGCCGAGACGTACCGGCCCACCGTGACGACCAGGTCCGCTCCGGTTTTCGACGCCTCCCGGCCGAGTTCCATGTGGCAGGAAAGAGACGACCGGCCCAGCTCCAGCATGTCGCCCAGGACCAAAACGCGCCGCCCCGCGATCCCCGTTGCCGGCAGGGCGTCCAGCGCCGCCTTCATGGAGGCGGGGTTGGCGTTGTAGGCGTCGTCGATGAGGGTCACCGGACCGGCCTGGGTGCGGTGGAGCCTTCCCGGAAGCGAACGGAAATCGCGGAGCGCTTCCGCCGCTTCGGGCAGGTCCATGCCGAAGGCGATGCCCACCGCCGCGGCCGCCGCCACGTTCCAGGCGAGGCGCTTCCCCAGCACGGGCACCTCGAACGCCGTCCCGTTGATCGTGACGGCGATCCCGCCCGGCGCCGTCTCCACCGCCTCGATGCGGGCCGAGCAACCCCGGCCCGCCCCGAACGTGAGCCGGGCCGTCTCCCGGCGCACCGCCAGCGTCGAAAGTCCGAACTCGGCCGGGTTGAAGACCGCCAGACCGTCGGGGGGGAGTTCCTCGAAGATCTCCCCTTTCGCGCGGGCCACGCCGAAAAGGTCCTGGAATCCCTCCAGGTGGGCTTTCCGCACGTTCGTGATCACGCCGACGCGGGGGGCGGCCAGGCGGGACAGCGCGCGGATTTCCCCGGGACCGTTGGCCCCCATCTCCACGACCGCGAAGGCGTGACGGCGTTCGGCTTCCAGAAGCGTCAGCGGCACCCCCAGATGGTTGTTGTAGCTGGCCCGCGACCGGATGCCCGGTCCGAGATGCGCGGTGAGCACGGCGTGGATCATCTCCCGGGTGGAGGTCTTGCCGCAGGAGCCCGTGACGGCCACCACGGGCATCGCCAGCGTCCGCCGGTACGCCCGGGCCAGATCCTGCAAGGCGGCGGCCGGGTCGGCCACGCGCAGCCGGCGGGCGTCCGGCAGGTCGCGAAGGGCAAGCCCGTCGTCGTGGGCGGCCACCACGGCGGCCGCGCCGTTTCGGACCGCCGCGCCCGCAAAGTCCGCCCCGTGGGCGTGTTTTCCCGGAAGGGCGAAGAAGAGGTCGCCGGGCTCGACTGCCCTGGAATCGATCTTGGCTCCCGTGGCGCGGACGCCCGCGTCTTCTCCTTCGAGACGGCCGCCCACGATGCGGGCGATCTCGGTCAGTTCAGTCGGCTCCATGGCGTCCTCCTTCTTCTCAGGAACGTTTTCCCGGTTTGCGGCTTGTGGGAGGCGTGTGTCGCGGGCCACGCGGGCGATGGGCCCGGGACCACGGCGATGCCGCGCCGCGGATCGCCGAACCTTCGCTTTCACCGAAGGATTCGCCTCCCACAACCCTTTCGTCCTGCCGCGCTTCGTCCAACCGGTGTCATCCGGAACCTCCCTGCCTCAACCCGTCCTTCCCGCCTCGACGAAGGTCGACAGGCTCAGGCCACCATCGCCTTCGTCTCGGGCGCGGGGACCGCGGGATCCCGCCGTTCCCTTCCCAGGGAAGCCCACGCTTCCCGGATCACGTCCCGGTCGCTGAAGAGACGGGTTTCCCGTCCGATGACCTGCTCCGTCTCGTGGCCCTTCCCTGCGACCAGCACCGCGTCGCCCGGCCGCGCGAACGCCAGGGCCTCGAAGATCGCGGCCCGCCGGTCCGGCTCGACCGCGTACCACGCGTGAAGGGGCATGCCCGTCTCGATGTCCCGGATGACGTCGTCGGGGTCTTCGCTCCGCGGATTGTCCGAGGTCAGCCAGCAATGGTCGGCGAGCTCGCCGGCGGCGCGTCCCATGCGGGGTCTCTTGCTCTTGTCGCGGTCTCCTCCCGCGCCGAAGACGAGGAGGAGGCGTCCCCGGTGCGCGGCGCGAAGGCCTTTCAGGACGGCGCGCAACGCGTCCTCGGTATGGGCGTAGTCGACGAAAGCCTTGAAAGGGGCGCCCAGCGGGACTTCTTCGAGCCGTCCGGGCACGCCGGTCAGCGATCCGAGTCCCCCGATCACGGCGTCCATGGGGAGGCCGAGGCCGAGGGCGAAGGCGGCGGCCGCGGCGGCGTTGGCGGCGTTGTGAAGGCCCGGCATGGCGATCGTCGCCTCGACCGGCGCCCGCCCCCGCCACGCCAGCGCGATGCGGCTTCCCCACAGGCCCGAGTCGGCCAGGCGGTAGCGGAGGTCGGGTTTGCCGCCGAGGCCGTAGCGCACTTTGCGGGCGGGGCATGCCCCCGCGAAGACGGCGCTCGCCCAGTCGTCCGCGTTCAGGACCGCCAGCGCGTCCGGCGCCAGCCCCGAGAAGAGGCGGGTCTTGGCCTTCAGGTACTCCACCTGGGTGCCGTGATAGTCCAGATGGTCGGAGGTCAGATTCGTGAAGACGCCGGAAGCGAAGGGAACGTCGGCCACCCGTTCCTGGTCGAGCGCATGCGAGGAGACCTCCATCACGGCGAAGGTCACGGAGGATCGCTCCATGTCCCTGAGAAAGCCGTGGATGTCCAGGGCCCCCGGCGTGGTGTTCTTCGCCTTCGCCGCGCGGCCGTCGAGGTCGTGCCCGAGCGTGCCCATCAGACCGGCCCGGTAGCCGGCGGATTTCAGGATCGCCCGGATGTAGTGGGCGGCGGTGGTTTTTCCGTTAGTGCCGGTGACGCCGATGACGCGCACGCGGCGCGCCGGTTCCCCGTGGATGCGCGCGGCGACGCGGGAGACCGTCCGGCGGGCGTTCTGCACCACGGCCACCGGGATGTGGGAGGGCCAGGCGGAGCCGACGGAAGCGGGGTCCTCCACGGCCACGGCGCCTGCGCCGTGGGCGAGGGCGTTCGGCAGGAACCGGTGCCCGTCGCTTTCCGCGCCCCGGACGGCCACGAAGAGATGGCCGGGCCGGACGTTCCTCGAATCGTCCGTGACGCCGAGGACGTCCAGATCCCTGAAGTTGAGACAGTATCTCACGCCTGCCCCTTCCAGCAGTTTCCCGAGTTTCATCCTCCAGCCCTCCAAGCTCATTGCCTGCGCGGATTCCGGTCCAGAATCCCTAGTCCTTCCTCGCCGGTTCGATACCCAGATAGGGGAGCGCCTGTTCCAGGATCTCCTTCGCCACGGGCGCGGCGCAACGGCCGCCCGTCAAGTGGTGGGCCGAGGCGCCACGCGAGGGCTCGTCCAGGGAGACGAGCAGGGTGATGCGGGGCCTCTCGGCCGGGGCGAAGCAGACGAAGGAGGTGACCGACCGCGTCCGGCTGTACGAGCCGTCCTTGTCCCGCTTGGACTTGGTGCCGGTCTTCCCGCCGATCCGGTAGCCGTCGATCCTCGCCCGCCGCCCCGTTCCCTCCTCCACGACGCGGACCATGGCCCGTCTCACCAGGGCCGCCGTCTTCGGCGACAGCACCCGTTTCCGGCGGGGTTCTGCGATGGGCACGACCACGTCCCCGTTTCGCGCCGTGGCCCTCAGAAAGACCGTGGGCCTCACGAGGAGGCCGCCGGAGGCGATGACGTTGATCGCCGCGACGATCTGCAGGGGCGTCATGGCCACTTCCTGTCCCCAGGGCACCGAGGTCCTCGAGTAGAAGGACCATCCCCGGGGCGCCACCCATCCCGCTTCCTCGCCCCGGATCTCGATGCCGGTGCGCCGGCCCACGCCGAAGGCCCTCACGTAGCGCCGGAGCGTCCGGTCGCTCATCAGCAGGGCGATCTTGGTGATGCCGATGTTGCTGGATTTGACCAGGATGGTCTCGGCGGTGAGCATGCCGTGGCGGCTGTAGTCGTGCAGGGTCCGGCGGTGCCGGCCGTCGCGGAAGACGAAGGCCCCCATGCCGCAATCGAAGCGCTGGTCCGGCCGGACGGCGCCCTCCTCGTAGGCCATGGCCAGCGTCAGCGGCTTGAAGATGGAGCCGGGCTCGTAGGGGTCGGTGAGGACGCGGTTCCGGCGCGTCTCCTTGGGGGACGCGGCGAAGCGGTTGGGATCGAACGTGGGGCGGACGGCCAGGGCCTGGATGCCTCCGGTCTCGACGTCCATCATGACGGCGCTGGCGCCGCGCGGCTTCCAGGTTTCCATGGCCTGTTGGAGTGTTTTCTCCACGATGTACTGGAGTCCGGCGTCGATGGTGAGCCACACGTCGTGTCCGTCGACGGGGGGCGAGCCGGTGTAGTCGGGCAGCGCGATGAGCCTTTTGTGCGCGTCCCTTGCGAACCAGGTGCTGCCCGTCTTGCCGGCGAGAATCGTGTCGAAGGCGGCTTCCGCTCCCTCCAGTCCCTTGTGATCGAGGCCGGTGAACCCGAGGACGTGGGCGGCGACCCCCCCGTGGGGGTAGTAGCGCTTGGGCTCGTCCCGGAAGCCGAGGCCCTCGTTGTCCAACGCTTCGACGGCCTGCATCTCGGCGTCGGAGATCTTCCTCTTCACCCACACGAACTGGCGGTCCTGTTTCTCGAGCGACGCCAGGATCGCGCCGGGGTCGGTCCGGAGGAGCCTGCCGAGGGTTTCGGCCAGGCTTTCGGGGTCGGCGATGCGGGGGGGGACGGCGAAGAGCGATTTCACGCGGTTGCGGGAGACGGCGAGTTCCTTCCCCTGCCGGTCCAGGATCCGGCCCCGCTCCGGGGGGAGGGGGATCAGGATCCGGGATTGCTCGTTTCGCAGGGCCAGGTACTCGTCGTGGGCGGCCACCTGGATGGCGACGAGTCGTCCGCTCAAGCAAAACGCCACGAGCAGGGACGCGGCGGCGGAGACCCGCAGGGTCCAGCGTCGCCGGGGCGTGAGAACCTCCTCCACCTCCCCTCTCGAAGTCACGGCCGTCCTCCCCGATTACTTCCGGATCCTGAGCGTTTCGCCGATCGAAAGACGGTCCGGGTCCAGATCGGGATTCGCCTCGAGGATCTCCTTGTACCGTTTCTCGTCCCCCAGCACCTTCCGTGCGATGGCGTAGAGGGTATCGCCGGACTCGACCTTGTAGAGGATGGTCTCGGAAGCGGCCGTCTCCCCGGGATCCTCTTCATCCGTTTCGGGGACCGCCGAGGGTTCGGGGATGACGAGTTTCGCCCCGATGGTCAGGCGGTCCGGATCGACGCCCGGATTGGCGTCGGCGATGCGCTTCCAGTGGCGAGAGGATCCGAAGTAGTCCCGGGCGATGTTGCAGAGGGTCTCGCCGGGCTGGACGACGTGGGTGACGCGGGCGGGGCGCGCGGGGGCCTTCTCCCCGGTCGCTTCGGCCCCGTCCGGGGCGCCGTCCGGCGCCCTGGATACGGCATCCCCCTCGGAGGGGGGGGCCGCGTCCGCGGCGTCCGTCCCGGCCGGCTCGTTGGCGTCGGCGGGATTCGTTTCGACGGTGACGTCGACTTCCCGGGCGGGCGCGGCCTCCTCGGGCGAGGGGTTGGCCTCCGATCCGCCGAGAAGGGTCTTGAGGCCGGTCCCGTTCGCGTCGGGAGCGGATTGGGGCGCCATGTGCCGGGCCATGCGCCAGGCCCGGTTCATCTCCTTGAGCGTGGCGTCGGCCTGCTCTTCCGGCGTGTCGCCCGGGGCGAAGGTGGAAACCAGGATGTAGGCGCCGACCCCGAACAGGATGACGGTGAGTATGCCCGCCTTGATCAGCTTGCCCATGGTTGCCTCCAGACCGAGGCGCCGGGAGGGCGTTCGCCCTCCCGGCGCCGGGTGAACCTTTCATGTCCGGGCGCGCGGCCCCGCGCTCACTTCTTCTTCGTCTCGAGCAGGACGATCTTCTCGACCTCGATGATCCTGGAGGACCAGCCGGGGGCCGAGAGGACCTTCCCGATGACGCCGATCTTCTTCTCGTAGTACCTGGAATCGTAGAGGTCGACGTCGGCCTTTTCGGAGACGCGAAGCGTGTAGAGCTCGTGCCCCTCGGCGTCGATCAGCTTGTGCGTTCCGCGTCTGAGGACCATCATCCCGAGGCCCTTCAGGATGCCCGTGGCCGTGTAGACCGGTTTCTTGGGCTTGATCTTCTCCAGCTCCTCCAGATACATCTTCTTCAGGTCCTCGTAGAACTTGCGGTCGATCTCCTGGCGCTTGCGCTCGCGGGCCTGACGCTTCGCGAGGTCGGCCCTTTTCGCCTGTTTCCTCTTCTCGATCGCCTCGAGGAGCACGCCCGCCTTGACCGCCGCGGGCGTGTCCGCGTACGAGGCCGTGATTTTATCGAGAATGGTTTCCGCCTGGCCGTCGTCGCCGGCGAAGAACGCCGTGATGGAAGCGTCCAGGAGATACTCGGCCTTGTGGACGCTTTCCGTGGAGGCCTTCTTCTCCTCGGTCTCCTTCTCGACCTTCCGGTAGGCCGGCTCGTTCACCTGGTGCTCCTCGACCGATCCCGCCAGCCGCTTCAGGCCGCTCTTGTAGACCCAGCCCACGGCGCTGTCGGGAGGCACGATCTTGAGGAACCCGTCGCGCTTGCCCAGGATCTTCACCACCGTCCCGCGGTAGGTGACGCCCAGGGCGCTGTGCTTCGTGCTGGGCGTGGCACGGAGGTTGACGCGGTCGCCGGCCACCACCCCGCTGTCTTCGCCTTCCGAGCGGATCCACTTGGCCGAGACGTAGACGGGGACGTCCTTCGGGATCCGGACGACGTACCAGTCTCCGAGCTGCTTGACCACGGCCACCTTCGTACCCACGGCCAGCGACGCCACCGTGTGATGGACCATCGAGCCGCCGGCCCGAAGCCGCGCCCCGTCCCGACAGACCTCGCCCACCGAATCCTCTCCCATGGCCAGGGAGACGGACCCGAACAGAAGAGCCGCCGCAACAAAAACCGCCAACACCTTGCTCATCATCCCGCCCTCCAATCTCGGGACCCGCACGATCAGTCCTCCCCCCGGATTCCTTCCTCCCGCCCCGGGACGTCTCCTCCGGGGGCCGTTTGCTTTCCGGTCTCCTTCCTCTCCTGGAACACGTTCCAGGATGCGCGGACGCTGTCGGGGACGCTCGCGCGACCCAGCTCGATCCGCAGCTTCCGGTTCTTCTCCTTCAACGCCTCCCGGGTCTCCAGAAGGCCCGAGATCCGGTAGCCGGTCGCCACCACCGAGGTCTGGTAATGAACCACCAGGATGCCCGCGCCCCCCACGGCCGCCAGCAACCAGATCAACCTGATCCATCGCCACATCCCGTCTCCTCGATCCGACGTACGGCGCGGAGCTTCGCGCTCCGGCTCCTTGGATTCTCCCCGATCTCTTCGCGCGAGGGCGTGAGGGGCTTGGGCGTGAGGTTCTCCCAGGCGCCCCGCCTCGCTCCTTCCCGGAACGCCCGTTTCACCCGCCTGTCCTCCAGAGAGTGAAAACTGACGACCACCGCTCTCCCGTCCGGCTCGAGAAGCCCGGGCAACCCTTCCAGAAACCGCTCCAGACGCTCGAGCTCCCCGTTGACCGCGATCCGGAGCGCCTGAAACGCCCGGGTCGCCGGGTGGATCCGGGACCGCCGGGGGACCGCCCTCGTGATGATATCGGCGAGACGGCCCGTTCGCTTGAGCGGTTTCTGCGAGCGCGCCTCCACGATCCGCCGCGCGATCCGCCGCGCGTAGCGCTCCTCCCCGAACTCGCGGAACAGCCCCTCCAGATCCTTCACCGGCAGGCGGTTGACGAGATCCGCGGCCGTCCGCTCCCCCCCGGGATCCATCCGCATGTCCAAAGGACCGTCCACGGAAAAGGAAAACCCACGCTGCGCATCGGCCAGCGTGGAACTGTTCACGCCGAGGTCCAGGAGGACACTCCGGGCGGGAAGGCGATCGGGTATCAAGGCGGGAAGATCGGCGAAATCGCCCCGGACCAGCTCGAAACGGCCCTCCCAGGGCGACAGGTTCCCACGGGCGCGGGCCAGCGCGTCCGGGTCGAGATCCACGCCGACGAGGATCCCGCCGGGACCGGAGGCCTTGAGAATGGCGGCGGCGTGGCCCCCGTCCCCGACGGTCCCGTCGACGATCACACCGCCCCTCTCCACGGAGAGGAGGCGGATCACCTCCTCCTTCATCACGGGAACATGCCCCGGCATGGAACCCCTCCGTCCAGACGCCTGCAACGGCGACGGATCAAGCGGCCCATTCGGGTTCCATGGTCCGGATGACCTCTTCCAGCTCCGGGCTCAACTGGATCCCCGCGAAGGTCTCGCTTCGCGTCCAGAGCCGCTGCAGATTCTGGTACAGGCGCCGAAGAGCGTCGAGCTCCTCCGGGTCGATCGGCGGTCTCCCGTCCCCCTGCAGGCGGCTCACCACGTGATGGACCTTCTCAAAGCAAATGTTGCCCTCCGCCACGGCGGGACGAGAACCCGCAGGATTCTCGACTAGGATCTGTTCCGTCATCGCACCCTCCCCTCAAACATGGTCGACATATACATCCGATCCTCCGGGACCCTAACCCGGAGACAAGTACGAACGCCACAGGGCGGGATCCCGGCGGCTGAGACTCTCCTTCCTGTAGACCTGCCACCTCTCCTCGTTCCAGAGCTCGATGTGGTTCCCCATCCCCAGAATCGCAACGTCCAAACCCAGTTCCGTCTCCGCGAGGTGGGAAGGAGGCAGCACGATCCGACCCTGCTTGTCCAGCGGAAGGAACTCCGCCTCCGGAAAAAGGTGGCGCTGGGGATCGAACACGTCGCCCGATCCGGCGTTCGCACGCGAGACCCGCGACGTGAAACGATTCCACTCCCGGGATGTGAACATCATCAGGTAGGGCCCCGGGCCGGGCGTCACGTAGAAACCTTCCTCCCCGTCGAATCCGGCGTTGCGCCGGAACTTCGAGGGGATGACCAGCCTCCCCTTGGCGTCGATCGATTTGGTCTCGGTTCCTATGAACACATTTCTTCGGAGGGTCCGAACCTCCCCCTTCTTCTTCTCGGCCCGGTTCGTGCCCAGGAGGTGGAGACGGGCTTTCGGTTGTACGGTTCCGCTCGTATTTGGGATTTTCTGGGAATATCTGGGAAATTATTAATATTATACGTGCAGAATTGGGAAAATCCAACGAAAAGTGGGAGGGAGTGGAGGAAACCTAGGTTCGCAAAAAACCTTCTATATATTGTGTTGTTAAAATCTATATGGCTATATGTTGTATGCCTGCTCTTCGTATTCCGTGAATGTGGAAAAAGGAACCAAGGTGGGCAAGAATTTTATGGAAGAAAGTGCAGCTCCCCCTGAAGTGTTTCGAGAAAACGGGAAGCCGGCGGTCCGGGGCGCAGGCCGAGGTTCGTAGTGAGCCACGTAGACGAAGTCGGAGTGGCGCAGCAACGCGGGCCGAGGTGCTGCGGACAGGATGTCCGCGGTCCGACCTGAGAGGGTGTGAAAAAATCCCTGGTTCCCTTCAACCACACAACCACAGGATCCTTTTCGTCCCCTGAGGGGGCCATGATCGCGCCGGACGTGGGGGAGTCCTTCCAGTTCGCTTTTCACGATTTGGGCTCTCTTGGCCGCCGCCGGCCTCGAGAAGGCGGTTGCGCTGGTGAAGATGGACCAGGCGTTGCCCGGCACGGCATCTCGGATTGCGGAATGCGGATCTCGGATACCCGGGATCCTTGAACACCAATCCATCATGAAGGGGTTTCCCTGACCTGGACGAGCAGGTGGAGTTCCTTGCCGGGTTCGGGGGGATCGGACGTGGTGGGGGAGGCCTTCTTCTTCTTCCCCGGGAGCGTTTCGTCGGCCGTTTGCGCGGTCCGGAACCGGTCCGAGACGGGAAGGAGCGGTCCGATCAGCAGGAAGTCGCCCTCGGGCACGACCACCGAGGTCTCCATGCGGAAGCCCGAGACGCGGGGGAGGTCGAGGGAGCCGAGCTCCGGATTGCCCGTCTCGAACCGGGCGGTGTCCGCATCGAACCGCGTGTAGCCGATGAAGAGGTCGAGGCGGACGCGTTTTCCGGTGGGCGAGGAGATGGGGCGGACGTCCAAAACGAGCCCGTCGCGGAAGATTTCGACGACGGGGTCGGTCTTGGCGGTCTCCTTGCCCAGCACGACGTCATAGTCGACGACGAAGGCGCGCTCGCGCCCGTCGGCCAGGTGGACCCGCTGTCCGTTCAGCGCGCCCACGGTCCCCTCCGCGACGATGGCGCCCTGCTTTTCGGGCAGGTCGTCCAGGAGGGCGGAAGCGCCCTCGGGCGAGAAGGCGGAGCCGGGCGCTCCGAGCCGATCCGGGCCGGCGCCCTCGGGCACCTGGACGAGCACGGCGCGGACGAGGTAGGCGCGCGTGGCCTCCTTTTCGAGCGATGCCAGGAGGGAACGCAGGCGGTCGATGGCTTCCTGCGGTCCCTGGGCGAGGAGGCGGTCGTTGAAGAACTTCAGCCGGATGTTCACGGGATCGGTTTCCCAGACGGGATCGGTCTCCCTGGCGAGGTCTTCCAGCTCCCGGCCGGTGAGAAGGGCGGGGGGGCGCTCGCGGGCGCCGAAGGTTCCCGGCTGCTCGATTTCCCGCATCATCGACGCCAAGGCCCGTCCCGCGCTCAGCTCGAATCGGGGGCCCGGGAAATCCTGGACGGGCTTGACGAGCGTGGCGACGTCGAAGAGTTCCACGGGGTAGGGGGGCCCCGCTCCGGGTTCCCGGGCGAGGGCGGGGGCGGCGAGGGACAGGAGGGCGAGGAAGAGCGGGATTCCACGGGCGACGGACCGCGGCGTCCGAAAACGTGCTACAATCGGTGCTCTGTTCATGCGGGCAACCTCGACAGGACCGGGGCATTGTATCCGCGCCGCGGGGATCCGCGCCAGCTTCCCTTCGCGGAGGCCGATTCGAGAGGAGGAGACGTGATCTACACGCTGACCCTCAATCCTTCGCTGGACCGCATCCTCGACGTGGAGGATCTGAAGCCGGACGACGCCAACCGCGTGGCGTCGGAGAGCCGGTGGGCCGGCGGGAAGGGCATCGACGCCGCGCGCGTGATCCGTGAGATGGAAGGGAAGTGCGTGGCGCTGGGTCTCGTGGGGGGGTTCGACGGGCTCGAGCTCGAGGGGCTCCTGATCAACGAAGGCGTCCTCACGAGGTTCATCCGGATCGCGGGCGAAACGAGGATCAACGTCTTCGTCCGGAACCGGAAGACGGGGGCCCAGACGGGGCTCAACTCGCCGGGGCCGGAGATTCGCCCGCAGGAAGTGGCGGAGATCTTCCATCAGATCCGCGGGCTCAAGGACGCTTCGCACGCGATGCTGTGCGGGAGCGTCCCCCGGGGCGTGACCCCGTCCATCTACGCCCAGCTCATCCTCACCCTCAAGGAGAAGGGCGCCTTCGTGGCGCTGGACACGGACGGGGAGCCGCTCCGCCACGGCGTGTCCGCCGGGCCCGACCTCATCAAGCCCAACGCGCACGAGTTCGAGCGTCTGCTGGGAACGCCCGCGGCAAGCCACGCGGACATCGTGAAAGGGTCCCGCAAGGTGATGGAGAACGGCGTGGGGGCGGTCCTGGCCACGCTCGGTCGCGAGGGCATGATCTACACGCCTCCCGAGGGCCCGCCGCTGTTCGCCGTGGCCCCCGACGTGGAGACCGTCTCGGCCATCGGCGCGGGCGACTCGGCCCTGGCCGGCTTCGTGCTCGGCCTCTCCCTCGGGCGGGACCCCGCCGACTGCATCCGGCTCGCGTCCGCGGCGGGGGCCGCCACCTCCATGACCCCCGGCGTGGCCCTGTGCCGCCAGGAGGACGTGGAAAGGCTCCTGCCCCACGTGGAGGTGAAGGAGGTGAAGGCCTAGGAGATTGCCACCCCGAAACGTATCGGTTCAATGGAGCTGTTTTGGAGGGCGAGGGTCTCCGAAGGACCCGCCATAGCCCCTGCTTGTGCAAGGCTGGCGACGGCGGGCCTCCCGAGCCACGCGTTTCTACCACCTGAGCTCCCAGACCTCGTCCAGCGTGGTCCAGGCCGGGGCGGTCCAGGCCTGGCCGCCGTAGAGGATCAGCCGGTCTTCCAGCGGGTCGTAGACCATGGAGTGCATGCACCGGGGGGAGGGCGGCGTGCCTTCGGGGAGGACGAGGGTCCAGCGGCCCGAGCCGGCGGGTTCGAAGGCGAAGAGGTCGCCCACCGGAACGCCCGTGGTGTACTCGAACCCGCCGAACACGTAGAAGCGTCCCGAGGAACCTCTCCTCGCCCCCGCCGCCCAGGCCACGGGATCGGGCGCGCCCGGGACGGATGTCTCCGCGAGAACGGCCGGGGTGGACGCGCCGCCGAGGTAGTAGAGCCGGTTGATGGACATGCCCGGGTTCGCCAGACCCGAGAACATCCACGTGCAGGGCCCCTCCTCGTCATAGAATCCGACGTGGCCCGACTGGCTGTAGCCGGGGGGCGAGCCGACGTTCCAGGCGGACCAGGACGGGGACGCCCCCGTGAGATCGAGCAGGTAGGCATCCCCCAGATGGGGATTCGTCGGCGCGGCGCCGGTTCCCCCGCAGATCACCACCCGACTCCGATGGATGTCGTAGACGCCCAGGGCGCCGTACCGCGCCGAGGGGGGCGTCCCGGACACGACGGGGCAAGACCAGGCTTCCGCGCCGGCCGTGAGCGAGAGGCGCCAGAGGTCGTTGAACAGGTACTGGGCATTCGCGCCGCCGAAGACCACCATGTCGCCGCTCACGGGATCGCGCACGGCCGTCGCGTCGTGACGCACGGCGGGCGCGACGCCCGCCGGCGCCAGCAGGCTCCAGGTTTCGTTTCCCGCCGACAAGTCCAGCGCATGGACGTCGTTGAACGAGGCGGACCCGTCGGTGCCGCCGAAGACGATCATGCGCCTCGAGGCGGGATCGCGGACGCACGCATGCGCGGCCCGGGCGGGCCCGCCGCCGGAGGGGGACCGCTCCGACCAGACGGGGCAACCCACCGGCACGGCGACGCGCGCGCCGTCGAGGGTCCCGCCGGCGGACAGCGGTTCGCCGGTGGCATCCCTGGCGGAGACGCCGGTCGCGGCGTCGAGCGAGGTCTCCAGCCAGGCGCCCGCCGTGGCGGTGTCCGCGAGGTCGGCCACGAGCACCCAGGTCTCGCTCGATCCCGCCGGCACCGTCCGGGACGGAGACAGGACGGCCTCTCCCCCCGCGCCGAAGGGCTCGGCGGCAAGGAGGACGACATCGCCTCCCGCGGGGTTGTAGCGGCCGTTCCCGTCCCCGTCCACCGCGAGGACGAGGCCCAGGATGCGGCCGGGATCGGCGAGCGGGCCGGTCGCGCGAACCGTCAGGGTCTCCACCGTCACGGCGTACCCGCTTCCGGTGGACAGGCTCATCTGCATCAGCGGGACCCGTTGCGCGGACGGGTCGCACTCCACGTCGGTGAAGTTCCAGAATCCCGCCGAGACGTTGAGGGCCCTGGGCCCCGTGGAGGTGCCCGTCTCTTCCGGCTGGCATCCCGCGGCCGTGAGAAGCGACAGGGCGACCACGAGAACCGCCGGGGCGGATGTCCGCTTCCTGGATCCCGACAGGGGTTTCCGGTGCAGAGAGTCTTCCTTCCTGTATAGCGTCATCGACCACCACGCGAGGCGAAAAACCACGTGCAGGATTTCAACGCAAATATCGCGCCACAGCCCGATCCCGCTTCCGCCGCGGATTCTCCCGGGCGAGCGCGTCTCCGGTTGACACCTGGGTTTCCTGACCGGAAACCAGGTTGCCGGACGAGGGAGGCGCGAGCGTTTCGCGAGAAGATTTCCGGTGCTGCGTTGTTTTCTCGAGCCTGATTCACATGATCTTTTTCTGATCGACAGGATGTGGGAAAATCCCCTTGCTCAGCGGCGACCGGGGATTTTTTCACAGCCTCCCAGCCCGCCCACCGCGCGTGGAGAACGAGCCCTCCTCTCCCGGGACGAGGGACCACTTCAATCCGCAATCGAGGCACTGGTAGTACCGCCGCCTGGATCGGGACTCTTTCAGGAGAAACGCGCCCGCCCCTGCGCACGCCGCCAGCGACACGAGAAGGAGCGCCAGGAGCGCCGCGAGGTTTTCCGTGAAGCCGAGGGCGAGCAGCAGGACGGCCGTCCCCACGCATCCCGAGAACACGAGAAACAGGACGAGGATCGAGATCAGTCCCGATGAATCATGCAAGTCCCCGGAACCGCAGAGCGGGCAGGCGGAACCGGAGCCGGCGGCGCGCCGCTGGTCGGCGTCCTGTACGATCTCCTGCGCGCGGGGCGCGTCTTCCGCCCGTCGGACGACCACGGCGGGCAGGGTTCCCATCGTGGGGGGAACCTCGCCGCGTGCGGTGAAGAGCTCTTCCTGGGTCACCTCGGCGGGAATGCCGTGGCGCGCGAGCAGCAGCCGGACCAGGTGGGCCTGGGCGGGATTCTGCGCCGTGAACACCTTCCTGGGGGTCTCGCCGGCGTTCATGACCCGTTTCCCCCTTCTCGTCCTTCTTCGTGGCCGGGCCGGATCACGCGGGTGGCGCCGGCGTTCTCCAGGGCATCCGCGACCCGGTCCGCCGTCTCCTGCGAGGGGGCGAGCGCGAGCATGAACCCGCCGCCGCCGGCGCCGGACAGCTTCGCGCCGGGCGCGCCCGCCTTCAGCGCCTCCTCCACGAGCCGGTCCAGCCTTTCGGTCGAGACGCCGAGGTCGCGCAAGAGGACGTGCGCTTCGGCGAGGGTCGCGCCGAGACCGTCGAGGTCCCCGGCCGCGAGAAGGTCGCGGGCCCGCCGGGCGCCCGCGCCCAGCTGTTCCAGGATCGTTTCGACCTTTCCGGGGTTGTCCTGGCGCAGTCTGCGCACGCGCGCCACCATGGCGGCGGTGGAGGAGGCGGTCCCGGAATCGGCGAGGACGAGCGGCGGCACCGGGGATGCGAGCGGGAGGGGGGCGCGCTCCTTGAGGAAGTAGACGGGGCGTTCCAGGGAGACGACGGCGTTGTCGACGCCGCTGGGATCGCCGTGGTGGATCTTCTCCACCTCGAAGGCGCAGTCGGAGATGTCTTCGGGCGACGGCTTCCGTCCCGCGAGCGCAGCGACGGCCCGCGCGGTGGCGGCGGCGACCGCGGCGCCGCTTCCAAGGCCCCGGCCGACGGGAATGTCGGATTCGATTCTGAGGGTGCAGGGGGCGGGATCGATCCCGAACCGTTCGGAAGCGACCTGGACGGCGCGCGCGAGGGGCACGAGGGCGGGGTCCTCCTCCGTCGATCCAGCGCGGCCCAGATCGGGCGCCTCGACGAAGATGCCGGGGCCTCGCGGGCGGCCCGTCTCGATCCGGACCCGGGCCCGGAGCCCGGGCAGGGGGGAGGCGAGGGCGGGCTTTCCGTAGACGACGGCGTGCTCGCCGATCAGGATGACCTTCGCGCAGGCGGAGGCTTCCGCGAAGGGTTTTCCTTCGGATGGGGATGTCGGATGGCGGATGTCGGGCCCTCCCGGGAAATCCGGTCTCAGTCGATCACCTTGAACCCCTTGTCGGTCTTCTCGACCTGATAGCCGGCTCGTTCGGCGATGATGCGAAAGGCCTCCTCGTAGGTCGTCGCGCGGATCCGGCCGTGGAGGGGGGTTTTCACGGAGGGCGGGATGTCGGCCTCGAACTCGCCCAGGCGGGCGAGCGCGTCCAGGAGCCATCCCGCGTCCTCGCCGTGGATGGTCATGTCGATCAGGACGGGAAGCCGGAGGGAGACCGTCTCGGCGTCCGGATGGACGATGTCCATATCGCAGCCCAGGGCGTCGCCGACGCGCCACAGCGCCGGGATGAAGTGGACGCGGTGCATCCGGATCTCCTTTTTCGTGCCGGCGAGTTCGACGTCGAGGTCGATCTTCTTGTCGGAGGCGGCCGCGAAGAAGGCCATCATCCCGTTGACGTCTCCCTTTTCGAGGACCCTTTCCTGGATGTCCTTGATCACCTCGAGGGCGTGATCCTCGGGGGCCATGTACTCGAAATCGTCGGGGTCGGGCGGCTCCCGTCCGGATTCGGGGACGAGGAGGCCGGGCAGGTCCATGAGGAACCGGGCGGTGGGAAGCCCCAGTTCGACGAGGGCCTTTCTCGCTTCCTGCCGCTCGTCTTCGGAGCCCTTGAAGAACATCCAGGCGAAGCGGTAGACGTCGCTTTTCTTCTCGAGCATGGAGCGGGAGGGTCCGGGGAGGAACCGGACCGTGTAGGGATCGATTCGGCGGTGCAGGGTTTCCGGGGCATTCCGGATCTCTTCCGGGGACGGGTCCCATGCCGGGGGCACGTCGATATCCGGGGGGGCCGGGGCGGGGGGCTTTCCGGCCGGGGCGTTTTCCGATTCCGGCCTGGCGCCGGCCTTCGTATCGCCGTCCGTCCCGTCCTTTCCGCATCCGGAAGGCGCGGGCGCGACGACGAGGCCGAGCAGGGCGGCGGCGAGGAAAAGCCGCATTCGCCGGGTGGTTCTTCGCTTCCGCATGACGGATTCCCAAAGCAGCGACGTGGCTACGCCTTCTCGCCCCCCTTTTCTTTCTCCCTTTCCCCCTTCAGGTGGTGGATGGCCTCTTCCTGGGAGTCGTCGAGGCCCAGAAGGGGAAGAAGGCCCATCAGTTCCATGACGGAGCGCACGTTTTGCGAGGCGCCCACGATCCGCGTGGGCATGGTGGAGGTCGTCCGGGCGAGGACGCTGATGCCCGCGCTGTTCATGTAGGTGACTTCGCGGATGTCCACGACGGCGTTTTCGAAGTGGCCGGAGAGCCTTTCGAAGACGACGGCGACGTATTCCTGGGCCTCCCGGCTTCCGAATTCCCGGCTGAGGACCTTCAAGAGCAGGGTGCCGTTTTCGATCTTCGCCTGGAAGGTCTTCCGGGAGGCCGCCGAGGAGAGGGCGGCTTCCGTGACGATGGCCTTGAGGGTCTTCGTTTCCGTCCGGGAGCTGCGGCGCCTCCGGGCGACCGCGGAGAAATCGAACGTGCTCTCGATCACCTCGTCCGACACGGCGGCGCGGAGCATGGATTCGAGGATTTCCCGCGGCGTGTTGTAGATCTTGACGCTGAGGGGGCAGGACCGGATCTTCTTCTTCAGGTCGGGAGGCTGGAAATAGGTCACCTGCTCATCCTTGTCCAGATTCTGCAGGGTCACCGAGCCTTTGGCGATGTCGCGCTTCCGCGCCGGGGCGTTTTCCACGAGCCTGTGCTTTCCTCCGCGGATCCGGAATATGCGGAACTTCGCCATGTCCATCATTCTCGCGGGAGCCGGGTCCGCGCCCGCGTCGCTTTCGGCCAGGAAAACGGGAAAACCGGAGGAAACCCGTGGCTGTTCCGGAAAGCCCTTCTGAACTATATCGGAAGATCTTCGGCGAAGCAATGGCTCGGAAAGAGCCGTTCGCTTGGAGATTCCAGCCAGAGGAGCGGGGACGCGCAGGGATGATGGATTGCGAATGAAGGGATTGTAGATTTTGGATTTTAGATTGGAGTCAGCCATGAGCCTTCGGCTCTCCCGGAAACCATGGAAACTTGGAGGGCGAGCCTCTCCTCCTTCGCTTGCAGGTGGTTGCGAGAGCTACGGAGGACCCTACGTAGCCCTCGCATGAGCCGATCGGCGAAGTACGGGCCGGCGAGCCGGCTGTGTTTTGGCTCGGGAGGACCCTCGCCCTCCAAGGCGGTCGTCGATCATGGTTTTTCCCGAATGTACGGAACAGGCGGTTGCATCGCGGATCGCGGGCTTCCAGCCCGCAGCACTGAAACGGGTGCCGGCAGGAGAAGGAAGAGAGGGCCATGACTTGCCTGCAACGCGAATGCCTCAGGAGGGGGGGGGGGGGGGGGGCCATTGCCCCTCAAGGGGGGGGGGGGGGCTTCACCCCGGGGCTGCCCCCCACGGCTGTTGTG